>Ga0114129_10000696_pt1 | contig 42382 bp, 37 predicted proteins | sample RhiMetdeltSRZDD1_FD_80071 | JGI IMG/M metagenome (GOLD analysis project Ga0114129, IMG submission 80071) | Populus rhizosphere microbial communities from Tennessee, USA - Rhizosphere MetaG P. deltoides SRZDD1 (version 2) (version 2) | ecosystem: Host-associated > Plants > Roots > Rhizosphere >...
GCCAGGTCGGCGTACTTGTCGCCGTCGTAGTCGCCGGGTGCGGGGATGTCGGTGCAGCCGCCGAACTTGGTGCCGCCCTTGATGGTCGCTCCGGTACGCGAGCTGAGGACCCACCACGACGAACCGCTGGTGCAGTCGCGGCGGTACAAGGCCAGGTCGCTGTACTTGTCGCCGTCGTAGTCGCCGGGTGCGGGGATGTCGGTGCAGCCGCCGAACTTGGTGCCGCCCTTGATGGTCGCTCCGGTACGCGAGCTGAGAACCCACCACGACGAACCGCTGGTGCAGTCGCGCCGGTAGAGCGCCAGATCCGTGTGCCCATCGCCGTCGTAGTCGCCGGGGGCCGGAATGTCGGTGCAGCCGCCGAACCTCGTTCCACCTCTGATGGTGGCGCCGGTGCGGGAGCTTCGGATCCACCACGTGGAGCCGTTGGTGCAGTCGGGGCGGTACAGCGCAAGATCGGTATATCCGTCGCCGTCGTAGTCGCCCGGTGCGGGGATGTCGGTGCAGCCGCCGAACTTCGTCCCGCCGTTGATGGTCGCCCCGCTCGCGGAGCTCCGGACCCACCAGGACGAGCCGTCGCCGCAATCGCGCCGGTACAGCGCGAGATCCGTGCGGCGATCCGCGTCGTAATCGCCCACCGTCCGCGTCGTGCCACCCGCCGTCCACCAGGTTGTACGCTCCAAAGCGCCGTCCCAGCTGAAGCTGAAGTGGACGTGGTTGCGGTGGCAGTCGGTGTCGGTGCCGTCGCAGGCGTACGGGCGCCAGCCGGAGGAAGCCTGGTAGGCAGCCCAGATCCGGCTGTCCCAGATCATGTACATGATGCCGAGCCGGCGCAGCCGGGCGTGCTGGTTGTTGTACTGGTCGGTGGCGAGCAGCCAGTTCAGAAGGTCGTCGGCGGTCGCGCGCTGGGTGCTGGCGGACACCGCCCAGTCCCACGCCCGGCCTTCCATGTGCTCGCTGGTGGCGGGGCTACAGGCCCGGGTGATGCCCAGGTCGCCGGTGCTCGGGTACGCGGCCAGCACGAGATTCTTGAAGTCGACCACACCGGGCTTGGCGGTGGGATCGCAGCTGGACTGGGGATCGTAGGCGGCGTAGGGGTCGATCGCCGGGCCGAACTGCGGTGTGGGCGGCGCGGCCCAGCCCTGGCCGGCGATTCCGATCGTGATGGCGGTGATCGTGGCGGTCACCAATAGACGGCCAACGATAGAAAGGGGTCTCATGCGGAGGAAGTTTCGCTGGCCCGGCCCGTGGGCAACAGCGACAACCTTCACAGTTTGCCTACACGATTCGGTGTAGAGGTCGGCCCAGCTCGACGGTGCGCTCAAGGTTTCCCTTGCCAGCAGCGCGCCGGTGTCGAAGGATGGCCGTGTGATCGACTCCGACAACGGCAGCCACGAGTTCGACTGGGAAATCGGAGCCTGGGACACCGCGGTCCGGGTGCTCCACAATCCACTGTCGACAGACGCAACGTGGGTCGAATATAACGGCACATCGATCATCCACGCGTTGTGCGGGGGCGGCGCCAACGTGGTCGAACTCGATGTCGCCGGAGCGGCCGGCCGGCTTCGGGGCGTATCGCTGCGCCTCTACCATCCGGCGGCCCGGCAATGGAGCCTCAACTTCGCCAGCATGGGCGACGGCCTGCTGACGCCGCCGGTGATCGGCGGATTCTCGGGCCGCCGCGGTGAGTTCTACGGCACCGACACCGTACGCGGCCGGGCCGTTCTCGTCCGCTTCGTGATCCTCGACGTGATGGCGGATGCGGCCCGGTTCGAGCAGTCCTACTCCGTCGACGGCGGCCAGACCTGGGAACTGAACTGGGTGGCCGTCGACACCCGCCGGCCGGGGTGAGGCGCCGGATCGCTCAGGCCAGCGACAGGAACGGCTTCTCCATATCCTCCAGGTCGGCCCGCATGCTGTTCTATTACATCGAATGATGGCACTATGTGAAGGCATGAAGCGCCTCGCGTCGTTTGCGGCGATGTTGCTGCTCGCCACCATGATTCCGGCCCCCTCCCCGGCTCAGGCCGGGCTACCGGCACCGGCATCCAGCTTCTCGGTCACGCTGATCACGGGGGATCGGGTCCTCGTGAGCGAAGGCGCATCACCCAGCGTGGACATCGTGCCCGGCCGGGGCCGCCACGTCACCTTCCACACCACTTATGGCCCTGGCGGGGTGCGGGTCGTGCCCAGCGATGTGGCGCCGCTGATCGGCAACAAGCTCGATCCCCAGTTGTTCGACGTGACCGCGCTTCGGCGGGTGTCGCGCGGTGGGCGTACGCCGCTCATCGTTCAGGGCGGCGTTGCCTTGCCGGGCCATCCGCTGGCGAGTATCCGGGCCCGCGCTGTATCCACATCGGACGCTTTCGCCCTCGACTCCGTCGAGCACGTCTGGCTGGACGGGTTGGTGCGAGCCGATGCGGTCTCGGGCAAGCTCGACCGTAACCTGCGCCAGATCGAGGCTCCGGCCGCTTGGGACTCGGGTCTGAGCGGCAGCGGCGTGAGAGTCGCCGTCCTCGACACCGGCGTGGATGCCAGCCATCCCGATCTCGCCGGCCGGGTGGCCACGGCGGAGAACTTCACCGACAGCCCGGATGCGGTCGACCGCAACGGCCATGGCACCCACGTCGCGTCCTTGATAGCGGGCTCGGGTGCGGCGGCCGATGGCGCGCGGCGCGGAGTCGCCTTCAACTCGACCCTGCTGTCGGCCAAGGTGCTCGGCGATGATGGCGTGGGCCAGTTCTCCGACATCATCGCGGGCATGGAATGGGCCGTGGCACAGGGCTCGCGCGTGATCAACATGAGCCTGAGCAGCGAGGCGCCCAGCGACGGCTCGGATCCGGTCAGCCAAGCGGTGCAAACGCTGACGGCGTCCTCCGGAACGCTCTTCGTCACCAGCGCGGGCAATCGGGGTCCGGGCGAGTCGACGATCGGTGCGCCCGGTGTGGCCGAGGCGGCCCTGACCGTTGGCGCTGTCGACCAGCGTGACCGCCTCGCCGACTTCTCCAGCCGTGGCCCGCGTACCGGCGACTCCCTGGTCAAACCCGAGATCGTGGCGCCCGGCGTGGACATCGTCGCGGCCCGCGCCGCGGGGACGGATCTCGGCGATCCGGTCAGCCCGCGCTACACCCGGCTCAGCGGAACGTCGATGGCCGCTCCGCACGTCGCGGGGGCGGCTGCGTTGCTCGCCGAACTCCATCCGCGATGGACCGCGTCCTATCTCAAGGCCGCCCTGGTCGGCTCGGCCGCGCCGGTCGCCGGTGGCGTCTTCGAGGCGGGTGCCGGGCGGATCGATCTGGCCCGAGGCGTTTCCCAGAAGGTGCTGGCGATCACGCCCATACTCAGTTTCGGGTTCGCGAGCTACCCGCAGGCCGGTGTGCACCAACGCGAGGTCACCTTGGCCAACACGGGAGCAACTCCGGTTACGGTCGAGCTGTCCGCTCAGATGCGCGGGCTTTCGGTGAGCCCGTCGTCGGTCCGGATCCCCGCGGGTGGGGAAGGCACCGTGACCGCGACGGTCGACGTGACCGCCGGCGGCTTCGGAAACCTCTCCGGCGCTGTCACCAGCCGGCCGCTGCGGATCCCGGCCGGGCTGGTCAAGGAGCCGATCCATCACATCGTTCACATCAACGCCCTCGACCGGCTGGGCACCGGCAATATCGAGACGCTGGCCTGGATGGTGAACCTCGGCGACGTCACGCGGTCGCCGCGCGACCCCGTTCTTCTGCTCGACGGCGCCGGGACGGCGAGGGTCAGGCCCGGCTTCTATGCCATCACCGCCGCGATACCCACCCTTGAGGAAGGCGAGCCGCCGCCGGACACGGTTGCCGCCGTGGTCGTGACCTCGGTGTCGATCGCCACCATCGCCGAAGTATCGGTGCAGGCGGAGACCTGGGTCACCCTCGATGCCCGGCGTGCACAGCCGGTTTCGGCGTCGATCGCGGGCGCCGAGACCACGCCGATCGACCTTCACGTCTTCGTGGCCGCCAAAGACCGGGCCGGCAACGGCTCGGTGCTCGCGTACGCGACCAGTGCCCAGGATGTGGTGGAGCACAAGCTGTTCATAGAACCGACGGCATCGGCGAGAAACGGTCAGCTGGAGCTGAGCAGTAAATGGCGGCTGGAGACGACCGGCGGCGGCCCCACCTACGACCTGCTCTTCGCGGGCGACCGGTTCCCGCAATCCTTGGAGTACACCGTGGATCCCGCGAGCCTAGCCACGATCCGTACCACCTACCGAACGCCCGGAACACCAGTCGACTACATCGAAGGCCGGTTCGTGCATACCAAGGTGAACCCGGTCAGCATCGCGGTCCTGCAACCGACACCACTGTTCAAAGTGGAGCACCTGTCGCCGGGCAAGGATATGAACTGGTTCCAATGCGCGAACCTCATCCTCGCCGAGCACGGCGGTGTCGGCGGCTATTGTCAGCGACCGGCCACCTACCACAGCGGCGAGAACTCCGATCGGGCGTGGCTGCGCGCACCGTTGCGTACGCGCGCCGGGGCATCCTTCGCCACGAGGTCGCTGCTGATCGGCCTCGACGAGCTGGCCGATGACGAGGGCAATGTGGGATCGATCGCGGGCTTCGTCCTGAGCAACCGGTCCTACGCCCTCTACCGCAACGGCTCTCTGATCGCCGAGGGAGTCGACCCGCTCGGCGCACACCCGATTCCGAGAGGGAATGCGACATTCCAGCTCACGCGCAAATTCGAGGCTCCGCTGGGTCGGTCCACGGCGGTGGAGTCGAGCTGGACCTTCCGGACCGGTGCGCAGATCATCGACGTCGCCGTTCATGTGCCGGTCGACGCCGATAACCGGTCGCCGGGCGTACTGCCGCTCACGGTTGAAGTGTCGCGCCGGGTCAGCGAGGTCTCGCTGCAACTGTCCACTGACGACGGCCGAACCTGGCAGACCGTCACCCTGCGCCGGGCCGGCTCCAACCTTTACCGGGCCACGGTCGATCTTCCGCTCGGTCCGGTGTCGCTGCGCACCGCGGCCTCGGACGGGCAGGGCAACCACAGCGAGCAAACTGTGCTGAGGGCCATCGAGATTCGTGGCTGACGTGAGCCGGGCGGGATGCGGGCGCTCAGTGGGGCGCGCGTTGCCGATCGGCTGAAAGGCGGGCCAGCGTGGCGGTCGCTCCCAGATCGGTCAGGATCGCCACGCCGGCCGCCCACGACGCCTGGTCGCCGGACAACGCCAGTTCGACCGCCTCCTCGTAGCGATCGCCCAGCGCATGCCAGGCGGCCGCGGCGTCCCGCCACCGTCCGGCCAAGGCCGGCATCCACGGTCCGGGTGCGTCGGCCGGTTCGCCGACGTCATGCCCGGCGCGGCGCAGATAGCCGCAGAGTTCGGCGTGGATCGCGGTGTGGCCGGATGCCGCCGCCAGCGCGACCGCGTTCCACACCGCCGTTGCCACCGCCCCGGCTCCCCCGTCGAGCCCTTGTGCCGTTTCGTATCCAGGTGTCGTTTCGGGCCTGGACGTCGTTTGGAGCCGGGTCCCGTCGAGCCAGGCGAGTTCGGCCATAGCCACCGCCAGCGGGCCGGAGACGTAGCTGTCCTCGGTCCACAGAGGATCGTGGAGTGCCTCGTCCAGAATCGTGCGAGCCTCGGGGTCGCCGCACCGGGCCAGCAAGCGAGCCAGCAGTCCCCGGCCGAGCAGGCCCATGACACCGGGCTGGCCCGGACCGGCCACGAGCCGGCGCAGGATGTCGATCGCGCGATACCAGTCGCCCTGGCTCGCCGACACCGCCGCCAGCGTCAGGTGCAGCCGGTACTCGCCCGCCGCGAACTCACCGTCGGCGGCCAGACGCAGACCTGTGGCGGCGTAACGCTGCGCTTCCTCGGGGCGCCCAGCCCGGTACGCGCTGCCCGCGGCGTTGACGTAGCTGCGGACGCGGGTCTCCAGGCGGCTTTCGGTGGCGGTCAGGGCGATGGCGTGCTCGATGTCGTCGGCGCCGACCGAATCGCCCAGTGCGAGGCGGCCGCCGCCGCGATACCAGAGCGCTTGCGCGCGTAGGTCGTCACGATGCACGCGGTCGCTGAGGACGAGGGCGCGTTCGGCGTACTCGACGACCGCTGGGTCGGGCTGCGCGACGATGCCCACGGTGGCGAGGTTGCTGTGCGTACGCGCCAGCTCAATCAGGGCCGCCGCAAGCTGAGCGTCGTCGCCGAGCGGCTCCAGGATCGCGACCGCCCGGCCGGCGGCCTGCCGAGCCGTCCCCGGTCCCTGGGCGAAGAACGCGATCCGCGACTGCACGAGGAGCGCCTCGGCGAGGACGACCGGGTCGGACGATCGTTCGGCGACGGCGACGGCCGCGGCCGCATCCGGCAGCGCTTGGATGTATTCGTTCACGACATAAAGCGAGTACGCCCGCCGGGTCAGCAACCGCGCATGGTCGGCCGGCTCCAATTCGTCGGCGTGGTCGAGGGCGACCTTGAGCATCCGAGCGGCTTGCCGGTAGGCACCGTCGCGCTCGGCGTCGGCGGCCGCGGCGGGGGCGTACCGCATCAGGAGATCCGTCCGCAGTGCGGGCACCGCATGGTGGATGACGCGGGCCGGTTCGACGCGGGAGTGGCCGAGGAGGGCGTCGAGCACCGCGCGGTTGGCTTGCACCAGTTCACCGGCGGTCAGCGACAGCTCGATGGCTTGCCGGGCCAGCTCGTGCCGGAAGGCCACCTGATCGGGGCCGCCGAGGACCACGCCGGACCGTTCTAAGTGGACGAGCGCGACGGGATCGTCTCCGGCCAGCGCTTCGGCCAGCCAGCGTTCGGCGCGGGTGGGTACGACCGCCATCCGTTCGGCGAGCCGCCGGGCGGGCGGTGCCAGCCGGCCGACGCGGGCGAGCACGGCGTCGCGTACCGTCGCCGGGACACCCTCGCTGTCGGCACCGATCACCTCGGTCACGAAGAACGGATTGCCCTTCGTCACCCGGTGGATCTCGGCCGCCTCCGCCTCGTCCCCGCCCGCCAAGCGGCGTACGGCGTCGACGCTCAGGGGTGCGAGCCGCACCCGCCGGGTCGTCGTGCCGCTGAGACCGCCGAGGACGCGCCGCAGCGGGTGGGCGGAGTCGACGTCGTCCTCGCGGAAGGTCAGCATCAGCAGGGCGGGGATCGGTGCGATCCGCCGCGACAAGTACCGGATCGCATCCAGCGTCGCGTCGTCGGCCCAGTGAACGTCTTCGATCACCACGATGGACGGCGCCGCGGCGAGGTACCGCAGGAGTTCGGGCGGGACGTCTTCGGGCTGTGCGGCGCGAGCCAGCGCCGACGCCAAGGCCGGCAGCTCCTCCGCCATGTCGCGGATCGGCCCCAGGCTGCGGGGTGCCAGCAGGTCGTCACAGCCGCCGAACGCGACGGCCATCTCGGTGCCGATCCGGGCCAGGAAGGCGTGGACCAGAGCCGACTTGCCGCTGCCGGCCTCGCCGCTGAGGAGGACCACGCAGCCGCGCCCGGTCCGGGTCACCGACCGTGCCACGCGTTCGAGCAGCGCCAACTCTGATTCGCGCTCCAGAAGCTCGGGCGCGGCCACCCAGTCCGTTCGCGGCGGGCGAGCGGCGGGTCCGGCGTCGGCGGGTCCCGTCGCGCGTTGAGCCTCGATCCGCGCCCGGTCGTCGTCCGGGTCGATCGCGAGAAGGCCCGACCACCGGCCCGCTCCGCGCAGCAGATACTCGTAGCGCGTACGCAACCGGCTGCGCGGTTCGTCGGACCACGGTTCGCTGAGGTCGCCCGGGAGCAGTTCGCCGGCGTACAACTCGATTGCTGCCCGGCACGCAGGGGCGGAGATCTCGCCGCGCAGTGCCGCATCGGCGGCGGACTCGAAGGCGATGGCGTCCACGTGGAGTGCCGCGCCGGGAAACAGCGCCGCGACCTCGTCTCGGATAACGACCGCGTCGGCGGCCCCCAGCGCCTGGCGCGCATAGTGAGCCGCCTTGTACAGCCTCGGCAGGGCGGCGTCCAGGTCGACGTCCGGCCAGAGCGCTTCGAGGACACGGTCGCGGTGCAGCCGGGCGCGCGGCGCCAGCGCGAGCAGCTTCACCAGCGCTGCTGCGCGGCGCCGGGACCACCCCTCGGGCGGTGTGGCGACACCGTCGATATCCACGCCGAAGCCGCCCAGCAGCGTCACGTCGACCCGCATCAGTGGATGTTACTGCCGCCACCGCATCCGCTCGGTGCTATGGCGCACACCCGACTCGGCGTACGCGGGCCGGGGAAGGCGCCGGGGAAGGCGCCGGGAAGGCCGGGGAAGGCCGGGGGAAGCCCACCCTGAAAGCGTCCGCTCGCTGCCGGAGAGTCGCCACGGCACCAGGCCGCTGGCCCGGCGACGCCAGGAGGACCCTGACATGGACACGGCAAGGAAGGCGCGTCCCGCGCTTAACGGAGTGGACACTCCGACGCTGTTCGCGACGCTGGACGCGGTCAAGGCGAGCCCGGATCTGGCGAAGTTCCAGTTCCGCGCGAGCAACCGGTGGATCAGCGGTACGCACAACCGAAGCGTCATCCGCGGCTTCTACGGAGCCGGCCAGGAGGACACCAGCCGGACCGAGGACTTCGTCTACGACGCCGACCACCCGGCGGTGCTGGTCGGCCACGGTCGCGGGCCGACGCCCGTCGAGTTCCTGCTGCACGCGATCGCTGCCTGCCTGACCGCGGGGATCGCCAACATCGCGGCGGCACGCGGTGTCGCCCTCCACGAGGTCAGCTCCACTGTGGAGGGAGACATCGACCTGCTCGGCATCCTCGGCCTGTCTGACCGCGTACGCAACGGCTACGAGGGCATCCGGGTCAGCTTCCAGATCGCCGGGGACGCACCACCGGAGGTTCTGCGTGGCCTGGTCGACCAGTCCCGCGCTCGATCGGCCGTCTACGACGTGCTCACCAACGGCGTACCCGTCACGGTCGAGGTCGCCGCGGGCTGACCGGCGTACACAGTGGAGGTTTGTCATGCGGCGCGTGGACACACTGATCGTCGGGGCGGGCCACGCCGGGCTGGCGATGAGCCGATGCCTCTCCGATCGGGGCGTCGACCACGTGGTACTGGAGCGGGGCTCGGTGGGGGAGCGGTGGCGGACCGCCCGGTGGGACAGCTTCCGGCTGCTCACCCCGAACTGGCTGAGCCGCCTGCCGGGGTGCGCGTACGCGGGCCCCGAACCGGACGGCTTCATGACCGCCGGCGAGCTGGCCGGATACCTGTCCGCGTACGCCGGCTCGTTCCACGCACCGGTGCAGCCGTACACCACTGTCGTCCGGTTGGAACACAACGGATCCGGGTTCACCGTCCACACCACGCAAGGACTGTGGGCGGCGCGCTCGGTGGTCGTCGCGACCGGGTTCCACAGCGACGCCCGGATTCCGGCCCTGGCCGCCGGGCTCTCGGGCGACGTGGCCCAGGTCAGCTCCTCGGCGTACCGGTCGCCTTCGCAGCTGGCCGAGGGCGGCGTCCTGGTGGCCGGCGCTTCGGCGTCGGGGATCCAGATCGCCGGCGAGCTGGCTCGGGCCGGCCGTGCGGTCCACCTCGCCGTCGGCTGCCACACCCGGCTGCCGCGCCGGTACCGGGGCCACGACATCCTGTGGTGGCTGGACCGCGTCGGCACCCTCGACCGCACCATCGACCAGGCCGCCGATGCGGACGCGGCCCGCGCCGAACCGTCGCTCCAGCTGGTCGGCACCGCGGACGGGCGCGGGCTCGATCTCGGCGTGCTGCAAGGGATGGGCGTACGCCTGACCGGCCGGCTGCGCGCCCTGGACGGCACGGTCGCCGACTTCGCCGACGACCTGGCCACCACCGTCGATTCGGCGCAGCGACGGCTCGACCGCGTGCTGGGAGAGATCGACCGGTACGCCGCCGAGCATCCCGAGTCGGCGGGGACTGATCCCGATCCGCCGCCCGTCATCGCAGTGCCCGCCACACCGGACCGCCTGGACATGACGAGCGCGGGAATTTCCACCGTGCTGTGGGCTACCGGCTACCGGCCTCGCTACGCATGGCTGGGCGTACCGGTCCTCGACGGCGACGGCTGCATTCGCCACCGCCGGGGCGTCACCGACGTCCCCGGCCTCTATGCCATCGGCCTGCGCTTCCAGCACCGCCGCAGCTCGACCTTCATTGACGGCGCTCGGCACGACGCGGCGTACCTGACCGAGTACATGACGCGAGGACATGACATATGGACGACTTCGACGTGATCGTGGTCGGCGCCCGGGTCGCGGGTGCGGCGACGGCAATGCTGCTGGCCCGCCGGAGGCTGCGGGTACTGGTACTCGACCGCGGCCGGTACGGAACGGACACGTTGTCCACACATGCACTCATGCGAGGCGGTGTGCACCTGCTGTCGCGATGGGGCTTGCTCGACCGCATCATCGCGGCCGGTACGCCGCCCGTCACGCAGACCCGATTCCACTACGACACCGACGTCACCGTCAGCATCAAGCCGTCGCCGGGCGTACGCGCACTCTATGCACCCAGGCGTACGCTTCTGGATCGGGTAATCGTGGACGCGGCGATGGAAGCGGGCGCGGACATTCGTTTCGGCGTAAGCGTCTCGGGCCTCCTGAACGACGACGGCCGCGTGATCGGTGTGTACGGACGCGACCGCGACGGCCACGAGGTGACCGCCCGAGCCCGGCTGGTGGTCGGCGCCGACGGCATCCGGTCGACGGTGGCGCACCAGGCCGGCGCAGCCGAACTCCGCCGCGGCTGCGGGGCGGGAGCGGTCGTCTACGGGTACTGGTCGCAGCTGCCCACCTGCGGCTACGAATGGTTCTACCGGCCCGGATTCACCGCCGGCTTCATCCCGACGAACGGGGACCAGATCTGCGTGTTCGCCGGCTGCCCGGCGTCTGAGCTGGTGCGCACGGACCTCCACGGCACCTACCACCGGATGCTCGCCGCGGCGACCCGTGGGCATGAGGAACGGCTGACCAGCGCTCGGCCGCCTCAGCGGCTGCATACCTGGGTCGGCCGGACCGGCTTCGTCCGCCGAGCCCATGGACCGGGCTGGGTGCTGATCGGCGATGCCGCGTACTTCCTCGATCCGCTGAGTACGCACGGCATCACCGACGCCCTTCGCGACGCCGAACTACTGTCGGCCGCCGTTACGGCGCAAGACTTCGACACCGCGGTGGAGGATTTCGCCCGGCGCCGTGGCGAAGTCGTGGATGCCCTGTTCGGGGCGGTTGACGAGATCGCCGGATATCAGTGGGACCCACCGCGGATTCGCCGCCTGCTGCTCGACCTCAACTCAGCGATGGGCGCGGAGATGGCTCTGTTGACCGGTTAGCCAGCAGTCGGTCGTTGTCGTTCACAGGCGGCGTAGCTGGTGGGTCAGATCCGCGGCCGCTGCTTCCGCGTACCGGTTACCCATCACGATCGCTGCCGCGTCCGCGTACAGCATGGCCACCGTCCACACTCGATCGAACACCGGATCATCGGCGTGGCCGTCGCGGTACGCGTCGTGCAGCAGCTGCCGGTCGGCGGGATCCGGCCAGGCGCGCAGATCCATCGCAGGGTGCGACAGGTACGCGTCACCGAAGTCGATGATTCCGGTGAGCCGGCCGAGACCGGGGTCGATGAACGTGTGCGTGGGACCGGGATTGGAATGCAGCAGGACCACCCCTGGCAGTACGTCCGGCAGCATGGTCAGCGCGGCCGAGGTGATATCGGCCAGCGGAACCGGCAACTGGCCGGGTTGCGGCAGATCACTCAGATCGGCGAACCAGTATTGGAGGCGCCGGCGCAGGCCCTCACCGGTGTCGGCCGGAATCGTGTCAGCGGCTGGCCCCGGTGGCGGCCCGGCGTCGTGGATCGTTCGCAAGAGCCCGGCGAGGTCGGCCAGCATCTGCGGCCGAGCCGAATCGGGCGGCTGCGTGGCCACGACCGCTCGGCCGGGTATGCGACTCATGCACAGATACTCGACCGCACCGGCATCGGTCTGTGCGGTGTCGTACCCGTACAGGACCGGTATCCGGTCGGCGAGCCCGGCCGCGCTGAGATGGCTCAGCAGCGCCGCTTCCTTGGCCAGACTGGTTCGCTGCCGCCGCCGATGCGGTCGCTGGGTCTTGACCACGATCCCGTGATCGAACAGGTACGCCCGCGCCTCGCCGCCCGTCTCATCCACCTCCACCACATCGCCGGCATCGGGGCGATGGCGGCGGGCCAGAGCGCGTACCACCGCGGGATCGAGGATGGGGTCGGCTGCATCGGGTTGCAGGTATACGTCGGCGCGGCCCACACATTCCCCCTAGGAAAGTGAAGATGTAACCGTGGTTACATCTTAACCGCGCGTCGCAGTTCTGCCAACGCCGAGCCGACCCTATGATCAGGCCATGTCGGCGGACATCGAGTGGGTTCTGCTGTCCTATCGGCTGCCCCGCGAACCGTCGACACCGCGTATCTCGGTGTGGCGCAAGCTCAAGCGGCTCGGGGTGGCGCAGCTCGGTGACGGCCTCGTCGCGCTGCCGCACGACGCGCGTACGCGTGAGCAGTTCGATTGGATCGCGGCCGAGGTCGAGGAGGCAGGTGGAACGGCCACGGTGTGGCTCGGCCGGCCGGCGACCGCACGTGCGAACCAGGACCTGGCCGACCAGCTGCGCCAGGCCCGCGCGGCGGAGTACCGGCAGCTGGTGTCGCAGGCACTGCAGGCGCTGCGCGACGGCGAGGACCGCGCCGCAGCCAGAAGGCGGTTGCAGGCCGAGCTGCACCGCATCGGCCGGCGCGACTACTTTCCGTCCGCCGAGAGGGCGCTGGCCGCCGAAGCGGTGGCCGCGATAGTGGACAGTGACGATGTCACTGTGAGGGGTGACGACCGGTGAAGTGGGCGACGCGAGCCAAGATCCATATCGACCGTACGGCGTGCGCGTGGCTGATCCGGCGCTGCATCGATCCGGAGGCGAAGTTCGTCTTCGTGGCCGATCCCGCCGACATCCCGGTCGACGCGACCGCGTTCGACATCCCCGCGGCCGAGCTGGCGCATCACGGGCCGGATTGCTCGTTCGAGACGATCCTGCGCCGCTACGACCTCACCGACCCGGTGTTGTGGCGGATCGCGCAGATCGTGCACGAGGCGGACGTGGACGACGAGCGATTCGATGCGCCGGAGGCGCGCGGTCTGGACGTAGTTCTGCGCGGCCTTTCGCTGACCCTGGCCGATGAACAGATCCTAGAGATCTCCGGCCCGATCTTCGACGGCCTGTACGAGTTCTTCGACCAGGCGCAGCGATTGGGGCGCGAACCAGCCTGACCCAGGACCGGGTTGCACTGCCCGCCCGTTCGAGCTGGTGAGGCACCATGGGCGGTCAGGCGGGATCTACGGTCCGGCCGACGATCCACGCATGCTTGCCGACCTGGCGTACGCGGCTGAAGCCGAACTGTTCGAACAGTTCCACTGTGGCGCTATACAAGAACCTGCCCACGGCAGTGCGGCCCGTGGTGACTTCGGAGATCGCTTCCACGAGGCCGCCGCCGGTCCGGGCGATATCGTCCAGCGCGCCTTCCAGCGCCGCTCGGGCCACGCCTTGCCCGCGGTGCTTCTTGTCCACATAGAAGCAAGTGATACGCCAGTCCGGCAGCGGTGGCGCGTCCTTGTCGTACTCGCGCCGGTGCTTGATGCTGGGCAGTTCCTGTGGACTGCCGTACTGGCACCAGCCCTGGGCCACGCCGTCCTCGCCCAGTACGAGAGCGGCATGGGCCCGGCCGGTACGCACCCGCTCCTCTTTAGTGGTGCGGTTGTACGTGACCGTACCGAACGGTTCCGGGTGGAACCCGAGACACCAGCACCCACCGAACACACCGTTGTTGCGCTCGACCAGCTCGGCGAAAAGGCTCCAGGTTTCGGCGTCCAGCGGCCGCGTGGTCCAGCCCATCCGTACCCCCTCAGACAATGGCGGCGGCGTTGAATCGTGCCCGCCCGGCGATGACGCCGACCGTCGCGGCTATCGTGTGATTAACGCAGCTGTTCTAGCGACGCCGTCCGGGGCGGGCTACACCTTATGGAGGAACTGTACCGGGATGCCGCCTAGGATCGGGAGCGTGGCGACGTGATCAAAAATCAGGACCCGGACGATTTCGATCCGACTCGCGATCCCGTCACAGATCGGGACCGCGGCTCGCGAGAGCCGGCGTACGCCGCCCGTGACAAGCGTCCGGGCCAGCCTCGGCTGGCGCCTCAGGAAGTCCGGCTGTTGGTGGCCTACGGTTCGGGCTTGACCCTCGGTGCGGCGGCCCGTCGGGTCGGCATCCGGCCAACAACGGCCAAGAGCTACCTGGAACGCATCAAACGCAAGTACCGGTCGGTCGGCCGGCCAACATACACCAAGCTCGATCTGGCGAGCAGAATCCGCGAGGACGGCCTCAATTCCGGTAGGCCGGTGAACGGCCACGCGACCCGGCCGGCCGAACACCAGCGGCTGCGGCATGACCGGGGGCCCGAGCCGGACGCGACCGGGTCCGATTAGGACTCACCAGCTTGTCCGGGGCGGAAGGTCAGGCCGGGCACTGCCGCCGCGACCAGTGCCACGCCCGCGAATCCGGCGGCCACCGTCAGCTGAGCGACGGCCGGAGTGAAGGTGTACAGCAGCAGCCCGGCCGAGAACGGAGCCAACGGGAGCAGAGCGCTGGAGATGAACGCGGTCGTGCTCGACGCCCGCCCGTACACGTCTGCGGGAACCAGCAGGATCTGCGCCGCCGCCAGTGCCGCATTGGCCGCCGGTCCCACCAGCATCACCGTTGCGAGCGCGATCGCCAGCGATATCGTGCTGCTCTGCCACGTCACAGCGAGCAACACTGCACCGCGAATCACCGCGACGGCGACCAGGATCGTACGCAGACTCATCGTGCGCTGTACGAAGGGCGCCGCGAGCGAGCCGATGACTCCGCCGCCCGCGGCGATGGCGACGGACACTCCCAGCAGGGCGCTGTCATCTGCGTGGCCGATGATGAGCAGGTACATCAGGACCGAGACGGTGATATTGGTGACGGTCGAATAAATGGCCTGCGCACGCAGGAACGGGTTGCGCCACAGCGTCGACCAGCCCTTGCCCAAGTCCGGAAGGAGGCGTGTGACGGCGGGCTGGTTCTCCGGGCGCAGCGGTGTCCGAATCCGGTAGACGAAGGCCATGGAGCCGAGAAAGGACAGCGCGTCTACCACCATGGGTACGGCTCGCCCTACGGCGAAAAGCGCGCCACCGACGGACGGGCCGACCATGGCGATCGCCGACGCCCGAGCCTTGGTGATGCCCACCGCCTCCGGGATCTGCTCGCGAGCGACGATCTGGCGGACCGCTTGGCCCTGGGCGGCGCCGAAGAAGACCGACAACACCGATGTCGCCGTGCTCAGAGCGAACAGCCACCAGATCGTCGCGACGTCCAGAACCAAGCTGACGGCGAACAGCCCGATCAGGCCCGCACGGGCACCGTCGCACCACAACATGACTCGGCGGCGGTCGAACATGTCGGCGGTGTAGCCCCCGGGGATCTGCGCAAGCCACATGGCGAGGAACCCGACCGTGCCGACGAGCCCGGCCAGGAGTTCCGAGCCGGTCAACGCCACCGCCAACAGCGGTGTCGCCAGGACGGCCACGGCGGAGCCGAACTCCGACGTGGCCTGCCCGTACCACAGCAGCCTGAAGTCACGGTTGCGGCGCAGCGCGGCGAAACTCGTGAGCGTCGTGCTGACAGCGGACTCAGTTGTGGCGCTCATGTGCCGTCGGGACCCGGACCGGGCAGCAGATCGTCCAGTACGAAGTTGAAGTTGCTCCGGATCCCCGGCCGGCTGTTGATCAGGCGGTTCAGGAACAGCCCGATGCCGGCCGAGCCGGTGGCGAAGTCGGCCGACTCCCGCATCGCCTGTTCGCCGGGGAATCCGATGCCTTCCGGGCATTCGATTCGGTACAACAACACGCCCTCGGCCGTACGCCACGCCTCGGCCAGCGCCTCCGGACGACCGGTCAGCTCCGCGACATCTATCAATGCGTTGCCGAAGCCGGCCAGGCCGTGGAACAACTGCGGCAACATGGCGTACTTGCGGCAGATGTCGGGCAGCAACCGGTCAATCCATGAGTCGATCACCGGATCGCCCGCAGCCACGTGGTAACGCGCCAGCGTGGTCATCACCCCGGCGGTGCCCAGATCCCAGTAGCTGCGCAGGTTCGGGTCCCGTCCCTCGTCCCGGTCACCCCGGAACGAGACCATCCGCTCATTGTGCTGAACCGCATGCGCCAGATCGAAATCGAGCGCACGCCGGCCCAGCCGCACCATCGCATCGTCACCGGTGGCCAGGTGCAGATAGAGCAGGAACAGTGCCACACCGCTGGCGCCGTAGCCATATCCGAGGGGAACGTGACGCTCGCCGGTCGGCGTGGTCGCCTGCCAGTGCACGCCCGCGTCGTCCGCCAGCCCGGTGCGCGCCAGATGCGAACCGACCCGGATCGCTTCGCCGAGAAGCTCTTCCTGATTGGTTATCTGCCACAGGCGTAAGGCCGCCATTCCCCGGCCGGCCGCACCGTTCATCACGTCGAATCCGTCGAACGCCAGCGGGTGCTGGCCCGCTTCGCGAAGCAGCCGTACCGCAAAGTCCACCTGGCCCAGCTCGGCCAGCACCCAGGCGATACCGCTCAGACCGTGGTAGAGGCCGGGGGAGTAGTCAGCGCAGTCAATGTCGCGGCGCAACACCCAGCCGGCGTACCGGCCGGGGACGTCGCCGGACAGCCGGTGCAGGGCGTGCAGAACCCCGGCCGCGCCGTGGGAGATGCACAACGGGTTCATCACGAACGTTCCCACGTCGCCGGGGAACAATCGGTCGGATCGGTGAACGGTCGCCGTGGCGTGCACGTAGTCGACGATTCCGTCCACGGTCTCGGCCGCACGCTTGCGTACGGCCTCGGCGCGTTCGCCAACCATCTGCGTACTCGCGGCCTCGCTCAGCGGAATCGTCTCCGGCCACGACAGCGGATCGCCGACCGTCAGTGCTGACAGCCGCTGCGCGAGCGCGCCTGCGTCGATTGTCGTGCCTGTGGGCGGGGCCGTCAGCTCCTTCACCAGTTCCACGAGATCGGCAGGGAGCGCCAGATCCTTCGACAGTTCACCGAGGAACTCCGACACGGCCTCCGGCCGGTACCCGAGGTACGAGTTCACGAGCAGGATCGATCCCATGAGGATGGATCCGACGGCGTACACGTCGTCTTCGGCGGACACGATGCCGGTGTTGATGGATCTCTGGCTGGTGACCCCTCGGGTGTAGATCCTCAGTGGATCGTCGATCCCGACCTTGACCGCGGCCTCCAGGTCGATGATGATCAGCCGGTCGGTGTCCTCATCGACCAGCACGTTGGTCCAGGACAGGTCGCCGAGAACGATGGTGCGCCGGTGCGCCTCCTGCACCGCGGTGGCGAGCTGGACGAAGAGGTTGCGCATCCGTCCGTAGTACGCGGCCATCGAGTGGCGATCCATCGCCAACGTGTAGAGAGGGTTGATCTTCAACGACACCTGGCTCAGCTGCGGACCCGAGAAGTTCTCCTCGACGAGGAAGGTGTGTTCCCACTCCTCGAACACCTCGATCGGCGTGGCGAAGTAGCCGGTGTCGGCCAGCTCCACCAGCAGCCGATGCTCCTTCCGGAGGGCGGCGACCGCGTCGATGTCCAGGTCGAGGTTGTTGAATCTGATGTTCGGCCGCGCTTCCTTCAGGACGACCTCACGGTCGGTCGTGGTGTCCCGGCCGAGATACACGCCGCCGCGGTTGGAGGATCGCAGCACCTCGGATATCTCGTATCGGCCGGCCAGCAGTCCGTCCTCGTCATCGTCGTCGGCATCCGCCGGTTTGCCGAACGGATCCTGCGTGATCCAGGACGGGGCGTTGAAGTACGGCTCCCGGACATCGCGGTGCAATGAACCGTCCGGAGCGGCGATCATGAAGTTCGTGAAGCCGTCCGCCCTGACTTGCGCGATACGGACGAAGCCGCCGTAGCGGTAGTACACCATTTTCGAGTCTGGGCACCGTCGGTCACTGAGAATGTAGGGACCGGAGAATGGTCGCAGGGCCTCCGACAGCTCGGTGGCCAGGCTCCGGAACGCTTCTTCGTCATCGGGGTACACGGTGATGAATTTGCCGCTAGACGAACGGGGCCAGACTTTGCCAGTGGTCAGCGCGACCGCGGCCGGGTCCAGCAGGAATTTGAAGAAGACCCCGCGCTCGCGCAGAATCGGTATCGCCGTACGCAGCACGTCGACGCTGTTGTCGTCAAGGGCGGTCACGTGCAGCTTCCACCCTTGCGGCCGGAGTTCGCCGTCCGGCGGCTTGGCCACATACCACAAACCATGCCTCTGCAAAGACCAGCCGGTCATGACGAATTGCCGGTAGACCGCCAGATGCGCATCGCCCGAAGTCCATCTCTCCAGAGGCTCGAACCAGCGCTTGTCTTGCAGACTATGAACATAGAGAGTTTCCCACGGAAGCACAGTGCACGCCTTTCCACGATGGACGTCGGGGTGGGGGCTGTCCGCGCGGGGCTTCGTTATCTAACTAGGTACCGCAAACGCCGCCGCAGCTGCTCTGGTCGCACGACGTGATGCTGAGCGCATCGAGATAGTCGGGCGCGGCCGTCAGCTTCTGCAGCTTCAGAACCTTCGACATTGGCGTACCTCCCTTCGGGCTCACCACCGACGTGTCGTATGTGGACTTTGTGGTGGTCGACGTCGCCTCGGTCAGATCCCATGAAGGGCTAGACGGAGGCGGCGAAGCAAGCCGTACGGATCATCAGGTCTCACACATTCCGCCGCAGCTGCTCTTGTCGCACGACGTGATGCTGAGCGCCTCAAGATAGTTGGGCGCAGCCGTCAGCTTCTGCAGCTTCAGAACCTTCGACATTGGCGTACCTCCCTTCGGGCTTCTTCGGGCCCGGCGGACAGCCCCCACAGCGACATTAGGTCGCTGCCGGGCTATCGACTGGAGGCTGAATTGACGCCTTGACGGCTAGCGCGTCGCTGTGGTACGGGCGGCCCAAGGCGTACGGAAACGGTAGGCCGCAGTCCATACGGCCTACCGTCGTGTACCGCGTTTCACACAGCGATGTCGCGCTGGTTGTATCGCCAGGTTCCGGCGGCGACGAACAGAAGGGTGAACCCGAGCAGGAGCCCGGCGTGGCCCCATTGCACACCGTTCTTCAACGGTTCTCCGCCGAGGTACCAGTCGAAGGGGGAGAACTTCTCCATCCACTTCAGACTGTCGATCTGCGTGAAGAACGAGTCGCCGAGGTAGCCCACCACGGCTACGCCCGCGCCGACGGCGATGGCGTAGATCCGGCGTCCGGTCCAGGCGCCCACACCGTACGCGAGGGCGGCGAACAGCAGGCCGAACAGCGCCAGCTGCAAGCAGACCGCGAACAGGCGGCCGGGAGACAGCGCGGTGAACTGACCCGGTCCCCGCAACGCGATGACGACCAGGCACATGACGGCCGCGATCACGGCCAGCGCCACGATGATCGCGGTAAAACGTTGCAGCGCAAGCGAGATGCGGCTCACCGGGTGGGCCTGGACGAGGTCCAGCGTGCCTGCCTCTTCATCGCCGGCGATCGCTTTGACTCCGGCGGAGATGGCGAAGACAGCCACCAGTATGGGCACCAGCAAGCCGAACACGCTGACCGCGAAGTAGTTCTCGGGCTTGGTGTAGTCCTCCATGTGGAACGCTTCTTTGACCGACTGCGGGAACGAGTTCAAGGCGTCGGCCATCGCCGGGTTGTTGATGCTGGGGTAGAAGGAGGCGTACATGGCCGCGATCGCGCTCAGCGCGACGGTCCACCCGATCCACCCACGACGGTTGTCGCGGACCGACTTCCAGAAGACGCGCATCACGCCTCCACGTGCTGGTAGTAGGTGAAGAAGAGTTCTTCGAGCTCGGGTTCCTCGCTGATCAGATCGACCACGTGATGCTGCGCCAGCGCCTTCACGAGCGCATCGGCGTCGCCAGAAAGCTTGCAGCGCAATACCTTTCCGTCGACGACCAGGTCGGAGACGCCGGCCACCGACAGGGTGGGCGCGTCGGCGTCGAAGTGGACCTCGATCTTGCGCAGCGCTCGCTTGCGCAGATCGTCGATGTGCTCGACGGCGACCAGGGTGCCGGCGCGGATGATGCCGACGCGGTCGCAGGTCTGCTGCACCTCGCTCATCACATGCGAGGACATGAAGACCGTCTGCCCGTTGCCGGTGGCTTCGCGTACGAGCTCCACGAACTGCTGTTGCAGGAACGGATCCAGGCCGCTGGTCGGCTCGTCGAGGATGAGCAACGGCGGCCGGTGCATGAAAGCCTGGATGACGCCGAGCTTCTGCCGGTTCCCCTTCGACAGGCTGCCGATCCGCTTGGTCAGGTCCAGGTCCCAAGTGGACGCGAGCTGCCCGATGCGCTCAGCGGGTACGCCGCCACGCAGATCACCGAGGTAGGTCAGCAACTCGCGGCCGGTCTGGCGGCCGTTGGCCACGAAGTCGCCGGCCAGGTAGCCGATCTTGCCGCGGAGTTCATGGCTGGACCGCGGATCGACGCCCAGGACGCGTACGCTGCCCGCGGTGGGCCGGATCAGGTCCAGCAGGATCCGGATCGTGGTGCTCTTGCCGGCGCCGTTGGGGCCGAGGAAACCGAACACCTCGCCGGGCGAGACGCTGAGGTCCAGGCCTTTCAATGCGATGGTGCCCCCGCGACCGTAGCGCTTGACCAGCGCCTCGGTCTGGATGGCCGGAATGTCCGCCATCACTCGTCCTTTCGATATTGAAGAAGTCCTTCGTGGCGGGCGAAATCGTCGATCAGCTGCGGGATCCGCTCGGCGACGAAAGCGTAGAAGTCACGGGTGACCCGCAGCCGCTGCGCTCGCGGCAGTTGCTCGTCGCCGCCGAGCACGTCGATGCCCCTTTGCATCACAGCGTGAATCACCATGTAGAGCCGGCGTGCGTCGACCGTGCGTACCAGCGCGTCGGGCAGCATCTCGTAGGCGTGGCCACGTCCGCGGACCGGTACCCGCCGTACCATGCCCAGCTGTTCCAGCGCACGCATTCCCGTGCTCACCGATCCTTTCGACAGACCGAGCGACTGGGTCAGTTGCGTGCTGGTCTGTTGCGGTGGATCGCAGATGAGCAGCCAGCCCATCAGCTTGCCGAAGGCGGCGGGCAGGCCCATCCCGGACAGCACCATGCCCACCTCGTCGGCGAACCGCCGCTCCTCCTCCACACAAGTCTCCTAACGTTCAGAACTATCTGAACGTACCATCCATGCCAGCGCGAAGCGATAGCAACGCCTGAGCCGACCGGGTGCAGGCAGCCGGCCGGCTCAGGCGTTCAGGCGATCTTGCGCCGGTAGGCCCTCATGGCGACCGCGTAGGCGACGACGAGGATGCCGGCGCACCAGGCGAGAGCGGTCCAGACTTGGTTCCCGACCGGCTGCTGCTCCAGCAACGCTCTGATCGTGTTGACGATGGAGGTGACCGGCTGGTTTTCGGCGAAGGCTCGCACCGGCCCGGGCATCGTGTCGGTGGGCACGAACGCCGAACTGATGAAGGGCAGGAACACGAGCGGATAGGAGAACGCGGTGGCCCCGTCCGTGGAGGACGCCAGCAGTCCGGCGATCACTGCGACCCACGTCAATGCGAGGGTGAACAGGACCAGGATCCCGGCGATGGCCAGCCACGCCGGGGCGCCGGCCGAGGAACGGAAGCCCATGACGAGCCCCACCAGGACGATGACCACCACGGAGATGGCGTTGGACACCAGCGAGGTCAGCACGTGTCCCCAGAGGACGGACGAGCGGGCGATCGGCATGGAGTGGAATCGTTCGAAGATGCCGCTCTGCATGTCGTTGAACAGCCGGTAGCCGGTGTAGGAGATGCCGCTCGCGATGGCGATGAGCAGGATGCCCGGCATCAGATAATTGACGTAGTTGTCGGTGCCGGCCTGGATGGCGCCACCGAAAACGTAGCGGAACAGCAGCATGAACGCGATCGGCATGATCGTCACCGTGATGATGGTGTCCATGCTGCGGGTGACGTGGCGGATGGAGCGCCCGAGCATCACACCGGTATTGCTGACGACATGTGCGCTCATGGCTGGGCCTCCAGCTGGGTCTCGGGGATCTTGCCGCTCCCGACGATCGCCAGGAAGATCTCCTCAAGGGTGGGCTGCCGTTCCACGTATTCGACCGTCGCGGGAGGGAGTAGCTCCCGCAGTTCCGCCAATGTGCCGGACACGATGATCGTGCCCTGATGCAGGATGGCGATCCGGTTGGCGAGCTTCTCCGCTTCCTCCAGGTACTGAGTGGTGAGAAGGACCGTCGTCCCGCTGTTGGCGAGGCTCTGGATCTCCTTCCACACTTCGATGCGGGCTTCGGGGTCGAGTCCGGTGGTCGGCTCGTCAAGGAAGATGACCGGCGGGTTGCCGATGAGACTCATGGCGATGTCCAAGCGCCGGCGCATGCCGCCCGAGTAGGTCGCCACCCTGCGGCCGGCCGCTTCGGCGAGGCCGAATCGGTCGAGCAGGTCGTCGGCGATCGAACCGGGGTTCTTCAGCAGCCGTAGCTTGGCGACCATGATCAGGTTTTCCCGGCCGGTGAGGATCTCGTCGACGGCGGCGAACTGCCCGGTCAGGCTGATGGACTCCCGGACCCGCGCGGGCTGGGACGCGACGTCGAATCCGCCGACGCTCGCCGTGCCGCTATCCGGCTTGAGCAGGGTGCTGAGGATGCGTACGACCGTCGTCTTCCCGGCGCCGTTGGAGCCGAGCAGCGCGAAGATGCTTCCGGCGGCCACAGCGAAGTCCACGCCCTTGAGGACCTGCAGATCGCCGTAGGACTTGTGCAGTCCGTCGACGCGGATCGCGAGGGGTTGCGTTTCCATGCGTCGTGCCTCCCTACTCGACCGTCACGTTGGACGGTTCGACGCCGAAGCCCTTGAGCGCGGCGAAGGTGAGCTTGTCCATGCGCGCTCCCTCGAAGTTCACGGTGCGCAGGGCCTTGTAGTACCGCTTGCTCCAGCCGCCCCGGAAGGAGCAGTCGCGCAGGATCGCTCCACGCATCGACATCCCTTCGAGGCCGGCCCGGTCGAATTTCACACCCGTGAAGGCCGCCCCGTCGAAGTTCAGGCCCCGCAGATCGGACATCGAGAAGTCCACGCCGGTGAACGTGCATCGCTCGAAGACGGTCTTCCGCAGGTCGGTCGTGCGGAACATGACGTCGGTGAGCGCCGACTCGGCGAACCGTACGCCGTTGAGCCCGGAGGCGGTGAAGTCGGTACGGATCAGCCGCGCCCGGCGGAAGCTGGCCTTCGACAGGTCCGACGTCGTGAAGTTGGCGTCGGTCAGGTTGGCGCCGTCAAAGGTGGCGTCTCGCATGTCGCTGGCCTTGAACCGGCTGCCGGTGAGGTCGGCGTTGGAGAAGTCGGCGCCACGCAAAGCACTGGCGTTGAACCGTCCGCCTCGCGCCGCGACGCCGGCGAAGTCGCTGCCCTCCAGGGCGCTCGCGTCGAATCGCGTGACCACTTGCCGCTCCAGAACACGGGACAGGTTGGACACCTCGCGTACCGTCTCCTCGATGTCGCCGATGCTGTCGACGGTCTGCTCGAACGCCGCCGTCTCGTCCTTGCCCTCGGCCAGGAGTTCGCGATATCGCTCCTGCAGGTCCGCAAGGAGATCGGCCTTCAGCTCGCCGACGCTCTTGGTGCCCTCGTAGGGGGCGAAGACGCCGTCCACGTACTCGTTCAGCTTGTCGTTCATTGTTCGTCCCCTTTACAGCAGCGTGTCCAGTACGCGCTTGGCGTACTCCCAGTTGGTTTTGTTGCGCGCGTAGGTCGCCTGGCCCTTTTCCGTGATCCGGAAGTACTTGCGCCGGCCACCCTGCGATTCGTCGCCCCAGTACCACGTGATGTCGCCGTCGGCCTCCAGGCGCCGGACGCTGGAGTACATCGTGGCTTCCTTGAGTTCGTACTCGCCCTTCGAGCGCTCGGCGATCAGCTTGACGATCTCGTAGCCGTAGCGATCCGACTCCGCCAGCAACCGCAAGATCATCGTGTCGGTGTTCCCGCGCAGCAGGTCGGATGTGACCTTGCTCGTGCTCATGCCCTCACCTCCGGGATACACCGTAGCTCGCGGTACTATGACTGTCAAGGTATATGGCGGCTCACGGTACGCGGACGGGCGGGGTAAGGTACAAGGTAGGCAGGTCATGACGCTGAGCGCACGACTACGCCCTGTCCAAGGCTCTCCTTGGACAGGGCGTTCGGCTTGGCGGGGCTTAGATCCGGTCGATGAGCGTCGAGATCCGCCAAGTCCACGGGTTGCGCAGCGTATGCACGGTCTCGCGCGCGAGGAACGTCAGATCGTCTCCGCTGCTGGGGTCGATGAACACGCTGTTCGGGCCGACCGGATGGTCGGTGTAGAAGCCGCCGTTGCCCACCGGGCTGGCGGCCGTCTCCTGGCCATCGGTCCACAGCTGCTCGATGAAGGCAGCCTGCGCCTCGCGGTTGAACACGGTCCAGCGTCTGTCGCCCCGCGCCAGTTCGGCACGCCACGAGTACTCGTTGGAGACGAACGCCTGCGCCCCGGCGGCCTCGGAGATGTAGCGGCTGCCGGCGTGCTGGTACTGCCAGACGTGGGCGAACTCGTGGACGAGGACGTCGGAGGCGGTGGCCGGGTTGTTGTGCTTCATGTAGATCGTGTTGCCGACGGTCACCGCGCGGTTGTTGATGCTGAAGACCCCGCCGAACCCGAGCACCAGCCGGACGTTGTAGTACGACATCGACCGGCGGAAGACCTTGAACAGCAGCTCGCGTTCGGTCTTGGTCAGCGCCCGCTTGTTCCATTGCAGGCCGAACAGGCTCTGTGTGGCCGCGAATCCCTTGAGCACGGTCGACAGGAACGCGCCGACGAGGCCCGCGAGGAAGTCCTTGAGGCCCCGGACGAAAACGGTGCCGTCCCACGCCATCAAGCCGCCGAGTCCACCGAGGACGACCCGCAGGGCGCCCGCGACGAAGTTCGCGACCAGGTTGAAGACGGCCTTGATGACGGCGCCGACGAAGTCGAACCCGGCCGAGACGATGCCGGCGAGCCAGTGGAAGATGCCGTACAGGACGATGCCGACGCCGGGGATGCGGCGCAGCAGGCCGGCCAGCGCGTCGAGGCCGTCGCCGATGAGGTTGCCGACGGTCTCGACCGCGTCCGCGATGGCCTCGGCCACCGCTCCGACGAAGTCCTCGATCGCTTGCGCGACCACATGCGTGATGTCGGCGATGCCCGCACCCAGGTCTTGGATGAAGCCCAGGAACCGGCCGCCGGAGTGCTTGTCGCGCGTCCACTCCAGATCCAGGCGCTGGCCCGCCTCGCCATTGAGTTCGAGCTCGTACATGCCGGTGTGGATGCCGAACAGCTTCGCCTTGAACAGGCGCAGCCGGACGGTGCCGGCCTGGTTCGACGGCAGCGTCATGAGGGCCGTCGGCCCGTGGTTGGAGTTGTTCGTATCCACGTGGCTCACGACGGTGCCGTCCGGCGAGACGAGCTTCAAGCCCTTCCAGGAGGTGACGGCCGGCGCGGTCGTGAGCGTGAATTCGATGGCCGCGGGACTTGAGGCGCTGCCCTTGACGACGGTGATGTCGTCCTCGCGGGACACGCCGGGAAAGCTCGCGAGCGAGATGATTCGGCTCATGCCACATGATTGATCCGCGAGATCCGAAACGGCGTCGCCGAATACCCGCGGGTCCGTCGGAAATCCGATTCCGCGATGGCGTGGCGGTGCTATATCTGCCAGCGGACCTCGCCGCCGACGACCGTGGTCAGGACCCGGGTCCGCAGAACCGCCTCCGGCGACTCCTCATAGGGATCGGTGTCGACCGCGATGAAGTCGGCGAGCAGACCCGGCGCCAGGATGCCCTTGCGGGCCTCTTCCCCGGCGGCGTACGCGGCACCGGCCGTGTGAGCCCGGATCGCCTCGGCCATGCCGATGCGTTGCTGAGGCTGCCATCCGCCGATCGGGGTTCCGTCGGGCCGGGTCCGGGTCACTGCGGCGTACAGGGCGGGGAACGGGTTGGGGTCTTCCACCGGCGCGTCTGAGCCGAAGGCCAGTGCGACCCCGGCGTCGAGCATGCTCCGCCACGCGTACGACGCCAGTTCGTGCCCGGCCAGCAGAGTATCGACCAGATCCATGTCGCTCGTGCAGTGGACGGGCTGCATCGAGGCCACGACGCCGAGCCGGGCCATCCGCGCCAGATCCCGCGTCTGCATGTGCTGGGCGTGCTCGATGCGGTGCCGCAGGCCCGGGGCCGGGCCGATCGCCTCGTACGCGTCGAGTACGAGATGGTTGGCCTGATCTCCGATGGCATGGGTGGCGATGGCGATGCCCGCTTGTGCCGCGGTTCGGAAGACCCGGAGCATGTCCTCGTAGGGAATGACTGCGATCCCTTGATCGCCGCCAGTCATCGGCCTGCTCATGTGGCAGGTGTGCGAACCCAGCGCGCCGTCGCTGAAGACTTTGACGGGACCGGTGCGGAACCAGTCGTCGCCTTGTCCCGTCCGGCGGCCCTCCGCGATCGCGGTTTCCAGGTGCTCCAGCCGGATCGCCTTGTGTACGCGCAACTTCAGATCCCCGGCCGCCGCCATCTGTTCGTACGCCGCCCGGCAGTCCTCGCCGTCGATGTCGTGGACGCTGGTGATGCCCAGCGCCAGCAGCCGTTCCTGACCAGATCGCAGGAGGCTGGCCAAGTCTCGGGCGGCCATAAACGGTTTCAGCGGATGCGCGGCGGTCTCCCGCAGGATGCCGGTCGGCTCGCCGCGCTCGTCCCGCACGATGTGCCCGCCGACCGGATCGGCGGTACCGGCATCGATCCCGGCCAGCCGCAGCGCGGCCGAGTTCGCCCAGGTCGTATGGCCGTCGACGGACGGCAGCGCGACCGGATTGGCGTGGCACACCGCGTCGAGCGCGTACCGGTCGGGTTGGACCGGCGGATCCCATACGTTGCTGTTCCACCGTCCCCCGAGAAGCCATTCACCGGTACGCAGCCGAGCGGCATGGCCGGCGACCCTCGCCAGAGCTTCGGCCAGGGATCGGGTTCCCGCCAGGTCGACCGCGGTCAGGCTGTGGGCGTACTGCGCGGTGTGGATGTGAGCGTCGTAGACGCCGGGAATCACCGCGGCACCGTCGAGGTCGGCGAGTTCCGCCGTCGCACCAGCGACCGCGCGTACATCGGTCTCGGAGCCGATCGCCAGGATGCGGCCGTCCTGCACCGCCAGGGCCTGGGCGCGGGGATTGCCATCATCACCGGTATGGATGATGCCGTGGCGGTACACCCGGATGCTCATGCGACGCCACTCTAGCCGTACCAGCCGCGGCGGACGAGGACGGAACCGGGCGCTATCACGCGCACCGTGACGCATGAACCCGAGTTGAGCGCCCCCGTCGAGCTGTGCCTACCGGACGGGCGGCTCAACCCGGCCGCGATCGGCTGGACCCGCCGGCCACTGCACACCGCCAACCTGCGGGGCTGGGGCGGGCCAAGCGCTGGGCGTCGCGCAACCGCTGGTAACGGCAGCGCATTCCCATGATCTGCGGACGGGTAGCCCAAGACCCGTTACCGGTCGCCTAGCCCGGCTTTCGCGGATCGAGGGCCGGATAGCGCGCTGCGCCAATGGTCATGCGGATGCCGTAAAGCGAAGTGCTCGCCGTGATGTAGAGCTGGTTGCGCTTGGGCCCGCCGAAGGTGAAGTTCGCGACGATCTCGGGCACGAGCAGCTTGCCGATCAGCGTGCCGTCGGGGTCGAAGCAGTGCAGCCCGTCGTGGGCGGCGGCCCAGACGCGGCCGGCGTCGTCGAGGCGCAGGCCGTCGAAGCTGCCCGCGTCACAGGTCGCGAAGATCTCGCCGCCGGTCAGCGTACCGTCGGCGGCGGCGTCGAAGCGGCGGATGTGTTCGCGGCGGGTGTCGGCGATGTAGATCGCCCGCTCGTCGGGGGAGAACGCCAAACCGTTGGGGCGCTCGAAGTCGTCGGCGACGATGCGTACGCCGCCGGCCGGATCGATGCGGTAGACGTGGCAGGCACCGATCTCGCCGGGCGCCTTGTTCCCTTCGTAGTCGCTGTCGATGCCGTAGCTGGGGTCGGTGAACCAGATCGAGCCGTCGGCCCGCTCGACGACGTCGTTGGGGCTGTTGAACCGCTTGCCTTCGAACCGATCGGCCAGCACTGTGACGGAACCGTCGTGCTCGGTACGCGTGACGCGCCGGTGGCCCTGCTCGCAGCTGACCAGGCGGCCGTTGCGATCGACGGTGTGGCCGTTGGCGTACCCGGACGGCTCCCGGAAGACGCCGACCGCGCCCGTCGTCTCGTCGTAGCGCAGCATCCGCTCGTTGGGAATGTCGCTGAAGACCAGATAGCGGCCGGCCGGAAAGTACGCCGGGCCCTCGGTCCAGCGGCAGCCGGTATGCAGCCGCTGCATCCACTGGTCACCGCCGACCGTCCGGAACCGGTCGTCGAGGACTTCCAGCCGTGCCTTCACCATGTCGGCCATGGACGTAAGTTACACGCGCCGGCTCATGGGGGCATGGTGGCGGCGCGACCGGGTCGCGCCGCCGGAATGCCGTGGGATGTCTAGCCTTTGGGGCGCTGGTACCCGGTGACGAGCAGGCCCTCGCGGCAGACGTTCGCGCCGGCCCCGGGCAGCGGAGCGCCCGCCTTGACGCACGTGGTCCGGACGAATATGGACTGGTTGCCGCTGATCTCGATGGGTGACAGCAGGTGGAACTCGTCGTTGCGGAAGTTCTTCAGCTGATAGACGTAGATCACCTGGCCGTTGACCACGATGTCGAGCTGGCCCTCGTCGCCCTGCGGGTTCTGCACGAAGAAGTCGGTGAGTACCAGCGTGTTGCTGGCCGGCGCCCGCAGCTGCTGGCTTCCCCGGCTCGCCCCGTTGCTCGCGTTGACCCCGAGCCGGAAGCGCAGCGGTACGGTCACCTTGGCCGCCGGCGTGGCGATCACCGGGTTGCCCGGTGTGGCCGAGGGCGTCGGCTCGGTGCTGGCGCTGGGTTCCGGGCTGGCGATCGGGGTATCGGAGGAGGCGTTCTTCTGCGCGATGACGCTCTGCTGGCCGACGGCTTCCTTGGCCGCGGCGCTGATGGCGCCCTTCACCGGGCCGAACCACAGGGCCAGCCCGGCGATTGCCAGCAGGACGAGAGCGGCCAGCGCGCGTATCGCAGCGCGAGACATGACCGGCTGCTGCACGGTGGCGGCATCGAGCGCGATCGGTGGGCCGTCGGCCGTGTGTACGGTCACGCGGAACCGGCGAGTCTCCGGCTGCCCACGCCACAACCGCTTGCGGTGCTTGACATTGAGAGTAGCGAACCGGGCTTGATCGGAGCCGATGTCGAACACGGCCGGCGCCGCGGTGATGACCAGCAGATCGTCCGGATCGGACGCCTCGATCTGCACCTGCGTCGGTACGTTCCCCCGGTTGTCCACGGCGAGTTCGTGGCGTGCCCGGGATCGCCCGACCGACGTCTGCGGCCGCAGTTCCGCGGCGGTGTCGGTGAAGGGCATGAGTTCGATGACGCCCTCGGGCACTACGCCCAGCTCAGGATTGTTCGACGGCGCAACCCGTACGCCGAACGGCACCTCGCCGGCTCGGGCACCGGAGGCACGGGGCGGGTGGAAGGTGACGGATACGACGGCCGAATCTCCCGGCACGAGCGACACAGCGGGTGGTTCGACGCTCGCCCAGCCCGCCGCCGGGCCGACGACGTCGAGCTGGTAGGACTCGACGATCGATCCCTCGTTGCGGATCTCCAACTGGCATACGGCTTGCGTTCCCGGCATGACCTGAACTCTGTTGGCCAGGATCGTCGCGACTGTCGTCATGACGCCTGACGGTATGCGCGTCCGCGGCCCCTGAAACTGTCCGATTGGGAACACTTGGGGGCAGAGTCCCGGGCGCGTTAAGTCTCTGTTGACTGGGCGATTGGACGCCTCCTCCATGCTTTCTGCGGTGCTACTACTGAAAGGTGGATCAGTGGAAACGCGTCGGTTACCGGTGTATCTGCACACCAGTGATTTGATCTCTCGGGCCGGAATCGCCAGCCAGCTCAAGCCGCAGCCAGGCGTACGGGTAGTCAACGACGACGAACTCGACCAGGCGAAGGTCACGGTGGTGGTCACGGAGACGGTGGATGAACGGACCATGCGGACGTTGCGCTCGTTGCGCTCGCGCGGTTATGGGCCGCTGGTCCTCGTCGCCTCCTCGATCGACGACACCGCATTGATCTCCGCGGTCGAGGCCGGAGTCGCCGGTCTCCTGCGCCGCAGCGAGGCGACACCGGAGCGGCTGGTGGCCGTCATCGAGTCGGCGGCGGTGGGTGAAGGGGTCGTACCACCGGACCTGCTCGGCCGGCTGCTGCACCAGGTGGGTCAGGTGCAGCGGACCGTGCTGGGGCCGCGGGGTTTGGCGTTCGCGGGTCTGGCCGAACGGGAAATCGCCGTGCTGCGGCTGGTGGCCGACGGCATGGACACCTCCGAAATCGCGGTCAAGCTGTCCTATTCGGAGCGGACCGTCAAGAACGTGCTCCACGATGTGACCAGCCGGCTGCATCTGCGCAACCGTACGCACGCCGTGGCGTACGCCCTCCGCAACGGTCTCATCTAGCTGGGCGTATGCCCGATGGGGCAGCCTGCGCTACCCGCGCAGATGTCCCAGGTGCTCTGTCGCGCGGGCACGGTCTAGGCAACGGTCGATGCGTGCGGTGGATAGCGATCGTGCCGGCGCTCGCGCTGGTGGTGGGTTTGGGTTCGACGGCGCCGGTCGTGACCGGCACGGCGGCCGGGTCGGCGGCCGTCGACCCAGAGGTGAGCCTCGTGGTGGACAACTTCAGCGATCCGCAATACCTGGGCCGGTTCCTCACGATCCGGTTCCAGGCGCACAACAATCACACGTCGTCGCTCTTCATGGCGGTCTCGGTCGCCCTTCCGGCCGGGCTCACGGTCACCAGCACGTTTCCCGCCTGCCCGACGTTCCCGAACGACTGCTCGCTCGGTCTCATCAATCCGGGCAGTCTGGCCAATCTGGACGTGAGGATGCGGGTCGACGCCGTCATCGATGCCACGGCGAGCGGCACGGTGGTCGGCGAATCCCAATGCCCCATCGGCATTCGCGCCGCTGCCGCCTGCGCTCCCATCTTCACCAACACGGGTTCGGTGCGGGTGCGGACCTTTGCCTCGCCGGTGGCCCTGTCCGTCGCGGTGTCCCCTCAGCCCGGGTGGGTCGGCGGCGATCCGCTTACCGCCACCTACACCATCCGCAACGTCGACGACTCCTCGTTGACCGATGTCGTACTCACGCCGGGACTACCGGCGCAGCAACGCTGGACCTCGACGTCGGGCTGCCCACCGCCACCGGGTGCCTGCATCGTGGGCACGATTCCCCCCTTCGGCAGCGTCACCAGGACCTACACGCTGCGGCCGAGCGCCACCCTGACGGCACGGATCAATGCCTTGGTGACGGCGGTCTTCGACTCCTGCAACGACGGATGTGACACCGCCGCCCAGGCGACTGCCGTAAGCCGAGTCCTGATTGCGCCGCGGCCGGTGTTGACGCTGTCGCCCGCGCTGGGCCCACCCGGGTTCGTGACCACTGCCACCGGTACCGGTTTCCCCAATGGCGCCACGGTCAGGCTGACCTGGGTCGATCCGTCGGGCCAGCCGCTGCTCACGGAGGTCTTGACGCCGACCGTCGTGAATGGAGGGTTCAGCACCCAGGTGCTCATCTTCCGGCGCGATCAGGAAGGCGATCGCGATCTGGTCGCGGAGTGGGTCAGCGGGGCGCGGTTCGCGCCGGTGCGGGCGAGGTTCCTGGTCGTGCCCGATACCTGGGTTCCGCCATTGCCGATGCGGGGGTGATCCGGCGTGATCCACGAGGTGGACGAGGCGCTGCGGCGGTTGATCCGCGACGAGGCGTTACGGGGTTCGCAGGTGGACGTCGCGCTGGAGGCGCCGACCAAGGAGTGGGCGGCCCGGCGCAACGCCCCCACGGTCAACGTTTACCTGTACGACATCCGGGAAGATCTGCGCCGCAAGTCTCGCGGCGAGGAGGAGGAGCGCGACGACCGGGGCAGTGTCACCGGCCGCCGCAAACCGCCCCGATACGCCAAACTCTCCTATCTCGTGACCGCGTGGACTCAGCGGCCCGAGGACGAGCATCGCCTGCTCTCCCTTCTGCTGGTCGGATTGTTCGGTGTGGAAAGGGTTCCGCCCCGGCTGCTCACCGGATCGCTGGCCCAGTTGCGGCTTCCGGTGCCGATGACGGTGGCGCTGCCCCCGCCGGAGGACCGGTCGTTCGCCGATGTGTGGACGGCGCTGGGCGGCGAGCTGAAACCGTCCATCGATCTGGTCGTCAGCAGCCCGATCGAGCTGCCGCTGGACACGTCGGTCGGCCCCCCGGTCACCGCGGGCATGCGCCTGGACACCACTGTGGTGCCGGCGGGTGTCCTGCCGGACCTCCTCGGCCCCGACGGACGCCCGCTGGCCGGAGCCCGCGCGTCTGAGGACGGCAGCACCAGCCATGACGTGCGATGGGACCGCGTAGCGATCAGGCGTACGCGGCGATGAACGACGAGGGCCTTTGGCAGCGCCTGCGGGCAGTAGAGGCGCGAGTGCGTGAGGCAGTGGCGATCCGCCGCCAGACCGATCCGAACCCGCAGGACCCGTTCCGCGGCTTGTACCTGTCCGACGAGACGATCGATGCGCTGCTGGCCGGCGACCGGGATCCGTTCCCCGGCTTGGATTCGCAGCCGCCCGATCCCGCGTCGCCGCTCGGCACCCTCGCCGCGACGGCCCACCTGACGCCGCTCGACTTCGAACTTCTGCTGATCGCCGTGGCGCCGGATGTGGATTCGCGGTTCGAACAGTTTTACGGCTACCTCAACGACGACGTGACCCGCCGCCGGGCCGGTATCGGATTGGCGCTGCGGTTGTGTGGCCTGCCCGAGGCGGCGCTGTCCGGCCGGGCCCGTCTCAGCGCCGGTGCGCCACTGATCGACCTGGGCATCCTCGCGATAGAGGATGCGGAGCGCTCGTTCCTGTCACGGGCTCTGCGCCCACCGGATCGTCTCGTGGCGTTCCTGCTCGGCGACGACACACTCGACGCCACGCTCATCGGAATCGCCGCTGCGGGGCGTACGGCGCCCGTCGGCCTGGTCCACGAGACGCTGCTGTCCGCCTTGGACAGTGGCGTACGCCTCGTGTATCTCACCGAAAGGGTGGCCGGCAGCGCCGCGCCCTTGGCAACGGCCGCACTGCGCGGGAGTTCGCTGGTCGTAGACGCGACTCGCATGGCCACGCAGCCTGACATCACGGCGCTCGCGACAGCGATCGTCCGCGAGGCGGTGCTGCGTTCGGCCGGCATCGTAGTGGGGCCGCTGGACGCCGTCGAGCGGGTCGACACCTTACTGGAGGTGCTGACCCGAGCCGACCTGCCGGTGATCGCCCACGGCAGCCAGCCGTGGAATCCGCAGTGGACTGAACGGCCACCGCTCCAGCTGGAAGTGACGGCATTGCCGCCCGGGCGGCGAAGCGAGCTGTGGCGGGCCAGCATCCGGCTGCCGGTCGACGGCGTGGACGATCCGGTGGCGGCGGTGTCCCACCTCTCCCTAGGGACGCAGGCGATCGTACGAGCCGCACGCGCGGCGGATCTGATGGCCGGGGTGGATGGCGGCACGGTTCGGGTGGAGCACGTGCGGGCCGCCGCGCGTACGCAGAACGCCACCGGCCTGCTGCGCCTGGCCAGGCGGATCGAACCGAGCGTCGGCTGGGATGATCTGGTGCTCCCCGGCGATGTGCTGGACGCGTTGGGCGAACTCGCCGCCCGCGCCCGGCATCGGGATCGGGTCCTCGACGAGTGGCGCATGCGTCCGGGCGGCGACCGGGGACGAGGCGTCGCCGCGTTGTTCGCCGGGGACTGCGGCACCGGCAAGACCATGTCGGCCGAGGTGATCGCGGCCGAGCTGGGCATGGATCTGTACGCGGTCAACCTGGCGACCGTCATCGACAAGTACGTCGGCGAGACCGAGAAGAACCTGGAACAGATCTTCCAGGAGGCGGCCGGGATCAACGGCGTACTGCTCTTCGACGAGGCGGATGCGATATTCGGCAAGCGCTCCGAAGTACGCGACGCGCACGACCGGTACGCCAACATCGAGAGCGCGTACTTGTTGCAGCGTATGGAAGCCTTCGACGGCCTCGCCGTGCTCGCGACGAATCTGCGGGCCAACCTCGACGACGCGTTCACGCGCCGGCTCGACATGGTGGTGGACTTCCCCGTACCCGACGATGATGCTCGTCTGGCGCTCTGGGATCGCTGCATGGGCACGATCATGCCGAGGGCGTCCGATGTGGATCTGGTGTTCCTGGCGAAGTCGTTCGAGCTGTCCGGCGGCAACATCCGTTCGGCGGTCGTCACGTCGGCGTACCTCGCCGCCGCCGAGGACCGCCCGGTGACGATGGCCGACTTGATCGCGGCGGTGGCCCGGGAGTACCAGAAGCTCGGCCGGCTCTGCCTGGAAAGCGAGTTCGGGCCCTATCTGGAACTGGTCCTATGAAAAAGGGTACGGATGCCCAGCGCTCCATCGGCTCCCAGCCTGCGCGTACGGCCAAACGCGGGCGGCTGCATCCACTCGCACGGCTACAACGGTCGGCGGGGAATCGAGCGGTGTCGGCGTTGCTGGCCAAGCCTGGGCGTACGGCGGTGCAGCGCGCGGACTGCCCGCCTGCGCCAGTGGCACCGGCCGGACCGGTGGCCGCTGAGGATCCCAAGTTCGTTGCGGTAACCGGTGGCGTGGCCGCGGACGCCCGGGCCGCTAGGGACCATCCGCCGGCGGAGGGCGAGGCACGCAAGGCCGCTGAGGCCGCGGTGCCGCCCTCCGACGACAAGGAGGCGCAAGCCAAGGCAGCGCACGCCGACACCATGAGCACGGCCCGGCCCTCCGGGTTCGACCGGGCCGCATTCATCGCCGCCGTCACGGCCGCGATCGAGGCCCAGCGCCCATCCACCAATGAGGACGCCAAGAACTTCGCCGGCTCCGGGCGCGCCGCCGCGGTCAAGTCACAGGTCGCTGGTCAGGTGACCGCCGGTAAGCAGACCTCGGCGCAGGATATCGCGAACAAGACCGCGCAGGCCCCCGATACCGGTGCGGCCGTGGACAAGGTCGTGACGCCGCTGTCCCCACCGCCGCCCGCCCCTGCGCTGAACGGGCCCGATCCGGGCAAGGCCGTTCCGGACCAGGCTCCCGCCGAGCAGACCGAGCTCGGCGAGACCGAGTGCACGCTTGAGTCGAAGATGGCCGAGGCCAACGTCACCGATGAGCAGCTGGCCAAGTCCAACGAGCCGGAGATGACCGGTGCCGTCGACGCCAAGCGGGACGCGGTCCAGCACGCGAGGACCGCGCCCGACGCGATGCGCGGCGATGAGCAGGATCTGCTGGGCTCGGCCCGAAGCGGTGCGGCTCAGTCGGGCAGGGCCGGCGCCGCCGGGATGCTCTCCGAGCGGCTCACGCAGACCTCGCTCGCCGGTAACGCGCAGGTGGCCGCCCAGGGCCGCGACGAACAGGAACGCGCGCGGATCGCCTCGGAGATCAAGACCATTTTCGATGGTACGAAGAGGACGGTCGACGGCATCCTCAGCGGCCTGGACGGGCTGGTCGAGTCGGAGTTCAACGCCGGTGAGAAGGCGGCCCGGGATGCGTTCGAGGCCAACCACAAACGCTGGATGGACGAGTACGAGGACCGTATCGGTCTGGCGCAATGGCTCATCGACAAGTTCCTGCCCACCAAGCCCGAGGTGCTGCAGATCTTCACCCGCGCCGCCAAGCTGTACGAGCAGGACATGAAGGGAGTCATCGCCAGGGTCGCCGACGTCATCGAGCGCGAGCTGAACCGGGCGACCACCGAGATCAGCAACGGCCGTGACAAGGTGAGAGCGTACGTCGCCAGCCAGCCGAAGGCGTTGCAGAGCATCGCGAGTGAGGCGGCGACTGCGATCGGCTCGCAGTTCGACAGCCTCGACTCCGCGGTCAAGGACAAGCAGCAGGGTCTCGTCGAAGACCTGTCCGAGCGCTACAACGCCGCCCGCCAGGCGCTCGACAAGCGGGTTCAGGAGCTGCAGGACGAGCACAAGAGCTGGCGCGACAAGGCCGTCGACGCGGTGGACGGCGTGATCGAGACCATCAAGAAGCTCAAGGACATGCTGATGGGGGTGCTGGCTCGGGCGGCCGGCGCGATCGAGCTGATCATCGCCGACCCGATCGGCTTCGTCGGCAACCTCGTCAGCGCCGTCAAGACCGGCGTGCTCAACTTCAAGGACAACATCCTCGACCACCTGCAAAAGGGCCTCAAGACGTGGCTCTTCGGCAACCTCGCCGCCGCCGGTTTGCAGATACCGCAGACCTGGGACCTCAAGGGCGTACTGCGGCTGATCCTGTCGATCCTGGGCCTGACGTGGCCGGCGATCCGGGCCCGCATCCTCAAGTTCATTCCCGAGCCGGTGCTGGCGGTGCTGGAGACCACTGTGGAGATCGGCAAGATCCTCGTCAACGAGGGTCCGGCCGGGCTGTGGAAGTGGGTTCAGCAGAAGATCGGCGACTTCAAGGAGATGATCCTCGCCGAAATCAAGCAGATGGTCGTCGTCGAGATCGTCAAGGCCGGGGTTCTGTGGCTGCTCAGCCTGCTCAACCCCGCGTCGGCGTTCGTCAAGGCGTGCAAGGCGATCGTCGACATCATCATGTTCTTCGTCAACAACGCGGCCCAGATCAGCTCGCTTGTCAACGCGGTGCTCGATTCGGTGGAGTCCATCGCCCGCGGCGGCGTGGGGCGGGCGGCGGCCATGGTCGAGAAGGCCCTCGGCTCGGCCGTGCCGGTGGTGCTCGGGTTCCTCGCCGGCCTGCTCGGGCTCGGCGACATTCCGAACAAGATCCGAGGGATTCTCGCCAAGATCCAGGAACCGATCGGCAAGGTGGTCGACTCCGTCGTCGGCACCATGGCCAAGGTGGGCAAGAACCTGCTCGGCAAGCTGAAGGGCAAGAGGGACGACGACTCGCCCGAGGCCAAGCAGAAGCGGCTCGACGATGGTCTGGCCGCCGCCGTCACCGCGGTCAACAAGCTCTCCGGCATCAAGCTGGTCGGCCCCAAGCTCATCCGCCCGGCGCTCGCCGTCATCAAGTTCCGGTACAAGATGACCGAGCTGACGGCGATGGCCCAGGGCGGCAAGTGGGTCCTGAAGGGAGTGGTCAACCCCGAGGACACCAAACCGACGACGCTGCCCGCCCCCGACCGGGCCAAGGTGCTTGCCGCGGTGGCGGCCGCGCAGGGCGAGATGGGCACCGCCCAGGCGGAGTGGAGTAAGAAGAGCGACCCGAAGATCGTGTTCGCCAGCGGCGGTGGCCGGACCCGGCAACATGGCGGTGGCAGCAAAGACGAGGCGGTCACCGAAACGGAATCGGCCTTCCGCTACGCGGAAGCCGAGCGCTCGCGCAACCAGGTGATAGCCGAAGCGCAGAAGCTCGCCTACCTCAACGACCCGTTGGTCACCCAGGAGGAGGTGGGCCGTATGCAATACGACCACGCGTTGATGCGCAGCATCAAGAAGCGGCTGGAGGCAGCCGGCATCTTCGGCATCCCGCGCGGCCATGCCTTCGACCAACCCAGACACAGCGAGGGCGACGCCGGACCCAATGCCGACAAGCGCCGGCCTGGTTCAGAAGCGTCGGTCCACGCGGAGGTGCTCGTTTATCAGCTCAACGGCAACCCGTCCGCTATCGGCGTCTGGAGCCTGCCGCAGTGCGGCAGCTGCCAATCCCTGTTCAAGGGCTTCGCACAGGCTAAGGGGCCGGACGGATTCATCGTCGTGGCCGGGGCGGACGGCGTACGCATCTTCCTGCCGGACGGCAAAATCCGCTCGCCGCAGCAGTTCGAGGCCGAATTCCCGGCCTCCGGATAGAGTCCAGCGGTCGTAGTGTCGAACCCGACCAGGATCCATCGCTCGACGACTCAATGCTTGAGTGGGCCGCGCTCTGGAAGCCGCTGCCGAAGGTGGTGTTCTCCACCACGCTGTCGGCCGTGCAGGGCAATGCCCGCCTGGCCTCCGGCGGCCTGGCGGAGGAGATCGAGCGGTTGCGAGCCGAGCCGGGGGCGGGCAACATCGCGATCGGCGGCGCGACGCTCGCTGCCGAGGCGGCCGAGTTGGGTCTGATCGACGAGTACCGGGCCCGGGTCTACCCGGTGCTGGTGGGTGGCGGCATTCCGTTCTTTCCCCAGCGCGAGCGCCGGGTAGATCTCGAACTCGCCGAGACCCGCACCTTCAGCTCACGAGTCGTCTATCTCCGCCACCGCGTGGCGCGCTAGGGCCGGGATCAGGACTCTTCTTGCAGCTCTTCCTCTTCGCCCTCGCGCTGCACGAAGGTCTGCGCCATCGTGTCCTCGTCCTCTTCGGCCTCGTCCATCTCGTCGCGCTGCACGTCCAGCGTGCGCTGTATGGCGGCCTCGGGCTGGTGGCCGCCGTCGAGGCGCTGCACGGCGGGTGCGGACTCGGCCGGCGCCGCCGCCGGTGCGGACATGACCCGATCCGCGTTCGCGACGGCCTCGCGCTCGAAGCGATCCGACGGGTGGCTCACGCGTACGCCGTCACCGCGGTCGGTACCGTCGACGGGACCGCTGCGCTGCTGCATCACGTGGGTCAGCTCGTGCGCCAGCATGTGCTGGCCGTCCGGAGTGGACGGATCGAACAGGCCGCGCTGGAACACGATGTCTGACCCCACCGTGTAAGCCTGGGCGCTGACCGACTTCGCCGACTCGTGCGCCGCGCTGTCGGTGTGCACTCGCACCTCGGAGAAGTCGGCGCCGAGGCGTTCCTCCATCACCGATCGGGTCGTGCTGTCCAGCGGGCTGCCGCCGCCGGAGCCGATCACCTCGTGGACCGGTGAGACCTCCTGCTGCTCCATGCTCGCACCGGCTCGCTGTGCGACGGCCGCGTTGCCCGCGACCCGTTGCAGTCCAAGCATCGCGCTGGGGCTCAGCGCGTCGAGCCGCCCTTCGGCGGCGGCCCGGACCGACAGCTCCTCTTCGGTGTCGGTGAACCGGCCGTGCGGGATGCGGTCGCCCTGCGGGCGGAAGCTGTCGACGGAATCGTGCGAGCGCATGCCGCCAGCGTGCCGTGCTCCAGCCGGGCCGGCCAGTGACGGAAGGGTTGCCCGGAGGGGCAGGCCACGCTTCCCTCGCCGTCGGCCGGTTGGCCGTACCAATGTCGGCGGCGAGGCGACAGCCTGCAAAGCGAGATCGTACGAGGAGGGGCGATGCCGAACTACCTGTCACCCGGTGTCTACGTCGAAGAGGTCGAGGCGGGATCCCGGCCGATCGAGGGCGTCGGCACGGCGATCGCCGCCTTCGTCGGCCTCGCGGCGCAGGGCCCGTTCCACACGCCGACTCTGGTGAGCAACTGGAGCCAGTACGCCACCGTCTTCGGCGAATTCGTGGAGGACTGCTATCTAGCGCATGCCGTATATGGCTACTTCCTCAACGGCGGCGGAGCCTGCTATGTGGTACGCGTCGGCGGAGCACCGTCGGCTGGCGTAGCCATACCGGCACTGCCTTCCGGAGTTCTTGGGCAGTACCGAGTGGTGGCTCGTGCGATCGGCGGGCAGATCGCCGTCGAGGTGGCCGAACCGCCGGAAGGCGCCCCCGATGACCGGTTCACGCTCATCGTCAAGTCCAACGGCCGGGAAGCCGAACGGTTCGAGAACGTCACCATCAAGCGCGGCCGGGAAAACGTCGTCACGGCAGTATCCGAGCGGTCGCAACTGATCACATTGGAGGTCGTCGACGCGACCTCGGTTCCGCCCAAGCCGGCCACCGGTACGGTCGAACTGCACGTCGCGGCCCAGGTACCCACCCCGCTCGTACCCGACGAGTACGCCGGAAGCCCCGCGGAGCGTACCGGCTTCGGAGGTCTGGAGGCGATCGACGAGATCACGATGGTCTCCTGCCCCGATCTCATGAGCGCGTACGAGAAGGGGGCGCTCAACGCCGAGGCGGTCAAGACCGTGCAGCTCGCGATGATCGCCCACTGCGAGCTGATGGGCGACCGCGTCGCGATCCTCGACCCGCTGCCCGGCTTGAGCGCTCAACAGGTCAAAGAGTGGCGGATGGACAAGTCCGGCTTCGACTCGAAGTACGCCGCTCTCTACTATCCCTGGATCAAGGTCTTCGACGCCGCTATCGGGACCAACCGGTTCGTGCCGCCCTCCGGGCACATGGCCGGTGTGTGGGCCCGTAACGACGCCACCCGCGGCGTACACAAGGCTCCGGCCAACGAGGTCGTACGCGGAGCCGTCGAACCGCAGACCCAGCTGATCCGCTCGGAGCAGGAGCTGCTCAACCCGATCGGCGTGAACTGCATCCGCGCGTTCCCCGGCCGCGGGGTGCGGGTGTGGGGCGCCCGTACGCTCTCGTCGGATCCGGCGTGGCGCTATGTCAACGTCCGCCGCCTGTTCAACTACCTGGAGGAGTCGATCCTCGGCGGCACCCAGTGGGTGGTGTTCGAACCCAACGACCACGCGCTGTGGGCGAGGATCCGGCGTACGATCGCCGCCTTCCTGGTCAACGAGTGGCGCCGGGGCGCGCTGTTCGGCCTGACGCCGGACGAGGCGTTCTACGTCAAGTGCGATGACGAGACGAACCCGTCCGAGAGCATCGACGCCGGGCTGGTGGTCTGCGAGATCGGGGTCGCACCGGTGAAACCGGCCGAGTTCGTCGTCTTCCGCCTGGCGCAGATCTCCGGCGGCACCAGCTTGGTCAGCGAGTGAGGTAGGGGAGCGTAATGGCTGGCGAATACGACGTGAGCATCGCCCATTCCTTCGGCATCGAGGTGGATGGGGTCCAGATCAAGCACATCCAGGAGGTCAGCGGCCTGAAGCTGGAGCAGGACGTGGTCGAGGTCAAGGCCAACACCCCCGACGGCAAGCCGATCCTCGTGAAGATGCCGGGCCTGCCCAAGGCCGGCGAGGTGACGTTGGTCCGGGGCATGACTCAGGACCGCGGCTTCGACCAATGGATCAAGGATGCGCGGTTCGGGCAGGTCGAGAAGATCCGCAAGGGCGGTTCGATCATCGTCTACGACCTGTCCGGTGGCGTGGTCAAGCGGTACAAGCTCACCAACGCGTGGCCCAAGAGCCTTGAAGTGAACGCGCTCAAAGCGGGCGACAACACCGTCGTCACCGAGAAGCTGGTCGTGGTCTTCGAGAACATGGAAGCCGAGTAATGCGCAGGGTCACCACATTCGCCGCCCCGTCGTTCGTCGAGGATCCGCCGGCCACTCAGGAACCCAAGCTGCGTACGGAGTTTCCGTTCGAGCTGCCGCGCGGCTACGTCGACTCGAACGGCACGGTCCACCGGCACGGGGTGATGCGCCTGGCGACCGCGCGCGACGAGCTGATCCCGTTGCGCGACGATCGCGTACGCGAGAACCCGCAGTACCTCACCGTCGTGTTGCTGGCCCGGGTGATCGAGCGGCTGGGCACGATGACCGACATCCACGCCGGTGTGATCGAAGACCTCTTCGCCTCCGATCTGGCCTTCCTGCAGGACATGTACCGGCAGATCAACAGCGAAGGCGGCATGCGTGCGGCGGTCGGCTGCCCCGAATGCGGGCACCGGTTCGAGGTCCAGTTCGCCGGGGGCCGCCTGGGGGAATCATGACCGGCCCGGCCGACCACCTGTACCGCGAGGTCGCTTACGTCGCGTACCACTTCCACTGGACCCTGGGCGAGATCCTCGATCTGGAGCACCCGGAGCGGCGGCGGTTCGTGGCCGAGATCGCGCACCTCAACGAACGCGTCAATGAGGGTCGGTGAGCCGAGTGTGGCCGTTTCGCCCACGCCGCCGGGCTGAGGCGGAGCCGGAGGCGCCGATCTGGCGCGCGGCGCCGCAGGCGTGGCGCGACGTCGATCCGATGAGGCCGGTCGTCGTCCGGCCGACGATCGTCAATGCGGCCGAGGACTTCGCCGTGACGCTGGCGTCGTGGCGCGATCCCCGATTCCTGGCCCCGCTGGGGCACCAGGTCGCGGAGACGGAGCCCGGCGGTGTGGTGCACGGCCTTACCGCGGCGCCGGAAACGAGCCTGCCCCCGCCGGTGCGCCGCACTGCCGCGCCCACGGTCTCCCGAGCGCCGGCTCCCGGTGCCGAAACCGCGGTCGTACGCCCGCTGCTCGGCGCGCTTCCTGGTCCCCAACCGGCGACGGTGCAACGCGCCACGATGAGTGGCGAACGCGGGACAAGCATCCCGCCGCATCAGGACACTGTGACATCAGCCATGCCCGCGCACACCGTGACGGCGAAGCCGATGCCGAAGATCC
>Ga0114129_10000697_pt1 | contig 42351 bp, 42 predicted proteins | sample RhiMetdeltSRZDD1_FD_80071 | JGI IMG/M metagenome (GOLD analysis project Ga0114129, IMG submission 80071) | Populus rhizosphere microbial communities from Tennessee, USA - Rhizosphere MetaG P. deltoides SRZDD1 (version 2) (version 2) | ecosystem: Host-associated > Plants > Roots > Rhizosphere >...
TAGCGGCGCGGCTGACGAGGATTGCTGCGCACCCGGCGCGGTTCACTCGCCCCAAGCGCAAGTCGCAAACAGCTGCTTTACGCATTGCACGGCGGACCTGCAGATAACGGGATTCCCCGTCGTACTCGCGCAGGTGCCGACAGCCACTCCCGTACTGCTCTTACCTCAGCTTGAACGCAGCTACCGGGGACGCGCGCTTCTTGAAGCGCCGCCCCCGCCGACGGTCACGTCGCGCATCCTGCTGCACTCCTTCCTGATCTGATCTCTCCCGGCCGTCGCAGGACGGCCGCTCCCGGTCCGGTTAATCGCCGCGCGACTTTCCGCGCGTGCTCAACCAAGGTCGCTTGGAGATCGCAATGCAGGGCTTTCGGAATTGCTTGTTGTATGCAGCGCTCGCACTGGTCGTGTTGCCGGCCGCAGCACAGCCGCTTTCGCTCCAGGAGGCGCAGCGCCGGGCGCTCGAGCGCTCGCGCCAGCTCGCGGCCCAGGATTCGGCGGTGCTTGCTTCGCGCGAAATGGCCGTAGCCGCTGGCCAGCTGCCGGATCCGACATTGAAACTCGGCATCGACAATCTGCCGGTCACCGGACCGGACCGATTCAGCCTCACGAACGATTTCATGACCATGCGGCGCATCGGCGTCATGCAAGAGCTCACGCGCGGAGAGAAGCGCGAGCTGCGCGGCCAGCGCTTCGAGCGCGAGGCGGAGAAATCCCTCGCTGAGAAGACCGGCGTAATCGCGGCGATCCAGCGCGACACCGCCCTTGCCTGGCTGGAGCGCTTTTATGCCGAGGCGATGGCGGGAGTGATCGCCGAGCAGGCCGACCAGGTGAGACGCGAAATCGTCGCGGCCGAAGGCGCGTACCGCGGCGGCCGCGGCAGCCAGTCGGACGTGATCGGCGCGCACGGCACCTTGGCTTCGCTCGAAGAACGGGGAAGCGAGTACGCGAGCCGCATCCGCGTGGCCAAGGCGAACCTCGCGCGCTGGATCGGCGAGGGCGCCGAGGCCCCGCTCGCGTCAAAGCCGGCCATGGATACGGTAAGGCTGGATACCGAGACGCTCGAAGCGCACCTTGCGACGCATCCGGAAATGGTGGTCCTTGCCAAGCAGGAGGAGATTGCTGCAACCGAAGCGCGGCTCGCCCGGGCGAGCAGGACGCCGGATTGGACGCTCGAGGCGGCCTATCAGCAGCGTGGTCCGGATTTTTCCAACATGGTTTCGATCGGCGTGTCGATCCCGTTGCCGTGGGACCGCGCCAACCGGCAGGACCGCGAAATCGCGTCGAAGCTCGCCACGGCCGAGCAGGCCCGCGCGCAGCGCGAGGAGATGCTCCGCGCGCACGTAGGCGAAGTGCGGACGATGCTCGAAGAATGGCATAACCGGCGCGAGCGCCTGCAACGCTACGAGCGGGATCTGATTCCGCTCGCGCGCGAGCGCGCGCGAGCGGCGCTCGCCGGCTATCAGGGCGGCAGGACGACGATCTCCGATCTGCTTCTCGCGCGCCGCAACGAAAGCGACGTACGGATGCAGGCGGTTCAGCTCGAGATGGACGCCGCCCGGATGTGGGCCAGGCTCAACTTCCTCATTCCGGACACTGCAATACACGGGAAGGAACACCCATGAAAGCCCGAACCCTGATCATCGGGATGGCCCTGGCCGGGATTCTGGCGGCGGCCGGTTATGGCCTCTATTCCATCGGCATGGACCGCGGAATGAAGATGGGGGGTTCCGCGGCGGTAGGCGGCGGTGCGCAACAGGCGGGCACGATCGACCCCGCCACCGGAAGAAGGATCCTCTACTGGCAAGACCCCATGGTCCCGGGACAGAAATTCGACAAGCCGGGCAAATCGCCCTTCATGGACATGCAGCTCGTGCCGGTGTACGCGGACGAAGCCGGCTCAGAAGGCACGGTCAGGGTCGATCCGCGCATGCAGCAGAACCTCGGCGTGCGTCTCGCCGAGGTGCGGAAAGGGTCGCTCGCGCCGACGGTCGAGGCGGTGGGAACCGTTGCCTACAACGAGCGCGATGCGGCGCTCGTCCAGGCCCGCGCCAACGGCTACGTCGAACGCCTCCATGTGCGCGCCACTCTCGACCCGGTGCGCAAGGGCGAGCCGCTGGCCGAGCTGTACGTCCCCGACTGGGTTGCGGCGCAGGAAGAGTACCTCTCCGCGCGCCGCATGGCCGGCACGCGGCTCGAGGCTCTGGTGGAAGGCGCGCTGCAGCGCATGCGCCTTGCCGGGATGAGCGAAGAGCACATCCGGATGGTCGAATCCAGCGGCAAGGTACATCCCCGGCTTACGGTCACCTCGCCGATCGCTGGCGTCGTGGCGGAGCTCGCCGCGCGCGAAGGCATGACGGTGATGTCGGGGGCGCCGCTCTTTCGCATCAACGGTCTGGGCACGGTGTGGGTAAACGCCGAGGTGCGTGAAACGCAGGCGAGCGAAGTGCGTGTAGGGAATCCCGTCGACGCGCGCACGCCGGCCCTACCCGGCAAGGTGTTCAAGGGGAAGGTGAGCGCCATTCTCCCCGAAGTGAACGCCGCTACGCGCACCCTCAAGGCGCGTGTCGAGCTCGCGAATCCCGGCGGCGAGTTGAAGCCCGGAATGTTCGCCACCGTCAACTTCACGTCGGCGGCGCGCAAGGAGGCGCTGCTGGTGCCTACCGAAGCAGTGATCCAGACCGGCAAGCGCACGGTCGTCGTCGTGGCCCAGGGTGACGGGAAGTTCGCCCCGGTGGAGGTCGAGATCGGGATCGAGACCAACGGCCAGACCGAGATCCGCAAGGGGCTCGAAGCCGGCCAACGGGTCGTGGTCTCGGGTCAGTTCCTGATTGACTCGGAATCGAGCCTCCGAGCGACGGCGACGCGCATGGGCGAGCCGCAGCCAGGTGGCGCCGATCCGCTTGCGGGGTCTACCCACAAGGGCACGGCGAAGGTCGAGAAGATCGACAAGGGTGAAGTGATCCTCTCGCACGGCCCGATCGCCTCGCTGCAGTGGCCGCCGATGACCATGGGCTTCAAGCCGCCGCCGAGCGGTCTGCCCAAGGACATCGCGGTCGGCGACACGGTCAGCTTCGAATTCCGCCAATCGAAAGAGGGTCCCTTCGAGATCGTCGCGATGTCGAAGGCCGCGAAATGATCGCCCACCTCATCCGCTGGTCGATCGCCAACCGCTTCCTGGTGCTGCTCGGTACCTTCATGGTGTCGGCCTGGGGTGCGTGGGCGATGTTCAGGACGCCGCTCGACGCGATTCCGGATCTTTCCGACGTGCAGGTCATCATCCGCACCACTTATCCGGGGCAGGCGCCGCAGATCGTCGAGAACCAGGTGACCTACCCGCTCGCCACGACGATGCTCTCGGTGCCGGGCGCAAGGACGGTGCGCGGCTATTCGATGTTCGGCGACTCCTTCGTGTACATCCTGTTCGAGGACGGCACCGACCCGTACTGGGCGCGCTCGCGCGTGCTCGAGTACCTGAGCCAGGTGCAGTCGCGGCTGCCGCCGAAGGCGAGGACCTCGCTCGGTCCGGATGCGACCGGCGTGGGATGGGTCTACGAATACGCCCTGGTCGACCGCAGCGGCAAGATGGATCTGTCCCAGCTGCGCGCGCTTCAGGACTGGTTCCTGAAGTACGAGCTCAAGTCCGTGCCCAACGTCTCCGAGGTCGCGAGCGTGGGCGGCATGGTGCGCCAGTACCAGATCGTGCTCGATCCGAACCGCATGCGCGCGTTCGGCATCCCGCAAACAAAAGTCATGGACGCGGTCCAGCGCGCCAACCAGGAAAGCGGCGGCTCGGTGCTGGAGCTGGGGGAAGCCGAGTACATGGTGCGGGCGTCGGGCTATCTGCAGTCGCTCGATGACTTCCGCAAGATCCCGCTCATGACCACCGACGCCGGCGTTTCGGTGAGGCTGGGCGATGTCGGGCGCATCCAGGTCGGGCCCGAGATGCGCCGCGGCATCGCGGAGCTGAACGGGGAAGGCGAGGTCGCCGGCGGCATCATTGTGATGCGCTCGGACAAGAACGCGCTCGAGACCATCGATGCGCTGAAGGCGAAGATCGAGAAGCTCAAGCCGGGGCTCCCGCCAGGGGTGGAAATCGTGCCGGTCTACGACCGCTCGAGTCTCATCAAGCGCGCAGTGGCCAACCTGGAGCAGAAGCTGGTCGAGGAATTCATCGTCGTCGCGCTGGTTTGCCTGCTGTTCCTGTTTCACCTGCGCTCGGGTTTCGTCGCGATCGTCTCGCTGCCGCTCGGAGTGCTGATGGCCTTCATCGTCATGCACTACCAGGGCGTGAACGCCAACATCATGTCGCTCGGCGGCATCGCCATTGCGATCGGCGCCATGGTGGACGCCGCCGTCGTGATGATCGAAAACGCGCACAAGCACATCGAGGCCTGGAATCACGCTCATCCGGGCCAGAAGCTCGAGGGCGCCGAGCATTGGCGCGTCATCGGCGAAGCCGCAGCCCAGGTCGGACCGGCGCTTTTTTCTTCGCTCCTCATCATCACGATCTCGTTTGTTCCGGTCTTCACCCTCGAAGCGCAGGAAGGGCGCCTGTTCTCGCCGCTCGCCTACACGAAAACCTATGCCATGGCCGCCGCTGCGGGGCTCGCCGTCACGCTCATCCCGGTGCTCATGGGTTACCTCATTCGGGGGAAGATCCCGGATGAGAGACGAAATCCGCTGAACCGCGGGCTCATCGCGCTCTACCGCCCGGTGCTCGACAAGGTGCTGCGGTTTCCGAAGATCACCCTTGCCCTGGCGCTTGCCGTGCTCCTCGCGACCCTGTATCCGGCCACGCGCCTGGGCGGCGAATTCATGCCGCCGCTCGATGAAGGCGATCTCCTTTACATGCCCTCGGCGCTGCCCGGGATCTCCGCAGGCAAGGCCGCCGAGCTGCTGCAGCAGACCAACCGCCTGATCAAGACCGTGCCCGAGGTCCTGAGCGTGTTCGGCAAAGCCGGGCGCGCCGAGACCGCGACCGATCCGGCGCCGCTCGAGATGTTCGAGACCACCATCCAGCTCAAGCCGCGCGATCAATGGCGTGCGGGGATGACGCCCGACAAGCTGGTGCAGGAGCTCGACAGCGTCGTCAAGGTGCCGGGCCTCTCGAACATCTGGGTGCCGCCGATCCGCAATCGCATCGACATGCTCGCGACCGGCATCAAGAGCCCGGTGGGCGTGAAGGTCGCGGGCACCCGCCTGGACGAGGTGGATCGCATCGCCGCCGAGGTCCAGCGCGTCGTGAAGAACGTGCCCGGGGTGAGCTCCGCGTTCGCCGAGCGCTTGAGCGGAGGGCGCTACATCGACGTCAGGATCGACCGCGACCGGGCGGCGCGCTACGGCCTCAACATCGACGACGTACAGAGCATCGTCTCGGCGGCCATCGGCGGCGACAACATCGGCGAGACGGTCGAGGGGCTGCAGCGGTTCCCGATCAATCTGCGCTATCCGCGCGAGATCCGCGACTCGGTCGAGAACATCCGGCAGCTTCCGGTGCTCACCGAACGCGGAGCGCAGATCCGGCTCGGCGACCTCGCCGCGATCGGCATCAGCGACGGCCCGCCGATGCTGAAAAGCGAGAACGCGCGGCTGTCGAGCTGGGTCTACATCGATCTGCACGGACGCGACCTGAGCTCCGCCGTGCGCGAGATGCAGGCGGCGGTATCCAGGGAGCTCAAGCTTCCGGCAGGCTATTCCCTTTCGTGGTCGGGACAGTTCGAGTACCTGGAGCGCGCGACGGCCAAGCTCAAGATCGTGGTGCCGGCGACGCTGCTGATCATCTTCGTCCTGCTCTACCTCACCTTCGGGCGCTTCGGCGACGCATTCCTGATCATGGCCAGTCTGCCGTTCGCGCTCGTTGGCGGATTCTGGCTGCTCTTCTTGCTCGGCTATCACATGTCGATCGCCGCCGCGGTCGGTTTCATCGCGCTCGGCGGCGTTGCGGCGGAATTCGGCGTGGTGATGCTGCTCTACCTGAACCAGGCTCTCGCCGCGCGCGAAGCGCAAGGCCGGCTCGCAGGCACCGAGGAGCTGAAAGCCGCAGTCGTGGAAGGCGCGGTATTGCGCGTACGCCCGAAAGCGATGACTGTCGCCGTAATCATTGCCGGTCTGCTGCCGATCATGTTCGGGAGCGGCACCGGCTCGGAGGTCATGCAGCGAATCGCCGCCCCCATGGTGGGGGGAATGGTAACGGCGTCGATGCTTTCCATGCTCGTTGTTCCGGCGGTCTTCTTACTGATGCAAAGGTTCAAGCGTCGCAAGGAGCCGCAGGTCAACGCCAGCGCCCCGAGCCCGTTGTGAAGCTGGAAGTCTTTCCGTTCAAGCCAAGGAGAATTGAAATGAAGCATCTGCTCGCAATTTCGTCCGCTACAGCTGTACTCGCCGCCGTCTCGTCTCTCGCCCTTGCTCAGTCCGACAGCATGAAAGGAATGGACATGAAGGGCACGGACATGAAGATGGAAAAGAAGAACTCCGCAAGTGGCCAGGTCCACAAAGGCACGGGCAAGGTGACGAAGGTCGACCCCGCAGGTGGCAGCGTCACCATTGCGCACGAGCCGGTCAGCACGATGAACTGGCCGGCGATGACGATGACCTTCAAGGCGAAGGACAAGAAGCTGCTGGAAAAAGTGAAGCAGGGCGAAAAGGTCGAATTCGAGTTCATCCAGCAAGGCAAGGACTACATCGTCACCGCAGTCAAGTAACGATGAATCCCGTACGAAAAGCGCAGCGATGGTCTTCCACACAGGCATAGCAAGCGCCTTGGGCGCGGCGCTCCTCTTCGGCGCGAGCACGCCGCTGGCGAAGCTGCTGCTCGGCGACGTCAGCCCCTGGTTGCTCGCGGGCCTGCTTTATCTCGGCTCCGGCGTCGGCCTTGCGTTGCTGCTCGCGCTGCAGCGCGCCGAGCGCGCGCGCCTCGCGCCCGGCGACGGGCGCTGGCTGGCCGGCGCGGTGTTGAGCGGCGGGGTGCTCGGGCCGGTGCTCCTCATGTGGGGGCTCGCGCGTATGCCCGCATCGGGCGCGGCGTTGCTGCTCAATGCGGAGGCCGTCTTCACCGCACTCCTCGCCTGGTTCGTCTTTCGGGAGAACTTCGACCGGCGGATCGCGTTTGGAATGGCACTGATCGTCGCCGGCGCCGCCGTGCTGTCCTGGCCGGGCGAGGCGGGCATCGGCGCCGCGGCCCCGGCCCTCGCGATCGTCGCGGCTTGCCTCGCGTGGGCAATCGACAACAACCTCACGCGAAAGGTCGCGCTCGCCGACGCGCGCTACGTCGCCATGGTGAAGGGCCTGGTTGCAGGGGCGACGAACACGGCCCTCGCCTTGGCGCTCGGGGCGCACCTGCCGGCGATCTCGGTGGCGGCAATGGCCGGATTACTCGGATTCGCAGGCTATGGGGTCAGCCTGGCGCTCTTCGTGCGGGCTTTGCGTGAGCTCGGTACCGCGCGTACCGGCGCCTATTTTTCGACCGCGCCGTTCGCCGGCGCTGCGCTGGGCCTCGCGCTGCTGCACGAGCCCGTTACGCCTGGATTCGCCGTCGCCGCGGTGTTGATGGCGTGGGGCGTGTGGCTGCATCTCACCGAGCGGCACGCGCACCGGCATGCGCACGAGCCCCTCGAGCACACGCACGAGCACGAGCATGACGAGCATCATCGCCACGACCATGCCGCGCGGCTCGAGCCTGGCGAGCGCCATACGCATCAGCACAGGCACGAACGTCTGACCCACTCGCATCCACATTACCCAGACTCGCACCACCGCCATGAGCACTAGGGAGTGGGTGAATCGGACTACGCCGGCGTGCCTCGCACGTTACCGACCGCCCTTACCATGCGCCGACATGGCCTCTACCTATATGCGAGTAATGAGCCGGCTGGACAGGCACGCCGGCCTGCGCGTATTCCGGATCTTCAAGCGGCGGCTGCGTGCGTGGGCCGGCGCGACGGCGCCGAGCATCGATTGCCGGCTACTGCCGGAGCACGAGGTGCTGGCCCTTTGCGCCGATCCGGCGCTCGACCTCGTGGCCTCCAAGGTCAACGCGGCTTACCGGCGGGGCGACCTGTGTGTCGGCGCGTTCCAGCAAAAGGAGTTCGCCGGCTACTGCTGGTTTGCCCTTACGCCCACGCCGCACCTGGACGGCGCCTGGCTCGATTTCCCGGACCACGTCGTCTACACCTACAAAAGCTACGTGCGGCCGGCTTTTCGCGGACGCGGAATCGCGGCCGCCCTCTACGGCTCGGCCGACGCGCATTTCCTCGAGCGCGGGCGCACGCATGCCGTGCTCTGCGTCGAAACGCATAACGAGCCCTCGATCGCCGCCGCGCAGCGCTCCGGCTTTGCTGCCGCCGGCTACGCTGCGTACGTCCGCGGCGGCCGCCTGCTTTCGTGGTGCTCCGGCGCCGTCACCGGCCAGGGACTGAAGTTCTTCGTCCCGGCCGAGTAGACGTTCTGCCGTACGCGTTCGCCCATCCCGCCGCCGTCGTGCCGGTGGCAAGAATGCTCGGTGCGAGAGCCGTGCCTTCGGCCCTCGCCATTGGCGCCATGATTCCCGACGCCTGGTATCTCGTGCCGCTGATCGAGCGCGAGTACAGCCACGAGCTGGCGGGCGCGCTGTGGTTTTGCGTGCCCGCCGGACTGCTCGTGTACGTGGCGTTTCACCTCCTCTTCAAGCATCCGCTCCTCGCCCTCGCGCCGCGCTGGCTCGCGGGACGCCTCGCCCGATGGATGACGCCAGGATTGCCTCGCGTCGCCTGGCGGTGGATGCTGCTTTCGCTGTGCGCCGGTATCGCCACGCACCTGGTGTGGGACACCTTTACGCATAGCGGGTATTACCCCATGCTCGACGCGCGGGTTGCGGGCGGACCCTATCTGCACCAGATCCTTCAGCACGGGAGCACACTGCTCGGAACCGTGTTCCTCGCCGTGTGGCTCGGGCGCAAGCTCCGCGCCACTCTCCCCGTCACCGACGCCCACGTGCTACACGATCGGCTCCGCCTCGCGGTGGTGGCCGTGATGGTCGGCCTTCCGGCGGCGGCGTTCCTCGGCGTGCTATACCTTGTAGGTGCCCACGCCGACCGGCTCGCCCTGCGCGCCGCGGGCGTGACTGCGTTCTCGGCGTTCGCTCTGGTGACGCTGGTCTACTCCGTGGGCTGGAAGCTCGCGCGCTAGCCCCACACCTCGCGCGCCACTTCGACCACGCGCTCGAGCTTGCGCCACTGCTCGTCTTCGGTGAGCTTGTTGCCGTGGTGGGTGCTCGAGAAGCCGCACTGCGGCGAAAGGCGCAGGTTCTCCAGCGGCACGTAGCGCGAAGCCTCGTCGATGCGTCGCTTCAGCGATTCCTTCGGCTCGAGCGCGCCGGACTTGGTGGTGACGAGGCCGAGCACCACGTTCTTGCCTTTCGGCAGACGGCGCAGCGGCTCGAAGCCGCCCGCGCGCTCGCTGTCGTATTCCATGAAGAAACCGTCGACGTCGGCCGAGAACATGCCCTCGAGCACTTCCTCCTGGTACCCGCCGGCGGCGAACCAGGTGCTGCGGAAGTTGCCGCGGCAGGTATGCATGGTGACGCTCATCCCTTTCGGGCGCCGTTCGAGGGCGCGGTTGATCGCCTGGGCGTAGGTGAACTGCAGGCCCGCAGGGTCGTCGCCGTTGGCGCGGAAGTTCTCGCGCACCTTCGAGTCGCAGAGGTACGAGAAGCCGACGTCGTCGAGCTGCAGATAGGTGCAGCCCGCCTCGCCGAGCTGGCGGATCGCCTGGCGCCAGGCCCCGGCGGCGTCGGCCCAGAACTCGGCGAGGTCGGGGTAGACGTCGCGCGAGATCGCGTTGCGCCCGCCGCGGAAGTGGAGCGATCCGGGCGAAGGCATGCAGAACTTGGCGGTCTGGCGGGTCGCGTCCTTCAGGAACCTGAAATGGTCGACCATGAGGGGCTTCGTGCAGGCCAGCTTGCCGGTCACCGTCGCCATCGGCGGCACGTCTTCGGCGGCGAAGGTCATGCCGACGGCCTGCTTGAGCGTGACACCGTCGAGCTGCCGCAAGAAGTCGAGATGCCAGTAGTCGCGGCGAAATTCGCCGTCGGTCACCGACCGAAGGCCGACGGCCTCCTGCTTCGCGACGACGGCTCGGATGGCGCGGTCCTCGACTTCCCTCAGGTTCGCGCTCTTCGCCTTGCGAGCGGCCACGAGCTCGCTCGGGCGCAGTAGACTTCCTACGTGGTCGGCATGGAAGGGCGGTTTCATGCGCCTATCCTACCTTGCACCCGTCGACTACAACGAGGCCAGAGCGAGAAGGCCATGGACCACACCGAACGCATGCGGGCTGCCCTGCGCGGCAAGCGCGTGACCGAGAAAGCCATGTTCGGCGGCGTCTGCTTCATGCTGCGCGATCACATGCTGTGCGCGGCGAGCCCGCGCGGCTATCTCTTCCGGGTCGGGAAGGAGCAGCATGGCGCGGCTCTGCAGCGTGCCGGCGCGCGGCCGATGGAAATGAACGGCAGGCGCTACGAGGGTTATGTGCGCGTGGACCCGGGCCAGTGCGACGGCCGGGCGCTGCGCTCATGGCTCGGGCTGGCGGAAAAGCACGTGGCCACGCTGCCGCCGAAAAGGAAGCGCAGATGAGTTACCAGGGGGCGCGCAGGTCGGTGACCGAGCTGCGGGTCGGCTCAAGCGGGCTGCCCGGAAGGTTGTAGCGCGGCAGCCGGCCCTGCCTTTCGGTTTTCTGTCGAAGCAGCTCGTCCTCGCGGCCCTTTGGCGTCGAGCTGGTTTCCCACGTGAAGTGCGAGACGTGGATCGCGCCGGCATGGTTGAGCGCGAGATGCTCTCTCAGGCATTGCTGCAGCGAGCGGTTCCAGGGAGTGTGGGCAACATAGACGCACTCCTTGCCGTCCCAGAGGGTGAAGACGCCCTGCATGTCCGGGATTTCCCGGACACGCTCGACGGTAAAGCGACACCTGAGGCTCGCAACCCTCATATCCCTACGTAGCATCGGACGTGCCTAGTAGCCGGCCTGGAAGTCGACCAGATTCGCCGGCGTCTCGCCGCGCCGCACGCGCTCGACGTTCTCGACGATCTTCGGAAGCGCGGTGCGCGGCTCGGTGAGCGCGGCGGAGTGCGGCGTGATGGTGATGCCGGGATGATTCCAGAGCGGGTCGCGCTCCGGCAGCGGCTCGGGGTCGAACACGTCGAGGTACGCGTGCGCGAGCCAGCCGTTGTCGAGCGCGCCGATCAGGTCGCGCGCGACGAGATGGCCGCCGCGCGCGACGTTGATGACGCAGCCGTCGCGCCGCATCAGGGCGAAAGTGCGCGCGTTGAGCACACCGGCGGTCTCGCGCGTGAGCGGCAGCAGGCACACGAGCGCGTCGGTGATGCGCAGCATCGCCGTCAGGTCCGTGAACGACTTCACCCCCGGCAGGTCCTTCGGCCGCCGGCTCCAGCCGGCGACGTTGAAGCCGAGGGCGAGCAGCTTGCGCGCGGCGTCGCTGCCGAGCTCGCCCAGCCCGAGCAGGCCAACGGTGCGGTCCGACGCCATGCGCTGCTCCTTGCGGTGCCATTGCCTTGCCCGTTGCTGAAGCCGGTACTGGTAGAGGTGGCGATGCCAGTCGAGCACCTGCGCGATCACGGTCTCGGACATCGCCGCGACCATTCCCGGATCGACCAGGCGGGCGAGCGGCACGCCGCGCGGATAGGTCGGATCGGCGAGCAGCTTTTCCACGCCCATCCAGAGCGACTGGACCAGCCGCGGTCGGCCGAGCTTCTGAAAGGTTCCCGTAGGCGGTGTCGCGACGAGCGCGATCTCCACCGATTTGTCGGGCACGGCGACGAACTCGTCGTGCGGCAGCGCCTCGCGCAGCAGCGGCAGCCAGACTTCGGCTTTTTCGGTCTGCGAAGCGAAAAGAATCTTCACGCTCGATGGTAGCATTGCCGCCCGAGGAGTCCGTGATGCGGTTCACCCCGCTGCTATTCGCCGCCGTGCTTTCGTTCGCCGCGGCCGCGCAGGATTGGCCGAAGCAGAAGCCGATCCACATCGTCGTCGGATTCGCTCCCGCGAGCACCACCGATCTCGTGGCGCGGCTGGTTGCGCCGAAGCTGGCCGAGGCGCTCGATCAGTCGGTCCTGGTCGACAACCGTCCCGGCGCCGCGGGCAACGTCGCCGCGCAGCAGGTGAAGCGCGCCGCGCCCGACGGCTACACCCTCTTCGTCACGAGCGTCGCCTACGCGGTCAACCCGACGCTGTACCCGAACGCCGGCTACGACCCGGTGCAGGACTTCGTGCCGGTGATCCTCGGCCCGAGCACGCCGAACATCATCACGGTGAACCCTGCGGTGCCCGCCAGCAACTTGCAGGAGCTGATCGAGCTCGCGCGCAAGACGCCGCTTTCCTACGCTTCGTCCGGGATCGGCACCACCACGCACCTTTCGATGGAGCGGATCAAGCAGCAGGCGAAGGTCGACATTACCCACGTGCCCTACCAGCCGGCGCAGGCGGTGGGCGCGGCGGCGGGCGGACACACGCAGATCTCGTGCACTTCCATGCCGCCTGCCGTGACGCAGGCGAAAGCGGGCAAAGTGCGCGCCATCGCGGTCACCAGTGCACAACGCTCGCCCGCGCTGCCCGAGGTGCCGACGGTGAACGAGCAGGGCTTCTCGGGATTCGACGACCTGACCTGGACCGGTTTCTTCGTGCCCGCGGGCATGCCGCAGGACCTGGTGAATCGCCTCAACTCCGAGATCAACCGCGCGCTCCTCGCCCCCGAGGTGGCCGAGCGCCTGGCGCAGCTCGGGCTCGAGTGGAAGACCAATACGTCCGGCGAATTCGCCGCGTTCCTGCGCGCCGAGATCGAGAAGTGGAGCCGGGCGGTGAAGGAATCGGGCGCCAAGGCGGATTAGGTTCCATGAAGCCGCCGTTTCGCGCCGATCACGTGGGAAGCCTGCTGCGTCCTGCCGGGCTCGCCGAGGCGCGCAAGCAGAAGGACGTGGAGTTTCAGCAAAGCGCGATCCGCGCGGTCGTCGCCAAGCAGGAGGCAATCGGCTTGCAGGGCGTCACCGACGGCGAGTTCAGCCGCGACTGGTGGCACCTCGACTTTCTTTCCCAGCTCGAAGGCGTGGCGCTGCGCGAGAATCCCGGTCCGAGGTTCGGCGGCACCGAGGACCAGCCGCCGGTCCCGGTGGTCACGGGGAAGCTGCGCTATCGGAAGCCGATCATGGTCGGCGATTTCCTGTTCCTGAAGCAGGCGACCAGCAAAACCGCGAAGCTCACGATCCCTTCGCCGTCGATGCTGCACCTGCGCGCCGGACGCGCCGGGATCTCCCGCGACGCCTACCCCGACATGACGCCCTTCTGGGAAGACGCCGCGGTCGCCTACCGCGCGGCGATTGCCGCGTTCGGAGAAGCCGGCTGCACCTACCTGCAGCTCGACGACGTCGCTTTCGCCTATCTATGCGATCCGAAGATCCGTGACAACTGCCGGAAGAACGGCGACGACCCCGACGCGCTGCCGCTTCTGTACGCCGACACCATCAACCGCGCGCTCGAAGGTCGCCCCGGCGGCATGACGGTCACCATGCACACCTGCCGCGGCAACTTCAGGAGCGCCTGGGTCGCCGAGGGCGGCTACGAGCCGGTGGCCGAGGCGATGTTCTCCGCCGGGGTCGACGGCTTCTTCATGGAGTTCGACAGCGCACGCGCCGGCGGCTTCGAGCCGCTGCGCTTCGTCCCGAGAGGAAAACGGGTTGTGCTCGGCCTCGTGACCTCCAAGTCGGGGCCACTAGAAAACAGCGAGGAGGTGAAAAAGCGGATCGACGAAGCCGCGAAGTTGGTCCCGCTCGAAGACCTGTGTCTCTCGCCGCAGTGCGGTTTTTCGAGCACGCACCACGGCAACCTGCTCACCGAAGACGAGCAGTGGAGGAAGCTCGAGCTCGTGGTCGAGGTCGCGGCCGACGTATGGCGCTAGAGCGCTTCGCGGGGCGGCGCGAGGACGACCGCCTGCTCACTGGCCAGGGGCGCTACACCGCGGACTGGAGCCTTCCCGGGCAGCTCTATGGCTACTTCCTTCGCTCCGACCGCGCTCATGCTCGAATTGTCTCGTTGAATGCCTCGGCGGCCCTGAAGGGCCCGGGGGTGGTCGGGGTATTCACCGGCGAGGACATGAAGCACTACAAGACGCCGCCGCCGCAGGTGAAGTACCCGATCAAGGTGCCGCGCCGCGACATCCTGGCGCGGGAGCGGGTGCGCTACGTCGGGCAGGAGATCGCGTTGGTCGTGGCGAGCTCGCCGGCCGCGGCGCAGGACGCAGCCGAGAAGATCGAGATCGATTTCGAGGACCTTCCGGCGGTAATCGACGCCGCGCAAGCGCTCGAGGCGGGCGCGCCGCTGCTGCACGACGACGTGCCGGGCAACCTCGCCGCTACGTTCGAGTACGGCGACGGGAGGCGCGCCGCCGAGGCGTTGGGCGCCGCGGCGCACGTCACGCGCCTCGAGCTCGAGTCGACGCGCGTGTCGGGCACGCCGATGGAACCTAAGGCGTGCGTCGCGGCGTACGACGCCGCGAGCGAGAGCTACGACGTCTTCGCCAGCTCGCAGGGCCTCTCGATGATGCTGCCGAACTTCGTCGCCATCACCGGCGTGCCGGCCGAGCGCATCCGGCTCCACGCGCGCGACGTCGGCGGCGGCTTCGGCATCCGCTCGCAGGCCTATCCCGAGTACATCGCGCTGATGCACGCGGCCAAGGCGCTCGGCCGGCCGGTGAAATGGGTGGGATCGCGCTTCGAGACCATCGTCAGCGACCATCACGGGCGCGCGATCGATCTTTCCGGCGAGCTCGGCCTCGACCGCGACGGCCGCTTCGTCGCGCTGCGCGTGCACTGGATCTGCAACATGGGCGCGCACCTCTCGCAGGCGGGCCCGATCATCAACGCGGTGAATCCCTCGACGCACGCGATCAACGCCTACCGCATCCCGGCGCTCTTCGGCCGGCACCAGCTCGTGCTCACCAACACCACCTCGGTGACCGCCTACCGCGGCGCCGGCCGTCCCGGCGTGTCCTACCTCGTCGAGCGGCTGGTGGACGAGGCCGCGCGCGAGCTCGGCCTCGATCCGGCGGAGCTGCGCAGGCGCAACCTCATCCCGAGGGAGGCATTCCCGTACCGCACGCCGGTGGGATCGACCTACGACAGCGGCGATCCGCCCGGGCAACTCGACCTTGCAATTGCACATTCCGACTGGAAGAGCTTCGAAAACAGAAGGAGACAAGCGCAGGAACGGGGCAAGCTGCGAGGGATCGGCTGCGCGATGTTCATCGAGCCGAGCGGCGGCGGGGCGGCGCCGCAGGAGCAGGCGGCGATCAAGTTCGGCGAGTCTGGCAACGCCACGCTCTACGTGCTGTCGGGCCCGTCCGGACAGGCGCACGAGACGGTATTCCCGCTCATCGTCTCGCAGGTGCTCGGCCTCCGCCCTGAAAACATCGAGCTGCGGGCGAGCGACCCGCTCGGGCCTCCTTTGGTCGGCGGCGGCACCGTAGGGTCGCGCTCGCTGATGTCGCATGGGGCTGCGCTCTACGTAACCGCTCAGGAGGTGGTGAAGAAAGGGCTCGACCTCGCCGCGAAGGAGCTCGAAGTAGCGAAGGCCGACCTCGAATTTTCAGCCGGCAAGTATCGCGTGAAGGGGACGGATCTTGCCGTCGCCTTCAACGAGATCGTGAAGCGCTACGGCAGTGCGCTGGATACGCAGGGCGGCATTCCGACGCCGATCGCGTTCCCCGGCGGGGCCCATGTGTGCGAGGTCGAGATCGATCCCGAAACCGGCACGGTCGAAGTCGCGAGCTACGTCGCGGTCGACGACTGCGGCCGGGTGATGAACCATACCCTGGTCGAGGGTCAGCTTCACGGCGGCATCGTGCAGGGCGTCGGCCAGGCGCTCGCCGAGCACTGCGTCTACGACGCGAGCGGCCAGCTCCTCACCGGCTCGTTCATGGACTACGCCATGCCGCGCTCGGACATGGTGAAGGACTTCAAGCTCTACGATCACTCGGTGCCTTCGCCCACCAATCCGCTCGGCGTGAAAGGCACGGGCGAAGCCGGTACGACCGGCGCCATCCCAGCGGTGGCCAACGCGGTAATGGACGCGCTGCGCCCGCTCGGCATCGACCGGCTGGATTTTCCGTATTCGCCCCACCGCGTGTGGCAAGCGATCGCTACTGCGCGACGAGCTTAGGGATGTGCTACGAGCGGCTATTCAGAGTTGCTGCGCTGGTGGAATCGCGGCGCCGCGGCCCAACCCCATGAAGGGAGTCGCAGGTCTACGGCGCTGCTGAGGCTTGAAGGTGTGCGCTAGCTGGCCTCTTTCTTGCCGCCTAACATCCCCTTGGCTTTTTCGGCGATACCGCCCATGGCGCCTTCCCCGGAGGCCGCGTCGTCCAGCAGTGAGGCGACGGGGGCCGGGAGGTGCTCTTTCAGGTAACCGACGACGGTGTCGACGGCGGCGCGCGCCTTGTCCTCGGGAATGCCGGTGCGCTGGGTGATCTGATCGATGAGCTGTTGCATGGAGTCCCTCCAGTTGCGTGAGCGGTCGGGCGACCGCTCCGCTTGCAAAGCATGAATCGCTCCCGCCCGACGGAGGATCGAGGCGAGAGTTGCTAGCATAGAGCATGACAAAGGAAGCCTCGATCACCGTTCGCGACGGCACCCAGATCGGCGTCGCCATCTATGCTCCCGAAGGCAGCGGACGTTTTCCGGCGCTGCTCGCCGCCTCGCCGTACCGCTACGACAACAACGCGCTTCCCGCCGGGCCCCAGTTCCTCTGGCGCGAGACCGGCCCGATCGAGTTCTACGTCAAGCACGGCTATGCCTACATCCACATGGACGTGCGCGGGTCGGGGAAATCCGGCGGCCACTTCGAGTTCCTCGGGCCGAACGAGCAGCGCGACTTCTACGACGTGATCGAATGGATCGCGCGGCAGCCGTGGTCCAACGGCAAGGTCGGCGGCATCGGCCAGTCGTACTTCTGCATGGCGCAGTGGTGGATGGGCATCATGAAGCCGCCGGCGCTCGCATGCCTCGGCGCCTACGACGGCTTCAACGATCCCTACCGCGCCACCTGCTACACCGGCGGCATCCCGGGCCAGTTCATCCCCGGCTACTGGTGGAACCAGAATCGGATCATCAACCGCTTTCCGGCGAACGGCGCCGCGCCGCGCGTGCAGGAAACCGACCTCGACGCGATGATCAGCGCGCATCCGACCTACGACGGCTTCTGGCGCTCACGCTGCGCCTGGGAGCGGCTGAACGAGATCGACGTGCCGCTCTACTCGGTCGGGATCTGGGGAAAGGTCGACCTGCATACGCGCGGCAACATCGAGGGCTTTCGCCGCGCCAACGGCCCGCGAAAGCTCCAGATGCGCGGGCCGATCAACGCCTGGGCGGCGAATGCAGAGTTCAACGGCGTCGAGCTGCACGAGAAAGTGCTGCTTCCTTTCTACGACCGTTTCCTGAAGGGCAAGGACACCGAGTGGGAGAAGCGCCCGCCGGTCGAATACTTCGTGCGCGGCGCCAACGTCTTCAGAAGCGCCGACACCTGGCCGCCCGCCGGGGTGAAGTACAAGGCGTGGCACCTCGGCGCGGACAACACCGGCAGCGTCAATTCCTTGAACGATGGAATGCTTTCCCCTTCGGAACCCCGTGGAGGAGAAGCGACGAGCTATTCCTATCCAAACCCCGGCTGGGCGAGCGGCGTGGTCGGCTTCGGGCCGGCCGGCCCGGCGAGCGGCTTCGACCCGGTGCGGCGCGTGCTGACCTTCACCACCGCGCCGCTCGAGAAGGATCTCGAGATCGCGGGTCCGATCAAGCTCGTGCTCCACGCGTCGTCGACGGCGAAGGACACGGACTTCGTCGTCAAGCTCGCCGAGCAATATCCGCAGTCGGCGGAAGAGCGCGCAAAGGGGCTCAATCCCGCCTCACAGCTCGTCACCAAGGGCTGGCTGCGCGCCTCGCACCGCGCGCTCGACCCGAAGCACAGTACCGAGATGGAGCCGTACCACACGCACACCGATCCGCAGCCGCTCAAGCCGGGCGAGGTCTACGAGTTCGAGATCAGCATCGAGCCGAATGCCTACCGCTTCAAGCAGGGCAACCGCATCCGCCTCGAGCTCGCGAACGGCGACTCGCCGATCACCGATGTCCTGTGGACCCACTACTACCAGCCGAACAAGATCGGTCAGGACACGATCCATCACAGCGCCCGCTACCCCTCCCGGCTCATCCTGCCTGTCATGGAATGAGCGCAGAATAGGACGGTATGGAGCTAACGGGACCATGAAGTTCACTCCCTGGGAAAACCCCATGGGCACGGCGGGCTTCGAGTTCATCGAGTACGCCGCGCCCGATCCGGCGGCGATGGCCGGGGTGTTCGAGCGCATGGGCTTCCGCGCGATCGCGCGTCACCGCCACAAGGAGGTCACGCTCTACCGCCAAGGCGAGATCAACTTCATCCTCAACGCCGATCCCGAATCTTTCGCCCAGCGTTTCGCGCGCCTGCACGGTCCGAGCGTCTGCGCCATCGCGTTCCGCGTGCAGGACGCGGCCAGCGCGTACCGGCGGGCGACCAGCCTGGGCGCCTGGGGCTTCGCGAATCATGCGGGGCCGGGGGAGCTCAACATCCCGGCGATCAAGGGCGTAGGCGATTCGCTCATCTACTTCGTCGACCGCTGGCGCGGCAAGAACGGCGCAGGGCCGGGCGACATCGGCAACATCGGCTTCTATGACGTCGACTTCGAGCCGCTCGAAGGGGCCACGCTCGACCCGGCGGGCCACGGCCTGCGCTACATCGACCACCTCACGCACAACGTGCATCGGGGCCGGATGAAGGAGTGGGCCGACTTCTACGAGCGCATCTTCAATTTCCGCGAGATCCGCTATTTCGACATCGAAGGGCAGGTGACCGGGGTCAAGAGCCGGGCGCTCACCAGCCCGTGCGGCAAGATCCGCATCCCGATCAACGAGGAAGGCAACGAGAAGCCCGGCCAGATCAGCGAATATCTCGACACCTACCGCGGCGAGGGCATCCAGCACATCGCCATGGGCGCGCGCGACCTGCTCGCGACGGTCGACGCGCTGCGCGCGAGCGGCGTGAAGCTCCTCGACACGCCCGACACCTACTACGAGCTCATCGACAAGCGCATTCCCGGGCACGGCGAAAACATCGCCGAGCTGAGGGAACGCAGGATCCTGATCGACGGCAGGCCCGGCGAGCTCCTGCTGCAGATCTTCAGCGAGAACCAGCTCGGGCCGATCTTCTTCGAGTTCATCCAGCGGAAGGGCGACGAAGGCTTCGGCGAAGGCAACTTCAAGGCTTTGTTCGAGTCCATAGAGCTCGACCAGATGCGCAGAGGGGTGCTCAAGACATCATGACCGCCAAACTCCCGGCCCCGGCCGGATGGCAGCGCGAGGAGAAACGCGACGCGATTACGCGCGAGCTCGTGTTTCCCGACTTCAACCGCGCCTTCGCCTTCATGACGCAGGTGGCGCTCGCCGCCGAGAAGGCGGACCACCATCCCGAGTGGAGCAACGTCTACAACAAGGTGCGCGTCACGCTGAGCACGCACGATGCGGGCGGCGTGACGCAGAAGGACCTCGACCTCGCGCGCTTCATCGACGCGGCTTACGCAAGGCTCAAGGGGTGAAGCACGGCGCGGCGGCGGGCGTGCGCCCGGCGCGCCCCGACTGGACGATCGATCAGGCCTGGGACCGGTACACCGGCGCCGAGCACGCGGTCTGGCGCACGCTGTTCGAGCGCCAGACCAGGCTCCTTCCGGGCCGCGCCTGCAAGGAGTTCGTCGACGGCATGAGGCGCTTGCCGATCGGCCCCGACGCGATCCCGGACTTCAGGCGCCTGTCCGACGTCCTCGGCAGGCGCACCGGCTGGCAGGTGGTCGCCGTGCCGGGCCTCGTTCCGGACGAGGTGTTCTTCGAGCACCTCGCCAACCGCCGCTTCCCCGCGGGCCAGTTCATCCGCAAGCCCGGCCAGCTCGACTACATCGAGGAGCCCGACGTGTTCCACGACGTGTTCGGGCACGTACCGATGCTGATGCATCCGGCGATGGCCGATTACATCCAGGCCTACGGCAAGGGCGGCCTGCGCGCGCAGAAGCTCGGCGTGCTCCCCAACCTCGCGCGAGTCTACTGGTACACGGTCGAGTTCGGCCTGGTCGAGAGCCTTGAGGGCGTGCGCATCTACGGCTCCGGCATCGCCTCGTCCTACACCGAGAGCGTATTTGCGCTCGAGGACGGCTCGCCCAACCGCATCGGCTTCGAGCTCGAGCGCGTGATGCGCACGCGCTACCGCATCGACGACTTCCAGGAAACCTATTTCGTGATCCGCAGCATCGACGAGCTGCTCGAGCTCGCGCGCATCGATTTCGCGCCGATCTATGCCGCGGTCCGCGGCCAGCCCGAGCTCGAGCCCGGCCAGATCCTGCCGCAGGACCGCGTCCTCCAGCGCGGCAGCGGCGCCTACCACGCGAGGAAGCGCAATGCCGTTCACTGACCGCACCGTCGTCATCACCGGAGCTTCGGGGAACCTCGGGCGCGCCGTGGCCAAGGCGTTCGCCGAGCTCGGCGCGAGCCTCGTCCTCATCGACGTGAGGCGCGGCGACCTCGACGACGACGAAAAGCGCCTCGTTCTTGAAGCCAACCTGCTGGATGCGGAAAGCGTGCGCGCCGCGGTAGCCAAGGCGCTCGAGCGCTTCGGCCGCATCGACGTGCTGTGCAACATCGCCGGCGGCTTCCGGATGGGCCCGCCGGTGCACGAGACGAAAGACGCGGACTGGGACTTCCTGCTCGGCCTCAACGCGCGCAGCGTGCTCAACACCGCGCGCGCCGTGGTGCCGGCGATGCTCAAGGGCGGCGGCGGCAAGATCGTCAACATCGGAGCGTACGCCGGGCAGCGCGGCGCCGCGAACATGGGCGCCTACATCGCCTCGAAGAGCGCCGTGATCCGCCTCACCGAATCCATGGCCGCGGAGCTCCGCGAGAAGAACGTCAACGTGAACTGCGTGCTCCCCACCATCATCGACACGCCCGAGAACCGCGCCGCGATGCCCGACGCCGATCCGCGCAAGTGGGTCGCGCCGCAGGACCTCGCGGCGGTGATCGTGTTCCTCGCCTCGGACGCCGCTCGCGCCATCCACGGCGCCGCCATTCCGGTTGCCGGCCTGAGCTGACGCACCCGGCACACGCCTTGCTGCCGCAAGGCGTGCGCTCGTCCATCATCCTGGGGTTGATCATCGGCGCGCTGCTCGTCGCGCTCGCGGCCTATTTCCTGCCGGAGCGGGAAACGACGATCACGCGGGACGCGAAGGCCGAGGAGATCCGGGAAACGGTCGGCGCCGTGAAGCCCCTCGTGAAGGAGCTCAAGGATTTCAAGGAGCTCCAGAGATGAAGGCGGGCGGCGGCCGGAACGGTCCGGTCACGAGGGAAAGCTGCTTCGCCAGCGCGAGGAGTGCCGGCTCGCTCCAGCGCCGTCCGACCACCTGCACGCCGATCGGCAAGCCCTCTTTCGTCATCGCAAGCGGCAGCACCACGGCCGGATGGCCGGTCAGGTTGAACGGGCAGGTGAACGCGGTCGTGGCGAGGAAGTAGGGAACCTTTCGCTCGTCGACGTCGACCGCTGTGCCGAAGGGGATGTGGCCGATCGCCGGCCCGTAGGCCACCGGGCAGAGCCACGCGTCGCAATCGGCGAAGAACGCCTCGAGCGCCGTGATGAGCCTGTCCCGCCGCGTCAGCGCGACCATGTAGTCGGCGACGCTCGCCCGCGCGCCCCTCGCCGCGCCGCGCGCCACCGGCAGGTCGCCGAGCGAGGCATGCAGCTTCTCGACCCGCTCGCGCGCCGCCTCGCCCTGAGTCACCACGCGCTCGGCGATCACGACCTCGCCCCAGGTTTCCCAGGCCTCTTCGAAGCTGAAGCCCGCGGGACCGCGGTTTTCCACGCTAGCCCCTGACCGGGAAAGCTTGTTCGCCAAATCCGTAATCGCCGCCGTGGTTTCGCGCGACGGCGTCTCGTCGCCGAACCGGGTCGTCCAACGGAATCGATATGAGGAAAGCGGCACGACCCGCGCATCGTCGAGCGGCGCGGGCGCGGTTTCCCAGTCGCGGTCGTCGGGGCCGGCGATGACCTTGAGGATCGCAGCGAGATCGTCGACCGAGCGGGCGAGCGGCCCTAGAGTGTTCATGTGGCGCAGGGCGTGGGGTGTGCCCGGAACCTCGGGGATGTGACCGGTGTTCGGCACGCGGCCTTCGGTGGGCTTCAAGCCGAAGAGCCCGCACCAATGCGCGGGCACGCGCACGGAAGCTGCGAGGTCGCTGCCGACGTCGAAGGCCGAGAGGCCCGCCGCGACCGCCGCGGCGCCGCCGCCGGTCGAGCCGCCGGGCGTGCGCTCGAGGTTCCACGGGTTGTTGGTGCGGCCGAAGATCGGGTTGTCGGCGCGGCCGTCCGCCGACAGCGGCGGCACGTTGGTTTTCCCGATCAGCACCGCACCCGCCGCCTTCAGGCGTGCGACCGCGGTCGCGTCCTTCTTCGGCACGTGGCTCGAGAGCGGCGGATAGCCGCCGGTGGTGCGCACGCCCGCCGTCTCGAGCGCGTCCTTGATCGTCATCGGCACGCCGTGCAGCGGTCCCCATGCCTCGCCGCGCCCGAGCGCGGCGTCGGCTTCGCGTGCGCGGGATCGCGCGCCGGCCTCGTCGAGCGTGCAGATCGCGTTCAGCGCCGGGTTGTGCTTCTTGATTCTTTCAAAGTAAAGGTCGAGGACATCGGACGCCGAAAAGCGGCGTAAGCGGATCGCCGCGGCAATTTCGGTGGCGCTGGAGAACGGATCGATCATTCGGCCTTCAGCCCCGCGGCCTGGACGATGCGGTGAAAACGCTCATGATCGCGCAGCATGCGCGCACGGAACTCGCCCGGCGACTCCTTGAGCACGTCGAGGCCGCTTTCGGCGAGGCGTTTCCGCACCGACGGATCGTCCTGCATGGCGTGGATCTCGCGCGCCAGCGTGCCGATGACGCGCTCGGGCGTGCCCCTGGGGGCGACGATCCCGAACCAGGTGTTGAGGTCGAAACCCGGCAGGCCGGCTTCGGCGGCGGTGGGAATCTCGGGCGCGGCGCTCAGGCGCTCGGATTGCGAAACCGCGAGCACGCGCACCGTTCCCGCGGCCATGTGGCTCCGCACCACGCCGAGGCCGACGAAGATCACCTGCACCTGCCCCGCGAGCAGGTCGTTGAGCGCCGGGCCGGCGCCGCGGTAGTGCACGACCGTGAGGCGCACCTTGGCCGTTTGCGCAAACAGCTCGCCGGAAAGATGCGGAATGGTCCCGGGTCCGGCCGAGCCGTAGTTCAGCTTGCCCGGCTCGCGGCGCGCAAGCGCGATGAGCTCGGCAAGGTTCGCCGCCGGCACGCGGGCGTTGATCGCCACCACGACCGGCGAGCTGGTAAGCGGCGCCACCGGAACGAGATCGTTCAGCGGATCGAACGGCAAGTTCTTCACCAGGAACGGGTTGATCGCGATGTTGCCGACCTGGATCTGGCCGAGCGTATAGCCGTCGGGCGGCGCCTTCGCGATGGCGTCGCCCGCGAGCACGCCGCCCGCGCCGCCGCGGTTCTCGACGAACATGCGCTGCCCGTAGGCCCTCTGGAAATGATCGACCAGCGTGTGCGCCGCCACGTCCATCAGGCCGCCGGGCGCGGTGGCCACAATCAGCCGGATGGGCTTGGATGGATAGTCTTGAGCCTGTACCCACAGTGAAAGCGTGGCGCAGATTACGGTGGCGAAGATCCTCACGAAGCATCCACCAGCACAAAAGCAATCCGGCAGGGCCGGTCGGTGGGGTTGCTCCAGGCGTGATTGGTTCCGCGCTGGACCAGCACGTCGCCCGCCTTGAGGAGCACCTCGCCCTGATCCAGCACGGCGTAGATCTCCCCTGAGAGCACGATCGCGTAGTCGAGCGTCTTCGTCCGGTGCATGCCGGGATGCCGGCGTTTCTCCGCCGGCGCGGCTTGCGCGCCCATGGACGCGAAGTGTGCCTCCGGGTCGATGCTTTTCAGGCGCTCGCTGTCCGGCGGATAGGCCTTTTCGAGCACGACCGGCTGCGGCTCGTCCTCGATCACGAAGACCGAGCGTCCCTGGGCGTCGTGGCCGGTGACGACGCGCTTCATTCCATGCGCAGCAGCTTCATCGCGTTGCCGAAGTAGATGCGCCTCTTGTCGTTCTCCGGCAGATTGAGCGATTCGACGGAGTTGATTCCTTCCCGGATGAACATCGGTCCGCCTTCGGGATCGAACGGGCAGTCGCTCGCGAACACGACGTGGTCGGCGCCGAAGAACGCGATGCCGCACGCGAGCGGCGCGGCGGCGCCTCCGAGGACGGTGTCCCCGTAGAACATCTTGAAGTATTCGATCGGCGGCTTGCCCAGTTGCTTCAATACTTCCGATTCCTCACTGTCCGAAGAACGGGAACCCAGTTGCGCCCACAGCGTCTCCGCGCGCCCGGCGAAGTACGGAATCATGCCGCCGCAGTGGTGCGTGATGATGCGAAGCTTCGGCAGCCGCTGCAGCAGCCCCGAGAACACCATGCGGGCCATCGCGATGCTGGTCTCGAACGGCCAGCCGAGCACCTGCCAGATCTCGTATTTCGACTTCGGCTCGCCGGGGTAGTCGGGACGGTTCGCCGGCCGCGCCGGGTGCATCCAGATCGGCCGGTCGTGGTGATTCGCCATGCGCTCGAACACCGGGAAGAACTCCGGGTCATCGAGCGGCCGGCCGGCGACGCTGGTGATGATCTGCACGCCCTTCGCGCCCAGCCGGTCGATGGCGCGGTCCATCTCCTTCAGCGCTTCGGGAATGTTGTTCATCGGCAGCGAGGCGACGAAGGCGGGAAACTGGCGCGGCCACTTGAGGCACATCTCGGCCATGCCGTCGTTCGCGACGCGGGCGAACTCGGGCGAGCGGTCCGGCCCGCCGAGGAGCTCCGGCGACGGCAGTCCCAGCGTCAGCACCTGGCGCACGTCGGGGAACTTGGTGCGCAGCATCTCCACCCGGTGCTCGATGTCCCAGAGCATGCGCAGGCTCGACATGCGCTTCACCATGCCGGGCTCCTTAGAGTGCTGCTTCACCAGCTCGAGATAGGCCTGCGGCATCACATGGTTGAAAATGTCGATCTTCATGGCGTCCTCAGACTCTCTTCATCTTGCCATCGAGGCGGCGAAGCTCCTCGGCCGGTGGACGCTCATCGCGGAGCGGCACGCCACCGGCTGCTCGTGCTGCCCGGGCTTGGGCGACGTCACCATGCAGGAGGTCGAAGGCAGGGTCGTCGCCTGGCTGCGGCAGAAGCACCCGCTGTTCGAGACCCGCGAGAGCGTAACGGGCCTGCTCAGGGATTGTATTGCGCGCTCGCAGCCCGCCGGGCCGGAAGTTTTGCAGCCGCTTTTCAAAGATCTCGACGAGGCGCTTGGCCATCTCGAGGAGGTCCAGCACGGCTTCTAGATTTCAGGACCAGGGGACAGAGCGCTCCGCGGCATGCATGCGTGTGTTGTCGCGCGTCGAGATGCCCCAATGGTCGGTGCGTCCCGGCGGCCACTTCCAGTCCTCCGGGCCGCCGACGCGATAGTCGTCGCCGACCTCCTCGATTTCGGCGGTGTACTCGACCACCGGACCGAACGGCGCGACGAAATAGCCGAAGACGTTGTTGCCCGGCCCGTGCCGCCCGGGGCCCCAGGTGCAGGCGTAGCCCGCCTCGCGCAGCCGGCCGATGCCGTTCATCACGGCGTCGAGGTCGCGCATCTCGAAGGCGATGTGATTGAGCGACGAGATATCCGAGTTTACGTACGCGACGGCGTGGTGCGTGCGGTTGCAGCGCAGGAAACGCATCATGCGCGTGCGGTCGGAGACGCGGAAGCCGAGCTTCTCCACGGCGAAGCGCTCGCAGGCCTCCCAGTCCCTCGTGTTCAGCACCACGTGCGAAAGCTGCATCGGCCGGTTGCCCTCTTCAGGCTTTGCTTCGGCTTTCGAGTCGGTGACGAACCGGTAGCGCTGGCCTTCCGGCCCTTCGACGATCGTGCCCGATCCGCCGCCCGGGGAATCGAACTGTTCAATCTTTTGTCCGGAAATCCTTGAAATCTCGGAAGCGCTGCCAGCGAAGGTGATCGCTTCGACCGCAGGAGCCTGCGCCTCGGTCAGCGAGAGCACGTACGGATGGTCGGCGGTGGCCCGGAAATAGCGCGTCCTGCCGCGGCTGCCTGCGTCGGAGAGTCCCCACACCCGTTCCAGAAATTCCGCCGCCTTCGGCACGTCCGCGACCAGGAGCTCGACTGCGCGTAATCTCATGATCAGTTTGCCTTCCAAGAGGCGAAGCCGCAGCCGACGATCACGGTCGGCACGGGAAGGTAGTCCACCAGCTCGAAGCCGCGCGCGCCCGCGGCGCCGTGCGCGACGAGCCAGTTGCGCACTTCCTCGGAGCCGTTGCCGCGGCGCGGCAGCTCGTCTTCCAAGTACGAAATCAATGAGTCCTCCGAAGAGGAGAACAGGCGGATCGTCTCGTGATCGAAGTCTTCGTAGATGGCGCCCATCGTCGGCTCGCCGATCGAGTGCGACAGGCCTCCTGTGCCGAGAATCGCTACACGAATGGACTCAGGGTAGCTCTCTATTGATCTACGAAGCAGGCGGCCCCAGTCGAAGCAGCGCCGCAGCGTCGGCATCGGCGGCTCGATGCTGTTGAGGAGCATCGGCACGATCTTCGGGAGCGTCTCGAGCCCCATGCGCCACAGCGGGATGCAGGCGCCATGGTCGAGCTTCAGGCGGTGCGACACCGAGGGCTCGAAGCCGGCGCGCATCGCCTGCTCGACGATGTGCAGCGCGAGCCCGGGATGGCCGGCGATCTCGCGGTGGGCGAAGCCCTTCATCCAGGGCTCCGGCGGTCCCTCGTTGGCTGCGCCGACCCCGAGGCAGACCGCGGGGTAGTTATCGAGAAAGAAGTTCGACCAGTGGTCGGGCGAGACCACGATGAGGACGTCGGGGTTCGCCGACTTGAGCCGCCGCCCGAGCTCTTCGAACGCGGTCTTCAGCCTCGATTTTTCGGCGGGCGGCACGGCCTCCCACTCGCGGATGAGGAGCGGGCCGTGGCTCGCGGCGAAGGCGCCGGCGAAGCTAGCCATGGCGCAGGCGCCGCATGAACTCCTCGTCCTTCATGCCGGTGGCGAAGAAGTAGTAGCGCAGCAGGTAGGCGTTCGTGCGCCGCGCGAGGAACGGCACGTCGTTCTCGGCCAGCGCCTTGCGCACCGGCGCCTCGATGCGGTAGCGATCGAGGACCTTGTCGCGCTCGGCCCGGTATTCCGCCACCGCGGCCGGCGATTGCAGGTCGTAGAAAAGCTTGCACAGCCAGTAGTCGCGCATCGACCCAATCATAAATCCAATATCCGCATTAACATACCGCGCAATTTTCGAGACCGGGACTCCCATGTACACCCGCCGCTGGGCTACATCGCCGCGCATCCATGAAGTGGTTGTCGAGCGCGACGTGAAGGTGCGCATGCCGGACGGGACGCACCTCGACGGCAACGTCTACCGGCCGGCGACGCCGGGGCGCTATCCGGTGCTGCTCGGCGCCCATCCGTACAACAAGGACCTGCAGTCGCCGCCGCTGCGGCCAATCGGGTTCACGCCGATGCGCGGCTACATGGAAAGCGGCGACTCGGCGTTCTTCGCCCGCCGCGGCTACGTGCACGCGGTGTTCAACGTGCGCGGTTCGGGAAAGTCGGAAGGCTTCTACCAGCTCGGCGGACCGCTCGAGGTCGAGGACATCGCTCATCTCGTGGGGTGGCTCGCCGGGCAGGGCTGGTCGAGCGGCCGCGTCGGCATGTTCGGCGTCTCTTACTTCGCCCGCATCGCGAAGCTCGTGGCCGCTGCGGCGCCTCCGGCATTGAAGGCGGTGTTCGCGCCATTCTCGGGAAGCGACGACTACCGGCACCGCTGGTACCACGGCGGCATCCTCGCGGCGGGCTTCCTCGCCCATTGGCGGAACAGCGCGCACAACCCGCGGTACCGCAGCTTCTACAAGGAAACGCACGGCGAGGAGAAGTACCGCCAGGCGATCGCCGCGGCGATGCGCGACGAGGAGATCGTGGCGCAGCCGCCGCTGCGCGAAGCGCTGCAGAACCCCGACGCCGGCACCAACGCCGTGATCGTCGACGTGCTGCTGCATCCGTTCGACGGCCCGTTCTGGCGCGAGCGGAGCGCGCGCGACGATCGCGCCGCCATCCCGGCCTATCTCGGCGGCTGCTGGGGCATCTACGGCCTGCATCTGCCGGGCGCGTTCACCGCCTGGGAGCAGTGGAAGGGTCCGAAGAAGATGGTGATCGGCCCGCCGGTCTACCTCGACCGCCCGGTGTACCAGTACCACGAGGAGGCGCTGCGCTGGTTCGACCACTGGCTCAAGGACAACGACACCGGCGTGATGGACGAGCCGCCGGTGCGCTGCTTCATCCCGCCCACCGGCGAATGGAAGCCGCTCGAGGACTGGCCGCCGCGCGAGGCGCGCTGGATGAGCTTCTATCTGCACGCCGACGGCACGCTGTCGGAGCACGAGCCGTGGCCCGGGCAGGGCACGGTGTCGTTCAACGAGTCGCCTTTCGAGCACGGCGAGGCGCGCTTCCAGACGCCGCCGCTGGTCGAGAACACCGAGATTCTCGGCCCGGCGGTCCTGACGCTGCATTTCTCCACCACCGATACCGAGGCGCTCCTCTTCGCCACCGTGCTCGCGCTCGACGCGGACGGCAAGGAGCGCGAGCTCACGCGCGGCTGGCTGCGCGCATCGCAAAGGCGCCTGCGGGAGGGATCGCCCGCCTGGGATCCGGTGCTCGCGCACGAAGCGCGCGAGCCGCTCGAACCGGGCAAAGTGTACGAAGTGACCATTCCGATCGTGCCCACGGCGCGGCAGTTCCGCGCCGGCGAGCGCATCGCGCTGCGCATCAAGGGCGCCGACGACGAGCCGGCGCAGACCTCGCTCGAGGCGATCGCGCGCAACCACCTGCGCCGGCCGCGGCCGGCGCGGATCACGCTCTACTGCGACGAAACCCGCCCCTCGCGCATCGACCTGCCGGTGACGCGCGGCAACATCATCGGCACCTTCTTTTCAGGGGGCGACGTCAGCTCGTTCGGGTTGTCTCGGTAAACGAAAAAGGGGTCAGAGCAATTTTCCTGTAACAGTTTTGGCTGGTGGAATCGTCGTTCCGGCGCAAGCGGGAACCCATGTCATCACAACCAAAATGGGCCCCCGCCTTCGCGGGGGCGACGTGCCAGCTGTTACAGGAAAATTGCTCTGACCCCTTTTTCTTAGCCCGCAGCGTCGGGGACGAGCCCGGCCTGCTCGATGCCGTGGGCGCAGGCCGTCTCGTCTTCTTCGCCGGTGCCGCCGCTCGCGCCGGCGGCGCCGAGGATCCGGCCCGAGGCATCGCGGATCAGCACGCCGCCGGTCTGGGGCAGGAACTTGCCCTGCGCGGTCGCCGCGAGCGTGATGAAGAAATTCGGATTGTCCTTGGCGCGCTTGGCGAGCGCGCGGCTCGACGCGCCCATGGCGACCGCGGCCCACGCCTTGCCCTGCGCGACGTCGAAGCGGAACATGCTCGCGCCGTCCTCGCGCTGCGCGGCCTTCACGTTGCCGCTGTCGTCGAGCACCACGACGGCGAGGGGCTTGATGTTCATCGCGCGCGCCTTAGCAAGTGCTGCTTCGATGATGCTGTTCGCTTGTTTCAGGGTGAGGCTCATCAAAGACCCAGAATCCTTTCCGCGTTCTTGTGAAAGATCTTCTCCATGACCTCGTCGGAGTAGCCGAGCTCCTGCCATTCCTTGAGGATGCGCGAGTACGGCATGCTCGGGTAATCGCTCCCGAACATGACCTTGTCCTGCAGGCGCCCGCGCATGTCGATCTTGAGGTTGCCGGGAAAGTGTTTCGGCGCCCACCCCGACATCTCCCAGTAGACGTTGCCCTTGTGCAGCGCCACGGCGGTGGTTTCGTCGACCCACGGCCAGCCCGGGTGCGCCATGAGGATCTTCATCTGCGGGAAGTCGGCGGCGAGCTGGTCGATGTGGCCCGGATGGGCATGGTTGATCAGCGCGCCGTGTCCGCCGGGCATCCCGGCGCCCATCCCGGTCGTGCCGACGTCGATCATCACGGCGGCCTTGAGCTCGTTGATGAGCTCGAACAGCGGGTAGTAGCGCCGGTCGCTCACCGCGAAGTGCTGCATGATCGGGTGGAAGTGGAACCCGATCATGCCGAGCTCGGTGGCGGCGCGCCTGACCTGCGCCAGCGCGACTTCTCCCTTCGCCGGCTCGACCGCGCCCCAGGCCTGGATGATGCGCCGGGGATGGCGCTTCCACATGGCGTGGACGTACTCGTTGGTCACCGGCGGGGTCTCGATCGTGGTCTCGAGGTCGAGCGCGACCAGCAACGCCTCGATGCCGTAGTCGGTGAAGTCCTTGACGACCTCTTCCTCGGTGCGCGCCACCCACTCGCGCTTCCAGTACTTCGCCAGCGCCTCGACGTAGGGGCCCTGGCAGCGGATCCATTCCGCGGTGCCGGGATAGCAGTGCAGGTCAATGATGCGCATGTCTTTCAGCCATCTCCGAGAGCGTCTTCTTCGACACCTTGCCGAACGCGGACACCGGGAAGTCGGCGCAGACGAAGAGCCGCTCGGGGAGCTTGAACTTCGCGATCTCCTTGTCCTTGAGGAACTCCACCAGCTCCGCGAGCGCGAGGCTCCTGCCGGGCTTCAGGATGAGGCACGCGCACATCCGCTCGCCGAGGTCCGGATCGCTCACCGGGACGCAGGCGACATTCTGCACGCATGGATGCATCAGGATGAGATTTTCGATCTCCTCGGCGCTGATCTTCTCGCCGCCGCGGTTGATCAGGTCCTTCTTTCTTCCCTCGACGACGTAGTTTCCGGACGAATGCCTGCGCATCAGGTCGCCCGAGCGGTAATACCCGTCCGGGGTGAACTGGCGCGCGTTGTATTCGGGCACGCCGAAGTAGCCGCGCAGGGTGTAGGGGCCGCGGCAGGTGAGCTCGCCCACCTCGCCGTCGGCCACCTCGCGGCCGTCGTCGTCGACCAGCTTCACCTCGTCGTCGGGCGAGATCGGCCGGCCGCAGGTCTCGAGCTTGACCTCCTGCGGGTCGTCGAGGCGCACGAAGAACAGCGTCCCCTCCGACATGCCGAAATTCTCCTGCACGAACGCGCTCGGGATCAGCTCCTGGGTGCGCAGCCGCACCTCGGGCTGCATGCGCTGGCCGCCGCTCTGGATGAGCTTCAATGAGGAGAGATCGAAGCCCCGCAGCGACGGATCGTTGATCATGCGCACGAGCAGGGCGGGCACGACCTTGACATGGCTGACCCGATGCTTCTGGATGAGCTCGAACAGCGCCTCGGGCCGGGTCGTTGGCGAGAGCACCACCTTGCCGCCCTGGAAGAAATAGCCCTGGACGCCGGGGCAGGCGAGCGGCAGGTTGTGCGCGATGGGCAGCGCGAGCAGCAGCACCGAGTCCGCCGTGACCGCGCACACCGGTGCGGCAGTCTTCGAGTTGTAGGCGTAGTCGTTGTGCGTGCGCGGAATGAGCTTCGGGATGCCGGTGGTCCCGCCCGAGAGCTGGAAGATGCAAGGATCGGCGGGGTCGATGCGGAGCTTCTTCAGCTCGCCCGCCGGGAGGCGCGCCTTGCGGTGGATCAGGTCCTCCAGGCGCGGGAGCGGCACGCAGTGCTTGAGGTGCGGATTCGCGGCCTGCACGCGCAGGATCATCGGCTCGAAGGCGAAGTCGCCCTGGCGCTCCGGATAGAAGCACGCCGTGGCGCCCGAGAGCTGCACGAACTGGTTGATCTCGGCGAAGCGGTGCGTCACCAGGGCGGCGATCGGTATGGCGCCGATCTTCTGCAGCGCGAAATAGAGCAGGACGAACTCCGCGATGTTCGGCAGGGTCGGCACCACTCGATCGAGCGGCTTCAGGCCGAGCTCGAGCAGGTTGAGCGCCAGGTTGTCGGTGAGCTCGTCGATTTCCCCGTAGGTGTAGCTGCGCTCGCCGTCGACCAGGGCGATTCGATCCCGGAATTTCCGATACACGACGGAAAATTCCTCGGCTAGCGACTTGTCCTGCCAGTACCCCCTCGCGCGGTAGCGCTGGGCGAACTCCGGGGGGAACGGCACGACACCCGGCAGCATGTCAGGTCGAAGCCGTGAAGCCGCCGTCGATCACCACCACCTCGCCCGTGACGAAGCGGTTCGACTGGATCAGGCTCATCATCGTTTCCGCGACGTCGTCGGCGGTGACCACGCGCTTCAGCGGAGTCGCCTTGGCGCGCTTCTCCATCAGGTCGGCGTACTTGTCCTTCAGCATGCGCTTCATCCAGTCGCCTTCCATCCAGCCCGGCGCCACGGCGTTAACCCGGATCTCGGGGCCGAGGTTCCAGGCGAGCGTCTTCGTGAGGTTGACGACCGCAGCCTTGCTCGCCGCATAGGGCAGGGGCTGCGGGCCGGGCCTCAGGCCGACGATGCTGGCCGTGTTAATAATCGAAGGATTCTCGCCCTTACGAAGCAAAGGTAAAGCCGCTCTAGTGACCTGGAACAGGCCGCGCACGTTGACCGCGAACACGCGGTCCCAGTCTTCCAAGGACAGCGTTTCGAGGTCGCGCGGCTTCCACGATGCGGTGGTGCCGGCATTGTTGACCAGCACGTCGAGGCGCTGAAACTTTTCCTCCACCGCGCGCAGCATCGCCCTCACGCCTTTCTCGTCGCTGACATCGCAGCGCACAAGAAGCGTGCGCGCGCCGAGTTTCTCGGCCTCGGCGGCCGTTTCGCGCGCCGCGGTTTCGCTCGAGCTGTAGTTGACGGCAACATCGAAGCCGGCGCGCGCCAGCGCGAGCACGGCGCTGCGGCCGATGCCGGTGGCGCCGCCTGTGACGAGCGCGGCTTTTCTGGACGGCAAGGTAAAGCCTGCTTAAGATCGGACGGACATTTTCAACTTGAAATCGTAGCAGATGACCGCCTCAATGAACCGTTATGGAATAGGCCAGCCCGTGCGCCGGGTCGAGGACCAGCGCTTCCTCACCGGGCGCTCGCGCTACGTCGACGACCTTCAAATTGCGCACATGCTGCACGGGGCGGTCGTCATGTCGCCGCATGCGCACGCGCGCATCCGCGGCATCAATATCCAGCCGGCAATCGAATCCCCGGGCGTCGAGCTCGTGCTGACGGGAAAAGATGCGAAGGCGGAGGGCCTGGGCGGCATCCCGCCGCTTTTCATGCCCGAGGACATGGGCGGGCCGAAGGGCTACCGCACCTTCAGGCCGCTGCTCGAGCCGGCGAAGGTGCGCTACGTCGGCGACCGCGTCGCCTTCGTCGTTGCGCGCACGCCGGAGGAGGCGCGCATCGCCGCCGAGCGCGTCGAGGTCGACTACGAGCCCCTGCCGGCGGCGGTCAGCGTCGAGGACGCGGCGCGCGAAGGCGCGCCCAAGGTCTGGGACGACAATGCGGCCGGCAATCTCGCGTTCCCGCTCATGATGGGGAACAAGGAGGCGACCGAGGCGGCCTTCGCGAAGGCGAGGCACACGGTGTCGGTGCGGCTGTACAACAACCGCATCAGCGCGAACGCCATGGAGCCGCGGGCGGCGATCGGCGATTACAACTCGGCTGAAGGCACCTTCACTCTTCATACCAGTTCACAAAACCCGCACGGCGCACGCTCGGTCCTTGCCGGAGCCATCTTCAAGATTCCCGAAACCAAGCTGCGCGTGATCTCGCCCGACGTCGGCGGCGGCTTCGGCATGAAGGGCGACACCTATCCTGAGGACGGCCTGGTGCTGTGGGCCTCGCGCAGGCTCGGCCGCCCGGTGAAATGGGTGGCGACGCGCACCGAATCGCTGCTCGGCGACAACCACGGCCGCGACCAGCTGATCAGCGCCGAGATGGCGCTCGACGAGAACGGCAAGATCCTGGCGGTGCGGGCGCAGGCGCTGCACGCGGTCGGCGCGTACGTCACCAACGCGGGCGTGGTCCCCGTGCTCTGCTCGCTGCGCAACATCCCGAATGTCTATGTCGTGCCGGCGATGCTCGTCGCGAGCAAGGCGACCTTCACGCACACCACGCCGCTCGGGCCATACCGCGGCGCCGGCCGCCCGGAGGCGTCCTACGTGATCGAGCGGCTGATGGACGAAGCCGCGCGCAAGCTCGACCTCGATCCGGTGGACCTGCGCCGGCGCAACTTCATCGCGCCGAGCGCCATGCCGTACAACACCACCGCCGGCTGGACCGTCGGCGCCGCGGCGGGGTGGACCTACGATTCCGGCGAGTTCGCCAAGCTCACCGACCGCTGCCTCGAGATTTCGGACTGGAGCGCCTTTCCGCAGAGAAAGCGACAGACGGAGCAGCGAGGACGGTTGCGGGGCAAAGCGCTGATCTATTACCTCGAGGACTCCGGCGTCTTCAACGAGCGCATGGAGCTGCGCTTCGATCCGAGCGGCATGGTGACCATCGTCGCCGGGACGCATTCGCACGGCCAGGGCCACGCCACGACGTACGCGCAGCTCGTCTCGGACTGGCTCGGCGTGCCGTTCGAGAGCATCCGCCTGGTCCAGGGCGACACCGATGCGGTCTCGTTCGGCCGCGGCACCTACGCTTCGCGCAGCGCCATGCTCGGCAGCTCGGCCTTGCGGGGCGCCGCCGACGCGATCATCGAGAAGGGCAAGCTGATGGCGGCGCACCTTCTCGAGGCCTCGTCGAAGGACATCGAGTTCCAGTCCGGCAGGTTCACGGTCGTCGGCACCGACCGCGCCATCCCGATGCTGGATGTCGCCAAGGCGTTCTTCCGCCCCGCTGGCCCGACGACGAAATTCGGCACCGGGCTCGATGCCAGCGGCTCTTCCAGCGTGCCGCCGACCTTTCCCAACGGCTGCCATGCCTGCGAAGTGGAGGTCGATCCCGAGACCGGCGAGGTCTTCGTCGAGCGCTACGCGGTGGTCGACGATGTCGGTCGCGTGATCAACCCGATGATCTGCCACGGCCAGATCGAGGGCGCGCTGGCCCAGGGCATTGGCCAGGCGCTGATGGAGAACGTGGCCTTCGATCGCGAATCCGGCCAGCTGCTCTCGGCGAGCTTCATGGACTACGCGATGCCGCGCGCCTCCGATCTGCCGCCGCACTACGAGCTCGATTTCATCGACGTCCCGGCGCAGACCAACCCGATCGGCGTGAAGGGCGTCGGCGAGGCGGGCTGCGTGGGCGCGCCGCCCGCGGTGATGAACGCGGTCCTCGACGCGCTCAGGCCTCTCGGCGTGCAGCACCTCGACATGCCGGCAACGCCGCACCGGGTGTGGCAGGCCATCCAGGCCGCGAAATGAGCCTCGAGCTCTACCACAGCGTGAATTCGGTGTGCGCGCAGAAGGTGCGCGTGGCGCTGGCGGAAAAGGGTCTCGAGTACAAGAGCCACCTGATGACGCTGCGCGGCGACCAGTTCGACCCGGCGTACATGAAGCTCAACCCGAACGGCGTGGTGCCGACGCTCGTCCATGACGGCCGGACGGTGATCGAGTCCTCGGTGATCCTGTACTACTTGGACGAAGCGTTTCCGAGCCCGCCGCTCATGCCGCGCGATCCGCTGGCGCGGGCGCAGGTGCGGATGGTGAACAAGCTGATCGACGAGTACGTGCACAACTCTTGCACCATCCTGACGTTCGCCACCGCCTTCAGGCCGTGGTTCGCGGGCCTGACCGGCGAGCAGATCGACCAGAGGCTGGCCAAGTCACCGCTCAAGAAGCGCACCGAATACAAGCGCGACGTGGTGCTGCATGGCCTGGAATCGAAGTTCGCGCGCGAGGCGCTCGAGCACCACGCCAAGCTCCTCAAGCTGATCGACGCGGCCGGCGGCGGCTGGCTCGCCGGCCGCGAGTTTTCGCTGGCTGACATCGCGGCCGTGCCGTACGTGCTGCGCCTGGAGCTCCTGCGGATGGACCGGCTCTGGGATGAGCATCCCGGCGTCGCGGCATGGTACAAACGCGTCCTGGCCCGGCCTTCGGTGAAGAGGGAGATCCTCGAGCGGATGACGCCCGAGGATCACGCGCCGTTCAAGAAGCTGCACCAGCAGCCCGATCCGTGGCCGACGGTGGCGGCACTGATTTCCTGAGGAGGAAGCAGCATGATGAGAAGGATCCTGGCAGTCGCGCTCGTGTCGCCGCTTTTGTCCCTGCTCCTGTCCCTTCTGACGGTGACGGTGGCGTGGGCGCAGAACTATCCGAATCGCCCGGTGCGCGTGGTGGTGCCGGCGGCGACCGGCGGACCCGACATCGTCGCGCGCGTGGTCGCGGCGCAGCTCCAGGCGCAGCTCGGCCAGCCCTTCGTGGTCGAGAACCGCCCCGGCGCCAACGGCATCCTCGGCGCCGACGTGGTCGCCAAGGCGCCGCCCGACGGCTATACCCTCATGGTGTATTCCTCGGGATTCGTGATCAACCCGTTCGTCCACAAGAGCCTGCCTTACGACACGGAGAAGGACTTCACGCCGGTCACGAATCTCGTGAGCAACGGCGGACTCTTCTTCGCAGTGCATCCCTCGGTGCCGGCGAAGAACCTGCAGGAATTCATCGAGCTCGCGCGCAAGCCTGACTCCAAATTCGCCTACAGCACGCCGGGAGTGGGCAACACTTGGCACCTCGCGATGGAGGTCTTCAAGAACGTCACCGGCACGCACATGACGCACATTCCGTACAAGGGCGGCGGTCCTGCCGCCGCGGCGCTCGTCGCGGGCGAAGTCCAAGCCATGTTCACCTCGCCTGCGCCGATCATGCCGCACTACAAGAACGGCCGCGTGCGGGTGCTCGCGTACACCGGAGCGAAGCGCCATCCCTCGGCACCGGAAGTGCCGACCACGGCCGAGGCCGGGGTGCCGCAGTACAGGCACGACGGCGGCTGGTTCGCGATGTTCGCGCCCGCCAACACGCCGATGGACATCGTCGAGAAGCTCTATCGCGAGGTGCGCACCGCCATGCAGAACCCGGGCGTGCGCGAGAAGCTCGCCGGACTCGGCGTGGAGCCGGTGGCCGATACGCCCGCCGAGTTCAAGAAGTTCGTCGCCGCCGAGCTGCGCGCCTACGCCGAGCAGGTGCGCCTCGCCGGAGTCACGCCGGAATAGCGCGAGAGGGAGGCCGCATGCCGCAGGTCGACACCAACGGCATCAAGATCGAGTACCGCTTCGACGGGAAAGAGGGCGCGCCCTACATCACCTTCGTCACCGGCATCGCCAACGACCTGACCATGTGGGACACGCAGGTCGAGGCCCTCGGCAAGGACTACCGCACGCTGCGCTACGACCTGCGCGGCCACGGCGACACCCTGGCCACCGAGGGCGACTACAGCATCGAGCTCCTGGTGCGCGACCTCGCGGGGCTGCTGAGCGAGCTCAACATCCAGAAGACCCACCTGGTCGGCCTTGGCCTTGGCGGTGCCATTGTCCAGGCGTTCGCCATCGAGCATCCGCAGCGCGTTCACGCGCTCATGCCGTGCTGCTGCCGCGCGAAGATGGTGCCCGAGTTCGCGGAGATGTGGCACAAGCTGCGCGAGGCGGTGGCGAACGAGGGCGTGGAAGTCATCGTCGAGCCGACCGTGCAGCGCTGGTTCTCCGACGAGTTCAAGGCGGCGAATCCCAAAGTGCTGCAGAACGTGCGCAACATGATCCGCGCCACCACCACGCTCGGCTACCTCGGGGTTACCGCAGCGTTCCTCGGCCTGAACCTCGAGGACAAGCTGCCGCAGATCAAGGCGCCGACCCTCTATGTTTCCGGGGCGGAGGACAGGGTCGGCGGCCCGCCCGCGCTCATGGCGGAGCTCGCTAAGAAGGTGCCCGGCGCGCAGCACCGCTCGGTGCCGAAGGCGGCGCACATCGCGAACATCCAGAACCCCGCGGGCTTCAACAAGGAAGTCGGCGACTTCCTCAGGCGATTGATCTAGCGAACAAGATGCGCCTTTTCCTCCTATTGGCGGGACTCCTGCTCGCTGGCTGCGTGATGGCCCAACCCTATCCCGCCAAACCTCTGCGCTGGATCGTGCCGACCGGCCCGGGCAGCGCGGTCGACGTCTTCGCCCGGCGCATCGCGCCCAAGCTTTCCGAGTCGCTCGGGCAGCCGGTGATCGTGGAAAACCGCCCCGGGGCGAACAGCATGATCGGTGCGCGCGAGGTGGCGCGCTCGGCTGCCGACGGCTATACCCTGTTCCAGGGCGTGATCAACAACGCGCTCAACGATCTCGTCACGCCCGACCCCTGCTGCATCCTGAACGAGAAGCTGCTCGCCGTGACGCGTTTGATCTCCACGCCGCTCGTGATGGTGGTGCACCCGTCGGTGCCCGCGAATTCGGTCAAGGAGTACGTGGCCCTCGCAAAATCGCGGCCGAACCAGCTCACCTATGCGTCGGGCGGCACGGGCGCCATCACGCAGATGGTGGGCGAGCTGCTGAAGTCCACCACCGCGATCCAGGTGCGCGAAGTGCCGTACAAGGCGATCGGCGCCGAGCTGCCCGACCTGACCGGCGGGCACGTCAGCACCGCTTTCCTCGCCTCGGTGGTGATCCGCGACCATCTCCGCACGGGGAAGCTGCGCGGCCTGGCCGTCGCCGGTCCCGAGCGCGTGAGCATCATCCCGGACATTCCGACCATGGCCGAGGCCGGCTTCCCCGCGATCGAGGGCATCGGCTGGAACGGCATCTTCGTTCCGGCCGGGACGCCGCCGGCGGTCGTCGATCGCCTCCAGCAGGAGATCGCGCGCGTGCTGCGCACGAAGGAAATGCAGGACGACGCCGTCACCATGGGGTCGCAGACCGGCGGCGAGCGCCCCGAGGCGTTCGCGGCCTTCGTGCGCTCCGAGATCCGCAAGTGGGGCAAGGTGATCAAGGACGCCAACATCAAGGTGGAGTAGGGGTTTCGATGAACAGCTTTCTCGCCCTCCTGGGGCTGATCTTCGCCACTTCTCTATGGGGACAGTCGTGGCCGACGAGGCCGGTGCGGGTGATCGTCAACGTGGCGCCGGGCGGCGTCGCCGACGTGACCGCGCGCGTGCTCGGCGCGCGCCTCACGGAGACGCTCGGGCAGCCGTTCGTGATCGAGAATCGCGCCGGCGGCGACGGCTACATCGGCTTCGAGGCGGTGGGACGAGCCGACCCGGACGGCTACAGCTTTCTGTATTCACCAGGCTCGAGCATGATGATCGCGCCGCACATCGTGAACCGTCCCGACCTCGATCCGACGAAGATCCTGACGCCGGTCGTTCCCACGGGCCGGGTTTCGCTCTACGTGCTCACGCATCCGAACGTCCCGGTCTCGAGCTTCAAGGAGTTCCTCGCCTACGCGCGCGCCAACCCGGGCAAGCTCAACTACGGCACGCCGGGCAACGGCACCTCGCCGCACATCGCGACCGAAGTGTTCAATCGCGAGGCGAAGGTGAAGATGAACCACATCCCCTACAAAGGAGCGGGTCCCGCGCTGAAGGATCTCCTCGGCGGCGTGATCGATCTCACGTTCGACCCGGGCGTCGGCCTGGCGCAGGCGAAGGCCGGGAAGCTGCGCATGATCGTGGTAGCCGGACCGAACCGGCATCCGGATTTTCCCGATGTGACGACGCTCGAGGAGAACGGAATTCACGGCGTCGACGGCGGCCCGCACTTCGCGTTCTACGCCACCGCGGGCGCGCCGCGCGAGGCGATCGAGCGCCTGAACCGCGAGGTCATCCGCCTGATGCAGGAGCCGCAGGTGCGCGAGCGGTTCAAGGCGCTCGCGGTCGAGCTCGCCGAGCCGATGACGCCCGCCGGGTTCGCGGCCTACGTGAAGAGCGAGTACGACCGCTACGCCAAGCTCATTCCCGAGCTCGGGATCAAATGACCGCGGCATGATCGGCGCCGAGGCGATCCTCAGGGCGCTCGGCGCCATGGGCGTGGAGCGCATCTTCGCCTCGCCGGGCTCCGACTGGGCGCCGCTCTGGGAGGCGCTCGCACGGCCGCATGCCGCCGGAGAATTCCCCGAGTACGTCTCCGTGCGCCACGAGGAAACCGCGGTCGCCATGGCGAGCGGCTATTCCAAGGCCACCGGGAAGCTTCCGGCGGTAGTGCTGCACACGACGGTCGGCACGCTGCACGCGGCGATGGCCCTGCGGATCGCGAAGCACGAGCGCGTGCCCATGGTGGTCATGGCAGGGGAAGCGGTGACCTTCTCCGAGTCGCCTTCCTTCAAGCTCGGCAGGCAATGGCTGCGCCTTCTCACCGACCTCGGCGGACCCGCGCGCCTTGCCGAGCCCAGCGTGAAATGGAGCCTCGGTCTCAATTCCAGCCTGCTCCTCGCGCAGACGGCGCAGCGCGCCTGCCAGCTCGCGATGGGCGCGCCGCGCGGACCGGTCTTCCTCTCGGTGCCGATCGAATACCTGATGGAGACGATGGCGCAGCCGCTGCCGCCGGCCCCGGCGCTGCCGTCGCTCCCCGCGGCGGATCCGTCCGCGCTCGATGCGCTCGCGGCGCGGCTCTCCGAAGCGAAGCGCCCGCTGATCATCACCGAGGAAGCGGGACGCGATCGGGCGGCGGTCGGAGCGCTCGTCGCGCTCGCCGAGACGCTCGGCGCGCCGGTGGCCGAGGCGTGGCAGCCGTACTACGTCAACTTTCCGCGCGACCACCCGCTCTACGCCGGCGTCGCGGTGGAGAACATGAAGCGGCTGGTGGATGAAGCCGATGCCGTGCTGCTCGCCGAGTGCGTGATGCCCTGGCACCCGCCTTCCTCGCTGCCCAAGCCCGGCACGAAGGTCTTCGTTCTCGGCGAGGATCCGCTGCGCTCGAACCTGCCCTACTGGGGCGTGCGCGCCGACATGGTGGTCCCAGGCGAGCTGCGCACGACGCTCGAGGGCCTGCGCGCCCGCCTGGAAAATCGGGGTCAGAGCCCGATTTCCCGTCGTCCCAGCCTGCCGCAGGCAATGGAGGGTATGAACAATCCCTGGATCGCCGAACGGCTGAATGCCGCGATCTCCAAGGACGCGGTGGTGGTGAACGAGACGATTACCCATCGACTCGAGCTGGTGCAGCGGCTGACCAGGCTCGCGCCCGGCGGCTTCTACGAGGCGAGCTTCGGCGGCTTGGGGATGGGCCTCTCGCTCGCGCTCGGCGTGAAGCATGCGGAGCCGCGGCGGCCGGTGATCGTCACCATCGGCGACGGCGCCTTTCACTACAACCCGGTCCCGGCCTGCTTCGGCGCGAGCCAGGAGCTCGACCTGCCGATTGCGGTGGTGCTGTTCGACAACGCCGGCTATCTCTCGCAGAAGACCGACGTTCTGAACTACTACCCGGACGGCGCGGCGGCCCAAAGCGGCAGGTTCGCAGGCACGGCCATCACGCCGCGGCCGGAATATGCGAAGCTCGCAGAAGCTTACGGCGGCTACGGCGAAAAGGTGACCTCGCCTAGAGACGTGGCCGCGGCCCTCGAGCGCGGGCTGCAGCAGGCACAAAAGCGGCTTGCGCTGATCCACATGGTGCTGGCATGACGGAACTGGAGGTCAACGGGCAGCGACGCAGCGTATCGGCCGGGCCGGACACGCCGCTCCTCTATGTGCTGCGCAACGACCTCGGCCTCGTCGGCAGCCGCTTCGGCTGCGGCAACGGTCAGTGCGGCGCGTGCTTCGTGATCGTCGAGGGAAAGGCGGTACCTTCGTGCGATACGCCGCTCTGGTCGGTGGCCGGAAAGAAGATCACCACGGTGGAAGGGCTGGCGAAGGGCGGCGAGCTCCATCCGGTGCAGAAGGCGCTGCTCGCCGAGCAGGCGGCGCAGTGCGGCTACTGCATCAGCGGCATCGCGGTCGCCGCGGCCGCTTTTCTTGCCGACAATCAGAATCCCTCGGAACAACAAGTCCGAGAAGCGCTCGATCGGAACCTCTGCCGTTGCGGCGCGCACAACCGCGTCGTGCGCGCGGTGCTCCGTGCCGCGGAGGAAATGCAGGCGTGAAGAATCCGAGGATCCGGTTCGAGCGCGACCGCACGGTGTGGATCGCGAGCGGCAAGGTGGAGCTCGGGCAGGGCATCAACACCGCGCTGGCGCAGATCGCGGCGGAAGAGCTCGACGTCGCCTTCGAGCGCGTGCGCATCGTGCCGCCGAGCACCGCGCACAGCCCCGACGAAGGCTATACCTCGGGCAGCATGTCGATCCAGGAAGGCGGCAAGGGAATCCGCGAGGCGTGCGTGCAGGCGCGCGCCGCGCTCCTCGCGCATGCCGCGGAGCTGCTCGGCGCGCCGCTCGGCGAGCTCGCCGTCGACGACGGCACGATCACGGCGAAGAACGGCA
>Ga0114129_10000698_pt1 | contig 42339 bp, 40 predicted proteins | sample RhiMetdeltSRZDD1_FD_80071 | JGI IMG/M metagenome (GOLD analysis project Ga0114129, IMG submission 80071) | Populus rhizosphere microbial communities from Tennessee, USA - Rhizosphere MetaG P. deltoides SRZDD1 (version 2) (version 2) | ecosystem: Host-associated > Plants > Roots > Rhizosphere >...
GATGATCGTGGTGTCGACGTAGTCCGGATGAATACCCACCTTCACGGCTCAGCCCTCCCTCAGGGAGCCTAACGATACCAGCGACGCCCCAGAATTGCAAAAAGCGCGGACGCTTAGCCAACTTTGAGATGTCGATCGCAAAGAACAGGATGCCGGGTCGTTCTCGGCGAGGAGGGCGGGGAGGCATCGGAGGGGGCCGTCGCGCCGGAGGCGTGCCGGTAAGTCGCCCCCTCCGAATGTCTACCCCATGCTGTGCATCGAGGCGAGAAACTCCTTGTTGCTGCGGGTGAGCTTGAGCTTGTCCAGCAGCAGCTCCATGGCCTCGACAGGGTTGAGCTGCGACAGCGCCTTGCGCAGGAGCCAGACCTTCTGCAGCTCGTCCTTCTCGAGCAGCAGCTCCTCTTTGCGGGTGCCGGACTGCTCGATGTTGATCGTCGGGAAGATGCGTTTGTCCATGAGGCGCCGGTCGAGATGGACTTCCATGTTGCCGGTGCCCTTGAACTCTTCGAAGATCACGTCGTCCATGCGGCTGCCCGTGTCCACGATGGCGGTGGCCATGATGGTCAGCGAGCCGCCCTCCTCGATGTTGCGCGCCTGCGCGAAGAACCGCCGCGGTCGCTGCAGGGCGTTGGCGTCGAGACCGCCCGAGAGCACCTTGCCGGACGAGGGAATGACCGCGTTGTGGGCGCGCGCGAAGCGCGTGAGGGAGTCGAGCAGGATCACGACGTCACGCTTGTGCTCGACCAGCCGCTTGGCCTTCTCGATGACCATGTCGGCCACCTGGATGTGGCGCTGGGGAGGCTCGTCGAAGGTGGACGAGATGACCTCGCCCTTCACCGAGCGCTGCATGTCGGTGACCTCTTCCGGCCGCTCGTCGATGAGCAGCACGATGAGGTAGACCTCCGGATGATTCTTGGCAATCGCGTTGGCGAGCTTCTGCAGCATCATCGTCTTACCGGTGCGCGGCGCCGCCACGATCATGCCGCGCTGCCCCTTGCCGATTGGACAGAGCAGATCCATGACGCGCGTGGTGAGGTCTTCGGCGTCGTACTCCAGCCGCAGCCGCTCCATGGGATACAGCGGCGTGAGGTTGTCGAAGAAGATCTTCTCGCGCGCCTGCTCGGGCGTCTCGAAGTTGATCGCCTCGACCTTGAGGAGCGCGAAGTATCGCTCGGTGTCCTTCGGCGGCCGCACCTGCCCGGAGATCGTGTCGCCGGTGCGCAGATCGAAGCGTCGGATCTGTGAGGGCGACACGTAGATGTCGTCGGGGCCCGGCAGGTAGTTGTAGTCCGGCGCGCGCAGGAACCCAAACCCATCCGGCAGGACTTCGAGCACACCCTCGGCGTAGATGAGCCCGTCCTTCTCGGCCTGCGCCTGGAGGATCTTGAAGATCAGCTCCTGCTTGCGCAGTCCACCCACGCTCTGGACGTTGAGCTCGCGGGCGATGGCGTTGAGGTCGGAGATCGACTTCTCCTTGAGCTCCGACAGGTTCATGCCGTTGGACGGCAGTTGCGGGTCCTGCTGCGTCGGGTTTGGTTGACCTCGATCTCGGCGGGCGCTCATCAACGGGCTCCGGGGGCGGCGCTCAGCGCCGCATGGGGTTAGAGTTTTGCGCTTTTCTGCAGGGTTTCTACGGGGTTGGAGCTACAACGCTGCCATCGTCGCATCGGGAGGGCCCTGCTGTCAACGTTTTTCACATACGAACCTCGATGATCGCGCGCTGCTTGATCTCCTTGAGCCAGGCCTCCAGCCGGGCTTCGTACTTCTGCCGGAACAGGATTTCACGGATCTGCTGTTTGACTCGGATCAGCCCGTCGCCCTCCAGCGAGTCCTTCGACTCGAGCCGGAAGACGTGGTAACCGAGCGACGACCTGTACGGGGCCGACATCTGGCCGGGCTCCAGCTTCAGAATCTCGGCCTCGATGTCCTGCGCGAGCTCTCCGCGCTTGAGGCTGCCGAGGTCGCCACCGTCTTTCGCGCTCGCGTCCTGAGAGTGGGCTCGCGCGACGGTCGAGAAATCCCCGCCTTCGAGCACCTGCTGGCGCAGGATGTCCGCGCGGATCCGGGCGCCCTCCCAGGCCGCGTCGTCGGTGCCCTCCGGCACGACGAGAATGTGCCGCGCGTGGTACGACAAGCCGGTCTCGAGCTTCTGCCGGTTTTCTTCCACGTACTGAACGATCTCCGCGTCCGTCACCGAGACACGCAGCGCAACTTTGCGACGGATCACCTTCTGCACGCGCAGCGCCTCGCGCACGCGCTTGCGCACGGCGTCCATGGTGATGCCCTGTTCCTTCAGCAGCTTCTCGAAGTCCTCGACCGACTTGCTGTTGTAGGCCTTGATCCGCTCGCTGATCTCGTCGTTGACTTCCTGGTCTTCGACGGTGATCTTCTCGCGGTCGGCTTCTTGCAGCTGCAACCGGTTGTCGATGAGCTTCGGCAGGAACTGCTTCGCGAGCTCGTCGTCGCTCGAGCTGCCCGCGCGGCCGCCTCTGTTCTCCGCCCGGTACGCGACGATCGTTTCCTGCAGCTCGCTCAGCGTGATGGCGTCGTTGTTCACGACGGCGACCACGCGATCCGCCACGCCCTCGTCGTGCTCCAGCGTTCGGACGCGGACGTCGCCCGGAATGGGCATGTCCGGCGACGAGGGCTTGGCCGCCGCCGGCGCGGCCGGAAGCGGCTTGGGCTTGCCGATCAGCGGCACCCAGGATGGCAACGCGCATCCGCCGAACACCAGGACCAGCCCGATGACGGCGAGCGGCGGTCGCCTCATGCGCGGGCGAGCTCGTCCAATGCCTTGAGAATCGAGTCGCGCACGGCCGGCCACGAGCCTTTGGCGATGGACGCCTGGATCGTGAATTCGCGCTTCATCTGGAGCCGCCCGCGGCTAGCCTGAATGGCGTGGACGAGCCGGGCGGGCTCGATCTCGGTGGACGGCGCGAAGGTGATCAACGCGCGCCCCTCGCCGGCCTCGATCTTTTCGACGCGTAGCGCGCGCGCGGCCGTGCGGATGCGGACGATGTCGAGCAGCCGTCGTGCCGGCTCCGGCAACGGCCCGAAGCGGTCGATGAGCTCTGCTCGAATGTCCTCGATGTCGGCGTCGCCGGTCGCGCCGGCCAGCCGTTTGTAGAACGCGAGTCTCTGGTTGACCTCGGGCACATAGTCTTCGGGAACGAAGCCTTCCTCCGTGACGCTGATAACCGGTTCCACGGCGGCAGCCGTCCGTTGGCCGCCCAATTCTGCCACGGCTTCGGCCAGAAGCTTCGCGTAAAGATCGTAACCGACCGCCGCGATATGGCCGTGCTGCTGGGCCCCCAGGAGGTTACCGGCCCCCCGGATCTCGAGGTCCCGCATGGCCAGTTTGAAGCCGGAGCCCAGCTCGGTCAGCTCCTGAAGCGCGCGCAGCCGCCGCTGAGCCTGCTCGTCCACCCGTCCGTCGGCGGGCACGAGCAAGTAGGCATAGGCCTGCTGGCGCTCGCGCCCCACGCGGCCCCGCAGTTGGTATAGCTGCGCGAGCCCGAACCGGTCGGCGCGATTGACGATCATCGTGTTCGACGCGGGAATATCCAGGCCCGATTCGATGATGGCCGTCGACACCAGCACATCCGCCTGCCCGTCGATGAACTTCACCATCGCCGCTTCGAGCTCCCGCTCCGGCATCTGGCCGTGGGCCATGATCACCCGCGCGTCTGGCACCAGCTCCTGGACGAACCGCGCCATCGAGGCCAGCGACTGAACCCGGTTGTGGACGAAGAACACCTGGCCGCCGCGCTCGAGCTCCCTGTCGAGCGCCTCCTTGATCACCGTGCGGTTAAAGCGGCGGACGACGGTCTCGATCGGCAGGCGGTCGACCGGCGGCGTCTCGATCACCGACATGTCGCGCACGCCCGAGAGCGACATATATAAGGTGCGCGGAATCGGGGTGGCCGTCATGGCGAGCACGTCCACCGACGCGCGCAGCTGCTTCACGCGCTCCTTGTGGGCGACGCCGAAGCGGTGCTCCTCGTCGACGATCAGCAGTCCGAGGTTCTTGAACGCGACGTCCTTGCCGAGCAGGCGGTGCGTGCCGATGACGACGTCGACGGTCCCCTTGCGGAGGCCCTCGACGACGGCCTTCTGCTCCTTCGGTGATCGGAAGCGCGAAAGCAGCTCGACCTTTGTGGGGAACGGCGTAAAACGCTCGGCGAACGTCGACCAGTGCTGCTGGGCCAACACCGTGGTCGGCACCAGCACCGCGACCTGCATCCCGTCGGCGACCGCTTTGAACGCCGCGCGCAGCGCGACCTCCGTCTTGCCGTAGCCGACGTCGCCCGCCACGAGCCGATCCATCGGGCGCGGGCCTTCCATGTCGCGCTTGACGTCCTTGATCGCGCGCAGCTGGTCGGGCGTCTCCTCGAAGCGGAACGCGGCCTCGAACTCGCGCTGCCACGGCGTGTCCGGCGAGAATGCTTGCCCCTCGGCCACAGAGCGTCGGGCATACAGCTTCAGGAGTTCCTCCGCCATCTCGCGCAGCGCCGCGCGCACCGACTCCTTGACGCGCTGCCACGAGGCCCCGCCGAGCCTGTCCAGGCGAGCCGCGCCAGAATCGGCGCCGAGATACTTGGAGACGAGGTCGAGTCGTTCGACGGGCACATAGAGCTGATTGCTGTCGGCGTACTCGAGAAGCAGAAAGTCCGCGTCCTTGTCGCCGATGCGCATCGTGCGCAGCCCGAGGTACTTGCCGATGCCGTGGTCTTCGTGCACCACGAGGTCGCCGACCGCCAGGTCGGTGAAGGCTGTCAGCGCGGCGCCGCGCTGGTATTTCGGGCGCCGCAGCGTCCGTCGGCGCGCGCCAAAGATCTCCGTCTCGGCGAGCACGACGAGGCCGACCGCGGGGACGGCGAAGCCGCCGGACAGCTCGCCCACCACGACGGCGATGGCGTCAGGCGATTCGAGACTCTCGGCGACGCGAGTGTCGAGATCATGATCGTGGAGGATCTCTCTCAGGTGCTCGGCCTGGCCGGCGTCGGCCGCCACGAGGCGAACGGTGAAGCCTTCGCCGCGCCAGCGGATCAGGTCATCGACGAGACGGTCGAATTTGCCGGAGTACGGCTCGACGGAGAGCGCTTCCAGCGAGACGTCGGCCTCCTCCGCCGCCAGCACCTCGAGCTCGACGCGGGGCCGCCCCGCAATGATTTCGCCGAGCGGCCGGCGGCCCGGGGCATCCTCGGACGTCTCGTCGAGCAGCCGCGGCGCGTCGACGACGACCGTAGCGCCGGCCGGGAGATAGTCGACAAGACGCGTCGACGCGTCGCCCGCCGCATCCGGCACGGCGACCAGCGGCAGCACGAAAAGCTCGTCGAGCGTGGCGGTCGAGCGCTGGGTCGTCGGATCGAACAGCCGGATCGACTCGATGTCGTCGCCGTCGAACTCCAGGCGCGCGGGGCTCGGATGCATGGGCGAGAAGACGTCCACAATGCCGCCGCGGGCGCTCCACTGGCCGACTTCGACGACCGTATCCGTCCGCTCGTATCCGGCCTTCTCGAGGGCTTCGAGCAGGAGCTCGCGATCGAGACTGTCGCGTGTCGCGAGCCGTAGCGTGCCCTCGCGGAACTCGCCCGGCGCCGGCAAGGGGGTGTCGAGCGCGGCCGGCGTGGCGACGACCGCGATGGGCTCGCCCGCCGTGAGCCGCCGCACGATCATCGCGCGTTCGGCCTCGGCTTCACGATGATGACCACCCCTCCAGAGCTGCGGCTCGCGCTCCGGAAACTCCAACGCGGCGGCGCCGAAGAACTTGAGATCCTGAGCGAAGCGATGCGCGTCGGCGAGCGAGGCGACGACGACGAGGACGGGGCGGGGATGACGCTGAAGCAGCTCGGCGATGACGAGCGCGCGGGCCGATCCGGCGAGTCCCGCGACGCGCAGGCGTACGTCTCCCTCAGCGAACCTCTTCGCCAGGTCCACAAACGCCTGCCAGTTCTTCAACATCAGGCCGATTTACGGTACCACGACGGGGAACGTGCCTTGCGCGGCGGCTGCGCGCAACGCTATCGTCGATCTGTGGCGATTCGAAACCCCGGCGGCTGGCTCCTGCTGCTGCTGTTGTTCGCGCCGGGGCTGGTGTTTGCACCGGTCGGAAGGGCGAGGGCGCAGACGATGACGTGCTCCGCCGCGACGAGCACACAGCTCGTCGGCCTCTGGGAATCGCGCGAGACATCGAAGGGCGGCCTCGGCCACGCGATGGAGTTCCGCGCGGATGGCAGCTTCGTCGAAACCTTCGCCATACTCCTGAACCTGTTCTATCGGATCTCCGGCGATCACCTCGCGCTCGTCGAGACACCGGCCGCCGCCGACACCGTGCTGGATATGACGTTCCGCATCGATGGCAGCGTGCTCACGGAGACCGGCGCCGATGGCTCAACGCTCACCAAAGAGCGGTTCGGCAAGCCTCCTGCGGTTGCGCCCACAGTGGCAGGCGTGTGGCGCTATCGGCACGACACCGGCGCCCTTGCCTACGAGCGGTACGCCGACGACGGCACGTTCCAGTTTCGTCTGCCGATGCGCAGCGTGACGGGGTGCTTCACGCTCGACGGTGATCGGCTGCGATTGGCGCCCCAGGCCGCGTCGCAAACGGTGATGACGATCTCGTGGCGGGCCGGGGATCTCGTGTTGCCCGGCCGCGGGAAAGACGCGGTCTACCGGCGCGAACCGGCGGGCGCCTGGTACGATCTCGAGCACCTCGACGTCAAGCTGCCGCGCTGACGCGGCCTAGCGCGACGCCTGCGCGAGATAGAACGACAGCGTCTCGAGCTCGATCGACAGATCCACGTTCTGTAGCCGCACCTCCCGCGGGACCTTCAGCCGCGCCGGCGCGAAGTTCAGGATGGCGCGGATGCCCGCGCTGACCAGCTGATCGGTGACCGCCTGCGCGGACTCGCCCGGCACGGCGACGATGGCGATCTGAATGCCGCGCGCCTTGACCTCGCGTGCGAGCTCGCGGCTCGCGACGACATGCACAGAGTCGATGTCACGCGCGACCTTCGCGGGATCGTCGTCGACGATGACGGCGATGCGAAAGCCCTGGCGTCCGAAGCCTTTGTAGTGGAAGAGCGCCGAGCCGAGATTGCCGAAGCCGACGAGGACGACCGGCCACTGGCGGTCGAGCCCGAGGATGCGCTGCAGCTCAGTCTTCAGGCCCGCGACGTAGTAGCCGATCCCGCGTACTCCGAACTCACCGAAGTACGCGAGGTCTTTGCGGACCTGGGCGGAGTTCAGATTGAAGCGGTCCGCCATTTCCTGCGAGGAGATCGTCTTGACGCCGTCCTCCTCGAGCTGCAGCAGACAGCGGGTATAGACGGAGAGACGATGAATCGTCATCTCCGGGATTTTGGAGGCGCGATACGCAGAGCGACGTCGCATGGCAACGTTGGCCGGGCGTCCTCGCCTGCGACGCCCGGCCGAATCAGCCTACGCGGATGACATCACGCGAAGTTGATCCCTTTCACGAACAGCAGGATCAGCGCGATGACCAGCGTGTAAATGGCGAGCGACTCGATGAGCGCCAGACCGATGATCATCGCGGTCTGGATGCGGGCCGCCGCACCAGGTTGACGCCCCATGGCCTCGACGGCCGCCGCCACCGCTCGCCCCTGACCCAATCCGCAGAGGCCGGCCGCGATCGCCATGCCGATGCCGGCCGCGATGACGGTGAACGGGCCGACCCAACCGCCGGTAGCGGCACCGGCAGCCTGCGCGAATGCCAGGCCGGGGAACGCGACAATGAACAGAGATCCCAACATCAGTGAACGTCGCACGACCGTCCTCCTCTGTACGTGTGGTGTGCTAGTGATGGCCGGAGTCGTGGTGCTCGGCGCCATGGCCGCCGTGCCCCTCGTCGGCGTGCTCGATGGCGCCCGAAATGTACAGCATCGTGAGCATCACGAAGATGAAGGCCTGGAGGAACGAGACCAGCAGCTTCAGGGGATAGAGGAACCCCACCATGAACGCGATCGCGATCAGGCCGCTGAGGCCGCCGACGGCGGCGCCGGCCGCGCTGCCCGACAGCGCCCAGCCGATCAGTCCGTCGAATCCCATCAGGAAGAAGATGACCCCGATCAGAATGTGGCCGCCCACCATGTTGCCGAAGAGCCGCAGGGTGAGCGACAAGGGCCGCGCGAGATGGCTGATCAGCTCGATCGGCAGCATGAGCGGCGCCAGCCACCACACCGGTCCCATGAAGTGCTTGATGTAGTTGGCCGGCCCCTGCTCCCGAAGACCGATCGCGTGGTACGCGACGAAGACGATGATCGCGCACGCCGCGGTGGTGTTGAGGTTGGTGGTGGGTCCATCGAATCCCGGTACGAGGCTCATCAAATTCGCGACGAAGATGAACAGGCCCAGCGTTGCGACGAACGGCAGGTAGGGCCGCCCCTGCGGGCCCATCACGTCGTCGATCATGCCCTGGAACTGCTCGAGCACGACCTCCATGAGGTTTTGCGCGCCTCGCGGCACCAGCTCCAGCCGTCGCGAAGCGGCGAAGGCGATGCCGGCCAGGATGATCATCACCAGCCAGGTGTAGGTGACGTGATCGGGAATGCCGGGCAGATGGAAGATCGGCGGATGCTCGATGGCTTCCATCACGCCTCCTCGAGCGCTGCGCGTAGCCCCTGGGCGACCACGCAGACGGGAATCACGCTGAGTCCCGCAACGATCGCCAGCGGATGGGCGTGACCGCTCACGAGCGCCAGCGTCACTGCCCCCGCGAGCGCAGCGAGACGCAGCCCCGCGCCGACCGTCCACAGCTTGCGCTCGGTGGAGGCGACGTCGACTGCGGCGGTCACGCGCGAGGCGAGCCAGCGAAAGTTGCCCACGGCGATGCCGGCGCCGGCGGCGGCGCCCAGCGCGCCGTCGACACCGCCCAGCCATGCCGCGGGCGCCGTGAGCGCCACGCCCAGCACGCAGGCGTCGCGCGAAACGCGCGACGTCAGGTCACTTGGAGTCATCGAGCTCCCGATTCGCTCTGTTGACCGAGCGAAAGAAAATCACGAATCCTGCGGCGATACCGAAACCCAGACCGATCAGCAACAGCCACGGCTTCGTGCCGAGCCATCGATCCAAAAAGTAGCCGCCGGCCAGGCCGATGACGGTGGCGAGCACCATCGCGAAGCCTACCGAGGACAACTCAGCGAGCGCGGACCAGGCCGACTTTTCCCCCGGCTGCGCCATGCGAGGCGAAACACTAACACAGCGTTCCGAGCTTGTGAAGAGACAGCACAACCTAGCCGAACATCCCGCCCATTCGAGTGCCCGCGATGCGGTTGATCGCCAGCACGCTCGCCACCGCGACGGCGATCAGGATGACGCCCAGCGCGGCCGCCTCGTTGGCACTGCCCGCGATGTAGAACGAAAAGATACCGACCGGGATCGTTTCCCAGCCGCCGAGCGACAGAAAGAGCACCGCGGAGGCCTCCTGCAGCGACGTCACGAACGAAAACAGCGAGCCGACGAGGACGCCGCGCCAGATGAGCGGCAGCGTGACGTCGCCGAAGGAGCGCAGCCCGCGGGCTCCCACGCTCGCCGCCGCTTCCTCCATCGATCGATGCACGACAAGCAGCGAGGCATACGACCCGCGGACCGTGTACGGCAGCCGTCGCACGGCCAGGACGATCGGCAGGATGATCCAGAGGCTCGTGAGCGGCGTCATGAGCCATGGCAGCTCGACGTGAAACGCGCGGATGTAGGCGATGCCGATGGCGGTGCCCGGGACGGCCAGGATGAGGGTGTTGACACCGTCGAGCATGTCGCGTCCCGGCAGGCGCGTGCGCGCCAGGATCCAGGCGATCGGTACCCCGATGACGATGCAGAGGACGACGGCCAGTGCCGAGTAGAGAAAGCTGTTCACGATGTACTTCGGCGTCTCGACGATGACGCGTTCGAAGAACAACGAGGTGTAGTGCAGCGGAAACGGCGTCATCGACCAGCCCTTCCCGACGGACGCCAGCGCCACGCCGAGATAGGGCACGAACGAGAGCAGCATCACCCCAGACAGAAACGTCAGGGCGCCGGCGGCCGCGAGCGGCCGCAGTCGCCGCCGCGGCACCCGTGAATACGACAGCGACGAGTAGTCCTTGATCGCGACGTAACGCCGGGCGGCGACGAGAAACACGATGGCGAGCGCCACCATCAACGCCGAGATGACGAGGCCCATGCGGAAGAGACGACGATCCACGAACTGGACGATGTTCAGATACGCCTGCGACGCGAGCAGGTCATGCACGCCGAGCACGAGGGGCGTGGCGAAGTCCGAAAACGTCCAGATGAAGACCAGCAGGGCGCCCGCCACGTAGCCTGGCGTCGTGAGCGGCAGCGTGATCGTGGACAGTCGGCGCCAGCCGCGCGCGCCCACGCTCGCCGCCGCCTCCTCCAACGACGGATCGATCCGGCCCAGCGCGTCGACGACGTTGAGCGTGATCATCGGAAAGAGGTGAAACGTCTCGACCAGCAACACGCCGTGAAGACCGTAGACGAAGTTGATCGGCTGCGCGAGGCCAAACCAGTCCTCGAGCAGCACGTTGACCGTGCCGGCCTTGCCCATGATGAACGTGAAGCCCAGGACACCGACCAGAGGCGGCGACACGATGGGGATCAACGTCAGGTACCCGAAGAGGTTACGGCCGGGGAAGTCACAGCGAACGAGCAGGAGCGCGATGGCGAAGCCCAGCACCGACGTCGCGGCCACAGTGCCGAAGCCAAGCACCAGCGAGTTCCAGAGCGAGCGCTGATAGAAGCCGTCCGCCGCGAACGCGACGAAGTTCTGAAGCGTCAGGCGGCCGGTGTCGTCGCTGAATGCGTCATAGAACACGCGCAGCAACGGATAGACGAGGAAGATCGCCAGAAACGCCCAGATCAGCGCGACGCCGAGGGCAGGCAGCGCGCTGGCCGAGATACGGCGCCCGGGCGAGGCCGCGACGACGGCATCGGTCATGGCGCGCGTCCTCAGTCCTCGGCGAGAACGAGGGTGGCCGAGGCGGGAAAGGTCACGTGCACGCCGTGTCCCGCGGGGAGCAGCTCGTGCTGCCACGAATCACCGACGTCGACTTTGAGCACGAGCCCGGCCGCCGTCTCGACGTCGTAGCGGAGCGTGCTGCCGAGATACGCGGCGAGCCGAATGCGACCCTCGACGCGATTTTCGCCGCCGCCGTTCAGCGTGACGTTCTCGGGCCGCACGGCCAGCACACAGGCGGCGCCGGCCGCACGATCACCCCGGCGCGCGCAGATGCGACCGAGCGGTGTTTCGACGAGCGCGTAGTCGTCAGCATGCTCCTTGACCACGCCCGGGATGAAGTTGTTGGTCCCGACGAAGTCGGCGACGAAGCGATTCGCCGGGCGTTCGTAGAGCGTCTTCGGCGTCGCCACCTGCTGCACGCGTCCCTCGCGCATCACCGCCACGCGATCCGAGAGCGAGAGCGCCTCCTCCTGGTCGTGCGTGACGTAGATCGTGGTGATCGCAAGATCCCGCTGCAGCGCCCGGATCTCGCCCCGCACCTGCACGCGAATCTTCGCGTCGAGGTTCGACAACGGCTCGTCCAGCAACAGGATGTCGGGGTTCAGCACGAGCGCGCGCGCGAGCGCGACCCGCTGTTGCTGACCACCGGACAGCTGCCCGGGATAGCGATCTTCGAGGCCGGTGAGGTTCACCCTGGCGAGACCGGCCGCCATTCGACGTCCGATCTCGGCCGCGCTCAGCTTGCGCAGACGCAGCCCGTACGTCACGTTGCCGCGCACGGTCATGTGCGGCCAGAGGGCGTAGTTCTGAAAGACCATGCCGATGTTGCGCGCATGCGGCGGCAGACCGTCGACGCGCCGGTTGCCGAACCGGATCTCGCCGTCATCGACGGCGACGAAGCCGGCGAGCAGGCGCAGCAGCGTGGTCTTTCCGCAACCGGACGGGCCGAGCAGCGTGAACAGCTCGCCGTCGCCGATGTCGAGCGAGACGCGATCGACGGCGGTCGTCGACGCAAAGCGCTTGGTGACCTCACGCAGCGCGATCTTCATTGTTATTGAGGGGGACCGGCGAACCGTCCCCCCTCACACTCCCCTGTTCGCGCCGAAAGCAACACCGACCCCACCCGTTACGGCTTTTTCCAAGTGGCTTCGATGTCCGAGCGGAACTTCGTCTTCAGCGTATCGGAGCGCTTGGCGGCCACGTCTTCGTCGTAGACGTTGGACACGTCGCGGTCGAAGTACGAGCGAACGCCGCCGGTGAACTCCACCGCCGTCTCCGCCGTCGACCCCGGCGGCCCCTGCACTTTGTACTTCGGCGTGATCGGAAACAGGCCGCGGTCCATGAAGACTTTCTGGCCGCGTTCGGTGAGCAGGAACTCGATGAAGGCGCGCGCCGCCTTCGAATTGCGCGCGCCCGCGAGAATGGCCATCGGTTCGGGCGTGACGAACGCGTTCTTCGGCGCGACGAATCTCAGGTCGAAGCCCGCGAGCTTTTCCTCGAAGGCCATGTACGACGGCACCGCGAAGCCTGCGGTGTACTCGCCCTTGGCCACGACGGTCGGCACGTCACGGCTCCTCGCGGTGAAGTGGCCGGTGTTGGCCGCGAGCTTACGCAGCCATTCCCAGCCCTTGTCCTCCCCGTACATCGACAGGATCACCTCGTATGTCGCATTGGACGACGACGACCGCGTGGGCGCGCACTGCGCCACCTCGCCCCTGAGCTTGGGATTGAGCAGGTCGTCCCAATCTTTGGGCTCCGGGACGCCGAGCCGCTTGATCTTCTTCGGGTGATACACGAGCCCGTACGGCTCCAGCGCGGTGCCGATCCAGTAGCCGTCCTTGTCCTTCAGCGGGATCGGCTTCGGCTTACCGATGCTGGCCGGAATCGAATCCCACGCCTCGCGCGAGATCTCGACCTTTTGCAGCAGCTTCTGCTCGGCGAGCTTTTCGAACAGCGCGGATTCGCCACCCCAGAAGATGTCGACCTCGGGCTTGCCCTTCCATTCCACGACGCGGCCGTACGCGATCGGCGTGCCGGCCGGAATCGCGTTCACCTTCAGCGAGACGTTCCATTTCTCCTTCGCGTACTCGGCGAAGGCCTTCAGTGCCGCGTCGTGGATGAACTTCGACACCGGAGTGATGAGGTTCAGCTCGCTCTCGATCGGCGCCTGAGCGGCGGCGCTGCTTGCCAACAGGAGCGTCACGATCAGCAGGACCGCCGTCAGCATTCGTCGCGTCATCGATCGCTCCTTGTCCACTCGCGCGATCGCTCGACCGCGCGCTTCCAGTTCTCGTATCGCTCGGCGCGCTGCGCCGCCGGCATCATCGGGGTGAACGTGCGTTCCACCGCGTGGCGCTCGGCGACAGCGTCCAGTGAGCGCCAGAAGCCGGCGCCGAGGCCGCCCAGATAGGCAGCGCCCAGGCCGGTCGTTTCGATCACGGCCGGGCGACCGACAGGCGCGTCGAGCACGTCAGCCTGGAACTGGCACAGAAATCCGTTCGCGGCCGCGCCGCCGTCGACCTTCAGACGCGGGAGGTTGGCCTTGGCGTCGGCGACCATCGCATCGAGCACGTCGCGGCTCTGAAAGGCAATGGCTTCCAGTGCGGCGCGGACCAGATGAGCGCGTGTGGTTCCGCGCGTGAGCCCTACGATGGTGCCGCGCGCGTGCTGGTCCCAGTACGGCGCCCCCAGGCCGACGAACGCGGGCACGAAATAAACGCCGCCCGTGTCGGCCACGGATGCGGCGAGCGCCTCCGTCTCTGCTGCGTGGGCGATGATGCCGAGACCATCCCGCAGCCACTGCACCGCGGCGCCCGCGACGAAGACGGCGCCTTCCAGCGCATACGTCGTTTGCCCGGCGATGCGCCACGCGATGGTCGTCAGCAGCCCGTGGGACGAGAGCACGGGATTCGCACCGATGTTGACGAGCGCGAAGCATCCGGTGCCATAGGTGTTCTTCGCGTCGCCTGTCGTGAAGCACGCCTGTCCGAACAGCGCGGCCTGCTGGTCGCCCGCGATACCGGCGATCGGCACGCCGCGAGGCAGCCACCCGAGGTCCGCGGTCTCGCCGCAGACGCCCGACGAATCGACGATCTCGGGCAGCACCTCGCGCGGCACGTTCAGCAGCGCGCACATACCGTCGTCCCATTCGACGCGGGCGAGATCGAGGCACAGGGTGCGCGAGGCGTTGCTGACATCGGTCGCGTGCACCCGGCCTCGGGTGAGCTTCCAGAGCAGCCACGTGTCGACGGTGCCGAAGGCGAGCTGGCCGCGCGCGGCACGGCGGCGCGCATCGGGCACATGATCGAGGATCCAGGCGATCTTCGTGCCCGAAAAGTAGGCGTCGAGGACGAGCCCGGTGCGCTCGCGGACCGTCGGCTCATGGCCGGCCGCGCGCAGCCGATCGCACGCGCGCGCCGTGCGACGGCATTGCCAGACGATGGCGCGATAGATCGGCGCGCTGGTCGCGCGGTCCCACAGGATCGTCGTCTCGCGCTGATTCGTGATCCCGATCGCCGCGACGTCGTCGCCTGTCAAACCCGCTGCGTTCAAGGCCTGCCTGGCGGCGCGCTCCACCGTCGTCCAGAGCTCTTCGGGATCGTGCTCGACCCAACCCGGCTGCGGATAGTGCTGCGACACCTCGGCGTAGCCGCGGGAACGGACGACGCCGTCCGCATCGACGACCAGCGCCGTCGAGCCGGTCGTCCCCTGATCGAGCGCCAACACGAAGCCCGACGGCATCGTAGCGGGAGGCTATCACATGACGGGAAGACGGCCCGTTGCCGGGCCGCCTTCCGCGTCGCCGGATGGTTACGGTGACGGAAACACGCCGAGTTGTCTGAGCAAGTTACCGGTGTCCCAGTAGATCCAGTCGTGCGCCGGCCGGCCATTGCGATATTGCGAGACCGTGCAGCCGTGGGTGACGACCTTGCGATTGGTCGGCGCCACGCCCATGAGCGGGCCGCCGTGCGTTCCCGTCGCGCGCCAGCGCGTCACCACGAAATCCTCGCTCGCGAGCATCTGCTCGGTGTCGAGCCGAAGATCGGGAAACGCCGTCACGTAGATCTTCATGAACTCCCGCGCGCCGGCGCGGCCTTGCATGGGCGCGGGGATCGTGTCGCTCTCGGCCACGTATTTCTCGTCGAGCAGCTTGGCGTAACCGTCCAGATCGTGCGCACTCCAGATCCTCATGATTTCGCGGGCCACGCGCAGATTGTCCTGCCCTGCCATACGCCGTCTCCAGTGTCCGAACCGGTTGTCTCGAGGTCCGTAAACGGAGAGAGATCCGCTGCGCCCTCCTTTCGTCGATCGGATGGCTCGTCAGGCTATCACGGCGCCGCGCGGCGCTCAGGCGCGACCGAGCGCCCGCAGCGCCACGTCGGGACGGTCACTGGTCAGCACGTCGACGCCGAGCGCGATCAGGCGGCGCATCTCGGGCTCGTCGTTGACGGTCCAGGCGCCGACTTTCACCCCCGACGCGCGCGCAGCGACGACCACGCTCTCGTCGACGAGTGTGTGCTTGAGGCCGACGTCCGTGGCGCCGAATTTCAACGCCCAGGCGACGGTGTCCGCGGGTCGGGCGCGAGCGAGGCGGACATGCATCGTCGACACCAGCAGCGTGGTGCGCAGCCGCGGCATCAGCTGGCGCGCGTGCTCGATGACGGCCGGATTGAACGACATGACGTTCGCGCGCTCGAGCACCCTGGCGTGTGACAGCGCGGTGATGATGCGCTCCTCGATGCCCTTGTAGCGCGCGCCCGCTCGTATGCGTGAGCGCGGGAAGTAGCGGACGCCGAGACCGCGGCCCGGCACCTTCACCTCCACGAGCACGCCGCCGCCGGCTGCGGCGACCACGGCCAGCACGTCCTCGAGCATCGGCACGTGCTCCGTCGTCAACCGCCGATCGGGCCCGCGCAGCCGCGCGCGTCGCAGCTCGCCGGCGGTTCGGTTGCGGACGCGGCCCAGCCGGTCGGTCGTGCGGCGCAGGGTCGCATCGTGGATCACGGGCAAGGCGCCGTCGGCGGCCATGTGCACGTCCAGCTCGACGAGGTCGGCGCCGAGCGCGAGCGATTCGCGGAAGCCGCGCAGACTGTTCTCGGGCCAGAGGCGTGCGCCGCCGCGGTGCGCAGCCAGCCGCGTCGTCACTTCTGATTCTCCTGGGGGCCCCGACGTGGCCCCCAGACCCCCCACGCTCGATCACAGGCTCGCCTCGGCCGTCGAACGGCCTGCGGCTTCGCACTCCCATCGCGCCCCGGCGGAGCCGTGGCGCGCCTCGGGTTTCGCGTGCGACGTCTCACTTCTCGGTCTCGATCAGGCCCTTCACGAACCAGCGCTGCATCGCCACGATCACCGCCACCGGCGGCAGGAGCACCATCATCGCCGCGGCCATCGCGATGTTCCACTCCGGCAGCTGCGACGTCCGCGGCACAAGCGTCTCGATCCCGATCACGGCCGTGCGCATGTTGGGGGTGTTGGTGATCATCAGCGGCCACAGATAGTCGTTCCACCCGGCGACGAACAGGATCACGAATAGCGCCGCCATGTTGGCCTTCGACAACGGCAGCAGGATCGTCCACAGAAAGCGCATCGGACCCGCGCCGTCGAGCTGGGCCGCCTCGGCGAGCGAGTCGGGAATGGTGCGGAAGAATTGGCGGAACAGGAACGTCCCTGTGGCCGAGGCCATGAGCGGCACCGCGAGCCCCCAGTACGTGTTGACCCAGCCGAGCACGCTCATCACCTGGTACGTGGACACGATACGAACGGGAACGGGAAGCATGAGCGTGACGAAGATCATCCAGAACACGACGTGCTTGCCGCGGAAGTCGAAGTAGACGATCGCGAACGCCGACAGCAGCGAGATAGCGATCTTGCCGAACGCGACGCCCAGCGCCACGATGGCGCTATTCACCAGCAGCCGCCCCATGTTGGCGCGCTGCCACGCCTCCACGTAGTTGCCGAAGAGCGCCGTGGCCGGCCACGGCTTGGGTGGCATCGTGGTCACCTGGGACAGCGTCTGCGTGCTGATCACGAAGGCGTAGTACAGCGGAAACGCCAGCAGCGCGACCGCGGCGACGAGAATGACGTGCGCGGTGAGCGCATGCCAGTCGGTCTTGCGACGCCGAGCCTGTGTGACCGTGAGCGTCGCCGACTGGGCAAGCGTGCGCGACATCAGTAGGTCACCTTCTTTTCCGCGAAGCGGAACTGGAACGCGGTCAGGACGATCACAAGGGCCATCAGCACCACGGACTGCGCCGCCGAGTACCCGAGCTGCAGCCCCTCGAAGCCATCTCTCCATGCGCGGTAGACGAGGATCGAGGTCGCGTCACCGGGGCCACCCTGCGTCACCGCGTGCACGAGGCCGAAGCTGTCAAAGAACGAGAACGTCATGTTGAGCGTGAACAGGAAGAACGTGACCGGCGAGAGCAGCGGAAACGTGATCGCGAAGAACCGCCGGACGGGTCCTGCGCCGTCCACGCTCGCTGCCTCCAGGACCGATGTCTCGATCGCCTGCAGCCCGGCGAGATAGAAGGCGAGGTTGTAGCCGAATTGCTTCCAGATTGCGGCGACGATGATGAGCACCATCGCCACCCAGCCCTTCAGGAACCAGTTGAACTGGTACGTGGTCACGAAGGAGAGCAGCCACGGGAGGATCCCGTACGAGGGGTGAAAGACGAACAGCCAGATGATGCCGGCGATCGCAGGCGCGATGCCGTACGGCCACAGCAGCAGCGAGCGGTAGAGCGCCAGGCCGCGGATCTTCGCATTGGCGAGCGCCGCGAGCAACAGCGCCAGCGCCATTCCGACGAAGGTCACTGCGAACGAAAAGACGAAGCTCGTGACCAGCGAACGCAGGGACGCGTCGTCGCGGAACAGCCGCTCGAAGTTGGTGAGCCCGACGAAGATGAGGCGATCACCGAACGGCGACGCGCGGTACAGCGACAACCGCAGCGAGTCGAAGGCCGGCCAGAAAAAGAACACCACCGTGATCACGACCTGCGGCGCCACCAGGGCGTACGGCAGCCAGCGATTCGGAAAGACGCTGCGTTTCACTTATAGAGCGCGGCGAACTCCTTGAGAATGTCGCTCGACTTCGCGACGGCGTCGTCCAGCCCTTGCTTGGCCGTCTTCTTGCCGCTGAAGATGTTCTCCATCTGTTCCTCGATCGCATCACGTACCGAGGCGAAGTTGCCGAGCCGGATGCCCTGGCTGTTCGGCGTAGTCTTGCCGGACTGCATCTGCTTGATAGCAGTGAGCTGCTGCGGATTCTTTGAAAAGTGGCCGGAGGCTTCCATCGCCTTCACCGCGGCGTTCGAGATCGGCAAGTATCCGGTCACGCCCGCCCACCACGCCTGATTGTCCGTGGACGCCAGATACTTGAAGAACTGCGCGACGCCTTTGTACTCCTCCGGCTTCGCGCCCTTCAGCACCCAGAGCGTAGCGCCGCCGATGATCGAATTACCCTGCGGGAAGCCGGCCAGGCGCGGAAGGGGCCCCGTCGCCCACGTGAACTTGCCCTCGGAGGCCTTCGTGAGGTTGCCGATGTATGCCGACGAGGTGAGGAACACGCCGCACTCGCCGTTGCCCATGTTCGCCTCGGCCTTGTTCAGCCGGCCGTTGTAGGTGAACCAGCCTTCTTTCGCGGCGCGCTGCAGCAGCTCCATCATCTTCACGCCGAATGGTCCGTTGATCTTGAGCGTGGTGGCGAGCCCGTCGAAGCCGTTGGCGTGGTCGGCGAAGGGCTGGTCGTGCAGCGCGTGCATGTTCTCGACGAGCGTCCACGACGGCCACGCAGCGCTGAAGCCGCACTTCGCGCCGGACGCCACGAGCTTCTTGGCCGAGGCCTCGACTTCGTCCCACGTCGCCGGCGGCTTGTCCGGCAGACCGGCCTTCTTGAAGAGATCGCGGTTGTAGAACAGGATCGGCGTCGACGAGTTGAACGCCATCGAGTAGAGATTGCCGCCCTGCGAGTAATAGCTCTTCACCGGACCGATGACGTCGTTCCAGTCGATCGTGACGCCGTGATCCTTCACGAGCTGATACACGGAATAGACCGCGCCGGACGAGAGCATCGTCTGCGTGCCCACCTCGTAGACCTGCACGATGTGCGGCGGCTGCTTGGCGCGGTACGCCGCGATGGCGGCGTTGAGCGTGTCGGGATACGAGCCTTTGTAGACCGCCTTCACTTCGTACTCGCTCTGGGAGGCGTTGAACTTGGCGGCGATCTCGTTGACGCGCTCGCCGAGAACGGCCGTCATGGCATGCCACCATTGGATCTCGGTCTTCGCGGCCGCTGACGACGGGACGGCGACCACCGCGAGTGCGGCGATCGCGACCATACGCGCGAGGAGCGCCTTCATGCGTGCCTCCAGAGTCGGAGTTCTCGAACGGCGGTGCCGCACTATAGCACAGCGTCCGTGACCCGAACGCGACGCGCGCGCTACGGTTTGGCGGCGATGATTCAGGTCGTGATGGCGTCGACCACGCGGTCTTCGATGCCGAAATAGCCGTGCGGCGCGAGCGGCTCGCACGGCGGCGATTGCGGTGCGTCGCCGCCCGAGAACGTCAGCAGCTCCTTCTTCGGCGTCGCCGACAGCCGGCGCATCGCCCAGCTCGTGTCGGCGTAGCGGCTCGAAGGGCAGCCGTCGTCACGGTGGTGAACGAGCAGGACCGGGACGTGGATGTGATCGAGCGCGACGTCCTGCAGCGACTCGCCCATCTCTTTGTTGCGGCCCATGACGCTCGAGGTCAGCACGACACCGTCGGGCCCGCCGTCGGTCAGCCGCGCGGCGACGCTTGCCGCCGAAACGCTGCCCATGCTGGTGCCGACCAGCCACACCGGAACCGGCGCCTCCGCGTGCAGCGTCGCGATCAGCGCCCGCACGTCGGTCGCGTGCTCGGTGCTGGTGCGGAACCCGACCATCGCCTGCCCCGTCCGGTCCGACGGCACGTCGACGACGGCCACGAGCAAGCCTTTCTCCGCGAAACGCTGACGCATTCGTACCAAGAAGTTCGTGTTGCGCGCGGCGAGCGGACCGCGCTGCAGTCCGAGCGCGCCCCGTCCGCCCATGAAGAGGATGACGCTCGCCACCGGCGGGCGCGACGGATGGATGAGGACGAACGATTCGGTGACATCGGGACGCGTCGGAATCGTCCGAATCTGTTCGTCGAGCGCGCTCGCGCCCGGCGGCGCGAGCAGCAGCAGGACAGCGAACACGAGTCGACGCGTCACGCGAGCGCCCGACGCGAGCGCGCCACGTCCGTGTGGTATGCCTCGAGCTCGGCATCGAGCCGACGCGCCGACCAGCCGAGCAGCACGGCCATGCGGCGACCGATCGACTCCGCGCAGTCGTCGCCCTGACACGCGCTCGTGCCGATGCCGGTGCGTCGCAGCAGAAAATCCTGCAGCGACACCGTCATCTCGTCGTGCACGGCGTGATGGAGCTCGGCGACGATGTCCCCGTTGTGTGGACACAGCCGCTCGGCGCCGCCCGGCACCTTGCCGGCAAGCTCGACGATGCGCGGGTAGAGACGTCCGTAGGTCGTCACCAGTGTCCGCAGCGTCTGCAGATCGAGTCCGGTGGGACCCGTCTCCTCCGAGACGTCGAGCCACGCGCGCGCCTCGACCTGCCCGATTTCTTCGTCCAGCCCGTCGAGCGTGCGCTCGGCGGTAAGGCTGCGCCGGGGACGGCCGAGCGCGCGCGAGACGCGGTCGCCGAGCTGCTCGGCCAGGCTGCGGAAGCACGTCAGCTTCGTGCCTGTGATGGAGAGAAACCGTCCGCCTTCCTCCTCGACGATGCGGTGCGCGCGGGACACCTTGGGGGCCGACGTGCCCTCCTCGTAGGAGAGCGGCCTCACGCCAGCGTACGTGTAGCGCACTTGAGCGCGACAGACGCGCGGATCCGGCAACGCCTTGTGCGCTTCGGCGAGCAGGTAGTCCACCTCGTCGTGCGTGGCGTGCACGCGGTCCAGGTCACCGTCGAACTCCGTGTCGGTCGTTCCGACCAGCGAGAACTCTCGCCACGGGATCACGAAGATCATGCGGTCGTCGCTCGTGGACTGGTAGATCGCGCGCTCGGTCAGGCGTGGCAGGAGGCAGTGGATCCCCTTCGTGCGGCGCAATAATCGCGGTCCGCGTTCCTTGACGCCGGCGCCCGCGCGCACGATGTCGACCCAGGGTCCCGACGCGTTGACGATGACGCGCGCGCCGAGCCGCGCCGTCTCGCCGGTCAAGAGATCGCGCGCGATCACGCCCGCGATGGCGCCGCCGGCGTCACGGCGAACCTCCTCGACCTGGCAATAGTTGTACGCGCGGGCGCCGTGCCGGCACGCCGAGAGCACGTTTTCGAGACAGAGACGTTCGGGCGAGAGCAACAGGTCGTCGAAGTAGTAACCCGCGCCGCGCAACTCGTCGGGTCGCAGCCCGGGCTCGAGGCTGAGCGCGTCGATGGGCCGCAGAACACGGTAGCGCTCGCGATCGCGACCCGGCGTGAGCCAGTCGTAGAGTGTGAGCCCGATGCGCACCTTGATGAGCCCGCGCGTCGAATCGCGGTAGATCGGGACCAGAAACGGCAGCGGACGAACGAGATGCGGGGCGAGTCTGCGAAGTCGCTCGCGCTCGGTGAGCGATTCGCGCACGAGCCCGAAGTCGAACAGCTCGAGATAGCGCAGCCCACCGTGCACGAGCTTGGATGAGCGCGAGGTTGTTCCGGCGCCGAAGTCACCGCGATCGAGGAGCGCGACGCCCACGCCGCGCAGCGCGAGGTCGCGCGCGACCCCCGCGCCCGCCATGCCGCCACCGATGATGACGACGTCGAACTCGGCGTCGAGGAGCGGCTGAGGACGCACCGTCATCGAATCAAATCTCGGATCGATGGTAGCACGAGGTCCGGCGCGATCTCGGCGATCCGGGGGTCATCGGCGCGCGTCACTCCCGAGAGCACGAGCACCGTGCCGAGGCCGAGGCGGCGCCCCATGACGATGTCTGTCTCGATGCGGTCGCCGACGATCACCGCGTCGCGCGCCGGCACGTCGAGGCGCGCGAGCGCGACCTCGAGGATGATCGGCGACGGCTTGCCGACGACGATTTCGACCGTCTTGCCGGTCACCGCCTCGACGGCCGCCATCATGCCCGCGCAATCGGGAATCTCGCCGCCCTCGACGGGGCACGTGCGATCCGGATTCGTCGCAATCAACCGCGCGCCCTGGCGTACGGCCTGCAACGCGATGTTGAGCTTCGCGTAGTCGAACGTGCGATCGAAAGCGATGACGACCCAGCGCACGCGCTGATCGGGCCGGACCTCGAAGCCGTGCGCGATCAGCTCCGCGACCAGCGGCGGCTCACCGATCACGAAGACGGGGGCGCCGGAATCGAGCGCCGCGAGGTGGCGCGCGAGCACCAGCGACGAATTGATCACGTCCTCGGCGTCAGCGGGGACGCCGAGGCGGCGCAATTTCGCCGCGTAGTCAGCGCGCGTCTGCAACGGCTTGTTCGAAAGGAAGGCGACGCGACGGCCGTCGCCGCGCAGCGCGGCCACCGTCTCGGCGGCGCCGGGCACCAGCGCCTCGCCGATGTACACGGTGCCGTCGAGGTCGAAGAGCCAGCCGCGATGCGGCAGGCGCGCCGCCACTAGCGGCGCCCGCGCAGTTCGGCGATGCGTGCGCTCGGGCTGCGGCCGCCATGCGAATGCCGTATGGCGAGCCGTGTCGCCGCCGCGAAGCGCAGGGCGCGAGGAGCGCACCGCCGGCGATCGGCTCGTCGCCGCGCGACCCCCTCCGGGGGCTGGGGGTTCGCGCGGATCGCGCCCGAGCGAGCGTGCGGCGTACAGGCGAGCCATCCCCGCGTGAGCTCGGCAGCCGTGGCCCGAGCGCACACACAAGCGGACTGCGCGCGCACCACTAGCGGACGAGCGGCGTGACGGCGACCTGGGCGAGATCGGCGAACGGCGCGGGCATCACCCCCAGGAGGACGATGCCGACGATGGCGATGGCGAGCGCGACGCCGCCCGCGAACGACGGCACGAGGCGGACGTCCACCCCCTCGGGTTCGCGCATGTACATGTAGACGATCACGCGCAGGTAGTAATAGGCGGCGATCGCGGAGTTGAGCACGCCCAGCACGGTCAGCCACACATACCCGGCGCGCACCGCGGACCCGAACAAGTAGAACTTGCCGACGAATCCCGCGAGCGGCGGGATGCCGACCAGCGACAGGAGAAACAGAGCGAGCGTCGCTGCCAGCACGGGGTGGCGGCGCGCGAGCCCCGCGTAATCGCCGACCTCCACCGCCTCGCCGTCGGACCGCTCGACCAGCAGAATGCTGCCGAAGGCGCCGGCGGTTGTGAACGTATACGCGAGGAGGTAGAACAGCACGGCGCCCGCGCCCGACACGCCGCCCGCCACGAGGCCGACCAGCATGTAGCCGACGTGCGCGATCGACGAGTACGCGAGCATGCGCTTGAGATTCGACTGCGCGATCGCAATGACGTTGCCCGCCGTCATGGTGACCGCGGCGACCGCCCACAGCAGCACGCTCCAGTCGGGCTGCGCAGCCTTGAGGGCCACCGTCAGCACGCGGATGAGCGCGGCGAACGCGGCCGCCTTCGAGCCGGTGGCGATGAGCGCGGTCACCGACGTCGGCGCGCCTTCGTAGACGTCGGGCGCCCACATGTGGAACGGCACCGACGAGATCTTGAATCCGAATCCGACGAGCAGCAGCCCGAGGCCGATCGTGACCAGCGCGTCGTGCGGGCGTCCCGCCGCGGCGGCGGCGATGCGGTCGAAGTTCGTCGAGCCGGTCGCGCCGTAGATAAGCGCGATGCCGTACAGCAGGAAGCTCGTGGCAAAGGCGCCGAGCAGGAAGTACTTCATCGACGCCTCGCCGGAGGCCAGACGCAGCTTGAACAGCCCGGCGAGGACGTAGAGCGACAGCGACATCAGCTCGATGCCGAGGAAGACGACCAGCAGGTCGCCGGCAGAGGCCAAGAGCATCATGCCGGACGTCGAGAACAACACGAGCGCGTAGTATTCACCGGACTCCACGCCGTTGCGGCGCAGGTAGTCCAGCGACATCAGCACGGCGAGCGCCGACGCATAGCAGATCACGATATCGAAAAAGAGCGCGTAGTTGTCGAGCAGGACCATGTCGCGAAACGCCCGTGCATCACGGTTCCAGAGCGGGATCGCGCTGAGCAGCGCGACCACCAGCCCGGCCAGTGCGACGCCACCGAGGTGCTCCTTGCTCCGTGGCGGCAAGAGGTCGAGTAGCAGAACGAGCACGCCGGCGCCGAACACGATGAGCGAAGGCAGAAGCGCGCCGAGATCGACCGACGGCGCGGGGATCATGGGCGCGCCGGTTGTAGCGAAAGCCGCGAGGTCGGCTCCAGCCGTGGGTCGCCTCTTCTAGATGGTTCCTGGCTCCGTTCCACTCCCGCGACTCTGGGTGCGGTCTTGTTCCGCGCCACGCTGGCCTTGCTCTCGACCTGCGCGATGAGCGCCTGGACAGAAACTTCCGTCTTCGACGTGAACGGCTTCGGATAGACGCCGATCCACACGATCAGCAGCAGCACGGGCACGAGGACCGCCCATTCACGCGACGTGAGGTCGGCGAGGCGGCGGTTGGCCTCGTGGCGAATTTCCCCGAGGGCCACGCGTTGGTACATCCAGAGCAGATAGACCGCGGCGAGGATGATGCCCGTGTTCGCAATAGCGCCGAGCCACTTGTCGACGGTGAACGCGCCCACAAGGATGAGGAACTCCCCGACGAAACCGTTGAGGCCGGGCAACCCGAGCGACGACAGGCACACGATGAGGAACAGCGCGGAGAACGCGGGAATCACGCCCCAGAGTCCGCCGAATTCCGCGATCAACCGCGTGTGTCGACGCTCGTAGATCATGCCCACCATGAGGAACAGCGCCCCCGTCGACAACCCGTGATTGATCATCTGAATGACCGCGCCCACCATGCCCTGCGGTGTGAGCGTGAAGAGTCCGAGCATGACGAAGCCGAGATGGCTGACGCTCGAATAGGCGACGAGCTTCTTGAGGTCCGGCTGCACGGTGGAGACGAGCGCGCCGTAGATGATACCGATCACGGCCAGCGCATAGACCCACGGGCCGTAGTCGACACTCGCGTCGGGGAACAGCGGCAGGCAGAAGCGGAGAAAGCCGTACGTGCCCATCTTCAAGAGCACGCCGGCCAGGATCACCGAGCCCGCCGTCGGCGCCTCGACGTGCGCGTCCGGCAGCCAGGTATGGAATGGGAACAGCGGCACTTTGATGGCGAACGCCAGCGAGAACGCGAGGAACATGAGCGTCTGCGCGCGCCCCGGCGCTATGACATACCGCGTGAGCGTCGGCAGGTCGAACGTGTAGACGCCGGTGGCGGCGCCGTGCTGGTAGTACAGGGCGAGGATGGCCACCAGCATCAACGCGGAGCCCACCATCGTGTAGAGCACGAATTTGATGGCGGCGTAGACGCGGTTGGCGCCGCCCCACACGCCGATGACGAAGTACATCGGGATCAGCATCGCTTCCCAGAAGACTAAGAAGAGGAAGAGGTCGAGCGAGACGAACACACCGATCATGCCCGTTTCCAGCAGGAGCATGGCGATGACGAACTCCTTCGTGCGGTCCTCGATGGCGCGCCACGCCGACGCCAGCGCCACCGGCATGAGGAACGTCGTCAGCAGCACCAGGAGCACGCTGATGCCGTCCACGCCGACGTGATAGCCGACGCCGAACCCCGGCATCCAGCGCATGATCTCCTCGAACTGCATGTCGGCGTCGCCGGCGTCGAAGCGCGTCCACAGCGGCAGCGAGGCCACGAACGTCGCGACGCTCACCGCCAGACCGCTCCAGCGCAGGGCCGGCTCGTTTCGGCGCGGCACGAGCAACATGATCAGCAGCGCGCCCAGGGCAGGCAGGAAGGTGACGACCGTGAGCACGCCGACGGGCATTATTTCTGGAGCCTCATCATCGGGCCAGGAAATACACGATGAAGATAACGGCCCCCGCGAGCATGGTCAACGCGTAGTTCACGACGTATCCCGTCTGGAGACGGCGCAGCTCCGCCGCCCCCCACGAGACGACACGGCCGACACCGTTCACGATGCCGTCGACGACGCCGAGGTCGAAGACGCGTGCCAGAAAGACCGAGGCGGCGTAGAGCGGCTGCACGATCGCGCGATCGTAGAGCCAGTCCACGTACCACGCGTTCAGGAGCAGACTGTGCACGGGCGTCTTCGCCCGGCCAATTTCCTCCGCCCTCACCGGTCGCGCGATGTACATGAACCACGCGATCGCGATACCGGCGGCGACCACCAGCACGGAAAGCACGAGAAGCATGATCCCCGCCACACCGCCGTGCTCGCCCTCGTGCGGCGGCAACACGGGCGCCAGGAAGCGCGCGAACGGCGTGCCGTGCTCGGACGGAATGCCGAATGCGGCGCCGGCGATCACCGTCAGGGCGGCCAGCACGATCAGCGGCCACGTCATCACCGGCGGCGACTCGTGCACATGATGCGCGACGTCCTTGGACATGCGCGGCGCGCCGAAGAACGCGAGGAAGATGAGCCGGAACGTATAGAAGGCCGTCATCAGCGCGCCCGCCAGCAACAGCGCCCACGCCGCGCGGCGCCCGAAGAACGCCGCCGCGAGGATCTCGTCTTTGGAGAAGAATCCGGCCAAACCCGGCACACCTGCGAGGCCAGCAGCGCCGATCGTCATCGTGATGGTCGTCGTCACCATGCGCGGGGCGAGCCCGCCCATCTTTCTCAAATCCTGCTCGCCGTGCAGCCCGTGGATCACGGAGCCCGCCCCGAGGAAGAGCAGCGCCTTGAAGAACGCGTGCGTGACGAGATGGAAGATGCCCGCCGCGTACGCGCCGAGCCCGAGCGCGGCGAACATATAGCCGAGCTGGCTCACCGTGGAATAGGCGAGCACGCGCTTGATGTCTGTCTGCACCAGCCCGATCGTGGCCGCGAACACGGCGGTGATCACGCCGATCCACAGCACCACGTCCAGCGCGATACCCGAGCGCTCGAACAGCACGTGGCTGCGAGCGACCATGTAGACGCCGGCCGTGACCATGGTCGCCGCGTGGATGAGCGCGGAAACCGGCGTGGGGCCCTCCATCGCGTCGGGAAGCCAGACGTGCAGCGGCACCTGCGCGGACTTGCCGCAGGCGCCCATGAACAGCAGCAGCGCGATGCCGGTCGCCGTCGCCGGCGCGAGCGTGGCGGCGCCCTTGAAGACGCCTGCGTAGTCGAGCGTCCCGAGCGCCGTCCAGATCCACATGACGCCGAGGCCGAATCCGAAGTCGCCGACACGGTTGGCGATGAACGCCTTCTTGCCGGCGGCGGCCGCAGAGGCGCGCGTGTACCAGAAGCCGATTAACAGATACGAACACAGGCCGACCGCCTCCCAGAAGACATAGAGAAGGAGGAAGTTGCCGGCGAGCACGAGCATCGTCATCGAGAAGACGAACAGATTGAGGTAGCCGAAGTACCGCGGATAGCCGGGATCGTCGTGCATGTAGCCGATCGAATAGATGTGGATCAGCGTGCCGACCCCGGTCACCACGAGAAGCATCACACCGGTGAGCGGATCTACCAGCGCGCTGACCGCCGTCTCGAACTCGCCGGCGAGGATCCACGGAAACAGCGTGGTCGTGAACGACTCTCCGGTCCACACCCGGGCGAACACGATGCACGAAACGACGAAGGAGGCGACCAAGGCCGGCACGGCGACCCAATGCGCGCGGTGTCCGACCTTGCGTCCGACCATCATGTTGACGAGCGCGCCCGCGAGCGGGAAGGCGGGGATCAACCAGACGATGGACACCGCGTCAATCTATCGGGGGGTCAGGGGGGTGTCAAGCAAGCGACGTGGTATGATTTCACGTGCCTCCTCGCTCTCGCTTCAAGGGTGGCCTCGTCGTCGTCCTCGTTTTGATCCTCGCGATCGTCGCGCCGATCTCGTACTTCGGTTGGCGACAGACGGTGCCGGGAGTTCGCGCCACGCTGACCGTCCCGCGCTTCATCGGCCATACGTCCGCGTTCACCGTGGGGCTGCAGGCCACGCGCGGCAACGTCGTGAGCGCCGACGTGCGCGTCGTGCAAGGCACCCGCGCGGTCAGCGTCGGCAAGACCGACGCGCCGCTCGGCCCGCGCGGCGAGTTGCCGGTCCGATTCGAGGCCGCGCCGCTCGGACTTCGCGAGGGCCCGGCGACGATCGAGGTCTGGGCCCGCGACGATTTCTGGCGGCCGCTGCGTCGGAGCGACCGCGCGATCGCGAGCACACCGGTCACCGTCGACCTCACGCCGCCGAAGATCGACGTCCTGGCGGCCACGCGCTACGTCTCCCCTGGCGGCGTGCAGCTCGTGGCGTTTCGCGTGACCGATGCCGAGCGCACCGACGTCACCGTCGGTACGCGCGCCTTTCCCTCGTTCGCGTACGGCGCGGCGGACAAAGGAGCGCGCGTCGCGCTCGTCGCGCTGCCCTCCGACTACGCGGCCGGCACGCCGATCGCGGTGAGCGCGCGCGACGAGGCCGGCAACGTCGCCACGCGCGCCGTCCCGAGCGAGCTGAAGCCGCGTGGCTTTCCGCGCGACACGATCAAGATCAGCGAAGCGTTCCTGCAGGCCAAGGTCCCGGAGCTGCTGCCGCAGCGGCCGCCGTCGCAATCCCTCCTCGACGCGTTTCTGATCATCAATCGCGACCAGCGCAAGCAGGCCGAGACGATCAAGCACGACATCGGTGCCAAGACCGCGAACACGCCGCTGTGGGAAGGCCCATTCCTGCAGCCGCGCAACACCAAGGTCTTCTCCAACTTCGCCGAGACGCGGACGTACGTCTACGACGGCCGGACGATCGACACACAGATCCACTACGGCTACGATCTCGCGTCGACCAAGCACTCGCCCGTCCCCGCCGCCAACGCCGGCGTGGTCGCCTTTGCGGGCCCGCTCACCATCTATGGCAACGCGGTCATCCTCGATCACGGCCTCGGGCTCCAGACGCTCTACGCCCACTTGTCGTCGATCGATGTGAAGGTGGGCGACAAGATCACACGCGGTCAGGAGATCGGACGCACCGGCGCCACCGGTCTCGCGATCGGCGACCACCTGCACTTCGAGGTGCTGGTGGCCGGCGTCTCGGTCACGCCGCTCGAGTGGTGGGACGCCAAGTGGATTCGCGATCGTGTGAACCGGCCGCTCAAAGAAGCGGGATTGCCGGAGATCGCCGGCGTCGGCACCGTCAGCGAGGACGAGCCGCCGCGCGCCACCCCCGCGCGCCCAGCCCGCCGCCGCCGATAGCGAGGCGGTGACCGAGGCCCGCCACGGCTTCGCCGGGGAGGGCCGAGCGTCGGGGGGTATGGGGGGCCCTTTCGTGGCCCCCCATCTAGAAAGCCCCGAACTTTTCGTAGGCGGCCAGCGGCGTCATGCCGCGTTTGACCGCGATCCGGACCTTGTTCTCGGTGCCGACCAGGCGCTCGCAGCGCTCCAACACTTCGTGGGCCACGCGCCGCGGCACCACGACGACGCCGTCGAGATCGCCCACGACGATGTCGCCGAGGCTCACGCGCACGCCCCCGAGCGTGAGCGGCTGTCCCCAATCCGTCACGCGCCACCTCGGAACCGAGTCCTGAGGGCTGCGATACCGCACGAACGTCGGAAAGCGCGCGCGGGCGATCGACGCGGCGTCGCGCGTGCTGCCGTCGACCACGGCGCCGCGGATGCGGCGCGCGCGGAACCACTCCGCCGACAGCTCGCCGAAGTGCGCCGCCTCGTTGTCGTTGGCGGCGAGCACCAGCACGGACTCGGACGGGACAGCACCCAGCATCGTGAGGAATTTCCGCAGCGTCGCGTCACGATCGCGCGGCGTCCCGCGGTGCACGCGGCCCCGCGCGGTGAACGCATAGCCGGCCAGCCGCATCTCCGGCGTCAGCGGCTGGATAGCGTGCGGCAGCGTCTGTCGCAGCAGACCCATCTCGTCCAGAACATCGGTGATAGCCGCCGTGTAGATCTTGGCGAACCGGCGCGGCAGATTATCCGAGCGTCGCGAGGCCATGGGCGCCGATTCTACGACAACAGCAGACGCGGCAGCGCGCTCGCCGGCACATAGTCGCCGATGACGCCGAGCAAGGCCGCCAGCACGCGCGGCCGCCCCACGAGCCAGCGCGCGGCGAGATTCGTCAGAGAGCGGCGCGCGATCAGCGCCTGCAGGAGCCGCGTGACGCGTGCCTTGTCGGCAAATGCCGCACGGCGCGCGCGCTCGTAGACGCGCAGCGTGGCCGCCGAGACGTCGTCCGCGCGCAGCGCGCCCGCGACGGTCTCCGCCGCCAGCTCGGCCGAGCGCAGCGCGCTGAAGATGCCCTCGCCGGTGAACGGGTCATAGAATCCCGCGGCATCGCCGACGAACAGCACGCCACCCTCGGACGGCGGCGCCACGCGATAGGCGAGCGGTCCGAGCGACGCGATCGGCGCGACACGCACGGCGCCCACCAACCGCCGCGCGAGGTGCGAGAGCTGCTTTACCCTGGCTGCAAAGAAATCCTCCAGGCGTGCGCGCCACGGGACGGCGTGCGCCAGCGGCACGACGAGACTGAGGTTGACGCGATCGGGAGCGAGCGGATTCAGGATCGCGTAATCCGGCGGGTCGACGAAGATCTCGCCGACCTCGCGACAGTCGGGCACGTCGGCGACGTACGTGACCAGCGCCATGCGGGCCAGTCGATGCGGGCGGCGGCAGCCGAGGCGGTGCGCGATCACGGAGGCGCGGCCGTCGGCCGCAATGACGACGCGACCGCGGACCTCCACGTGTTCGCCGGCGGCGTCCATGCCGATGACGCCCGCGACGCGGCCGGACTCGAGGACCACGTCGGTAACACGCACGCCCGTCCGCAGGTCGATCGGCAGCGCGCGCACGCGATCGAGCAGCGCGCCGTCGAGCGTCGAGCGCGCGACGCCGATGGCGTGCTCGCGGTACGGACGGAAGGCGCCGACAGCACCGTAGCGCGCGTCCAGCACGGTTCCATCGGGGGCGGTGATACGCATCCCGGCCAGGGCGACGGCGCCGCCTGCGTCGACCGCCTTCAGCACGCCGAGGCGATCGAGCACGCGTCCGCCTTCCGGACTCAGGTATTCGCCGCAGACCTTCGGCCGCGGGCGTGGACCGCGCTCGAGCACTGTGACGGAGAGACCGTGCTCGGCCAGCAGGATGGCGGACGCCGCGCCGGCGGGTCCGGCGCCGACGACGACGACATCTGCGGGGCGCATCATGCCGCCTCAACCAGGATGCGCCCCAGCCAGGGATAGCTGGTGAGGATCGCCCCCGTGACTCCAGCGGCCCTGAAAAGCGCGCGGAGCTCGACCGGCGCGTACGCACGTCGCACGGACAGTGGACCGTCGTGTCGCGACATCGGGTGCATCGGGAGCACGTGCGTGGCGAGCCACACGAGCCCGAGCGCCAGCGGCGTGCGCGCGAGGTCGTTGACGACGAGACGGCCGCGACAGATCCGTCGCATCTCGCGCAGTGCCGCCACGGCGGCGTCGGGCTCCAGATGATGCAGCGTCAGCCCGGCGTGAACCACATCCGCCGCGTTCGACGCGCACGGCAGGGCGCATGCGTCGCCGCGCACAACGGTGATCTCTGGATATGCCGCGCACGCTTTCGCGGCCAGCCGCACGGTGGCCTCGTCAGAGTCGATCACCAGGACTCGGACGCGGCGCCCGGCGCGGTGCGCCCAGCGCGCGACGCGTCGTGCGAAGTCCCCGTCGCCGCCACCGACGTCCACGAGACGCAGGGCGCGTCGGCGGGGTGTGATGGCCGCCACGCGGCGCACGCGACCGAGCGACAGCGCGTGGCCGCCGAACCAGGCGTTCAGGTGATCGATGTCCGCGAGCGTCGCGGCGAGGTCGGCGGGCGGCACGCGCCCGTCCAGATACTCACGCGCGCCTTCCGCTCGCCGCATTACCAGCGCAGCAGCGCGCCCTCGGCCGCGAAGCCTGGGCCGAGGCCGATCATGAGCCCCCACTCGCCCGGCAGCGGCTGCTCCAGACGCAGCAGGCGCTCGAGAACGAAGAGAATCGTTGCCGACGACATGTTGCCGTGCTCGCGGAGTACCGCGCGCGCGTGCGCCATCTGCGCGTCGGTGAGATCGAGCAGCTCGCGCGCGCGGTCGAGGACGCGCCGGCCGGCGGAGTGCAGCACCCAGTGCGTCACGTTTTCGCGCTTGAGGCCCTCCATGTCCATGAGCACCCGCGCCATATCCCCCATCATCACGGCGCCGATGCGACGGACCTCTTTCGACAGCACCACGCGCGGACGGCCGCCCGGGTACTCGAAGCCCATCGCGTCGAGGTGCTCCGACCGAAAGACGGTGCGGTGGCCGATAATGGCGGGACCGCGGCCGTCGGCGGCGAGTGCCAGGCCGGCGGCGCCGTCCGCGAAGATCGCGTGGGCGACCGCGCTCTCCAGCCGCTCGTCGTGAAAGTACGCGGCCGAGCAGATCTCGACCGCGACCACGAGGGCGCGATGCGACGGAAACGCGCGCAGATGGTTCCACGCCTGCTGCAGCGCCACCATGGCGGAGGCGCAGCCGGTGTCACCCACGTGGACGCGCTGCACGTCGTCGCGACAGCGCAACGCGCCGACGAGGTGGGCGTCGAGACTGGGCGTGAGCCGGCCCGTGCACGTCGTGGTCGCGATGAAGTCGACGTCCTGCGCCGACCAGCCAGCGCGCTCGAGAGTCGCCCGCGCCGCTGCCTGGGAGAGCGCCAGGGCGCCCTCGCGGAAGCGCGCGTGGAGATCGTCCACGCTCTCGTCCGGCGTGAAGCGCTCGGGATCCATCCAGAGATGACGGCCCTCGATGTCGCTCGCCGCGAAGAAGCCTCGACGCCGCGCGTCCGCGTAGCCGGCGACAGAGAGGATATCGGTCTGGGTGAAGCGATGAGGCGGGACAGCGGTGCCGACGGCCGCGATGCGGGGTGCGCTCATATAAGATGAAGCCCAACGCCGAGCATACTGCGAGGGTCGAGCCCATGCCACTCTTCAGCTTCGAAGGCAAAAATCCGAAAGTGCATCCGACCGCGTTCATCGCGCCGACCGCCGTGCTCATCGGCGACGTCACCGTCGAGGAGCGCGCGTCCATCTGGTACAACGCCGTGCTCCGGGGCGACCTGAACCCGATCGTCGTCCGCGCCGGCGCCAACGTGCAGGATTGCTCCGTGGTGCACGTGACGGCGCGAGCGGGCGTGGAGATCGGGCGCGGCGCCACCGTCGGTCACAACTGCACGATCCACGCGGCGCGACTCGCCGACGAAGCGCTCGTGGGCAACGGCAGCACCGTGCTCGACGGCGCGCGCATCGGTGTGCGCGCGATGGTGGCGGGCGGCGCGCTGGTCACGCCGGAGACCGAGGTGCCCGACGGCATGCTGGCCATGGGCACCCCGGCCAAGGTCAAAGGGCCGCTCGCGGGCACGCCCGCCGAGCACTGGGTCAAAGCGAACCCCGAGGGTTACCAGAAGCTCGCCCAACGTCACCGCGCGAGCGTCGCGGAGGTTGCGCCGGACGCTTAACGGCCCTGGAATTTCGGGGCGCGCTTCTCCTTGAAGGCGGCGACGCCCTCCTTGTGGTCCTCGGTCTGTCGCACGATGGCCATGTGCGACGACACCAGATCGAGATGCGTGCGCAGGTCGAGCTTCATCGACTGATAGACGAGCCGTTTGATCATCCGAATGGGCACCTGCGGCCCGTCGGCGATCTGCCGCGCGAACGCGTACGTGACGTCGCGCAGCTCCGCGTCGGAGACCACGCGCTGCACGATGCCGAGGCGGAGCGCATCGGGCGCCTCGATGAAGTCGGCCGTCCAGAGCAGCTCGAGGGCTTTCGCAGGGCCGACGAGCCGCGGCAGGAAGAACGTGTCGCCGTCGCCGGGAACCAGACCGACACGCACGTAACCGGTGGAAAAACGCGCGGACTGTGCGGCGAAGCGCACATCGCACATCACCGTCATGCCCATGCCAGCGCCCACGGCGAGGCCGTTGACCATCGCGATGACCGGCTTGTCCACGGTCTCCAGCGTCTTCGGCACGCGATGCACGCCCTCCCAGAGCATGTTCTTGTGGTCGAGCTGAGAGGGCTCGCCCTGACCCATGCGCGCCACGTCACCACCGGCGCAGAATGCGCGGCCGGCGCCGGTCACGATGACGACGTTGACGTCGGGATCGGTCTGGGCGTCCGCGAGCGACTTCGCCCACCCTTCGATCATGGGCCCCGTGAACGCGTTGAGCTTGTCGGGGCGGTTCAGCGTGATGGTGGCGATCTTGTCTTTCTTTTCGTAGAGGAGGTCGATCATCGTCAGTCCTTCGGCAGGCCGAGCACCCGCTCACTCAGGATGTTCTTGAGAATCTCGGTGGTGCCGGCGCGGATGCCGCTCGCACGCGCCAGCAATTCGTAGAACTCCCACTGTCCATCGTCGGGCGCCCACGGCGAACCCTCCGCGATCTGCGCGTAGGGGCCGATGACCTCGGTGGCCGCGAACGCCAGCTCCTGGTCGATCTGGCTCCAGAACAGCTTCGACGTCGAGCCTTCGGGTCCGGGCTCACCACCGCGCAGGATCTTCGTGAGACTGCGATAGGCGTTCATCTGCAGCGCCTGCTCGCCGATCCAGAGCGCGGCGACCTTCTGCCGCACGAGCGGATCTGCGCCTCGGCCGCGCTCGCGCACCAGCCGCACGAACCGGTGCAGTGCATTGCGAAGCGCGATGTGACGGATGAACGTCAGCAGGTCGCGCTCGTAGGCGAGCGTCGTGATCGCGACGGCCCAGCCCTCGTGCAGCTTGCCCACCAGGTTCTCCCGCGGCACCCGCACGTTGTCGAAGAACACCTCATTGAACTCCGCCTCGCCGGTGAGCTGGCGCAGCGGCCGCACCGTGATGCCTGGCGTCTTCATGTCGACGAGGAGGAACGAAATGCCCTTGTGCTTGGGCGCGTCGGGATTGGTGCGGACGAGAAGGAAGCACCACTCGGCGACGTGGGCCATCGACGTCCACACCTTCTGGCCGTTGATGATGAAAGCGTCGCCGTCGAGCACGCCGCGCGTCTGGAGGTTTGCCAGGTCGGAACCCGCATTCGGTTCCGAGAACCCCTGGCACCAGAGCTCATCCGCCGTAAGGATGTTTTGCAGATGTTTTTTCTGCTGCGCGGGCGTGCCGTACTTCATCAGCGTCGGGCCGAGCATCGACAGACCGCCCCGGTTCACGAACTGCGGCGACTCGGCCCGCGCCATCTCGTGAAAGAGAATGATCTGCTCGGTGAGGCCGGCACCGCGGCCACCGAACTCTCTGGGCCAGTTCATGCCGACGTAGCCGGCCTGCCACATCGTTTTCTGCCACGCGCGGAGGCGGCGCACCTCGTCGACGTCGGCGCGCGAGGACGCGAAGGCCCGGCCGCGCAGATCGTCCGGCACGTTGGCCTCGAGCCACGCGCGAACCTCTTTGCGGAACGTCTCTTCGTTTTCGGTGAAGTCGAAGTTCATCGGATTCGCACTACCTCTTCCCCAGCCTCGCGAATTCTGCGGCTCGCACGATTCTTCATATGCTCGCCTCGCACGGCGGGGCCCCAGCCCCGCGACGTGCTGCGGCTCGCACTACCACATTACGCAGCCGCCATCGACCATCAGTGCCTGGCCGGTGATGTAGCGCGCTTCGTCGGAGGCCAGGAAGACCGCAGCGTTGCCGATGTCCTCCGGCGTCTGCTCGCACTTCATCGGCACGATATCGGCCACGCGCTTGTCGAAGACCTGACGCGCGGTCATGCCCTTGAACGCGGGATTCGTCTCAGCGATGTGCTGCGCGAGCTTCTGCCAGAAGTCAGTGTAGAGCACGCCGGGACAGATCGCGTTCACGGTGATCCGGTGCGCGGCCAGCTCTTTCGCCACCACGCGCGTGAACGTGATGACGCCCTGCTTGGCAACGCTGTAAGCGGGCATGGTCACCGCGGCCAGCGGCCCCGCGATCGACGCGATGTTGATGATGCGCCCGGCCTTGCGCTCGATGAAATACGGCGCCACGGCCTTGCACGTCAGGAACACCGACTTCGTGTTGACGGCAAACGCGCGATCCCAGTCGTCTTCCGTATTGTTCGTGAACGGCATGCCGGGCGGCGCGGCCATGCCCGCATTGTTCACGAGGACGTCGATACGCCCGAGCACGTCGCGCGTCCGGTCCACCATCAATTTGACGTCGGCGCTGCTCGTGACGTCACACTTCATCGGAAGGACCCGGCGGCCGAGCGCTTTCACTTCGTCGGCGGTCTTCTCCGCGTTGAGCACCTGGATGTCGGGAATGGCGATATCGGCGCCTTCATGCGCCATCGCGAGGGCGATGCCGCGTCCGATGCCGCTGCCGCCGCCGGTGACAATGGCGACTTTTCCCTCGAGCCGAGCCATGCAGTCCTCCGTCGATATAATCGGTGCTTCGGAGGGACACATGACAACACACCGTCTGCGAAGCCGCAACTGGTTCGGGCGCATGGATCTCGACGGCTTCGCCAATCGGTCGTGGCTCAAGACCGAAGGCTTCAGCGATCAGGTGTTCGATGGACGGCCCGTCATCGGCATCGCGAACTCGTGGTCCGAGCTCACGAACTGCAACGCGCATCTGCGCCAGGTCGCCGAGGCCGTGAAGCGCGGCGTGTGGTCGGCCGGCGGCTTTCCGCTAGAGTTTCCGACCATCTCGCTCGGCGAAGTCCTCATGAAGCCGACGACGATGCTGTTTCGAAACCTGATGGCGATGGACGTCGAGGAATGCGTCCGCGCGTATCCGCTCGATGCCGTCGTGATGCTGTCGGGCTGCGACAAGACCACGCCGGCGATGCTGATGGGCGCGGCCTCGGCCGACGTACCGGCCATCGTGGTCACGGGCGGGCCGATGCTGCGCGGCAAATGGCGGCAAGAGGAGCTGGGCTCGGGCACGGATCTCTGGCGATTGTGGGCGGAGCGCCGCGCGGGCCGGATGACCGACGAAGAGCTGTGCGAGGCGGAATCGTGCATGTCGCGCTCGGCGGGGCACTGCATGGTCATGGGCACCGCGTCGACGATGGCCTCGATGGCCGAGGCGCTCGGCATGACGCTGCCGGGAAACGCCGCGATCCCCGCGCCCGACTCGCGGCGGCTCGCGCAAGCAGAGCTGGCGGGCCGACGCGCCGTCGAGATGGCGACGGCGGGCGGACCGAAGCCTTCCGAGATTCTGACCGCGCGCGCGTTCGACAACGCGATTCGCGCGCTCATGGCCGTCGGCGGCTCGACGAACGCGGTGATCCACCTACTCGCGATCGCGGGCCGCGCCGGCGTGCCGCTGAGCCTGAAGCGATTCGACGAGCTGTCGCGCAGCACGCCGTTTCTCCTCAACGTGCGGCCGTCCGGCAAATACCTCATGGAAGATTTCTTCTACGCGGGTGGCCTGCCGGTCGTCCTCAAGGAGCTGCTGTCACTGCTGCACGGCGATGCACCGACCGTGAATGGCCACACGCTCGCCGACAACGTCCGCGACGCGCGCTGCTGGAACGACGACGTGATCCGCCCGCTCGGCGTGCCGCTCGCGTCCGAGGGCGGACTCGCGATCCTCACCGGCAACCTGTGCCCGGACGGCGCGGTGATCAAGGTGTCCGCGGCCTCGCCCCAGCTCTTGACGCACCGCGGGCGCGCCGTCGTGTTCGAGGATCACGCCGACCTGCATGCGCGCATCGACGATCCGTCGTTGCCGATTGACGAGACGTCGGTGCTCGTCCTCAAGCACGTCGGCCCGAAGGGCGCGCCCGGCATGCCGGAGTGGGGCGCCGCGCCGGTGCCTGCGCGCCTGCTCCAGCGCGGCGTGAAGGACATGGTGCGCATCTCAGATGCGCGGATGAGCGGCACGTCGTACGGCACGGTCGTGCTGCACGTGGCGCCGGAGTCCGCCATCGGCGGACCGTTGGCGCTCGTGCGCAACGGCGACGAGATCGAGCTGGACGTTCCGCGGCGGACGCTCACACTCCGTGTCAGCGACGACGAGCTGGCCAGGCGAAAGGCGGCGTGGAAACCGCGGCCGCCGCACTACTCGCGTGGCTACGGCCGACTGTTCCTCGAGCACGTGCTGCAGGCGAACGAGGGCTGCGACTTCGACTATCTGCGCGGCAAGACGCCGGTGCGCTTCGAGGACTCCGCCGGGCCTTCGCACGCCTGATCAGCGCGCGCGCTCGATCCAGCTCTTCACGCGGGCGGGCATGGCGTCGCGATTGGCGCGCGTGATCTCCCAGAGGGTCACGTCCGGCCGGCGCTTGACCTCGGCGATGAAGCCGCCGCCGCGCTGACCGATCGTTGCGACGAGCGGCACCCTCGCATCCAGCAGCGCGCGCGTGGCCTCGACGAATGCGCGCGACAGGGATTCCATCTTGCCGATCTCGTCGACGAGATAGAGCGTGACGTCCGGGCGGACCACGAGCGCGGTGTGCGCTACCGCCTCGAGCGCGTCCACATCTACCCCGTACTTGCCGACGCGTGGTGGACCGTGGCGTTCGACGTGCGCCAGCGTCGATCGACGACCGTCGAACGTCACGAGGGCGAACCCGCGACGCTCTCCACGCACGCGGATCTCTTCGGTGAAGAAGCCACCGAGGCGTCCGCGCGGAAGCGCGTCCGCCACCGCGCGGATGACTGTCGTCTTGCCGACTCCCGGAGGCCCGGTGAGCAGGAGCGCGATCGTGTCGACCGCCCTACGGCGTCTGGATGTCCCGGTCCTCAGCGCCCCGTGAGCCGCCCCGGGCCGTTGCGACGTTCGATGACTGAGCGCAGGGAACCGGTCGCCCGCAAGATGCGAGCCGCGTCAGTCGCCGGCAGAGCTCTTCGCGCCATCACGATAGCGACCGGCACGCGCCAGTCGGCAGCGGCCAGCAGCCGGCGCGCCCGCGCAGGCGATACGCCGCCGATCTCGACCACGAGGCGCGCCGCTCGCGCGCGTAACTTGCGCGAGCGCGGCTGAACGTCCACCATGCGGTTGCCGTACACCTTACCGAGCCGTGCCATGCTCGCCGTCGTCAGCGTGTTCAGAACGAGCTTGGTCGCGGTGCCGGCCTTGAGTCGTGTCGAACCTGCGAGAACCTCGGGCCCCGGTGCGGGTGAGATGACGACGTCGACTGCCCCGCCTCGGGACGTATTCCGAGCGTGCGAGGGTCGGCGCGACGACGCGCCAGTCGCGCTACACGTCACGAGCACGGTGTTCGCACCAACGCGCCGGGCGGCCGCAAGCGCGCCCTTCACAAACGGCGTGACGCCACTCGCCGACACGCCCACCACGACGTCGCCGTCGGCGACGGCGCGCGCCTGGACCGCGCGTGCACCGGCCCGCGCGTCGTCTTCGGCGCCTTCGCGCGAGCGGAACACCGATGCGCGGCCGCCGGCCATGATCGCCTGCACGCGTGTCGGCGCAGTGCCGAACGTCGGCGGACACTCGGCGGCCTCGAGGACGCCGAGCCGCCCGCTCGTGCCGGCGCCGACGAAAATCAGCCGGCCTCCGGTCCTCAGACCACGAACGATCAGGTCGACGGCCGACGCGATGTCTCGTGCGACGCGGCCCACCGCGCGCACGGCGCGCGCGTCCTCGCGATTCATCAGCGCGGCGATGCGGCGCGCATCGAGGCTGTCCAGATGCGCGCTCGCGCGGTTGGCTCGCTCGGTGGCGAGCCGCTCGTAGCGGATCCCGCGCGCCATGGCGCGCATGGTATCACCGGCTGCGCTACCATCGGCGCGTGCCCGCGGTCCTGACCGGACTCGACGTCGTCCTTCGCGATCGTCTCGCCTCATTGCGCGGTCGGCGCATCGGGCTGCTTGCGCACCAGGCTTCGGTCGATCGCCGGCTCGAGCACGCCGCGACGCTGCTGCGTGACGCGCGCGGCGTGCGTCTCACACGAGTCTTCGCTCCGGAGCATGGGCTCTGGGGCGCCGCGCAGGATCACGCGCTGATCGCGGACGCGCGCGATCCGGTGACCGGGTTACCGGTCGTCAGCCTCTACGGCTCGACTCGCGAGCCCACCTCCAGGATGCTCGCCGGACTCGACGCGCTCGTGGTCGACCTGCAAGATATCGGCTCCCGCTACTACACGTTTCAGTGGACGCTCGCGCTGGCGATGCGCGCGTGTGCGCGCGCCGGTGTCGAGGTCATCGTCCTCGATCGCCCGAACCCGCTGGGCGGCGTCGCCGTCGAGGGCAACGTTCCCGATCCCGCGTTCGCGTCCTTCGTCGGGCTCTATCCGCTGCCCGCGCGGCCGGGACTGACGATGGGCGAGCTCGCCCGCTGGTTGGCGCATGAGCACGGCGTGCGCCCGGCGCTCAGCGTCGTCGGCATGGGCGGCTGGCGCCGCGCGATGCTGTGGGAGGACACCGGGGTGCCGTGGGTCGCCCCGTCGCCGAATATGCCGACGCTCGACACAGCGCGCGTCTATCCGGGCGGTTGCTTGATCGAAGGCACAAATCTCTCCGAAGGACGAGGCACGACGCGTCCCTTCGAATGGATCGGCGCGCCGTACCTCGACGCTCATGAATATGCGGAATCGCTGGACGCGCTTCGGCTGCCCGGCGTCGCGTTCCGCCCGGCGCGCTTCATGCCGACGTTCCACAAGTGGGCGGGGCGCGTGTGTGGCGGCGTGCAGCTGCACGTGACCGATTCCGCGACATTCAAACCGTTTCTCACCGGGCTGGCGGTGATCGCCGCCGCGCGACGCGTGGCGCCGCGCGAGTTCCGGTGGAAGCGACCGCCTTATGAGTTCGAGCGGCGACGCCTGCCGATCGACATCCTGCTCGGCACGGACGGGATCCGCCGTGCGCTCGAGCACGGTCGGCCCCTGTACGAGATCGAGCGCGGCTGGGCGGCCGCGCTCGGGCGCTGGCGACGGCGCCGCGAGCGCGTGCTCGCCTACCGCTGACGGGTGGGATCGATCAGTTCGTGAACATCCGCGTGAAGAAGTTCTTCACGCTCGAGCCAAACGCGTCGGCGCTCTGCTTGACGTTGCCGTCCTTGAGATGCTGCCAGGCGCTCTTGGCCGGCGGCGATGCTGCCTGGCCGCCCTCTTTGACCTTCTCGCCGGCGAACTTCGTCCCCTCGACGACGGTGTGCCCGACGCCCTTTGCTGTCTCCTCGACGCCGGTGCCGAGCTTGCCCTCGCCGATCTTCTTGGCGCCGGTGTCGACCTCACGGCCGGCGGCTTTGACCTTTGATTCGTCGGCCGCGAGGGCCGGCGCGGTGAGCCAGCAGACCAGGGCCGTCAGCGCTAGAACAGCGACGAACAGTCGCGTCGTGACCATGGCGGTCCTCCTCGGCCCCAGGGTACAGCGGCCGGGAAAGCAGGGGAAATTCGCGATTCAGCCGCGACGGGCGGGCGCGTCCGTCGACATTCGGGCCAACGGATGGCCAGGCGGAAAGACGGCCTCGTGACCGAGCCGCACGACGGGATCGTGCTGCTCGATCATCCAGACGTCACCGATGTCGACGGCCGTGCCCGAGTGACCGCGGCCCTCGCGGACCGAAGCCAGCACGAGCCAGATCGCGGTGACAATGAGCACCGCTGCGAGGACTTTCATTGCTGCGCTACGACGTGAACCCTCGCGCGCGCATGCAGCTCGAGTACGCCGCGCGATAGCGTTCGTCGTTCTTCTTGTTCTCGTTGAGCCCGTAGAGCGTGCCGCCGCCGGCACCGACGATGCCGCCGATGGCCGCGCCCTTGCCGGCGCCCTTACCACCGCCGGCGATTGCGCCACCGGCCGCGCCCACCGCCGCGCCGACCACGGCGCCGATGGCGCCGTCCTTCACGACCTCCATCGTCTTGTCCTTCGAGCCCGCCTCACTCGCCGCGTACTTGTTGCAGGCGTCGATCGCGCTCTGGGTCGGGACGCCAGGCGCGCTCGCCACGCGAGTCGGCGTCTTCTGCGGCGTCTTCTGCTCCGGAGTCTGGGCTTTCTGATCGGCAAGCGCGGCCTTCTGATCCTGCACTGCGGTGTTCTGCTCCTGCGAGGCGCGGTCGCTACCAGTCCGATTAGCGACGACCAGGCCCGTCACCAGCGCGGTCACGATCACCACGGCCATACCAATCGAGGTCAGCTTCCAGGGATTCATCGTCGGTCCTCCGGCGTTGGAGTCTCTACCTGAGGTTGCCGCTACCTGATGTTGCCGTTACGACCGTAATTGTCGTTGGAGGTATCTGCCGATGGAGCGGTCGCGCTCGTCGTGACCACCGATGCGCTCGGTGGCCGCGACTGGTTGTGCCGCGCCATCACCTGGCCGATGTTCTGGTCGGTCAGCAGCCCCTGAGCGCGCATCTGACGGAACA
>Ga0114129_10000699_pt1 | contig 42232 bp, 31 predicted proteins | sample RhiMetdeltSRZDD1_FD_80071 | JGI IMG/M metagenome (GOLD analysis project Ga0114129, IMG submission 80071) | Populus rhizosphere microbial communities from Tennessee, USA - Rhizosphere MetaG P. deltoides SRZDD1 (version 2) (version 2) | ecosystem: Host-associated > Plants > Roots > Rhizosphere >...
AGAGGTTGTTGCCATCCGCGTGGAAAGAACGACGAGTCGGTGCCAAACAGGATCCGGTCGGGCCCTGCTACCGCAATCACCTGACGGAATACCTCATCGATCGCGAGGCCGGGATAGTACTTGATCCAGCTGTTGGAACTCGATGTGTCGAGATAAATGTTGCTGCACTGCTCGACCGCCATCAGTGCTTCGCGCAGCATGCCCGCGCCGAAATGCGGGATGATGACCGGGACGCCGGGAAACCGCGACGCGACCGCCGCCACGGCCAGCGGATCGCCGAGCCTCAAATCAAACGGAGACGGCAAGCCGAGTTTCTTGCGGACGCCCACTGTCAGAACGCCGCAATGGACGAACACCGTCCGGCGGCGCTCGGCGGCTACGGCAAAGACTTCTTTCACCCGTTCGTCGTCCAATCTGTAGCCATGCATCGCCGGGAACAGACAGATCCCGCGCAGCGTCCCACTGTTCAGGGTCCGCGCGAGCCGCGATGACACCTCGCCTGCCGCAGGATTGAACATAAAGAAGCCGACCAGTCGAGACGAATGACGCCGCACGGCGGCGGCAACCGACTCCTCGTCACCCGGAATGCTCGCAATCATCGCTGCCCGGGCAACGTGTCGATTGTCGAGCTCGGCGACCCAGCGATCCGCGAGATTCTCAGCGGGGCCAGGGTCGTCCCAGCCGAGTTGATGCAATACTGCCTCGGCGCGACTCGCGCCGGAGAATGCAGGATGGCCGGCCGTCAGCAGCTCGAGAAAGCGGCTGGAAAAGAAGTGACAATGAGCGTCGCAGATCCGCATCACGAACAGCCCATCATAATCGGGCTCGTGTCCGACACACACGGGCTCGTTCGCAATGGCCTGTTTCGCGCGCTCGGAGGCGTGTCGCAGATATTCCACGCCGGCGATGTCGGCGGCCGTGATGTTCTCGACGCGCTGCGCAGCATCGCACCGGTCGAGGCGGTCTACGGCAACGTTGATCCGCTCGACGGGGTACTGCCCGACGAGATCGTCACCGAGGTCGGCGGCCTCTCCATTCACGTCAGTCACGGCCACGAAGTCGGCAGCCCGACTCCCGCCAAACTGTTATCGCGCTATTCGGCCGACATTCTGGTGTTCGGACACACCCACCATGCGCTCGTCGAGCGCAGCGGAGGCAGGCTGGTGATCAATCCGGGCGCCGCAGGACCGAGGCGATTCGATGTGAAGCCGTCAGTTGCCATCTTGCGGCTTATCAACGGCACTGCGGAAGTAGAGATCGTGGCGTTGACGGACTAAGCTGGAATTTCTGATTGCTGATTTCTGATTGCTGATTGTGAGCACTCGGTTTTAGATCGACAATCAGCAATCGACAATCAGCAATTTCAGGATCCGGCATTCACCCAGCAAACTTATATCCCATCCCATGCACCGTGAGGATGTACTGCGGGTGGCGTGGGTTGGGTTCGATCTTCTGACGCAGCCAGGCGACATGCACGTCGACTGTGCGCGTTGAAGGCATCGCGTTATAACCCCATACCTCGTTCAGCAGCTCCTCGCGCGTCAGCGTCGCGCCGCGGTGCTCGATGAAATACTTCAGCAGCTGGAATTCGCGCGCTGAGAGCTCGAGCGGCTCGCCAGCCTTCATCACTTCGGCGCGGCGAAAATCCACGCGGACCTCGTCGAAATGGTAGCCCTCCGAAGGGTGTACGGCAGCCGGTGCGCGCCTGAGCTTGGCTTCGATCCGCGCCAGCAGTTCGACCATCTCGAATGGCTTGGTCACATAGTCATCCGCGCCAAGCTTCAACCCGACGACTTTGTCGACAACCTGACCCTTCGCGGTCAACATGATCACGGGTGTGTCGACTCCGCGTTTCCGAAGCTCGCGCAGGACGTCGAACCCGTTCAGCCGCGGCAGCATCACGTCAAGCAGGACGAGATCGAAGGACTCGCGGGCGGCTCGTTCAAGGCCGCTTTCGCCGTCGCCGCAGGTTTCGAAAGCGTACCCTTCACGCGTGAGCCGATCGCGCAGTGTCAGCACGAGGCCGGGTTCATCCTCGATGAGAAGCAGACGCTTCACACCTGCGATCCGTGCTCTTGCGCTTCGGTCATCGCAGCGCGACCGATTGGCTCTTCGCTAGCGGCGGGAAGGACGACGGTGAACTCGCTGCCTTTCCCCGGGTCGCTGCGAACGGTAATGCGGCCTCCATGAGCCTCAACAATCCGTTGAACGAGGCTGAGTCCGAGTCCCGCTCCCTGAATACGCGCCGCGATCACGTCGGGCGCCCGGTAGAACGGCTCGAAGATCCGCGATTGTTCCGCCGAGGAGATTCCGATCCCGCGATCCGCAATGCTGACCTGAACTTCACTCCCGGCGCGCCTGCCGCGGACGCCAATCCATCGTCCGGATTCCCCGTACTTGATTGCGTTGGCGATCAGATTCTCAAAGACTCGGCGCAGTGCAGATTCATCGCCCAGGACAGGCGGCAGTCCGTCGTCGATTCCGTACTCGACTTCAATACCTGCAGCCCGGATCAGCGCGTCGGAAGACTGCACGATTTCGCGGAGCATTGGCGCGAGAACGACCGGCCGCAGAACGAATGCGCGTTGACCCGATTCAATCCCAGCAAACTCGAGAATCTGCTCGACCATCTCGGTCAAACGTCGGCCTTCGTTCCGCACGAGGTTGCCGTAATTTCTGATCTGTTCCTCATCCTTGACCACACCATCCGCGAGGTTTTCAGCGGCGGAGCGAATGACGGCGAGCGGCGTGCGCAGTTCGTGAGAGACGGCGGCAACAAACTCCATTTGCTGCCGCGCGAGCTCCTGCGCGCGGCGGGTCGACAGCACCAGAAGCGCCACGCTCGCACCCAGCACAGACAGGATGCTCGAGCTGATGATCAGGTTTCGCCGTCGCGCCGCATTCACTGCTGCCTCGAGCGAGCCGGACGGATGTTTTACCAGGAGGCGCCAGCGCGCAGTCGTCGCCGTCGCGGTCAGACGTGCCGCCGCCGTCGCCGACGGGGCGGCGATGGAGTTCAGGGGTGCATTCTGTTGCACGAAGATCGAAACCGGACCTCCCTCGCGCATTCGCAACGCTCGTCCGGCGTCGGGAGGAAGCACGAGGTGCTCGCTGATTGTCGTCGACGTGCCAGTTGCCTGAAGCGGTCCGGCCATGAACGTCGACGTGAACCGCCGGACTTCCGACACGATCGAGGCGAAATCCTGCGTCCGCACCTGTAACAGGTCCATCGTCGCATCCGCGGCCGCATCTGGTCGTGGGGCGAAGGCGGGGGCCGAGTGGTACACGACGGTCGAATCGGCCGGGTTGACAACCGCCAGCTGGTAGTCGAACCCGTCGCCGGTTTGCCGAAAGTGCTGCTGCGCCAGCGCGGGCAGCATTTCACCGCTGATGTAATCACGATCCATTAGCACGACCACATACGACAGCTCCGGCATCATTCGAAATTCCCCTCGACCCGCTTGCTGATTGAAGAGCACGAGTGGCCTGGGAATCACGAGAGCCGGCACGCTCTCCCAGATTGGTGGGGGAAGGGTGCGAACGAGAAACCCGGCCGCATCGCGACGTTCCTGACCGAAGGTCGCGAGTCGCGCACGGATCGGTTCCATCGCCGTGGGCCATGCCGCCGGCTCGAGCGCGTGGGTTGCGGAGTTGAAGCGCTGCAGCTCCGGGCTCTCACTCGGGATGACGCTGTAGACGTCTTTGATCAGCCGCGGATATTTCGCGGTTGCCTGCCAGCGATCGTACCGAACCCCGATGCGCGACTCGAGACTGTCGGTCGCCTGAGGATCCATTTGGAAGAGCAGGTAGGCGCGCGTGAGTTCGCCATCGAAATCCTGCGTGAACCCTGATGCGCGAGTGTTCAGCGTCGCTCGCATGTGCTCGCGCTCGGCATCGCTGATGCGACCGAGCCACCGGTACTGGAGCGTCGCCAACAGGGCAATCAATCCCAGCAACGCCACCGCCACCGCGACCATCGGCAGGCGCATTCGACCGCGCATATGGCGAGTCTAGCACGCGTATTTGCGCCCCTTGCGCGTGTGGCCGCAAGGTTTTACGTCCTTAACAATCTCTTTGCGAAGGCTTAACCATTCGCGACCGCGGAACCGCGATCATGGCCACGGATCAACACGGACCGGTCAGCCACGCATGAACACGGATCAACACGGATCGGATCTCGGACCACGGATCCCGGCGCACGGAACATAGATCGAGAGGAACGAGACTATGCGGATTCACATTTCAGTACGACAGGCGATCGTTTTCGCAATCGCACTCGCCGTTGCGCGAGGCGTCGCGGCCCAGGACGCGAAAGCGACGGAAGTGCTCGCCACCGCGAGGAAGGCGATCGGCGGAAAGAAATTGGACACACTCACATCGCTCAGCGTCCAGGCCGCAGCGCAGCGCAACGTGGGCAACTATCAGATGACGTCGGATCTCGAACTGTTGCTCGGTCTTCCGGACAAGTACGTGCGATCGGAGTCGTCCAACAGCGCCATGGTCAGCATGTCGAACACCGTGGGCTTCAATGGCGACCATCCGATTAAGAGCGTGGCGCCGGCCGGATTACCGAGTGGCGGCGGCATGATGATTCGCATGGGAGGACCGGGAATGGTGACGGGTGGAAGCGGTGAGAAACCCACGCCAGAGCAGCAGGCACAACTCGACAAGCAACTCGTGAGATCCGCGCGTCAGGAAATCAGCCGCCTGATGCTCGGGTGGTTTGCCACGACCCACCCGTCGGTCGCGGCCCAGTATTCCTATTCGGGCGAGGCCGAATCCCCCGATGGCAAGGCATTCATCATCGACGCGAAGACTGCGGATGGATTCGCCGCCCGACTCTTCATCGATGAAGCGACGCGGCTTCCGTTGATGGTGACCTACCAAGCACCGCAACCGCGAACGGTGACTGTCGGCGGTCCACCTCCAGCCGGCGGTGGAGGACGAGCAGAGGCTGCGGCGCGCCCAGCAAATGCGGCGGAGCGACAACGGATCGAGGCCGATGCGCAACGTCAGATTCAGCAACTCGAGGCGCAGCCGCCGGCGATGGTCGAGTACACGCTGTACTTCGACGACTGGCGGGAGGTGGACGGAATCAAGTTTCCGCACGCGCTCCGTCGTGGATCCGCGGGCACGACGATGGAGGAGTGGACCGTCAGTAAAGTGAAAGTCAATCCGAAGATCGATCCGAAGAAGTTCGACAGCGAGCAGTGAAGGAACGGGTAACCGCATGAAGGCTATCGCTGCGATCTTCGTCCTCGCGCTCTCCACCACTGCGCCGGCAATGGCGGCACAGCGTTCGACATCCGCCACGCTCCACATCGTGGTGCACGATCCGAGCGGCGCAGTGATTCCTGGTGCACGGGTGCAGGTGATCAATGCCGACGGCGCGTCGCATGACATCACCTCCGACGGGCAGGGAATCGCCACCGTATCGGCACTCGAGCCCGGACGATATCGCGTATTGGTGAGCTTCCCCGGGTTCGAGACGAAGACGATCGGTGACGTGAGGGTCAGACCAGGCGACACGCGCCGTGACGTGACGTTGTCGATCGAAAAGCTGGATCAATCGGTTTCGGTTGGCCGCGATCCGTCGACGGTCGCGTCCGATCCCAACAACGATCGCTTCAATACGGTGCTGTCGAAGGAACAAATTGATGCCCTGCCCGACGACCCGGACGAAATGGAAAGCGCATTGAAGGAAATGGCGGGACCCGGAGCGAGCATCCGGGTCGACGGATTTCGCGGCGGCCGCCTACCGCCGAAATCGCAAATCCGATCGATTCGATTCTCGCGCGACATGTTTGCCGCGGAGAACCATGGAGGCGGTCTGGTATTTGTCGATGTCACGACGCAACCAGGTCTCGGTCCTCTGCGCGGCGGCCTCGATTTCACTTTTCGCGACGATTCACTCAACGCCCGGAACGCGTTCGTCACTGACAAAGGGCCCGAACAGACGCAGCAGTATGCGTTCAACTTGAGCGGCACACTTCTGAAAGAACGAACGTCGTTTTCACTCTCGGCTGGTGGCGCATCGCTTTACGATTCCGCGAGCATTCTGGCCGCCGTGCCGGGCGGGACGGTCAATTCGAATGTCCGGCGGCCATCCGATCGCGTGAACGTGACCGCGCGAGTCGACCACGCATTGAGCAAGGGGCACACGCTGCGCGTGTCATTCCAGGAAAACCAGAACCATCAGCAGAATCTCGGCGTCGGCGGCTTCAATCTCGCGGAGCGCGCTTACGCGCGGGCGTCAGACGATCGGTTGTTCCGAATTGCGGAAAGCGGATCACTCAGCCGGACCGTCTTCGCCGAAACACGGGTTCAATGGCATTGGACTTCGACTGATTCGACGTCTGCTTCCGAGTTGCCGACAGTCCAGGTGCTGGACGCGTTCACGGCAGGCGGGGCACAACAGTCCGGCGGGCGCACGAGTACCGAACTCGAGTGGGCCATGAACCTCGATTGGGCGAAAGGCAAACATGCCGTGCGAGCCGGCGCCCTGGTTGAAGGAGGCTCGTACCGAAGTGACACGCGCGCGAACTATCTCGGCACATTCACATTCGACAGCCTGGCCAGCTACGAAAGCATTCAGCCGTCCACCTACTCTAGACGCGCTGGCGATCCCCTCGTCCAATTCGGACAGTGGCAAGCCGGCCTGTTCGTCCAGGACGACTGGCGGGTCAGAAAGAACCTGACCATCAGTGGTGGGCTGCGCCAGGAGCTCCAAACCCATCTCGACGACCGATGGAACCTTGCGCCGCGCTTCGGATTCACGTGGTCGCCCTTCAAGAGTGGCAAAACCACGCTGCGCGGCGGAGGCGGCATCTTCCACGACTGGCTGGACGCGGACACGTATGAGCAGACGCTCCGCGTCGACGGGGAGCGCCAACTGGATCGTATTGTCCGCAATCCCGGATATCCAAATCCTTTCAGCGGCGGCGACGATCAAGACGTGCTGCCGGCGAGCAAATACTCACTCGCTGCCAACCTGGTGATGCCGCAACGAAGGATGATCAACGGCGGCATCAGTCAACAGCTGTCGCCGGTCCTCGCAGTCAACGTCAGTGTCAATCACAGCGTCGGCATCAATCGTTTTCGCGGACGCAACATCAACGCGCCACTGCCCGACGGCGGCCGTCCGAATCCGTCGCTCGGCAATGTGACGCAAGTGGAATCGACCGCGCGCTTCAGGGGGGACTCGCTCAACGTCGGAGTGAACATGAACATTCCGAACCGGCGCACCGTCCTTTTCGCGAACTATACGTGGCTTCATCAGCGTAATGACGCCGATGGTCCGTTCAGCCTGCCCGCGGACAGCTACGAGCTCGCCGGCGAATGGGGACCGGTGGCTGGCGTGCCGCATCACGTGTTCAGCGGCATGATCAACACAGCATTCCGGCGGAACATTCGCGTCGGGTTCACGGCGGCCGCCCGCTCGGGCGTGCCCTACAACGTGACGACCGGCCGCGACGACAACGGCGACACGGTTTTCAACGATCGACCGTTGGGTGTTCCGCGCAACAGCGCGTGGACGAAGGCGATGTGGGATGTCGGCACACGCGCGAGCTATGCGTTCGGCTTCGGCACGCGTGGCGCGACGGGAGGCCCGGCGGGTGGTCCGACGGTGGTCATCCAACGCATCGGTGCCGTTGGGGGTGCAACGGACATGTTGAACGCCATGGGGGGAGGGGGGGCCGAAGATAAGCGGGTCCGGTTCGAACTGTTCGCGGCGGTGCAGAACCTGTTCAATCACGTCAATCCGATTGGGTATTCGGGCGTGATGACGTCGCCGTTCTTCGGGCAGCCCACGGCAGCGATGCCGGCGAGGCGCATTGATGTCGGGATGAGGATTGGCTTCTGATTCGGCCACCGTTCAGTTTGTCGGGTTGGCGCGAGCGGCAGCTTGACGCGTTGGACTGACAACATATCTATCCACGATCAAGAAATACGGCAGCGCGAATGCCGACAGCGCTGCTGCAACACCAAACGCCGATCGAAAGCCATAGTGCTGAATGACCCATCCCATCGCCGTCGATCCGGTGCCGATCCCTGAATCGAATGCCGCAAGGATTGCGCCAAACGCGGCGCCGCGCCGATCGGGCGTCACACCGCGCATGACGTAACCGATGTAAGACGGATACGCACTGCCGAATCCAATACCGAAGATCACCGCCGAGAGCAGCATCCAAAAGCGCGTGCCCCCGACTGCGAGGCACGCAAGTCCGCAGCAGATCAGCGCGAGGCACGGCACGAACACACGTCTGTAGCCGTAACGATCTCCGATTCTTGCAAGCGGCGGCCTGGTCAACAGCATGACGATGGCCAGCGCGGTCAAATAGAGACTCTTGGGCGCGACGCCGTTCACGTCGGCATACATCGCCGTGAAACTGGTGATCCCGCCATAGCCGAACGAATACATCGCCAGCGTGATTGAAACGAGAAGCACGCGAAGTTCGATCAGCCGCCGCCGGCGAGGCGGATGATTTCCACTCGGGTGAATCCGATGTTCGGGCAACGAGGCGGCGATGGCTGCCATGCCGACGTTCAACGCGGTCGCCCCGATACACAGCCACAACCAGCCGCCGCTGCGATAAATCCAGAAGCCAACCGTCGGCGCGACCGCGATCGCCGACAGCGTGGAGAGTCCCCAGTATCCAATCCCTTCCGCCCGTCGATTCTCGGGAAGCAGCCCGGTCATGTAGGCCGCCGAGGCGGACAACAGTCCCGACCAGAACACACCGTGAACGAGCACGAGCGCGAGCATCACGCGGTAATCGGTGATCACTGCATACGCGACCGACAAGACCGCCAGCGCGACGCTCGACACAATCAGGATCCGCCGCTGGCCCGCGCGATCGACGAACGCGCCGGTCAGCGGCGCCGAGAACGCAGACGAATACGTCAGGAATCCCAGAAACAATCCCGACGCGAACGTCGTCCCGCCAAGATCGATGATGTGGTACGGCGCTGTCGGCAGCAGTTGAAACGCGGACAGGAAAACCGTGAAGCTGAACCCGCACATCACGAAGAAGCGCGGGGTGAAGAGGCGGTCCGGCAAGGTCCGGAAGATCGTATACGATAAGATTCCGGGATGCAGGATTTCAGCGAATTTCGTCCGTCAAAGCTGTGGAAAAAACTGTCCGTCGAACGGCGCATGGCCGCCGCCGAATTGTTCTGGGCTGATGAGCAATCGACCGAGCAGCAGATCGAAGCGGTCGGCGCGCTTGCCTCGCATATGAAGTTCCGACCGAAGAGTGTGATTGGTCTGCCACTCGAGAAGAAGGTCAAGTACCTTGCGACCCTGCCAACGGTGTCCGATGCCGTCGCCGCCCGCGCGCTGGTGAACTATCACCTCGAGAGTCAGCGACCGATGATGGGGGCCTTCCTCGACCTGCTCGGGATCGCGCACGAAAACGGTCTCATCAACGAGGAGAATGTGGCGAAGCCGGATGGCGAGAAACTCAAGGCGGCAGCGGCCGAGCTGTCCGGCAGGTTTCCAAAAGAGGACGTGACGCTCTACTTCAGCACCCTCGTGTCGCAGGATCCCGATACGTGGGGCGGTCTCGCCGACCTGACGAGGGAGCCCGTCGGCAAGGAGCGATAGTTGCTCGTCCTGCCGCTCGTTGCCGCGCTCCTGATCCAGACATCGCCCGCCGCGCCGCTCGACAGTCGGCTCCGCGCGATCATCGCATCAAGCGGGGCCGAGGTCGCCGTCGCCTACCGTACGCTGGACGGAAAGACCGAGCTCTTCATCGATGCCGACAAGCCGTTCCATGCGGCGAGCACGATGAAAGTGCCGGTCATGATCGAGTTGTTCCGGCAGGCAGGCAACCGGCAGCTCTCCCTCGATGACCCGTTGCCCATTCGCAACGAATTCCGCAGCATCGTCGACGGCACCCCCTATCAGCTCAGTGAAGGTGACGATTCCGACACGCTGGTCTACGCCGCAGTGGGCAAGAGCATGCCGCTGCGGCAACTCTGCGACCTGATGATTACCGTCAGCAGCAACTTTGCCGCAAACCTGCTGATTGAGAAACTAGGGGTCGAGAACATACGACGCACCGTCACCGCGCTCGGCGCCGACGGGATGCACGTGCTCAGAGGCGTCGAGGATCAAAAGGCGTTCGACAAGGGCATGAACAATACGACGGACGCGCGCGGCCTTCTCGTGCTGCTCGATCGGATCGCGCATGGAAAGGCCGTCGATCCGTCAGCCGATGCCGCGATGATCGACATCCTGAAGCGCCAGAAATTCAACGATGCGATTCCCGCCGGCGTGCCTGCGGGAACAGCGGTCGCGCACAAGACGGGCAATATCACGCGTATCAATCACGACGCTGCCATCGTGTTCAGCGCCAGGCCGTACGTGCTCGTACTCTTGGTACGTGGAATGGAAGATCAGAAGAAAAGTGCTGCCCTCATGGCGGAGTTGTCCCGCATCGTCTACGAGGCAACGGCGCGCTGAGGCGCTCCAACGGGTGCGTTCAGCACCCGAACGTGGTGCTCGTACCAGTCGCTCGTGAAGAGAGCTTTTGGATCGTATTCACGCTTGCGATCGAGAAACTCCCGCATGCGTGGATGACACCGTTCGATCTGCGTGCGCGTCGCCCACCGGTGATAGGTCAAGTAGTAGCTGCCGCCAAGATCCGCGGCGCAATCGATCAAACATCTGAAATCGTGCTCGGCTTTCTCGATACCCGAGCGGCAGTGATCGACGTGCAGATTGAAGACGATGCAGGCCCAGGGCTCGCGCGCCCAGGCGAGTATGCTTTCCGTATCCTGCTCGATCAGGCGAATTGTCCCGTAAATGATGTCGATATCGTGACGGCGGGCCTCGTCGCGCACACGTCGCATAAATGCGGGCAGGTCGCGCCGCCGGACATACAGCTCTGAAATCATCTCGCTGCCTTTGACGCGAGCACCCCGGCGGCGATCGATCGCGCCGTGATAACCATCGGTATAACTGGCGAGCTGGTGGGTGTCTGACCAGTAGACCTGCCGGTCCGTGCTCATGTAGTAGCGCGCATACTCGGCGAAGGCTCGCGATTTATCAACATGCGCCAGCCAGAGCAGGCGGCGCCAGTCGTCATCTTTCAGCTCGAGCTGGTTATCAGCAATCGGTGTGTCGTCAGGAACCGGCCGGTAACACGAGAACACACCCGATCGGAGAAACTCTTCCGACGCAGGCGAAGTCGCGAACTGGAAGTCTCCGTACTCGAAACCAGCGGCAATTCTGTCACTGAAGAGAGTGGGCAGATCGTCGACGTCCGCAATCGCAACGCATCGTTCGACCTTGTGGCGGCGTGTCAGTCGCAGCGTGACACGAGCGATCACGCCAAACAGTCCGTAGCCACCGATCGCCAGTGAGAAGAGTTCCGGATTGGTCGTCCGGCTGCACGGCACGAGCGCGCCGGTGGCATCGATCAGATCGAAGGATTCGACGTCACTGATGATCGGCGGCAACCGCAGCCCGCGACCGTGAATATTGGCAGCCAGAGCGCCGCCGATGCTCAATCGATCCGCACCGGTCTGTTTCTGATTAATCCCCCACTGTCCTGCGCGGCCGCCGCCAGCCCAGAGCAAGTGCGTCACAACGTGTGGCCACTGAATGCCCGCCTCGACCAGAATCAGTCCGCGCTCGGAGTCCAGATCGACAACGCGGCACATGCGGGTCATATCCAGAAGCACCGTTCCAGTCCCGAATTGTTGCCCTCCCATCGCGTGTCGGCCGCCGGCAATGCTGATCTGCTGTCCCGTCGCTGCCGAACTTCGAATGACCTGCTGGAGTTGCTGCACGGTCTCCACTTCGATGACCCGATTCACGGCCGTCTCGTTCAGCTGCGAATGGACGTCGTTGACCACGCAGGCAGACGCGGTCGCAAGAAACGGACGCCGGGGCGGAAACGGAAATGGTGTGCGGCCCATGGATCGAAGCGTATGGCCGCCGCCGGTGAGAAGTCGTGAAGAGAGACTGAAGAACGCTGAATTTACTGAGCGTTTCGCGCCAGCATCACGAGAATGTCGCGAAAATCCGGGCGTTCACGCAGCGGCTCGAACAACGGTTCGATGGGGGCCGTCCAGCCGCTGAATGGCAGTTCCGGCTTTTCAACCAGCCGCTTGAGCGCAAGAATCGCTTCGTCGCTTCTGCCCTGGACGACGTGCATGAATGCTTCCGCCATTGTGGCTTCCCGGGTGCGCCCGCCGCGCCGGAGCGCGTCGATGGCCTGAGCGGCGTGCTGGAAGGCCGTTCGGGCGCCGTCAGAGTCGCCGGACGCGGTGAGTGCGGCGGCAAGGCCAACGAGCGACCGGGCGTGTTCTGGAAACAGCTCGAGCGCCCGATTGAACATCGCGACCGCCTCGCTCGCGTTCCGTGATGCGAGCGCGGCAAACCCGGCACCATCGAAGGCGTTCATGTTGAATTCCGCCGCGTAAAGCTGATTGGCTCCAACCGCCACCTCGCGATCGAATTCCTCGCGCGCTTCGCGCTGATCTCCGCGGGCCAATCGCACGAGTCCCAGCAGCCAGTGCAGCCCTTTCGCCGGGTAGCGCTGCTTGAGGTTGGCCTGGCGGTCCTGAACGATCGTGCCCTCTCGCAGGACGGACTCGGCGCGCTCCAGATCGCCTCGCGCGATATGGACCATCGCCACTTCGAAATGCGCAAATGGGAAGTCCGGATACAGTTCCATCGCCTTCGCGAGCGACCGAAGTCGATCTTCTCCCCACTCCGCATGCGCCAGACGAAACTGGTTGCCCCAGTAGCCTGGCTCGAGCGCCACCGCGCGGCGCGCGGCGGCAAGCGCCTCGCTGAACCGGCCGGCGCTGACGAGGAGGAACGCCAGCGTCGCATGCGCCTCGGCGAGATGCCGCTCGAGCTCGATAGCACGGCGCACATGATCGATCGCTCGCGCGAGAAGCGCCGCTTCGGGCTGACTGCGCGCTCGAGACATCTCGTACTGCCAGAATCGCGCGTTCGCGAGACCGACGTGTGCCAGCGCATACCGCGGATCGAGAACGATAGCGCGCTCGAAATCAGCTATGGCGCCCGGAACGAGCGACGCGTCGAGCGATTCGAGCCGCACTCGTCCTTCAGTGAACGCCTGATACGCCTCGAGACTGCTGGTTTCGCGGTACGTCCGCCGTGCCGTCGACGGCTCGGGTCCATCCTTGTCGAGCGTCGCGGAAAATTGCTCGACGATCCGATCCTGCAGCTCGAAAACTTGCTCCAGCTTGCCATCAGCTTTGGCTTCGGCGAGCGCTTCACCCGAACCCGCGTCCACCACGCGCGCCGTGATCCGCAGTCGCTCCGCGGATCGCTGAAAGCTTCCGACGACCGCAAGGTCCAGGTGCAAGTCCTTGCGTAGATTCGCGAGGTCCGTTCCCACACGCCGCACCGCTTCGACGACGCGAACCCGATCGATGATCCGATGAGTTCCGGCGGCGCGGAGATCGTTGGTGACGGTTTCAGCGATGCCCGAAGCGAGCCAGGCAAACTCCTTGTCGGTGCTGACGTTTGTGAAGTCGAGGACGGCAATTGCCGGAGGAGCCGCTTCTGTTGCCGGTGCATGGACCTGCGACGACGTCGGTTGCGGGGCCGCCAGCGGCTCGACCGGCGCGATGAATCGATATCCGCGCCGGGCGACGGTTTGAATGTAGGTCGGCTTCGATGGATCGTCGCCGAGCGCCTGGCGGAGCTCGGAGACGGCCTGTGTCAGCGCGTTGTCGGTCACGGCGACATCAGGCCACAACGCGGAAAACAACTCGTCCTTGCCCACGAGTGCCGACTGCCGCGCGACGAGGTAGAGCAGCAGATCGATGATCTTCGGCGAAAGCGGGATGACCTCAGTACCGCGCAGGAGGCGGTACGAGCTGGCGTCGACGGTGAACGGGCCGAAGCGGTACGACGCAACCATTGTCATTGGGTTCGCCAAAAGCGCCCTCAGCATAGCATTGCGCGAGCGATGCTGACGGAGACGCGGCGTTCTTCTGATCTTCTTTTTCGAACGTGATCCGCGAAATCACATCGCCTTCGAGGATGTTGTCAACATCCTCAGGGTTCTGAACCAAGCCAAAGACGGTGTATTCGAAGTCGAGGCGTGGATTGTCCACGAGGTTGACAAAGAACTGTGCGTCTCCGGTATCGCGGCCACGCGTGGACAGCCCAACCGCGCCGCGAACATGCGACAGACTGCTGATTTCGTCGCGCATGTAAAGCGTGTCCCCTGAGTATTCGTTTGCCGCAGGACTGCCACCTTGGATGACGAAGTTCGGCACGACGCGATGGAAGGAGAGACCGTTGTAGTAGCCGTCGCTCGCAAGACGCACGAATCGGCTAACGGTTAGTGGCGCTACGTCCGAGCGGAGATCGATGACGAACAGCTTCCCACTCATCATCTTCACACGCGCCGGTTCGGTTGTGTATGCAGCTAGTGCCGGCCGCTGCAGCAGCTGCGGATCGATCTCTTGCGGCCTGCCGGTCCACTGTTGAATCACAACCGAAGCCAGTTGCGCGACAGAGATATCGAAATCACGAAGGAGCGGGACGATGGCGCCCGCCTGGTCGGGACTTCCCAGTTCCTGCAGCCGTTCGAGCAGCGCAAGCCGAGTGTCGCGAGAAGTCTCTTTCCTTTCGGCGGTGACGCGCCGGAGAGCCTCGAGCAACGCTGTGGTCAGGGGAGAGGTCGGCGTTGCGCCTTTCAGTTCGATCGCGGCCGTTCGAAGCAGCTGATAGTCGTCGCGTTTGAGCGCGGCAACAAAGTACGGCTCAGCTTCATCGCCCTTCAGCCGTCGCAGCGGCGCGAGAGTGGCCTCGCGGACGTTGTCCTCCCGGTCGTACGCGAGCCTCTCGAGCGACGTGACCTCGTTCGCAACCGCCGCGGCGCGAGCGGCGTACATCCGGACCTGCCAGATCTGATGCTGCACGTGCCCGCCGAGCAGAGCAATAAAGGCGCGCCCGGGTGCGCGCTTCGCCAGCGCCACGAGCGCATGCGATGCACGGTGCCAGTCGTTTGTCTCCGGAGCCTTCGCTTCGCTCGTCAACCGGTCGGTGACATTCAGGTCGTCCGTACAGGAGTCTCCAAGTGCGTCTAGGGCCGCAAGAACGACCGGCACTGCTGGATCTTTGAGCGTGTCTAAAAGCCGTTGGCAGCCCGTCACACGGCTTTCCTGGCGCGCCCAGGCGCGCACGCCTTCGACCCGCACGATTGTGGAACGGTCGCGAAGTAGCGCCGTGAGCAGTTCCATGCGCTCGGTCGGCCGGACCGGCACGCCAGCGCCGCCAAGCACAACGGTGGCAAGACGCTTGAGCGGCACGGACTCGCTGCGTGCCGTGAGCCGAAGTGTCTCTTCATCAACGCTTCGCGCCGTCATCAGCGCCATCATCGCCTCGACGCGCGCTGCCGGTTCGTAATCGTGCCGCCGGTTCTGGACGATGCTCCTCAGGTGGTCGATCGAATCGGCACTCAACATCGCGAGGCGACTCTGCGTGCGCGCGAGAGTTTCCATCCCTCGCAAAATATTGACGGCCGCCGGTCGAAGCAAGGGATCCGTATCCGCGGCACGCAGCATGCGAAGCATGTAGGATTCCGCCGCCTTCACCTGATCGGCGCGTTCATACGGCAGCCGACCGACGGCCAGCGACACCGGTCCAATCGGGCCGGGCATCTTCCGAGGGTCGGTGGGAATCGTTCCGGCGGAGATGAGCGCCTCGAGCGTCCGTTCAACCTGCTGACCATCGGTGTCTCCCGGTAAAGCAGGACCCCGCAACGCTTGAGCAACGGCTTGCGCGGTTTCGTCCGTCGGACCCAGGGTCAGATACGGCAGGAGTTCGGGCAAGAGCTCACGGCGCTCGAACCTGCCGAGCGCGCGAATGGCTCGTATTTGAGTAGCGGTGTCCTTCGACCGCGCGAACTCTACAAGCAGCCGGAGATCCTCAATCTGTTTTGCGCGAAGTGTGTCGATCCCCGGAGTGTGGAGGTCGTCGGGAAGCGCCAGACGCGAGTCTTCGGCAGCGAGGATCGCCGCTTGTGCCGACGCGGGATCCGCACCCGAAGCGGGACCCTGTGGCTGAAACGTTCGCGCCGCGCCTTCACTTCGAAGGCACGCAATCAGCACCGCCGCAGCCACAGCCGCGCGCTTCATTTCCAGTTGCCTGAGTACTCCAGCATCTGCGTCGTGAGATCGAGTGGATACGAAATCGCGACGTCGGTGATGGTGCCGTCCGCGCCGAGCACTGGCTCGAGCCGAGGCTGGACGAATCCCGTGTACGACGGCATGTTCAGGTGCTCGACCCGCGCGACGACTTCATCTCGCAACGCCGCATCGAAATGAACGCCGTAGGTTTCAAAGAGTGCCTTCGCCGCGGCGTAATCGCCTTCCGCTTTGATGCGCTGGACCTCGGCGAGCAACCGGCCGACGGCCTCCTGGAACGTCCTCGCATCCACCATCGCGTAATACGTCTTGTCGTCTCGTCGCCGCACTTCAATTGCCGAGGAATTCGCCACCAGCCACTGGACGATCATCTGGCGATTGCGCATGTGGTCTTCCTCGATCTGCGTCCCCTCGCGGATCCGCCGCAGCTGAACGAGGGCGTTTCGCGCGTAGCCTTCGTACTCCGCGAGCACGATCTCTTCGTGGTCCGCGGCATCGATTAGACCGAGTTCGACCATCTTCGGGTTGGGTAGAAAATACAGCGCGACCAAATCGGCGCGGGATTCCTCGAGCGCGGAGTATTGCTCTTTCAGAAACGACTGCGGACTACCCTTGAGATGTTCGGCTATCTTCCCCGATGCGTGACCGATGACCTCGTGCAAATCGGTCGTCAATTCGCTGGCGATGCTGTTCCACCGCTCCGCACGTTCAGCTTCTTCAGGTGACCACGCGAATTCTTTGCGGAACTCGGCGGACGTGGATTTGTCGTACGCTTCGTTGACGTTGGTCAGCGACACCGACTTGCTGCCGTACTTCTCGCGGATGTCCTGATCGTTCGGAAGATTGATTCCGACCGGCGTGATCGGTCCGGAGTCGCCGGATTCCACGACGACGTCGATGGCGTTCGCCGTGATGCCGCGCACGCCGTCCTTGCGGTATTGAGGCGCCCACGGCATCCGATCCTCGAACCACTGCGCCGATGCCGCGAGCCGGCGAATGCCTTCGGTCTTCTCGCGGTTGACATAAAAGACGAGCGCTTCCCACGCGCCCTTCATGCCGCGGGGATCCATGTAGACTTCGACGAAACCGTTGATGGTGTCGACCGGCGACTCTTTGTCCTGAACCCAGGCGATGTCGTAGGCGATGCGATCGGACTCCAAACCGGTCTGATAGAAGCGAATCAGCGCCTCAAGCGCGGCCGCCATCGTCGGCGTGGCGTAAGGAATGGCTGCCTCGAGGTGGCCGACGATCGTCCGGATTTCCTTGTCGTACTTCCCGCCGATCCGATACACCTCCTCGACGATCCCGCCATCATTTTTCACGATGCGCGAGTTGAGCGGGTGTTTCTCCTCGAAGGTATCGAGGTCTTTCATCGAGACACCAACGTAAAGGTTGTTGACGCTCGACGCGAGGATGTCCTTGCCCGGCCCCGGGGTCTTGTTCGTAACAATCGTGTCGACAGCGGGATCGAAGAAGAGTGGCTGCATCCGCGTCAACAATGAATCAAGAGATTCGCCGCACCTGAGTGGAAACGATGCGCCCGACCCCGCGGCCGCGCGCGCGGCATCCCCGAGCGCCGCTGGTGTGCACTTCAGGACGAACTTCCGCGCCGTGAGGTTGTTGTGCGGCCCCGTGTTCAGCCAGAACAGCTTCGTGTAGCGCTGAATCTCGGCGAGAGTTGCCGGATCGACGCGCTCGGCGTGCGTGAGAATCTGCTCCAGCACCTCACGCATCTCGAGGTTGTGCGCGTATCGCTGGTCGTAGTAAATGTCGCGCCCCGCCAACGCCGCCCGGTAGAGATGCCAGATGAGGATCTTTTGGTCGAGTGGAAGCGACGCAAAACCGTCCGCGTACAACTGCGCCACCGCGGCGTCGTCCACCCGTTCTAGAAGATACTTGCGGTCCGGTGGCGGCGTATGCGGCGTGGTGGCGGTTGCGATCGCGGCCGGCTTCCCGGAATCGGTCAGCGGCGTGTTCTCGTCTTCTGCGTGCGTCATTTCCCCTCGAATGCTCGTTGCGTATTGATCATTGTAAGGCGTCCAGGACGACCGTCTCTTGGTACTCGGGCATCTTGGTGGCCCAGCCGAGGCGGTCGTGGATGGAAGCGCTGAGCGCTTCCATCGCGACCGGCTCTCCATGGACGATAAATGTAATTCGCGGCGGCCGGGCGAAGCCGGCGAGCCATCGGTGGATTTCGTTTGAATCGGCGTGGGCCGACATGGATTCGACGAGCGCGACTTCGGCGTGGACGGGAATCATCTCGCCATGAATCTTGACCGCTTTTTCGCCGTCGACGAGCTGACGGCCTCGTGTTCCCTCCGCCTGATAGCCGACGAACAAAACTGTATTTCGCGCGTCCGGCAGTCCGGCCCTGAGGTGATGCAGCACCCGGCCGCCGGTTGCCATTCCGCTCGCAGAAATGATGATGGCGGGCATCTTCGATTGCGTCAGCTGTTTCGATTCCGCCGGCGAAGAAATCGTGCGAAACCGCTCGGTGCAAAAGACGCAAAGCTGACGCTCTTGACGTGCGTGTCGTTGACGCTCGGTAACGGTATCCTGATGATCGGCGGGACCGTGGGGCGCTTTTTCGTCCTGCTCCTCGGGCCGCAGCTCCGGGTCGAGCTCGTTCAACCGCTGCTGATAACGAGACAACGCTTCGATCGCCATGGGGCTGTCGACGAAGACGGGAAGCACCGGAATCCGCCTGGCGTCTTCCAGCCGCTTCAACCAGTAGATCAGCTCCTCGACGCGGCCGATTGCGAATGCGGGAATAATCACCCGCCCTCCGCGCGCTGCGGTCCGGGTGATCACCTCTGCGATCTGCGCGCCATCGTCGTCCTGCTGGTGAACGCGATTGCCGTAGGTTGATTCGACGAGCAGGTAGTCTGCTTCCGCCACCGCAGATGGATCGGGCAACACCGGCCGGCCAAACCGTCCGAGGTCGCCGCCGAAAAGAATTGTCATTCCATCCGTGCGCACGCGCGCATAGGCAGATCCCAGGAGATGGCCGGCGTTGACGAATTCTGCTTCGACACCCGAAGCCACGGGCATTGGCCGGTCGTAACCGACTGGCTGCAGTTGCGACACGGCGCGGAACGCGTCAGCCTCCGTGTACAGCGGCAGCGCCGGCGCATGCTTCGAAAAGCCATGACGGTTCGCGTTTGCCGCATCTTCCTCCTGGATGCGGCCCGCATCCGGCAGCACGATCCGGCAAAGGTCCAGCGTGCCGGCGGTGCAGAACACCCGGCCGCGAAAACCCTGGGCCACGAGCCGCGGCAAATAGCCACAGTGATCAAGATGGGCGTGGGTCAGGACAATTGCGTCAATCTTCGTCGCAGGAATCGGAAACGGCTGCCAATTGCGTTCGCGAAGTTCTTTGAGTCCCTGAAAAAGCCCGGCATCAATCAGCACCTTTGACGTGCCGGTATCGAGCAGGTATTTGGAGCCGGTCACCGTCCGCGCGGCGCCGAGAAATGTGATGGACGTCATGCGAAGAGAGCCACCTGTCCTCCGGTATGCCAGAACAGCACCGTGCTGCCGTCGCTGAATTCGCCGCCGCGTGCCCTCGCGATCAGGCCGGCCATTGCCTTCGCCGTGTAGGTGGGGTCGAGAAAGATCGCTTCATGTCGCGCCAGCATTGCGATCGCTTCCCGTGATGCAGCCGTTGGCCTGCCGTATCCTTCGCCGACAAAACGATCGTCGACAACGACCGATGCAGAGGCGAACCGGCCCTTGCCGCAACCGAGCAACTCTTCGAGGCCGGTCAGCAATGTACGCACGGTGGTCTCCAGCGACGCGGACGGCTCGTCTGCGCTGATGCCAATTACCTGCGTTTGCCAGCCAGCAATTGCGCACCCGGCTACGAGCCCTGCTTGTGTTCCACCCGACGATGACGAATGGACGATGGCCGCCGGCGGGTCGATCTGACGACGGAGTTCTTCTATTGCAGCGACAAACGCGACGGCGCCCATCGGAGTTGATGCGCCAAGTGGAATGACGTAGGGAACGCCGCCGCGCGCGCGGGTGTCGGCGGCTGCGCGCTGCATCTCAACGGCTCGATCCTCTCGGCCGACGACGTAGCGAATCTCCGCGCCAAGAAGTTGATCGAGCAATGCGTTTCCAGTCGCGTGAGCCGGCCTCACGCCGTTCACGACCAGGATGCATTTCATTCCGAGCTTCGCAGCGACCGCTGCGGTAACCCGCGCGTGATTGGACTGAACCGAGCCGGTCGTGATGAGCGTATCTGCGCCAGACGCTTTTGCATGAGCACCGACGAACCGCAGCTTTCGCACCTTGTTTCCGCCGAATGCGAACGCAATCGAGTCATCGCGCTTGACGACTAATCGCGCCGGACATCGAAGCAGGCTGCGGAGATGGTGGAGGTCCTCGCAGGGCGACGGCGCGTCGGCGAGTGGAAGGGCAGGCGGCAACGTGAGCGTGTCGAACACGGTAGTTCAGTATAATTGTGGGCCTTGGGAAATTCGTGAATTGGCGAATTCACGAATTGGTGAATTGACGAAAAGGGGTGGCGACAGCAATTCACCAACTCACCAATTCACAAATTCACCAATTGCTTCGTGCCCACGCTAATAGAACAACTACGCTCCGGAGCCCGCGTCATTGCCGCAGAGCTTCGTCCACCGCGCGCTGAATTGGAAGCATCGGCGAGCCGTGACGCGTGGATTGATACGTATCACACCGTCCGCAGCTTGGCGCGCGGCGGGACCGTCGTGTTTCTCACCGACAGCGCCGTCGGGTCGAAAGAAGAAGACAACCTGCGGCATCTGGTCATCAATCTCGGCGCCGACGTGCCGCGATCCAGTGTCGTCCCGTTCCTGACGTGCAAACACCGGATCGATTACTGCCTTGCGTATGCCGATCGGGCACGCGATCACGGCTTCGAGTCGCTCGTCGTGCTCGGGGGCGACAAGAGCGTCGGGCCGCCCCGTTGCGTTGAACATGCGTGGCAACTGCGCGAGCACATCCGGCAGCGTGTACCAGATCTCATACTTGGCGGATGGGCAAATCCGCATGCGGATGCGATCGGTCAAGTCGATCACCTCATGCAGGATCGCGTGCACGCGGAATTCTACTTGACGCAAATCGTTTCGCATCACAGCCGCGCCGCCGTCGATCGGTTTCTCACCGAAGCCAGCCGGCGTGGTTTGCCACTTCCCGGAATGTTCGGCATTTTTTACTACCGGTCTGCCAACCCACGCACCCTGGCGGCCTTGAAAGATTTCCTTCCAGTGCCAGCTGACGACCTGACGCGAGAGTTTTCGTCCGGCGCGACACCCGACGAGATTTGTGCCCGATCGATCCGTGTGCTGACCGACGCCGGAGTCCGGCATTTCTATATCAGCAACCTGCCGCTCGGGCGCGCGGCTGTCACGTTGAATCGGATCTTGTCGCTGGTGAATTGATCCACTCGCTACTCGCTGCTCGCTGGTCGCTGGTCGGCGCCCGACTTAAGACCGAGAAGCGAGGAGCGGGAAGCGAAAGCCTTATACTGCACTCATGTCGCACTTCCTCGACGGCGTGCCGTTTTCCGGCATCATCCGGATACGCGACATGATGTATGCCGTCGAGGATCCTTTCCGTCTCGATCAAGGGGACGTCAGCTTCGACGCACCCGACACGGTCAAACGCGCCATGCACCGCGCGATTGACGACAACCACAGCCACTACGTGCAGACGACCGGCGTTCCCCGGTTGCTGAACCTCATCGTCGCGAAGCTTCGATCGATCAATCAGATTCCGGTTGGCGGATCCGACGAGGTCATGGTCACCAACGGTGGAATCCACGGCCTCTATATCCTCTGCCAGTCATTGCTCGAGCCTGGCGACGAAGTGATCGTTCCCGATCCCGAGTGGCCGCCGTGCATGGGCAACATCCGCGCGGCGCGCGGCGTTCCGGTTCCGTGCCGCCTTCACGAGAGCCTCGGCTGGCGCTACGACCTCGACGAGCTCGCGTCGACAATCACGCCGAAGACGAAGGCGATCTACATCAACTCGCCCCACAATCCCACCGGTGGCGTGCTGACGCGAGAGGATGTCATCGCGATCGTGAACCTCTGCCACGATCGGAATCTGTGGTTGATTTCTGATGAGGCGTATGAGGACGTCCTGTTCGACGGAGCGGAGCACGTCAGTCCGGGGTCGATTCCGGGAGCCTACGAGCGAACGATCTCCGTGTTTACTCTGAGCAAGTCCTACGCAATGACGGGACTGCGGCTTGGATATCTCGCACTCGCCGACGGCGCCATTCGCGAGCGGATGAAGAAGGCACTGTTCTACACGACCAGCAACGCGTCATCAGTGGTTCAGTATGGTGGAATCGGCGCGTTCGAGGGATCGCAGGAGACGGTGGCAGAGTACTGCCGCGAGCTCGAGGCGCGCCGCGATCTGTTCTACGCGGGCATCCAGGAACACGCCGGCGGCATTTTCACGGGTGCCCCTCCCAAGGGCGCCTTCTATGCGTTTCTGAAAATCGATCCTGCGTGGCGGCCCGATCGAATGCCTGAATCTGGATCGATCTCGTGGGCGATGGCCGAGTTTCTGATCGCGCGCGGCCGGATCGGCTGCGTACCCGGCGTCGACTTTGGCCTCAACGGCGAAGGCTATGTCCGATTCTGTTTCGCGCGCGACCGCAAGGAGCTCACCGGGGCCCTGGAATCGATGCACGGAGTCTTTTCTGAAATTGCTCGTTTTTGATTGCTGATTGGCATTTGCCTGACCAATCAATCAGCAATCGACAATCAGCAATTTCACGAATCCAAGTCACATCCGTCCAACAGCTCGATCAACACGTCAGGATTCGTGATGTGGCCGAGGATGTACGTGCGCGGACCCGGGGATCGCTTGACGAGCGTCGGAGTAAAAGCAATGCTGTCGGCCGCCCCCATCATCGGATTCGTCGCGAGGTCGCAGATCGTCAGGATGACCTTGTCCGATCGATAGCGCGAAAGCACGCGCTTGATGTTGCTGATCGCATTCGCCGATCGCGGCGAGTCGGCGCTCACGTACAAAATCAACTCGATTGGCTCCGGGCATCCGTCGTCGGGATTGTTGTTGCCGTTGTTGTTGCCGCCTTTTCGCGCGCGGCCCGGGCGGCCACTCGACTGGCTCGGCGGTCGCTTCGGCCCGCCGTCATCGAGCCGTTGACGGACGTGCGAGATCAGGTGATCGAGGTCGAACGGCTTTTGAAAGACGTCGAACCCGTCGACGTCCGACGGATTTGGATGCGCGGTGACGACCAGCGCCGGGGTCGCTTCCAGAAGTCCTTCGTGCTGAGCCTGTTGCAGCAGCCACCCTCCCGTCCGATTGGGCAGCGCGTAGTCGGTCAGAACAAAGTCAAACGTCTCCTCACGTAGCGCGTTGAGTCCCTGCTCGGCGGTCGCACATGCCGTGGTGTTGTAGCCCGCCATCTCGAGCAGCGTCGACAGGAGATCCCGGATATCGGGATCATCTTCAACGACGAGAATGCTCGCCCGCTCAAACGTCCGCCGCATCTCCGCCCGAACCCACGGCGCCCCGAGGTTTCCCTCACCGGCGTTCCACCGATCGTTCATACACGCTCCCGCGGCAGCTGGCCGCTCTCACTATCGAGAGCAATCTCTTTGCCGCCTTTACCAGGCCGCGCAACTTCCTCCTTTCACGCAACTTGCCGTGATAGCGCTGAGATGGGTCCGGAAGGATGTATCGGAACGGTTCGAGCTATGAGTCGCGCATGTATCATCGGTTAGCAAACCGACGCTCACGCTGCTGCTGCGCGGAGACTTCCTCACGCGTCAGCTTCTTGACCTTCAGCCCGCCAGGCTCAATGTTCAGTCGATACGGATGCTGCTCGTGATTTGACCCGCGCATCTTGATCACACGCATCTGCCGGTCGATCTCGTAGGACTCGGTCGAATAGTCCAGCGTCAGGATTGCATCCGCGATGGTGGACAGATACGGCGCCGTGTGTTCGGCGAGTTCGGAGGTCGCGATGGTCTGGGTAATCAGCGCGCTTCGACCATGTTCGCGAAGAATGGCCGCCACACCGATCATGAATTGCCGGAAGCCCTTCTCGGATGAGGCATGCTCGATCGACGAAATGCTGTCGATGATCACCAGCGACGGCTTCAGCTCTTCGAGCCCGAGTCGAAGATCGACGAGCAAGTCTTCCAGGCTCGTTGCCTCGGGATATCGACAGATGACTTTCAGGTTGCCCTTGTCGATGAACTCGTCCATCGCCATCCCGATCTCGCGGTAGTTCCGCAACAGGATCGGGCGCGTTTCCTCGAACCCGTAGTACACCACCCGTTCATTGCGTTGCGCGCCGGCGCGCGCATACAAACCGGAGAGAAGCGTCTTGCCGCTGCCGGTCGGACCGCGCACGATGATGATCGAGTTTCGCAGCCATCCACCGTGCGTCATCTCGTCAAGGCCGGCGACGCCACTCGAATACCGTTCCACGTGCGCCGAGTCGTGCGGCTCCTTCGCATCGAGTGGAAAGACGGCAAGTCCCCTGGTCGTAATGGTGCAGGGAAATTCTCCCTTGTAATGCGCGCTGCGACGGTACTTATTCACTTCTATCGAACGTCGCCGCCGGCCGCCGTCAACAATGTTGCGGAGGATGATCGTGAGATCGCACACGTAATCCTCAACGCCCATCGTCGTCAGTTGGCCGTAGTCTGCTGGAGCTTCGGCGAGAATGATCGCGGTCACTCCGAGCTTGCGCAGCGCGTACACCAGTTGAAAGAAGTGGCTGCGAAGCGCCTCGATCGGCGGCTTCGGACTGAAGAGCGCCGTGGCGGAATCGATCACGACCGCGCGCGCACCCGTTTGCTTGCTGAGCGCTTCGAGTCGGTGGACGAGGCCGAACAGATCGTACTCGCCCGAAACCAGCGTCGGGCCGTCCATTGGCCGCGTGATGTCGGCGAAATGCAGCGCCCCCTGCCGCACAAGACGCGATGTGCCGAGATTCAGCGTGTCACCAGTGTCCTGAAGATCCTCCGGCGACTCTTCAACCGCGACGATGATGGTGGAGATGCCCTGGCGTGCGAGGTTGCTGGCGATCTGCAAACCCATCACCGTTTTTCCAGTTCCGCTTTTACCGGTGATGAGCGTCGAGCGCCCTTCAGGTATGCCGCCGAGCGTGAGCGTGTCGAGCCCCGGCACGCCAGTTTCAAGCTTCTTGAGAGCGCTCATTCCTTCGATTCAACTCCACAGAGGCGGAGCATGTCCGCCAGAAGATCGGTCTCCCGCAGGTTGCCGAGTACCCACATGCGCGGCTCCGGGAAACGTTTGACCAGCGTCGGCGTAAACGTGATGCGATCCTCGACGCCGGCGAGCGGATCTCTTCCGAGATCGCGCACGCTCCATTGCACCTGATTGGTGGCGAAGCGCGACAGCAGCATCTCGAGATTCCGCCGCGCCTGAATCGATGCGGGGGAGGCGGAGCTGACGTACAACACGAGCTCCACTTTGTGCCTTCGCGGCTGTGACCCTTCGCGGGCCATGTCCGTGCCTCCGGAACTCACCCGATCAAGCTGACCACCGTCCTGCAAATCGAGCAGCCGACGGACTTGGCTGAGAAAGCTGTCGAGATCGAACGGCTTGGTAATGACCGTGATCTCGGGCGTCTCGCGTACGAATGGTTGCGCCGTGACGATCACTGTTGCGGCGCCGTTGAGCAGTCGCAGCCGATTCGCCTCACTGAACATCCACGTGCCGGTATGCCCCGGCATCGCGTAATCGCTGAGCACGAGGTTATACCGTGCTTCACGAAGACGGTTCAAGCCTTCCTCAGCGTTCGACGCTTCATCGACCCGATGTCCTTCGAGTTCGAGCGCGGTCACGAGCATGCGCCTGACGTCGTCCTGATCGTCGACGACCAATATTCGGGCGTTTGCAGCTGAAGTATTCACGTCGGAGTCACCGTGAGACACCCCGTGAGGACGCGGCCGCCTAAACGTCGAATGTCCGACGGACGAAAATCACCTTGCTCTGCTGCCGTTTCATACACACTTCGACCAGTCCGACTGTTACCAGCAAACCGGCTGCCCGCCAGCGAACGCCGTGGGCCGAATGGAAGGGAGGCGCGGGGAAACTAACGGACGTGGCGTCCGCCATCGACTCTCAGGGTTTCGCCGGTCACGAAGTCGGATTCGAGGAGGAAAGCGACGGCTTTGACGATCTCACTCTCGCCACCCCATCGACCAACCGGCGTGGAGGCTTCAACCGCACTTTGCTCCTCCGCCGTAGTCCCGGGAGGTGCGAGAATCGGCCCTGGGGCGATCGCGTTCACGAGGATCTGATCGCCTGCCAATTCGAGCGCGAGCGCCTCAGTCAATCCGATCACGCCGCGCTTGGCAACGTAGTAGGGAACGTAGCTCTTGTATCGCGGTCGGCCGCTTGCCGCCACCCAGTCAGCAAAGTTGACGATGCGGGCGGTGCCTGCCGCGCGCAGGTGCGGCAACGCGGCCCGCGAACAGAGAAACGCCGCTTTCAGATCCACATCGACAACGGCATCCCATGCGGCTTCGTCAGTTTCTTCGATCGACACCGATCGATAGACCGACGCCATGTTGATCAACACGTCGAGACGGCCGAGCGATTGAACGGCCTCGGACACGAGGCGCTGACATTCACTTCCCTGTGACAAGTTCGCCGAAATCACCGCGACTCGGCGGCCGGCTTCTCGAACCGCAACGGCCGCGTCCTCTGCTTCCGCGCGCGAACGGTTATACGAGAGCGCAATGTCCATGCCCCGTCGGGCCAGATCGACCGCGATCGCCGCACCAATGCGCTTGCCTCCGGTGATCAGCGCAGCTCGATCGCGTAGTTCCATGTGCAGGCGATTGTTATCGGCGGCCCTACATCAAAGTCGGCGGCTAAACAGGAGAGACGAGAGAAACGGGAGTTCGTCTGTTGAACAGATCTTCGGCGAACAAATGAATGCTCTCGTTTCTCCCGTTTCTCCTGTTACCGAAAATGAATGTATCAGACACGAGGAAGAGTCTGCCGATGACCGAAGAAGGTCGACCACGGAGACTTCGCGCGCATGCGACGCTCTGCGGTCTTGATGTTGAACAGCGCCGGGTCCAGCCGCGGGCTGACCTCGTCCCAGTCGAGCGGCATCGAGACCGGCGCCCGCGGCCGCCACCGGACCGAGTAGGGCGGCACGATCGTCTGCCCGCTTCCATTGCGCATCACGTCGAGATAGACCGGGGCGCGGCGCTTTGCCTTTCGCGTCTCGATGGTCACGAGCTTTGGATGCTCCCGCGCCATCTCGGTGGCGATCGCGGACGCATACGCGCGGACTCGCTCCTGCGCGGCGCCACGACGAAGGGGAACGAAGATGTGGAGTCCGCGGCCGCCCGAGGTCTTCACGAATGGCTCGAGTCCATGGTCCTCGAGTTTGGCGCGCAGCAGCAGCGCCGCGCGCGCGGCGGATGAGAACCCATCCGAGGGATCGAGATCGAACGCGAGCCAATCGGGCTTGTCGACCTCGTCGACCCGGCAGTTCATCACGTGCATCGCAATGCAGCCGAGGTTCACCAGGATCAACAACGTCTTTCGCGTCCCGCCGACGATGTAGTTGACCTCGGCGCCGGCAAAAGGCGCAGCAATGCTCACCACGGGAACCGCATCGGGCAGATTGCTCGGCGCGCGTTTCTGGTAGAAGCACGACGCGCGCACGCCCTCGGGACACCGCTCCATCGTGACTGCACGCCCCTTCATCCACGGGAGGATTTGGCTGGCGATGCGCGAGTAGAATCTCGCGAGATCCAGCTTCGTCAGGCCCTCGTCGGGCCAGAACGGTTTGGCAGGATTGGTGATGATCGCGCCGCCGAGACGAACGTCGGAACTCTTCACGGGTTTTGTCGATGCGGCCGTGCGCCGCCGTCACGAGCACTCAATTGTTCCGTGCGATCGGGTATTGTGACACTGTTTCGGGTCGACAAGTACAGTAATCTGCCAGGATCCGGTGTGCGGGATCCGTGATCCGGACAAGAAACGAGCACGCCATGCTTACACGCCGAGCGTTCTTTCATGCAACGGGAACCGCAGGGATCGCCGCGTTCGCTTCATTCGCACCAGACGGTTTGTCCCGTATCAAGACAGCGGGACGGCGTGTCGAGAATGTTGCACCGGTCGACGCCGCAATGGACGAGTCCTACTGGCGCGAGATCCAGCAGGCCTTCACGCTCGATCGGACGATCATCAATTTGAACAACGGCGGTTGCTCGCCGAGCCCGCGCGTCGTGCACGAGGCATTCAAACGGTATCTCGATATCTCCAACCAGGCGCCGGTCTACCACATGTGGCAGATTCTCGAACCCAATATCGAGAGTGTGCGACGGCGTCTGGCGTCCGAGTTCGGCTGCGATGCCGAGGAGCTCGCGATCACGCGGAATGCCAGTGAAGCGCTGCAAATCGTGCAGCTCGGTATCAATCTGAAGCCCGGCGATGAAGTCGTCACCACCAATCAGGATTACGGCCGCATGTTGACGACGTGGGACCAGCGGGTGCGGCGTGATGGCATCAGCCTGAAGAAAATTTCATTTCCGGTGCCGCCGCCGTCGATGGACGATCTCGCCGCGCGCCTGCTCGGCGCGATCACGCCAGCCACCAAGGTTCTCCATTTCTGTCACATCACAAACCTCACGGGACAGATCTTTCCGGTGAAAAAGATCTGTGATGACGCGCGCCGCCGCGGGATCAAGACGATCGTCGATGGCGCACACGCGTTCGCGCAGTTTCCCTTCAAGCAGGCCGATCTCGGCTGCGATTACTACGGCACGAGCCTTCACAAATGGCTGCTGGCGCCAATCGGGACGGGTTTCCTGTACGTCCGCCGCGAGAACATTGCCGGACTCTGGCCACTCCAGCCCGCGGCTGCATCGCAGACCGACAACATCCGCAAGTTCGAGGAGATTGGAACCCACCCGGCCGCAAACCATAACGCGATCGTCGAGGCGCTGAATTTTCACGAAGGGATCGGCGCCGAGCGCAAAGCCGCGCGGCTGCGTTATCTGCGCGATCGCTGGGCCAGCCGACTTGCGCGTCAGCCGAAGTTCAAGATCCATACGAGCATGGATCCGGCGCAGTCGTGTGCGATCGCGAACGTGCAGATCGTTGGTGTACCGACAGCAAAAGTGGTCAGTCGGCTCTGGGATCGGTGGCGCATCATCGCAACGCCGATTGTTCACGAGGAATTCGAAGGGCTGCGAGTGACGCCGAACGTCTACACCACGCTCGAGGAGATCGACACCTTCGCCGCGGCGATGGAACAGATCGCCGCCAGCGGTGTTGAATAGTCGACTACGATGTCACCGAATCAACGAACTCAGAAATACACCGTCAACCCAGTGGTCCACATCGATCCTTGATAGGACGGCAGAAAGTGCGCGCCGGAACCCGTCTCAGTGAGGTGGGATTTACTGACGGCGCCGGCGATGGTATCAGCGGTGATCGGATCCGACCCGCCGAATCTCAGAAATGTGTAGCGGTAATCGGCGTGGAAGGCCGCGTGGCGTCCCATCCGCAGTTCGGCGCCAAAACCTGCATGGGTACCGACACGTCTGGAAGTGGTTGAGTCAATCCGATGGTTGCCGGCAAGCTGTTCCACCTTGTGTGTGTACCAACCCATTCCACCGAGGACGTATGGCGAAAACGTTGAGGGCACCGGCGCGAGCAGCACGGATGCCTGAAGCGGGTAGTCGCGTACCTGTTCGGTCAACGTGTCGTTAGTTTGAACACGACGGTCGAACGACACCTCCAACGCTGTCCGCTTCGACAACCACGCCCGAAGGTGGCCGCCGGTAAACCGCTCGGCGCTCGTGTCGGTCTGCACGTCGCCGCGAACCATGCTCAAACGGCCACCGACGCCGACGCCCTGCGCCGCGCATGGCGACGCTGACCCAACAACAAGGAGACTGACGACTGTGGTCAGTCGTGTGAGTGATCGCATGGGGAGTACCTCGCGGATCGAGGTATCGGTCAATCAGGTTGCGCCCTGTAGAAGAGATGAAGCGCCCGATCCGTTCCGGGATCCGTTGTGCGGGACCCGGGATCCGAGGATTCGAAGATTAGGGATTCGAGGATTAGTGATGAGGGATTGAGCGGTCAACCGGAAGCGGAACGCGAAGCACCCTGCGAAAGTGCTGACGTTTAGCCGCGGACGTGCCGCCGGACCATTCCGGCGATACCTCCAGCGTTCCGCTCCCGGTCCACCGTGCCGGGCCCATGATTCCGCGCGGGAATGCGCGGAATCACGGACGCGGCGTGCACTCGATCTAGGTGAGAACCTTGATGACGACGCGGCGATTCTGCGCGCGACCGGCCTTCGTCTTGTTCGGCGCGATCGGCTTCTCCTCGCCGTAGCTGATGACGCTGATCTTGTGGAGCGGCACCTGGTGCTGTTCGTAGAGATAGCGCTTCACCGCTTCCGCACGCTCGAGACCGAGCTTGTAGTTCATGTCTGTCCCACCGGTGTTGTCGGTGTGGCCTTCGATCTCGATGAATGCACCGTTCGGGTTGGCTTTCAGCTGCTGGACCAGCTGATCGATGTCGGCCTTGGCCTCATCCGGCATCGTCGCCTTGCCGAACTTGAATCCGCCCTTGTCTTCGCTGAGCGTCACTTCGTAAACCAGTCTCTTGGACGCGCGCTCGAGTGAATCGGCTCGCGCGTTCACAGCATCAGCCGCGGCGCGTGCTTCATCCGCACGTCGCCCAGCGGCGTCGGCGCGCTGCCCCGCAGCCTGCGCCTTCTGATCGACTTCTCCAATCCGAGCCTCGTTGGCGCGGGTTCGTTCCTGCGTCTCTTCGACCGACTTGGAGAGCGTTTCGACCTTACCATTCACTTCCCCGACCTGCGTTCGTACCATTTTCTTGGTTGCGCAGGCGGTGGTTCCACCAAGCGCAAGCGCAAGAATTGGCGCTGCGACGACGAGCTTCTTCATCTTTGCCTCCGAGCGATGACTGCCGATTGAGCGAGTGAGTCCGTACTGGGGTTTAAACGACTGTTAGGGTCGCCGAGGGTCCCGGCGGTCCCGGATACGTAGCCGGCCCGTGCCCGAACGGTGAGCGCGCCATTTCGCGCGCGCACTTCGACGGGGCGCCATCCGTCGCGTGAGCTCGAAGCTTCAAACGCGAGGATGTACTGGTGCCGAAGCTCATCTACCACTTGCCGCGCCGCCAGGCTTGCGTGAGCCGGTGCGCTTGCGACGAACATTTCGCCGCCGGTCCAACGCGCGAGATCGGGAAGCGGTCCGGTCATCTCCGGAGCCGGCATGGCCGCCTGACGCGGATCGTCGATCATCGCAACCACGGCGACGATGTAGACCGGAATGTCGATGCTGCTCGCGATCGTCGACACCTGCTCTGAGGTAAGCCGACTTCGCGTGTCGATGCCATCGGTCAAGACCACAACCGCGCTGCGCTGCGGGACACGGCCCTTGCCGGGGCCTTCGCCGGCCACGATTCTGGCGGTTTCCGCGATGGCGTCGTACATCGATGTCTGTCCATACGGCGACTGGACGTGCTCAAGTCCGGCATCGAGCGCTTTCAGATCCGAGGTAAATGGCGTCACGCGATCCAAACGCGTGTCAAAACTGAAGAGTGCCGCCTCATCGCCTGGTTTCAGCGCGCCGAGCACGTGGCGCGCGGCCTGACGCGCGTCCACCGCCTTGGTTCCCACCCGCATGCTGCCGCTGATGTCGAAGAGCATCGCGAGCTTGACTGGCCCATCGGCCTGTGCACGGAAGTCGAGAATCGGCCGGGGCTTTCCGGCTTCGGCTACGATGAAATCCTTCCGTTCGAGGTTCTCAACGAAGCGACCTTTCCGATCGCGAACGACGGCGCTCACCGACACGACATCGATGGACGACCGGAACGTCGAAATTGGAGGTTCCTGCGCGAACACGTGCGGCGAGATCCCAGTGGTGGGGAGCAAGGAGAGCGTCAGCAGGGTGCTCACGAGGAAGCGCCTCGTCATGGCAGTCCGTCAATCCAAGTAGTTTGCCAACTTCTTAAGTTGTTACGGGGCTGGCCTTTATCTCGTCAGGACCTTTGGGAACAGCACAGCAAGATCACGAAAAACTGGTAAGAATTACGCGATCGGTCCTTTTGCACCGCGCATTCTTACACCCGGGGTCGAATACCCAACTTCCTGTAGCAACAAGGCTTTACGAGGTTTCGGATTACAGTTTTGCCAGCGGTGCATCTGCTCGCCTCTAGCGGCGCGCGGGCCAGGCCTGCAACGTCCGCGGGCCAATCCGATGAATGACGTTAGAATCCAGTCATGACGCCGCGCGTGTCCTCCGCGATTCCCGTTGCCGAACGCGTCCGCGGATTCAGCTACGCCATCCGCAACATCGTGGCGGAGGCCCGAAAGATCGAGGCGTCCGGACGCACGGTTCGCTACCTGAATATTGGCGACCCGATCATCTTTGGGTTTCATACCCCGCCTCACATGATCGAGGCGGTCGAGCGTGCGATGCGCGACGGCGACAACGGCTACGCGCCGTCGGTGGGCATCCTCAAAGCGCGCGAAGCGGTCGCTGCTGAATGCGTCCAGCGGGGGATGCCGATGACCCCGGATCGGGTCGTCGTGACATCCGGCACCTCAGAGGGCATCGAACTGGCGTTGACCGCTCTCGCCGGAGCCGGCGACGAGGTGCTGATTCCAGTCCCGACCTACCCGCTGTATACGGCGGTTCTCGCGAAGATCGGTGCCCGGGCTGTGTTCTATCGAACCGACGAACGACGTGGCTGGCAGCCGGACGTCGATCACATCCGCAGTCTGATTGGCCCAGCGACGCGCGCGCTGGTGGTGATCGATCCAAACAATCCGACCGGCGCCACCTACTCGGCGGACGCTCGGCGGGCGCTTGTCGACCTCTCCTCTCAACATAACTTTCCGTTGCTCGCTGACGAAGTCTACGCGGACCTCGCGTTTGACGGCCCGGTGCCGGCGATCGCCGCGCTCAATCCCGACGCACCGGTAATCACGTTTTCCTCACTATCAAAAGCGTATCTCGCTCCAGGATGGCGGGCGGGCTGGCTGGCCGTCGCACAAACCGATCGCCTCGATGAGGTGCTCGGCGGGATCAAAAAACTCGCCGACGGCCGCCTGTGCAGTACGGGTCCGATGGAGCATGCGCTCGCGGCGGCGCTCACCGGCGATCGTTCGCATCAACAGCTGTTTCGCGACGCGTTGCGCGAGCGCGCCCGCGTCACGTTTGAACACCTGAATGCGATCGAGGGCATCACGTGTGTTGCGCCAACCGCCGCCTTCTATGCCATGCCGCGTGTCGCACTCCCTCCTGGCAAGACCGACGAGGATTTCGTCCTCGCCCTCCTTCGTGCGACGGGCGTCCTCTGTGTCTACGGCTCCGGATTCGCGACCGCGCCGGGCGACGGCTATTTCCGAGTCGTGTTCCTCGCCGCGCCGTCCGAGCTCCGCGAGATCTATCAGCTGATCGCCGACTTCACGCGCGAGTTCCTCGCAGGGCGCGCTCGATAACGTGCCGACCGATCGCGCCAACCAGAAGTTGCTGATTCTCTGGACCATCGCGATGACGGCGCTCGCCGTCGTCGTGGTGTGGTGCGCCTATCTGGTCCGAGAGGTGCTGCTGCTCGTCTACGTCAGCGGCCTGTTCGCGATTGGGTTCAGTCCTGTCGTGCGCCTCATCGAGCGGCAGAAGGCTCTCCCGATCGGCACACGTCGACTTCCCAGGTGGCTCGCGATTCTCGTCCTCTACCTCATTATTATTGGCGCCCTCGTCGGTATCGGCTTCATGATTGCCCCGCCGCTCAACCATCAGGCGCAGCAGCTATGGGCGTCACTCCCCGACATGTTCGCGCGTGCGCAGGACTTTCTGATCTCCCAGGGCATTCTCCGGGAGCGCGTCACCATCACCGAAGCGGTCAAGCATGCCCCGGCGACGCATGGTGGGGAAGCGGTAGGCACGGTCTTCAGCGCCGTCGCCAGCGTGATCGGCGGACTGTTCGGGCTGCTGACGATTTTGATCCTGACGTTCTACATCCTCATCGAAGCCGACAACCTGCGGGAGACGATGCTGCATTTGTTCCCGGCCCGGGAGCGCAAGCGCGTCGATGCCATGAGCCGCGATATCACGATCAAAGTCAGCGCATGGCTCGGCGGACAGCTCCTGCTAGGAGCGATCATCGGTACGACGTCTGCGATCGGATTGTGGCTTCTCGGTGTCCCCTTCTTCTACGTCCTCGCGCTTATCTCGGGCGTCGGCGAATTGATTCCCGTCGTCGGCCCGGTGTTGTCCGCAATCCCGGCGATCTTGATCGCCGCGACGGTTTCACTGAAGAAGGTGCTGCTGGTGATCATCTTCTTCATCGTCCAACAACAGTTCGAGAACCACGTGCTCGTCCCCAAGGTGATGCAGCGGCAGGTGGGCGTCAGCCCGGTCACCGTGATCGTCGCACTCCTCATCGGCGGGAAACTGCTGGGGATCGTCGGTGCGATTCTCGCCGTTCCAACGGCAGCCATTCTGCTCGTCGTGATCAGCGAAGTGCTCGAGTCACGCGACCGAACCAGTCAGTAATAAAAGAGGATTGCGACCCAGGGGAAGACCGCGACGGCCAGATAGAGCACGGCGAGCGCGGCGACGGCCCGGTGGACGGCTGAGAGATGGAGGGCGATGCCGAACGCCACCGCAGCACCCTTTGCCGTCGCCAGCGCGGCGCCTTCACCGAGCAGCGCCATCAACCACCCAATAAGAGGGTTGGCTTCGATGTGCAGGCCGTATGTGCTGACGCCGACATACGTCAGGACGCCGTCCGACGCCTGAGCGATCAGGAACACAAGGAGGGCGACGTCACCGAAGATATCGCGGCCGGTACTTCCGCGGGTGCCCACTTTCACTCCCCAGTTCCGCAAAGTCGGCAGGTTCCCTGCCTCTTGCCCACTGATCGACGCCACAACGGCATCTTAGGTCAATGCGAATGCCAACCACTGATCGCCACGGATGAACACGGATACACTTTTGTATTGTCGGGGCGCAGTCCGCATACGGGCCCAGAAAAATCCATGTTTTTCCGTGTTTTTCCGTGGCTCTAATCTCGTGCTCTTCCGTGGCCTATACTCCGTCCATGCGCCACGATCCGCTCTCTTACCTGGGCGAAGAACTCAACAATTTGAAAAAGCAGAATCTATACCGTGGGCTGCGGATCCTCCAAAACGAGCAGAAAGCGCATACCACCTTCGACGGCCGCTCAGTAGTCAACCTGTCGTCGAACAATTATCTGGGCCTCACCACACATCCACGGCTCCGGGAGCGGGCGCTCGAGGCGCTCAAGGCATTCGGGGTCGGGTCCGGCTCGGTTCGAACGATCGCCGGGACCATGGCGATTCACATGGAGCTGGAGCGGCGTCTGGCCGACTTCAAGAAGGTAGAAGCCGTCGTCGTATTCCAAAGCGGCTTTGCCGCCAATGCCGGTACCGTTTCCGCAATCCTGACCAAGGACGACGTCGTGGTTTCGGATGAATTGAACCACGCCAGCATCATCGATGGTTGCCGCCTCAGCCGCGCGACGATCAAAGTGTTTCCGCACAAGGATGTCGACGCCGCTCGGCGGATCATTCACGCGCTTCCGTCGGCGCAGCGCAAGCTGCTGATCACTGATGGTGTGTTCAGCATGGACGGCGATCTCGGCCCGCTGCCTGAACTTTGCGAACTCGCCGAGAGCACCGGCTGCATCATGATGGTCGACGATGCGCATGCCAGTGGCGTGTTCGGGCAGAACGGTCGCGGCACGATCGACCATTTCAATGTCCATGGCCGGGTCGACATCCAGGTCGGTACGCTGTCGAAGGCGATCGGGGTGCTTGGCGGGTACGTCGCAGGGTCCAGAAACCTGATCGAATTCCTGTACCACCGTGCCCGGCCGTTTCTGTTTTCCACGTCGCATCCTCCCGCCGTGGCCGCCGCATGCATCGCGGCACTCGACGTGCTCCTCGAGGAACCGCAAATCATGGAACGCCTCTGGGAGAACACACGTTTCTTCAAAGAGGGGCTCGTGCGGCTTGGGTTCAATACCGGCATCAGTGAAAGCCCGATTACACCGGTGATCGCAGGAGACAGCGCGAAAGCCAACACGCTTTCCGACGGCCTGTTTGAGGCAGGGGTGTTTGCCCAGGCGATCGGATACCCCACGGTGGCGCGAGACAAGGCGCGTGTGCGAACAATCGTGACCGCGACGCACACGCGCGACGATCTCCAGTACGCACTCGACGCCTTTGCCAGGGTTGGAAAACAGATCGGCTTGATTTGAAGAGCTATCCTTCGGATCGCGCACGCGAACTCTTCGTCACCTACACTCGGGACGTCTCGCCCGACGATCTCCAGCGTCTGTTCACCGACGACACCCGCGACGCATATCGCTTCTTCACGCGCGGAAAAGATGACGACCGCTTTGCCGGGATGCCGCTGTGGAAGAGCGTGCCGTTGCGCCTTCGCGAGTTCTTCATCGCGTTCACGATTCGTCTGTCACCAGCCCGCCGCATCCTGTACGTCGGCGCGCTCATCATCGCGCTGACGGGAATCATCCGGCTGTTTCGCGGATTCGCGTCGATTGATTTCCCGATCGGCGTGCCGTTCCTCCAGGTCGGTGTGCTCATGCCGGTCTGGGTGGATGGCACGCTGGCACTTCTCATCAGTCTGTTCCTCGTGAATCTGTTGATGCTTCTCGAGGTCGCGGACCGTTTGTCGCTCAAAGGAGAGCTCGAGATCGCGCGCGAGATTCAGCTGGCGATGCTGCCCAAGGGCACGTACCGCGCGGGTGACATTGAAATCTCTGGGATGACCCGGCCGGCGAACACCGTTGGCGGCGACTTCTACGATGTGCTTCCGCTCACCGACGGACGAATCATCGTGACGCTCGGAGATGTGGCCGGAAAGGGAAGTCCAGCGGCGCTTTTGATGGCGTTGTTACTGGCTGTGCTCCGAACGCTCGTCGATGAAGATCTCGACCCGCCGTCGCTCATCGAACGTGTCAATGCCCAGATATGCCGGCACAGTCCGTCATCGCGGTTCATCACGCTGTTCTATGCGGTCTACACGCCAACGACCGGCACACTGGCGTACGTGAACGCCGGTCAGAATCCGCCGATGATCCGCCGCGCCGATGGCCGGTATGAGCGTCTCGGCAGCACAGGTGTTGCGCTCGGCATGTTCGAGCATTCCACCTTTGCATCCGTTGAGACCTCACTCGCGCCTGGGGAGATGCTGGTCATGTACAGCGACGGCATCACCGAGGCAGAGGATCCGACCGGGCGTCCTTTCGAAGAGAGCGGACTCGAACTCGTCGTCGATCGCCATGCCGGCCAGGAACCGGCAGAAATCGGTGTGCAGGTGATCAAAGCGGTCGAAGCGCACGCCAGGGCGTCGCGGTTCATCGACGATCTGACGATCCTTCTGCTGAAGCGGCGGGCGTAGGAGACGACGAAGACAACGGAGTTCACAACGAAGGAACGAAGACAACGGAGGTAAACGGAGAAAAGATGCTCCGGGCATCCACGTCGACGGATGTGTTTCGGTGGATGCCCGGAGCATCTTTCCCTTCGTTCGTCTCAGTTAGCTTCGTTTCTCCGTTGTGAACTCCGTCCACTCCGTTATCTCTGCCTTCATCGAAACGCAAAGATCCGAGTGTCGCCGACGACGGCGAGCGGAATGAGTCCGTCGACCGCTCGTTGGCCGGTGACTTCAAAGCGTTCGCGGAACGCCTCGTACTCGCCGGCATCGACGACAAGAATGGGTTCGTACCCTTGCGCCCTGAACGTCGCGAGCGCCTGATCGAGTCGCGTCGGTGAGAGCAGATCCCACCGGAGTATCGGCCGATGGGCGTAGTACCTGATGCTGCCGCTGTGCTGCGCGGCGAGCACGAACGCGTTCGCCGGTCCTCTCGTCCGCACGTACTCGCCGGCAAGCGGATACTTTCGCTCCTGATTGCGGAGCTCGAACGCACGGTGTCGCTCTGCGTACGCCAGCGAGGAGGCGCCAATCACAACGACGAGGATCGCGGCAACGGGAAATCGCCACATCGCTGGAAGCGCGCGCAGTCCTTCCATGGCGCACGCGGCAGCGAAGAACAGCATGAGTGGGATCGCTGGCAGGAGGAACCGCGTGTAGAACCACTCGTGCGGCTGAAAGAACATGTAGGGCAGATACGCAATCCACACCGCCACCGAAAGAAGCAGTCCCGCCCACGCAAGACGCGGGTTCTTGGCGCGGCGTACGATCCAGAATGGCGCGCCGAGCGACAGCCAGATGAAGGGAGTGTGGCTCAGCGTCATCCATCGCGGATATCGCGCGAGGTTGGGCACCACGTACTCGAAAGCGAAAACGTCTGACGCGGTTCCGTAACCGGACGCGAATGGCGATCCGTATCGGATATGCTGAATCCAGCCGAGCACAATGATCCCGGGTGCGATCGCGACGATGAAGTACATCGCGCGTCGCAGGCGGTCGGATGTATTCGACGCAATCGAAAGAGCCGCGACGATTGCCGCCAGGGGCGCAAGATTGGGCCTGATGAGAATCGCAACCGCCGACAACACGCCCGACACCACCGCTCCCGCACGCGACCCGCGCGATGCGGCAATCACCGCGGCGAGCCAGACCGCCGCGCCGGGCACGTCACTCATCGGTTGCACAACCTGATAAACAAATGTTGGACTGAGCGCCACGAACAGCGCCGCTACAGCACCCGCGAACCCGTCTCCGCTCAGAACTCCAAAGTGGTATGTCAGCCACACCAGTAATGCGCCGAACAAGGGGACGATGAGGTAGATGGCGGTTTCGGAAAGAAGCGAGACAGGCGCGAGCAGAAGTGGAAGGCCGGGTGGATACATCGGCGAGATGACACCGGCGCGCGGCCCCTTTGTGAATCCGAGCGGCGTCAGCGTGTAGTCGACGTTCGGCCACTGGTAATCACCGCTCACCGGAATGATGTCGGTCAGCTGGCCCTGGGCCAGAAGCCGTGCCTGGCCAACATAGCCGTAGGAATCGGCGCCGCCATTTGCGAATGTGCCAAAACCGATTCCGATCGCGAGGGCCAGGAGCGTTGCAGCGACCACGATCAATCGACTGGCGGCCTCTGACTCGAGGTCGACCGCCAGGTTTCGGGAGATTGCGGCAATCCTTGCTCGGGTCGCGACCACCAGCGCAATCGCCCCGATCGCCGCTACCAGCGCCGGTCGCTCCCACGAATGGGAGCTGAACCGAAGGCCGGCGACTGCGACCTTGAAGCCGCCGGTCAGGGCGACGCCAACGGCATAAATGGCGGTTGCGCCAACGAGGGCGATTCCCCAGGGAATCCACCGGTCACGGCGACGTGGCGTCCCATCCTTTATCACTGAGACCTGCACCTTTTGACCCCCGGGGTCATTTCCGGGATCTAATATTGAACCGCCATGCCTTCCGCCCTGGTTCGCATGTTTGCCGCCCTCTGCTTCATCGTCTGTCTAGGAGGGCCGTACTCTGGAGCCGGGCAGGGTGTGGCGCCGGTCGTCCAGCCGGTGGATGGCGTGACGACGTTGCTCCGTGCGCTGCAGCAAGCCGCGGCGGCGGGAGACCGCACCGCGCTGCTCGCGCTTGGCGACGCGCAAATCAGCCGGCCCAGTTTCGACGATTTCGCCGCGACGGTGACGACGCCCCCACCGACGCGGGTCGTCGTCACCGAACGCGATCGCGCGCCGCGTGATGCAGGGGTGCTGCGCCTCGTGGTTGAGATTTTTACCGAGCGCGGCATCGAAGGGCGCCTCGGCACCTGGCGCATCGACGCCCGCCCTGGCAACACACCATCGGATCCGTGGCGAATCGCATCGGTCAGCCGGCTGTCGGTTGTCACCGGCCTGTATCGTCTCGCGCTCGACACGGCCACAGAGTACGACATCAACAATCTCGTCGTCCGCGCACCCGATTTGACTATCGACGTGCCGTCGGGCCGTGCGTTCCTCGCCTCGACGCCTGACGGTCCAACGGCCATGGTGCTGATTGGGCGGGGACGCATGACGTTCAGCCCGCCTGATGTTGCCGAGCGGATACAGGTCCACATCTTGTCGGGACGGGATGAACTTGTCGAAGAGATCGACCTCGCGTTTCTCCGTTTTTCTCCATATCAGTTCGGAGCCCTCATCGACAAGAACGCGCTGAAGACGCGAACCGTGGATTCCTCCGACGTGCGCACTGCTGTCGGGGTGTTCAACGAGCTCGCGCCGCGATCACTACAAGTAGATCTCTCCGACATCAGCCGCGATCGCTGGTCGTTGTCGCCGGGGTTCGCCGACGTGATTGCGGAGCTGCGCACCAAGCGGTTCGGCACGATCACCTACGCCCGTTCGAGCAGCGAGCCGGAAGACATCAATGTGTTCGATCGAAAGCGCCGGCGCAACATTTCTATCTACACATCAGCAGCCAAGCTGGCGCAACGGGGCCGTTTCTATTCTGAAGACGAGCGGCTTGACTACGACGTGCTCGCCTACGACATCGACGCGCAGTTCATGCCCGATCGATCGGCCATCGACGGGAACGCGAGGTTGAAAATCAAGATCCTCGAGGATGGAACCAGCTCGCTGACGTTGAAGCTCGCCGAGACCGTCGCCATTCGAGGTGTGTACTCACCTGATTTCGGACGGCTGCTTCACCTCCGCGTCGTCGGACAAAACAGTATCATCGTGAATTTGCCGGAGGTGCTGGCGTCGGGTACCGAACTCTGGCTCGACGTTCGATACACGGGCCCGGTCGTGCCGCAGGCCTTCGATCGCGAAGCTATTCAGATTGCTCAGGGGCCGCCGGCACAGGATCAACGGATCGAAATTCCACTTCAGTCGCGGTACTTGTACAGCAACCGTAGTTATTGGTACCCACAATCGACCGTGACCGACTATGCAACTGCAACGATCCGTGTGACGGTTCCGGCCGACTTCGACGCGATCGCAACCGGTCAGCCGGTCGAATCGCCAACGCTGCCGCCCGGCGGCGGAGACAATCAACGCCGGCGAAAGACGTTCGTGTTCGAGGCGTCGCGTCCGGTGCGTTACCTCGCCGTCATCGTCAGCCGCTTCAACCGCCTGGACAACGCACGCATCCCCGCCGGGTCGTCGGACGTGTCGCTCTACATCCAAAGCACGCCTCGCGCACCCGTGCGGATCCGGGAGACCACCGAACGGACCGCGGGAATCCTGGCGTTTTATGCGTCGCTCCTCGGCGATGCGCCGTATCCGAGTTTCACTCTGGCGATGGCCGAGAGCGACCGGCCCGGCGGCCACAGTCCGCCGTACTTCGCCGTACTGAATCAGTTGCTGCCAGGTTCGACCATCGTCTGGCGCAACGATCCAGTGAACTTTGAAAACTTCCCGTCATTCTTTCTTGCGCACGAACTTGCGCATCAGTGGTGGGGCCAGGCGATCGGTTGGAAGAACTATCACGAGCAGTGGCTGAGCGAAGCGTTCGCCCAATACTTCGCCGTGCTGTATGCCGAGAAGGATCGGGAGGGTAGCCTGCCGGGAATTCTCCGGCAGATGCGGCGAACTGCGCTCGAGGCGTCGTCGGATGGGCCGATCTATCTTGGGTATCGTCTCGGACACATTCAAGGCGACGATCGGATCTTCCGGGCGGTCGTCTACAACAAAGGCGCGATGGTGTTGCACATGCTCCGGCGCCTGATTGGTGAAGATGCATTCTTCGGCGGCATGCGCGCCTTCTACCAGCAGTGGAAATTCAAGAAAGCGGGCACCGACGACTTCCGCCAGGTCATGGAACGGGCAGCAGGCCGCAACCTGGAACGCTTCTTCGCCATGTGGGTCTTTGGATCGGACATACCGCGAATCAAGTTCACCTCTCACCTTTCCGCAACCGAGGCGACCGTGCGTTTCGAGCAACTGGGTACAGTCGTCGACGCGCCGGTCACCGTCACCATCACCTACGAGTCGGGAACCGTCGAGAGTGTGGTCGTGCCCCTGACCGAGAAACAAACCGAGCAAACGATTCCGCTGAAGGGGCGGGTGCGAACGATCACGGCGAATGCGGATAACGCTGCACTGGTGGAAATCGAA
>Ga0114129_10000700_pt1 | contig 42211 bp, 31 predicted proteins | sample RhiMetdeltSRZDD1_FD_80071 | JGI IMG/M metagenome (GOLD analysis project Ga0114129, IMG submission 80071) | Populus rhizosphere microbial communities from Tennessee, USA - Rhizosphere MetaG P. deltoides SRZDD1 (version 2) (version 2) | ecosystem: Host-associated > Plants > Roots > Rhizosphere >...
ATGGTCCAGCGCCGCGCGCCACCGCTGGACGCCGTTGGCGATTTCCGCCGCCAGCGCCCGGTCGCGCTCGTCGTGGAGCGTGGTCGCGATGCCGGCGATGGCGCTCGGAAGATCGAGATCGCCCGACGACACTGCATGCAGGACGTCGTACGCAGCCCGGCGCGCCGGCGCGATCATGGCTGCGCGGCGAAGCGCGCGCCGGCCGCGACACGATGGCCGGCCAGGAACTCGCGGGCTGTCAGCGGCCGTTTGCCCTCCGGCTGAATCTCCAGCAGGCGCAACGCGGCATCGCCGGAGGCGACGACGAGCCGATCGCCGTGGGCTTCCGTCACGGTCCCCGGGTGAGCGGCGACGCGTTCGACGATTGGAAACGACCGCCTCAGAATCACGCGCGATCCACTCAGAAAGCTGAACGCATGCGGCCACGGATGCAGGCCGCGAATCAAGTTGTGGATGCGAAGTGCCGGCCAGATCCAGTCGACCACGCCGTCGTCTTTCGTGAGCCGCGGCGCGTAGGTCGCCAGCGCGTCGTTCTGCGGAATCTCGTCCGCTGTCCCGGCCGCGAGGCGGTCCACGACAGAAACCAGGAGCGGCGCCCCGATCCTGGCGAGATCGCGTTCGACGACATCGCTCGTCTCGTCTGCGTCAATCGATCGAGTCGCCATCGCCATCATCGGCCCGGCGTCGAGCGCCTTGACCACGCGCATGATCGTCACGCCCGTTTGGGATTCGCCGGCAATCACGGCGCGATGGACCGGCGCCGCACCGCGATACTTCGGCAGCAGGGAAGCGTGGACGTTGATCATGCCGAGGCGCGGAGCCTCAATCAGATCTTCAGGAAGAATCTTTCCGTAGGCCGCCACGACGCCGAGATCAGGACCGAGCTGCATGAAGCCATCGACGAACGCGGAATCCCTCAGTCGCAACGGCTGGAGCACGGGCACGCCGGCCTTCACGGCGAGGGCCTTGACCGGTCCGTCGACCGTCTTCTGCCCGCGTCCTCGCGGGCGATCCGGTTGTGTGACGACGGCGACAACGTGGTGCTGCGAGTGGAGCAGGGCCTCCAGGGTCGGCACGGCGAAATCGGGCGTGCCGAAGAAGACCACGCGAAGCGGCGCGGCCGCTACCATTTGCCGGCGCGCGTCATCTTGCGGATCTTGCGCACGATCAGATCGCGCTTGATGCCGCGAAGGCGATCGACGAACAGCGTTCCGTCGAGATGATCGAGCTCGTGCTGGAACGCCCGCGCCAGGAGACCGGTCCCCTCGTGGCGCTGCTCGGCGCCGTGACGGTCGAGCGACTTCAACACGATCCGCGACGGTCGGACGACCGTGGCGTTGAACCCGGGCACACTCAGGCACCCTTCTTCCTCGATCTGGACGCCATCGAGCTCGACGACCTCGGGGTTGATCAGCGCCATCAGCCCGTTCGGCTCGCGGCCGACGGAGATGTCGACGACGAACAGGCGGAGCGGAACGCCGACCTGCGGCGCCGCAAGGCCGACGCCGGGCGCCGCGTACATCGTGTCGATCATGTCGTCGATCAGCCGCTCGACGTCGGGCGTGATCTCCGCGACCTCCTTCGCCGGAGCGTGGAGCGTCGCGTCACCGTACTTCAGGATCGGACGAATCACCGGTTACGTACGGTGCCACAGAGACACGGAGTCACAGAGAAAAACCACAGAGATCAAATCAACCACCGAGTCACGGAGCGACTGAGCACGGACGTGCAGGCCGCGCACAGATTGCGTGAAGCGCACGTGAACGCCGATCAATTCGACGGGCGGCGCGAAGCGCCGCGGCGGGTGGAGATGATCCGCGGGAAAACGAGTCGCCCTTTTCTCACACGACTCGTTTTCGCGCGGATCATCTCCGCCCGCACGTTGGCCGGCTTCGCCGGCCAACCCGTCGAATTGAGGCGCTCGGTGGCTCTGTGTCTCTGTGGTTCCGTCCGTGAGCGCGCGCGGCATCGACGTCCCGTCCTACCCCCGAACAAAGCGGCGTGCGGTCCGCGCGCGAAACGCCTCCCAGCTGGCGAGGAGCTCGGTCATCGAATCGCCGCCGAATTTTTCGATCGCGGCATCGGCAAGGACGAAGGCGACCATGGCCTCGCCGACGACCGCCGCGGCCGGCACCGCGCAGACGTCGCTGCGCTCAATCGTCGCGGGGCTCTCCGTCATCGTCGCAAGATCGACCGAGCGGAGCGGCTTCATCAGCGTCGAGATCGGTTTCATGAACGCCGAGACCCGCAGGTCCTCGCCGTTGGTGACGCCGCCCTCGAGGCCGCCGGCATTGTTGGTCGGCCGGGCGACGCCCACGAGCGCGCCGGGCCGCGTCGGCACGATTTCATCGTGGACGCGGGATCCCGGCAGCGACGCCACCGCCGTTCCGCGGCCGATGCCGACCGCTTTGATCGCGGGAATCGACATGAGCGCCTGCGCCAGCCGGCCGTCGAGCTTTCGGTCCCACTGCACGTAGCTGCCAAGGCCGGGCGGCACGTTGTGGGCAATCACCTCGAAGCTGCCGCCCATCGTATCGCCGGCCTCGCGCGCGCGATCGATCTGGGCGATCATCCGTTGCTCGACGTCCGGGTCCGCGCAGTGCAGCGGCGAGTCGACGTGGATGCGACGGACCTCCTCGAACGTCAGGGCCAAGGGGTCCGCGATCGACTCGCTGCCGATCGTCGTCACGTGACTGGCGAGCTCCGTCCCGATGGCGCGGAGAAGCTGCCGCGCGATGCCGCCGACCGCGACGCGTGCGGCCGTCTCTCGCGCGCTGGCACGTTCCAGCACGTTCCGCATGTCGTCGTGGCCGTACTTCACGAAGCCAGCGAGGTCGGCGTGGCCCGGTCGCGGCCGCGTGACGGCCGGCCGGTCGGCGCCGCCCGCGTCCGCAGGCATGTCGGCCTCCACGTGCATGGTGCGCTGCCAGTTCTCCCAGTCCCTGTTGGGGATCAACAAGGCGATCGGTCCGCCCGTCGACTCACCGTGGCGGACACCGCTCAGCGCCTCCGCCCGATCCGATTCGATCGCCATGCGGCGCCCGCGGCCGTACCCGGTCTGACGACGGCGGAGATCGGCGGTGAGCGCGTCGAAGTCGATGGCGAGGCCGGCAGGAACGCCGTCGAGAATCGCGACGAGCGCCTTTCCGTGCGACTCGCCCGCTGTGAGAAATCGCAACATGCGCGCTCATTCTAGCCGAAAAAATTTGCCACCTTTCGAGCGGTGCCGTGCGATCTGCCGAGCAATTCGCACCGGAAGAGTTCTTGCACCCGGGTGCGCCACCGTGAACGGAGACACGCTGACCCTCGTCGCCGATCGATTCCGTGTCGACGATCGCAGGACCGCGTGCGCGATCGATCTCGCGACGGCGCAGTACGTACGGCTCGTCGTCGCAGCGGCCGGCGATGCGGCGGACCAGCGGCGATGGCTGGTGCGATGCGACGAGCTGTACCGGCTGCGCCATCCGGCGCTGGCGACGTTGATCGACTACGGCCACGCCGATCGCGCGCAGCGGTTCGAGGCGTGGCTGTGCGACGCGCCGTGGAGCGGAGCACCCGATCTGATCGAGCGTACGGTGACCGCGGCGCGGGTCTTCCTGCGACGCATGGGCATGACGGTCGGCCAGGAGGGCGCGTGGCTCGTCTGTCACCGGGGACCGCGGCCGGTCGCGATTGCGCCGGAGACGGCCGGATACTTCGAAAGCACCAGGCCTTCAGCCGAGCGTGACGAGCTCGGACTGGGAGGAATCTCCTTGATTGAACGTCCCGCGGTCGCCGGGCTGACCGAAGTCTTTCAGATCGTCGACGACCGTCGTCCGCGCGTGGCGGCGTTATGGGGTCCCGACGGTTCGGGCCGGACGACGGCGATATTCGGGCTGGCGCGAATGGCGCGGGTCAACGGTTTCGTGCCGATCGATCGGCGCGTCCTCGAGGCGAGTCGTGACGCGATCGGGCCACGCAGTCTCTTCATCGTCGATCGCGACGACGATACGCATCCGACGGACGCGTGGCTCGGCGCCACGCTGCGGGATCCACGGGCGCATGTGTGCGTGGTGGTGCGCGAGGAACCGCCAGCTGGCATCGACGCGGTGGCGCTGCGGCGGCTCGACGTCGAGGATCTCGCGGCGGCGGTCCGTCCGGCGCCGGCGGGCGAGGAGGCGGCTCGCGTGCGCGTACTGGCCCAACAGTCACTGGGCTTGCCGGGAGCGTTCGTCGCGCGCCTCTGGCGGCTGCCGCTGTCGCGGCCGCGCCGGACACGGGTCGCGCTGTCGCGTGTCGCCGAGCAGAACGCGGCGTATGGCGACGCAGGGGTCGACCTGACGTCGGTCGCAGACGCCGCGCAGCCCGTGAGGTGGGCCGCGCCGGGCGAGCTCGTCGCGCTTCGGCGGCGCGTCGAAGCCGCGCACGCGCTGCTCGCATCCGGACGGCACGCGCCGGGTCTGCGTCTGCTGCGTCAGGCGATAGGCGGCCTCGCGCGGCGCGACGCGTGGGGAAATGCCGCGCACGGCGCGCTCACCCTCGCGGCCGAATTGCTGCACCGCGGGAGACCGCAAGACGCCTTGAAAGCGCTCGACGAGGCGCGCGAGTACGCCTCACGGTCCGGCAACGGCGCCACGCTGATCGAAGTGGCGGTCCTTACTGGTGACGCGTGGATCGATCTGGCGCGTCTCGACGAGGCCGAGCGCGTGCTGACCGCCGCGCTCGGCAGCGCTCGCGCGGACAGCGATCGCTGGCGCGCGTCGCTTGCGGCCACGAGCCTCGCGCGCTGCCTGTTCTGGCGAGGCGCCTGCGCCGACGCCGCTTCGTTCATGAACGCAGAACCGATCGACACCGCCGACAGTTCCTCCGCCGTTCGACGGCTTCGGCGGCTCGCGTGCGTGACGATCGCACGTGGCGCGCCGGCCGGCGCCCTGGCCGCGGTCGAAGAGGCGCGCGCCGTCGCTGTCAGCCGGCACGACGATCGGCTGCTTGCCGACGTCGAGCATACGTCGGCCTTCATCCGTCTTCGCATCGGCGATCTCGACGGCGTCGATCGAGACGCGGCCGCCTGCGTGGCGCTCGCGCGCGCGGTGCGCCGGCCGATGCGCGCGTTGTCGGCGCGGCTTCTGCTGATCGAGGCGGAACGCCGGCGCAACGCGGCCGGCTGGCGTGGCGCGCTGCACGCGCTGCGTCGGCTCGCGGCGGCCGCGCCTCCGCTCTTCAGGGCCCGTTGGGATCTGTTGAACGCCCTCGGCCGGTCGTCCGACGTGCCGACCGTGGTGTCACGCCACGTGGCCTCGACCGGACTTCATGCGCTCGAGCTGTTTGCAGGCGAACAGCCGCGGGGCTCCCGGTCGGGCGAGCAGGCGGGACGGGAGGCCTTCGTCGACGAGATCCTCGCGATTCTCCGCGTCTGTCACACGGCCGACGACGAATCGACGGTGCTCGCGCACGTCTGCACGCGCGTACGGCGGCACGTGCATGCCGCGGCGGTCTGCTTCATGGTGACGCGCGGCGGAGCGTGCGAAGCCGTGGCGACCGACGGCCCCCGAATCGATGCGGAGGTGGCCGAACGGGCGATCGAAACGGGACTCACCATCGGCCCGCATCGCGTCCGCGAGCGCCTTGAAGGCGCTGCCGCGATTCAGTACGGCGGCGAGACGATTGGCGCGCTCTGCGCGCGCTGGACGCCCGGTACGATGGACGACCTGTCGCGCGTGGCCGCCATCCTGTCGATGGCGGCCACGGCCGCTGCGCCGGTCGTCGCCGCGCTGATCGCGAGGCGCCCGAAGCGCCATGCGACCGGCGCGGACGAGCTGCTCGGCGTCACCGGCGTGATGGTCGAGCTGCGCCAGTCGGTCGAGCGGGCGGCGGCCGCGCCGTTCGGCGTGCTCGTCGAAGGCGAGAGCGGCAGCGGCAAGGAGCTCGTCGCGCGCGCGCTCCACCGGTGCGGCCCGCGGCGCGACCGGCCGTTCGGCATCGTGAACTGCGCCGCGCTGCCCGACGACCTGCTCGAAGCCGAGCTGTTCGGTCATGCGCGCGGATCGTTCACGGGCGCGATTGCCGACCGTCCCGGCGTCTTCGAGAACGCGCACGGCGGCACGCTGTTCCTCGACGAAGTTGGCGAGCTGTCAGCCCGCGCGCAGGCCAAGCTGCTGCGCGTGATTCAGGAAGGTGAGCTGCGCCGGATTGGCGAGAACACCGCCCGGCGCGTCGACGTCCGGATCGTGTCGGCGACGAATCGCGACCTGCGAAACGAAGTGGAGAAGGGCCGGTTCCGGATGGACCTGCTGTATCGCCTCGACGTCATCCGTATCACCGTCCCGCCGCTGCGCGATCGGCGCGAGGACATTCCCGTCCTCGTGGATCACTTCTGGAGCGACGCGACGCGGCGGATCGGCAGCCGTGCGATGCTCGCGCCGCGGACGCGCGCCGTACTGGCAGGCTACAACTGGCCGGGGAACGTCCGCGAGCTCCAGAACGTGCTCGCGGCGCTGGCGGTTCGCTGTCCAAAGCGCGGCGTCGTGCCGGCGTCGGCGCTGCCCGCGCACCTCGTCGGGATCTCGCGGCCCGAGGCGTGGCGGCTCGATGCTGCGCGCCGGTCGTTCGAGGAGGGCTTCGTGCGCTCCGCGCTCATCCGCACGGGCGGCCACCGCGGCCGCGCCGCCGGCGAGCTCGGCGTGACGCGTCAGGGCCTGAACAAGCTGATGGCCCGTCTGGGCATCACCTAGGCAGACCTGCGTGTCCGCGTAGGGGCGGACCTATGTGTCGGCCCACACGGAGCCGACCCACGGGTCTCGATTACCAGATCCTCCTCACGATCACCCGACCGCTCTGTCTCCCGACGCCGACGCCAATCGTCGTGCTCGGCCGATCGCGGCGATGGTCGCGCAGGCCGTCCCACAACAGGAAACCGCCGGTGCCGGCGACCGCGAGACCGGTGATCAGCTGGCTGGTCGAGAATTCGGATGTCTCGGATTTGCCGAGCGCGCTGCTGACCGTCGTCGTCTTGCTCGACGTCGCGGCGACGGCGGTGCCGGCCACCAGCGCCCCGGCGCCGACCAGCACTTTCACCGCGCGGCTCGTCTTGGATGGACCGTCGTCATCGCGCTGAGCCTGCGCGGTCGATGCGCTCACGAGCAGAGCCGCCACGAGCATTGCCACAATCCGCATGCGTTTGCCCCTCCACCGCAAGCGCACGTAGCAAGTCGAGCGCCACCGCCGCCGGCAAGCGTCGGTGTTCCCGCAGCTCAGCACGAAACCACGTCGTGTTTTCGCGGCTGGCTGTCGTGGGAGTGAGCCGTCAGCCGAGCGGCTTGATCTGCCGCTCCAGTGCGAGCAGCTGCTCGTCGTGCGGATCCGCCCGGAGGCCGCGCGCGATCCACTGCGCGGCGGTGGCGGCATCCTCGAGACGGAGCGACCAGGCCGCGATCCTCGCCGCGTGGACGGCGAGCTCGGAATCCGACGCGACCAGCGCTTCGTATTGAATGAGCGCGCGCCGCGCGGGATCGAAGCGCGCGTGCTGCTCCGCGACGGACGCGTAGAGCAGCAGCGCGCCCGGCGCGATGGGGAACCGCTCCGTCGCCAGCCGCAGCAGATTCTCGGCCGCCATGTCGTCGCCGTCCTGGAGCGCCGCGCGTCCCGCGAGCATCAGCAGCTCGCTCGTTGCGCGCGGACTGGATGCGCCGCGTTCGAGCGCCTCGCGTGCCTTGGTCAGGTCGACGCGATCGCTTCGCGCGACGGCGCTCTCGAGCCAGATCTGGCCGAGCGCACGATACAGCGACGGGTCGTCGTGATGACGGTCGAGCTCGCTGGTCAGCGTCAGGACGGCCGCATCCCAGTGGCGGGCGCGCGCGTGCGCGAGTCCGAGCGCGACGTGTCGTTCGACGCGCGCGCGATCGAGCGCGGAGAGCACCTGAAGCTGCTCGAGATGATCCGCGGTCCGGTCGAGCTCGTGGTACAGATCGGCGAGCTCCTCGCGCGCGATGATCAGCGTCGGCGACAGGGCGACCGCCTTCTCGAGCGCCCTGGCGGCCTCGATCGGGCGGCGCCGTTCGCGCAGGCAGATGCCGAGCAGATAGTGCGCGTCGGCCAGGCGCGGATCCAGGCGTATCGCCTCGCCGGCGGCGGCGAGCGCCGCGTCGACGTCGCCGCCGCGGTAGCGCGCCAGCGCCAGCTTGTAGTCGAAGCGCGCGGACCGATCGTCCAGCTTCACGGCGCGCGCGTAGGCCTCCACCGCGCGGTCGTAGCGCTGCAGCTGGTACGACACGTCGCCCAGCTCCTCGAGCGGCCGCGTCGCGAGCGGATCCAGCGCGGCGGCCGTCCGGAAGTCGCGCGCCGCCGCTTCGAGATCGCCGCGGTCGGCGCGGCGGCGGTAGGTCTCGCCGCGGCGGAGGTAGGCGATCATCGAGTCGGGGTGCAGCGCAATCGCGCCGCTGTAGGCCTCGATGGCGGCGAACGTGAGATCGTCCCGCAGCGCCGCGTCGCCGCGGATGACGTTCGCGCGGTAGTCACGCTCCCGCTCGGCGACCAGCCAGGCGAGCGCCGCGCCGGTGAGGCCCACGGCCACGACGGCAAGCGCCGCTATCACTCTCTTCACGACGACGTTATGGTAACAGCCCAACCAGGAACTTTGGAACCGTGCCGGGGTCTAAGCTGGTATAGTGGAAGTCTCTGTGAAGCAGGCGCGGGTCGTCGGCTGGGGCGACGTTGGGAGCCGCGAGGCGGCGCTCGTCCAGCGTTGCGCGGAAGGTGACGAATCGGCGTTCGCCGAGGTTGTCGCCGAGCATCAGCGCATGGTGATCCAGCTCGCGATCAACCTGCTCGGCGATCGCGAGGAAGCGCTGGACCTGTCCCAGGAAGTGTTCCTCCGCGTCTTCCGGACCATCCACCGTTTCCGCGGCCAGTCGAGCCTTCGCACCTGGATCTACCGCATCGCCGTCAATCAGGCGCGGAACAAGCACCGGTTCTGGCGCCGGCGTCACCGCGCCGATCAGATTTCGCTCGACCTGCACATCTCCACGCACGGCGATTTCGTCTCCGCGGGCGAGTCGACGCCCGATCGCCTGCTCGCGCAGAAGGAGCTCGCGCGGCTGCTGGAGCAGGCGCTCGACGGCCTGCCGTTCGATCAGCGCACGGCGATCGTGCTGCGGGAGATCGACGGCCTCAGCTACGAAGAGATTGCGTTTTCGCTCGGCGTTGCGGTCGGGACTGTGAAGTCGCGGCTCACGCGCGCGCGGCAGGCGCTGCGGATGGAGCTGCGCGAGGCAAGGATAGTATGACGCCGCTCAGCTGCGCCGCCACGAGCCGCCTGCTTCAGGCATTTCACGACGAAGAGCTGCCGGTGAAGGACCAGATCGCCGTCGGCGCGCACGTCGAATGGTGCGAGTCGTGCGCCCGCACGCTCGCGGAGCTCCGCGCGGTCGGCGCCGCCATGGCGGTGCTGTCGCCGGGACGCGAGAGCCTCTCGAACGAGGAAGCGGCCGTGTTCACCACCGCCCTGGTGAATCGGCTGAACGCCGAAGACGAGGCGTCGCTCCTCGCGCGCGTCCGCGACATGTTCGACGACATTCGTCTCGTGTACGCGGGCTTCGGCGCCGCGGCCGCGACGGTCGTCTGCGTCACGATCATGCTCGGGATGATGCGGTTTGCGACCAACGGGCGTCCCGATTCGCTCGCCGCGATCGTCACGCTCGTCGGCAACTCGCTCGAATGTGAGTCGGGAACGACCGGGAACGATCTGGCCGACGCGTCGGCGTGCCGCGAGCGGTGGGAAGCGCGCGCGCAGCGCGCGAACGAATCGGCGGAGCAGGACTCGGTGTTCGCGCTCGACGCCGTCGTGACGCATCAGAGCGGCCGGCTCGCGAACTTCGAGCGGATGCGCGCCGGGCGCCGCAGCGTCCCCGCCGAGATCCATCAGGTGCAGACGATTGAAGCGCTGCTCGACGCCGTCAGCCGATCGCGGCTGGAGCGCTCATCGAACGCCGGCAATCCGGTTGTCGCCAGCATGGTGTGGCTCGTCGAGCACGCGACGGTCCGCGCGACAGCCAAGCCGCTGCCGCTCGAGCCCATCCTGCCGAAAAAGCGCGCCGACCGGGAGACAAGCCCCTCAGTTCTGATAGGGGTCTAGTAGCGACCAGCGATTCATCGCCGCCGATCGACCTGCGCCGACGACACGTTGTTCATCGTGTCGCTCGCCCGCAGCGTGACCCCGCGTTCGCCGAGGTCGCCGTCGATCGTCAGCTCGTAGTGCTCGATCCGCGAGTCCGCAATCCCGTCGACCGGGAAGACGCCCCTCCAATGCTGGCCGTCCTGCGAGAACTCGACGCGCTGAATCGGTGAGTGATCGTCCTTGACGTCGAACGAGATGATCGTTCGTCCGCGCTCGGTGCGGACGGCGCCGATGACGATCTCGGGCGGTGTGTTGTCGATCTCGAACGCGATGCTGTCCATCTCGCCGGCCAGCGCGGTGCCCGGGCCGTTCGAGGGCGAGTCCGACGCGACGATCTTCACGAAGTAGGTGCCGTTCGGCACCGTCGTCGTGTCCCACACGAGGATCGATTCGTCGATCCCTTTACGCAGCGTCTTCCACGTCGTCTCGCCTTCGCGCCGGTAGAGCACGTCGTAGACCAGCTCATCGTCGTTCTCGTCGTCCGCGCGCCAGACGAGCGTCTGCAGGCCCTTCTGATACGTGCGGCGCCCGAGCGGCGGCGACGAGGACACACCCGATTGCGCGGCCGCCTGTGCCGCCAGCTTGCGCTCCGGCGTCGTTTGCTCCTCGAAGCCGGCGAGCTCGGGATCGCCGGTCGAGAACGGCTTCTGGAAGACAATGCCCGGCGGGTGCACGGTAATCGAACGCACCTGCGGCCGCAGGTTTCGCTGCAGGTAGGCCGCGGTCACCGACGTGAGCACGGGTCCCGTCGTGCCGCCGGTCAACACCGCGCGCCACTGCAGGTAGCGCGCTTTCGGACTCGCGATCGACGAGCCGTTGGCGTTCGTGTACGCGGACGACCACGCGCTCCATGTGTCGTCCGGCGTCTCGGTGTTGCCCGAGCGCGTGAACAGCTCGATGCGCGTGCCGGACGGCATCGTGCCGCGCCAGCTGATCGCGCCCCAGGTCGCGACCATCTGCGCGTCGCGGCTCTCGGATTCGTAGGTCCCGCGGGCCGCGCGGTCCGTCGACAGCCGGAAGAGCTTTCCCGGATTCGCCGTCGTGTAGTACAGGCGGCCGCGCGAGTCTCTGTGGAACGACGTGATCTGTTGGCCGCTCGCGCGCGCCACGAGCGTCGGCTTGAGCGGATCGCCCTCGAGCCGATACAGCTTTCCCTTGTTGCCGGTGCCGATGATCAACGCGCCGTTGTGATCGAACGCGAGGTCGTACGGCAGGTCGTCGCGCGATTCCCAGAGCTGATCCCACAGGCCGTCGGGATTGATCCGGTAGACCGCCCCTTTGACGGCGCGCCGATCTTCGCGCGGCGAGCTCGAGGCGGCCCCGCCGACGTCGACGATGGAGATCGAGGTGATTTCGGCGGAGACGGTGGGAACCGGCGTGCGAATCGTCGGCTCGGGTGTGGGACGCTCCACGGCCTCTGTCGTCGACGGTGCCGCGCCTGACGAACTGCGCCCGCTCAAGGCGGCAACGTACAACACACCTTTGTCGTCGAGGCGCAGTGATCGGATTTCCTGGAACGGCGTGTCCAGCAGGACGAACGCCTTGCCCTGGGGATCGACGCGCAGCACTTTCCCCGGCGTGCCGGTGCCCACGAGGAGGTTGCCGGCCTTGTCGACCGTCAGCGCCGTGACGTGGGTCGCCGTCGTCTTGTAGAACGGCGCGCCTTTTCCGTCCGAGTCGATCTTGTAAATGACGCCCTTGTCGCCCGTCCCCGCAAAGACGTTGCCCTTGCCGTCGACCGCGAGCGCCCAGATGTACTTGTCGTCCGCGTTGAAGAAGGTCGACCCCTTGCCGTTCCGGTCCACCAGGTAGATCTTCCCGTCCGGCGAGGTTGCGACGTACAAGCCGCCGTGCGGCGCCAGCGCGAGCGCGTGGACCTCGAGCTCGGCGGTGTCGAAGAACACCGCCCCCCGGCCCTGCGAGTCCACCTTGAACACACGGCCTTCGTTCCCGCTGCCGATGAAGAGCGTGCCGTCGGGCTCGGCGACGAGCGACCAGAGGAACGGCGCGGCTGTCTCGTAAATCAACTCGGTCGCGGGACCGAGCGACAGCTCGCCGCGGTTGTCGATCGAGAGGTTGTCGACGTCGCCTTTGAGAAAATCGGCCTGCGTCGCGGCCTGAAAGAACTTCGCGCTCGATCCGTGCAACGGTACCGCTATCGCGATGACGGCGGCCGCCATCAGCCAGCGGGCCCGTGGAGTAGACATCAGTTCTGGGAAACCGAGATGGTCAGCGTTTTCGTGCCGGTGACGGCGTGATCGGTCACGAGCTCCCATTCACCGAGCGTCGCGCTGTGGAGCGGGTTGAAGTTGCCGCCGTTGCGCTCGCCTTCGAGCACGCCGAGCACCGACGGCGGGAGGGAGGAGAGCATCTCACCGCTGACGACCGCGCCGGCGTCCGAGCTCATGAGCTTCACGTACAGCGTATCGTTGCGGCGTCCTTTGTTGAGCGCCTTGATCATCTGGTCGACGCTGCGCGACGCCGGCGAGCGCGACTCCCGCTGCTCGGCCAGGCCGAGGCGGCCGCCGTCCGACACGAGAATCGTCAGGGTTCCCGTTGCGTTGGCCGGAATCTGAATCGGCACCGTGCGCACGTTCTCGAGGCCGCGGTACGTCCGCACGAGCATCTTCAACGGCACGGTGCGGCCGGCGCGCGGCCGCGGATCGTCGAGCCAGACGCGCTCGAGCGTGGCGGTCTTCGGCTGCTCGGTCGTCGACACCGAGATCTCGAGGCCTTCCAGATCCACCTTCTCGTAATCGTTGTTCATCAAGTACATCACCGGGCCGACGACGTAGGAGGCCGCGGAGACGGAGGCCTGCTCGCCCGAGAAGATGTTGTTGAACCGGATGGGATCGTGTCTCTTCAAAGCGACCGTGCCGCGAATGCTGAACGTGGCCGCCTCCATGTTGCGCTCGTACGACATCAGCGTGTTCAGCATGCTGACGTACGTCATGAGCGGTCCGAACAGCGGATCGTTGACGACCGTGTACTTGAACGTGCGGGCCGGGCCGCGCTTCGAATCGAGCGTCATCGTGAGCGGAATCATGCGCGGGCCGGGGCCGAGACGGCCGGCGATCGCCGTCGCGCGATCCTGCAGGACGGTTCCGATGATTTCGCCCGTGCTGGACAGCTTGCTCGAGGCGAACAGGCTCGGGAGCACGGTGTAGACGTAGGCGCGCGTCATCGGGAATTCGGTCGGCCCGAGGTTGTACATCGGGTGGCCGAACGCGTAGACGCGATCGCCGTCGATGTGCGTCACGGTTCCCGTAGCGCCGAGCATGAGATCGCCGCCGACGAGCATCACCCCGACCGCGTCGCCCGGCTTGAGCGGTCCCTCGAACGGTTTTTCACCGTAGCGTGCGCCGGTGAACGCGCCGCCTGTCGGGACGAATCCTTGATCGCTGAACGCCGTACCGACGAGATCCGCGACCTGCGGCTCGAAGCCGGCCATCACGAGCGGCGTCGCGATCGGCCGCAGCAGCGTGCCGAGCTGTCCCGCGCCGAGATCCGCGACCGCCGACGTGCCGCTCATGCGCACGTCCGATGGGCGATCGGCAAACGGGCGATTCCAGTTGAGCGCCTTGCGGAACGCGGCGACGAGGCTCTCGCGCGTCACCGGATATTCGAGACGCACACGCGCTGCCACCGGCCGCACGTCCGTCAACTTCGTCGAATCGGTCATCTCGGCAATCGGCGTGATGCCGGCGATCGGCTCCTTGGAAAAGCTGCCGAGCGCGTACGACACGGCGCCAATCAGCTTGCCGTCGACGTACACCGGGCTGCCGCTCATGCCGGCGATGACGCCGGTGTTGGCCAGCGGACCGCCTTCGAGCTTCGCGAGAATGAGGTTGCGGTTCGGACCGATGACGTTCTCGAGGACGCCGATGATGTTCGCCTTGAACTCTTCGACCCGTGTTCCGTCGAAGACCGTCCGGCTGATGCCGACCATGCCGGGCCGGACGTCCTCGATCCGCATCTGCGGTGCGTCGCCGAACAGCCGCACGGACGGCTGCATCGCGACGAGCGACAGCGCCGCCAGGACCGGTCCAAGGGTCGTAAGAAGCCGGCGATAAAGCATTTGCTTCATTTTGACATGGATTGGGCCGGTTTGTTATCGTGTGGGCCACATGGTGTGTCGGTCGGCAACCCTTCAGTCGTTTAGCGCGTGGCGCTGGTATTGGGCCCCGACTGAAGAGGCGTCCGCCCTGGCCTGACCTGCCACCGCGTCCGGATCCACCAAGCCTCTTCAGCCTTCACGGCGAAGAGGCTTTTTTATTTTGTGCGAGCGCATGACGACACCGCGCCTGTGCGTGACCGTGACCGGCGCCACCACCGCCGAACTGCGGCGGCGGCGGGATGAGGCGCCCGACGCCGATCTGGTCGAGCTCCGCCTCGACACGGTCGCGGATCCGGACGCCGCCGGCGCGCTGTCCGGACGCAGCGCACCGGTCATCGTCACCTGTCGTCCCACCTGGGAAGGCGGCCACTTCCGCGGATCGGAAGAGGAGCGGAAGCGGATCCTTTCGACGGCCATCGCGCTCGGCGCCGAATACGTCGACATCGAATGGCAGGCGGGCTGGACCGATCTGATCGAGAAGACGCGCGGCCGCGGCGTCATCGTCTCGACTCACGATTTCGAGCGGGTTCCCGCCGATCTCGCGACGCGGATACGGACGATGCGGTCGGCGGGAGCGGAGGTCACGAAAGCGGCGGCGCTGATGACCCGTCTGTCCGACTGCGTCGCGCTGCACGATGTCGCGACCGAGGTCGATGGCGACAACCTCGTCCTGCTCGGCATGGGCGACCACGGCATCACCACTCGAATCCTCCCGGCGCGTTTTCGATCCTCATGGACCTACGCCGGAAGCATTGAACGGATCGGCCAGGTGTCGGCCGAATCGATGATCGCGGAGTATCGCTTCCGATCGATCGACGACAGCACGGCGGTGTACGGCGTGGTGGGACGGTCGGTCTCGCATTCGGTCTCGCCGGCCATGCACAACGCGGCGTTTCGCGCGCTCGGCATCAACGCGGTCTACCTGCCGCTCCCGGCTGAAAGCGCCGGGGACTTCGTCGAATACGCGAACGCGTTTGGCATCCGCGGCGCGAGCGTCACCATTCCTCACAAGGTCGCGCTGCTCGAGCACGTCGACGATCTGGAACCTGCGGCTCGCCGGATCGGCGCGATCAATACAGTCCGCATCGAGGACGGTCGCTGGATCGGCGGGAACACGGACGCGAGCGGATTCCTCGAGCCGCTGAAGGAGCGGCTGTCGCTTGGGGGCCAGCGCGCGTCGGTCCTCGGCGCCGGCGGCGCCGCGCGCGCGGCCGTCGTGGCGCTCGCGTCCGCCGGATGCCACGTTCGCATTCACGCGCGAAATCGTGCACGCGCGCAGGCGATCGTCGATCTGGCGTCGACGATCGACATCGGTCCCTGGCCGCCCGACGCCGGCTCGTGGGATCTCCTGGTGAATTGCACCCCCATCGGCCAGTATCCGCGAGCAGGCGACACGCCCGTCCCGATAGATCAATTGACCGGGCGGTGCGTCTACGACCTCGTTTACAACCCGACGACGACACGGCTGCTGCGCGAGGCGGCCGCGGTCGGCTGCCGCACGATTGGCGGCCTCGACATGCTCGTGGCACAGGCGGAAGAACAGTTTCGAATGTGGACCGGCGTGCGGCCACCCGCGGGGGTGATGCGCGACGCCGGGCTGAAACGGCTTGCGGAGTTTTCACGCGATGAAGATCACGTCGTTTGACGAATTCAAGGAGCTGGCGCGCCGCGGCACGTTCGTGCCCGTGTGCAAGGAGATCGTCGCCGATCTGCTGACGCCCGTCTCGGCGTTCCTGAAGATTGCCGAGCACGCCGACTACGCGTTCCTGCTCGAGAGCGTCGAAGGCGGCGAGCACGTCGCCCGCTATTCGTTCCTCGGCAAGGACCCCTTCATGATCCTGCGCGCGCCGCGCAGCGCCGACGGGCAGGTCCGCACGACGATCGAGCGGGGTGGGGCCGTCACCGAGAGCAGCCAGCCGTTCATCGCGACGCTGCGCGGCCTGATGGCGGACTTCCGATCGCCGTTCGTGCCGGATCTGCCGCGATTCACCGGCGGGGCCGTCGGCTATCTCGGCTACGGCGCCTCGTCGTGGTTCGAGCCGGTGCTCGGCGATCTCGGAGCCGGCGTCGACGGCGCGGACCACGCGGGTTTCATGGTCTTCGACACCGTCCTCGCGTTCGATCACGTTCAGCACCGCATTCTCATCATCGCGAACGCGCGCGTCACGGCCGACGACGATCTCGAGTCGCTGTATCAGTTCGCGTGCGCGAAGATTCAGTTCCTGGAGCGCGAGCTCGAGCGCAACCTGTCGCACGCGCGGACGTCGAACGGCCACGCCCTCGACGTCGTGTCGAACCACACGCGCGAGAAGTTCGAGGAGAACGTTCGAAAGGCCAAGGAGCACATCGCCGCCGGGGACATCTATCAGGTCGTCCTGTCGCAGCGGTTCGAGGCGCAGGTCACGGCGGATCCGTTCACGGTGTACCGGGCCCTGCGCCACGTCAATCCCTCGCCGTACATGTATTTCATCCGCATGGGCGGCGTCTCGATCGTCGGCTCCTCGCCCGAAATGCTCGTGCGCGTGGAAGGCGCACGCGTGGAAACGCACCCGATCGCCGGCACACGTCGCCGCGGACGAACCGGCGACGAGGATCTGCGCCTGGCGGAGGAGCTCAAACGCAACGAGAAGGAGCGGGCCGAGCACGTCATGCTCGTCGACCTCGGACGCAACGACGTCGGCCGCGTCTGCGAGTACGGCTCCGTTCGCGTGCCGCAGTTCATGGGCCTCGAGCGCTTCTCGCACGTGATGCACCTCACGTCGATTGTCGAGGGAAAGCTGGCCGACGATCGCGACCGGCTGGACGCGCTCGTTTCCTGTTTTCCGGCGGGCACCGTCTCGGGCGCACCGAAAGTCCGGGCGATGCAGATCATCAAGGATCTGGAACCGTCCGGCCGCGGGCTGTACGCGGGGGCCGTCGGGTATCTCGATTTCGCGGGGAACCTCGATTTCTGCATCGCGATCCGTACCGTCATCATGTCGAACCGCAAAGCGTTCGTGCAGGCGGGCGCCGGAATCGTGATCGACTCGAACCCGACGGCGGAGTTCGAGGAAACGCGCGACAAAGCCCGCGCGCTCATCCAGGCCCTCGAGCTGGCGCACCATGGTTTGTGAGCAATCTGAAATCTGAAATCTGAACTCTGAAATGTCGCATGGTCCTGGTCATCGATAACTACGATTCGTTCACCTACAACCTCGTGCAGTATCTGGGCGAGCTTGGTGCGGCCGTGAAGGTCATGCGCAACGACGTCGTCCGGGTGGAGGATGTCGTCGCCGCGGGCGCCGAACGAATCGTGATTTCGCCGGGGCCGGGGCGCCCTGAAGACGCCGGCGTGACGATGAGCGTCATTCGCGAGCTGGGGGAGCGGACGCCGATTCTCGGCGTCTGCCTCGGACATCAGGCAATCGGCGCGGTGTTCGGCGGATCGGTCGTTCGCGCGGGCACGCCGATGCACGGCAAGACCTCGACGATCGAGCACAACGGCTGTGGAATCTTCGCGGGCATCGGCGGTCCATTCCTCGCGTCGCGGTACCACTCCCTGGTCGTGGCCGAAGAAGGGCTGCCGTCGGAGCTGGAGGTCACGGCGCGGACGAAAGACGATCGGATCGTCATGGGCCTGCGGCACCGCCGACGGCCGATCTACGGCGTGCAGTTTCACCCGGAATCGATCCTGACCGGGGAAGGGCGCACGATTCTGCGCAACTTCCTGCGAGCCTCCTGATGTTCTCCGCGCTCATCGATAAGTTGGTGCGTCACGAGGACCTGACGAGCGACGAAGCCGCCGCCGCCATGACCGAGATCATGGAAGGCCGCGCGGCGCCGACGCACATCGCCGGCCTCCTCGTCGCCCTCGCGATGAAAGGCGAACGGCCGGCTGAAATCGTCGGCCTCGCACGCTCGATGCGTGCGCACGCCGTGCCGCTCTCCCGCAAGTACGACGACGTCTTCGATACGTGCGGAACGGGCGGCGATCGGTCCGGGACCTTCAACATTTCGTCCTGCGCCGCGATCGTGGTCGCGGCGTGCGGCGTTCGCGTCGCGAAGCACGGCAACCGGTCGGCATCGAGTACAGTCGGAGGCGCCGATGTCTACGAGGCGCTGGGCATCCGGATTGCGGCAGCGCCAACCGTCGTGGAGCGGTGCCTCGCCGAAGCCGGCATCGGGTTCTTCTTCGCGCCGACGTTCCACCCGTCGATGAAGCACGCCGCACCGGTTCGCCGCGAGCTCGGCATGCGGACCGCGTTCAACCTCCTCGGCCCGCTGACGAATCCGGCCGGCGCGACGCGGCAGCTCGTCGGCGTCTCGCGTCCCGAGTTCACCGAGCTGCTGGCCCGATCGCTTCTCCTGCTCGGCACGACACGCGCGTGGGTCGTGCACGGTGCCGACGGGATCGACGAGCTGACGACGGCCGGCTACACGAAGGTGTCCGAGTGCCGCGACGGGACCGTCAACACGTTCTACCTGCATCCGGCGGACGTCGGGCTGCCGAAGACGTCGACGTCGGCGCTGGCCGGCGGCAGCGCGAGCGACAACGCCTCGATCGTCGAGTCGGTGCTCTCGGGACGTGCGGGTCCGCAGCGGGACATCGTGCTGCTGAACGCCGGTGCCGCGCTGTTCGTGGCCGGCGTGGTGCGGTCGGTCGAAGACGGCCTCGCCATGGCGGCGCGCGCCATCGATCGCGGCGACGCCGGGCGGACGCTCGAGCGGCTCGTCTCGATTTCGACCGCCGGGGAATTCGCCGCGGGAGCGCCGGCATGACCGCCGATCTCCTCGCCACCATCGTCGCCGCGACGCGGAAGATCGTGGCCGTGCGTGAAGCGCAGGAGCCGCGGGCCGAGCTGGAGAAGCGCGCATCGGCCGAAGCCCCGCGGCCCGGACGCTTTCAGGCCGCCGTTGCGGTCACCGATGCGGTGAATATCATTGCGGAGTGCAAGCGGCGGTCGCCGTCCCGCGGCGTGCTGCGCGCGGACTACGACGCCGTGTCGCTGGCGCGCGGCTACGCGGCCGCCGGCGCGGCCGCCATCTCGGTGCTGACCGAGCCCACCTTCTTCGACGGCTCGCTGGAGCATCTGCGAGCGGTCCGTCAGGCCGTCGACGTGCCGCTGCTTCGGAAGGACTTCATCGTCTCGGAGTATCAGCTGCTCGAGGCCTGCGCCACCGGCGCCGACGCCGTCCTGCTCATCGTCGCGGCGCTGAGGCCGGTGGAGCTCAAGGTGCTGCACGATCATGCGCTGGGGCTCGGGCTCGACGTGCTCGTCGAGGTCCACGACGCGACGGAGCTCGCGATTGCGGTCGACGCGGGCGCGAGAATCATCGGCGTCAACAACCGCAACCTGCGCACGCTCGACGTCGACGTCCACGCGTCCGAGGAATTGATCGGACGCATGCCGCCGGAGGTGGTTGCGGTCAGCGAGAGCGGACTGAAAACGGCGGACGATGTGTTGCGGCTGCGGCGCCTCGGGTACGGCGCATTCCTGATTGGCGAGAGCTTCATGACAAATCAGGATCCAGGACGCGAGCTGGAACGCCTGCTCGCGTCCACAAAGGACACCATGGGTACAAAGGACGCAAAGGAAGTGCATCGAGCGGATGCGAGTCGGCCGCGGATTACGGAGGTCAAGGCATGACAAACTGGCCAGCCGCGTGGCTTCGTGTCCCTTGTGACCTTTGTGTCCTTTGTTCGAGCACAACGGGGAGATCCGCGTTGTGCTCGTAAAAATCTGTGGCATTACGCGTGCCGACGACGCTCACGCGGCGGTCGAGGCCGGTGCTCGCGCACTGGGATTCGTGTTCTGGCCCTCGAGCCCGCGGTTCGTCGACCCGTACCGTGCGCGCGCGATCGTGGCCACGCTGCCGCCGTTCGTGACGAGCGTCGGATTGTTCGTGGACCAGCCGGCGGAGTACATCACCGCCGTCGCGAGCCTCGCGCGGCTGGCGGCCGTCCAGCTTCACGGGGCCGAGACACCGGAGTTTGCAGCCGGACTCACGCGACCGATCGTGAAAGCGCTGAACGCCGGCGATCCTCAGATCGATCGCTGGCCGGCGAACGTCACGATCCTCCTGGACACCTGCGATCCCGTCCGCCGCGGCGGCACTGGACGAACGATTGACTGGGCGGCCGCGGCGTCGATTGCCCGGCGCCGGCGAGTCCTGCTCGCAGGCGGCCTGACGCCGGAGAACGTCGTCGAAGCCGTCGGGCGCGTGCGGCCGTTCGGCATCGACGTCTCGTCCGGCGTCGAGCGGGCGCCGGGCGTGAAGGATCACCGCCGGATTCAGGCACTGTTCGATGCGCTCCGATCGACGGCCGGAGCCGCGTCATGATCGGGCATCGCGATCCCGACGCGCGCGGCTACTTCGGCGAGTACGGCGGCCGCTACGTTCCCGAAACGCTCGTCGAGCCGGTCGAGGAGCTGGAGCGTGCGTACTTCGCCGTTCGCGACGACCCGGGCTTCCAGGCGGAGCTCTCCCGGCTGCTGAAGCACTACGTGGGCCGGCCGACGCCCGTTTACGAAGCCGCGCGTCTCAGTCAGGCGGCGGGCGGCGCGACGATCTACCTGAAGCGCGAGGATCTGACGCACACCGGCGCGCACAAGATCAACAACGCGCTCGGCCAGGCGCTTCTCGCCCAGCGGATGGGCAAGCCGCGGATCGTCGCCGAGACCGGCGCGGGGCAGCACGGTGTGGCGTCGGCCACCGCGTGCGCGCTGCTCGGGCTCGAATGCCACGTCTACATGGGCGCCGAGGACATGGACCGGCAGGCGCTGAACGTCTTTCGCATGCGGCTGCTCGGCGCCGAAGTCATCAGAGTCGACGCCGGCAGCCGGACCCTGAAGGACGCCATCAACGAGGCGATGCGTGACTGGGTGACGAACGTCGCCGACACGTACTATCTGCTGGGTTCCGTGCTGGGACCGCACCCGTACCCGCTGATGGTCCGCGAATTCCAATCGATCATCGGCCGCGAGGCGCGCGCGCAGCTGCACGAGCTGACAGGACGGCTGCCGACGGCGATCGTCGCGTGCGTCGGCGGCGGCAGCAACGCGATGGGGATCTTCGACGCGTTCGTCGACGAGCGCGACGTCCGGCTCGTCGGGGTGGAAGCGGGGGGCGAGCAGATCGCGCGCGGCCGCCACGCCGCCCGATTCGCCGGCGGCAGCGCGGGCGTGCTGCAGGGGACGCGCACGTTCGTCCTGCAGGACGAGGACGGCAACATCGAGCTGACGCACTCGATTTCCGCCGGCCTGGACTACGCGGCGGTCGGTCCGGAGCACGCGTGGCTGCGCGCGCTGGGCCGTGCGGAATACGCGTACATCTCGGACGACGAGGCGCTGGCGGCGTTTCAAACGCTGGCGAAGCTCGAGGGGATCCTGCCGGCGCTCGAATCGGCGCATGCCATCGCGCACGCGATGAAGCTCGCGCGCGAGCTCGGACCGTCGGCGATCCTCCTGGTCAATCTGTCGGGGCGGGGCGACAAGGACGTGCAGACGGTGGAGAAGATCCTTGCGGCTCGCTGACACCTTCGCTCGCCTGCGGGCGGCCCGTCGGCCCGGCCTTGTGACGTACACGACCGCGGGCGATCCGGAGCTGGCGCGGTCGGGCGAGGTGCTGCTGGCGCTCGATCGCGCCGGCGCGGACGTTCTGGAGGTCGGCGTTCCATTTTCCGATCCGCTCGCCGATGGTCCGGTCATTCAGCGCGCGACCGAGCGCGCGCTCGCGGCGGGCACGACGCTGCGCGCGGTGCTCGAGCTGATCGAACGTCTGCGGCCTCGCATCAGCGCGCCGATCGTCGTGTTCAGCTACGCGAATCCGATCCTGCGCATGGGCGTCGACGCGTTCGTCGATCGTGCCGCGCGGGCGGGGGTGGACGGCGTCCTGGCGCTCGATCTTCCGATCGAGGAAGCGACCGGGTTTCGGGCGGCGCTCGCGTCCGCCGGGCTCGACCTGATTTTTCTGCTCAGCCCGACGACGACCGATGCGCGGATTCGGCGGGCGGCGGAGCTGGGCAGCGGATTCCTGTACGGTATCTCGCGGCTGGGCGTGACCGGCGCGCGCGACCGCGTGGCGAGCGGGGCGGAACAGCTCGTTCGCCGCATTCGCGCGCACGCCACGCTGCCGATCGCGCTCGGGTTCGGCATCTCGCGTCCCGAGCACGTTGTCGAGGTCTGCGCCTATGCCGACGCCGCCGTCGTCGGCAGCTCGCTGGTGTCGGTGGTTGCGGAACACGGCCGGTCCGCGGACCTGGCCGCAAAGGTGGAAGAATACGTGCGGTGGCTCAGGCCCGCGCCCGCCGCGCGTCCGCCCGCCGACGCTCGCACGGCCGCGGGAAAAACGTAGCGAGCGCCCGACGGCTGGAGCGCGAAGGCTCGAGCCGAGCGACGAGGACGATGCGAACACTCGACGAGCTGCGTGAAGACATCGACCGCGTGGATGAAGTCCTCGTGCGCCTGCTGAACGAACGCGCGCGGGTGGCGTGCGAGATCGGGCAGCTGAAGAAACAGCTTGGCGTGGAGGTCTATCAGCCGGAGCGGGAGAAGGAAGTGATCGCGCACGTGCGCGGCATCGCGGCCGAGGGGCCGCTCGGGTCGGACGCGATCGCGCGGCTGTTCGAGCGGATCATCGACGAAGCGCGCGGCCTCGAACGCCGGCTCGTGCACGGCGAGGAGACGGGCGGCAAGGTAACATGACGCAGACGCTGGAGGCTTCGGGAACCATGGTGGTAGTGATGCAGGAACGGGCGACCGAGGAGCAGATCGAGAAGGTCGTCGCTCGGCTCGTCGAAATGGGAATGGACGTCCACCGCTCGACGGGCGTCGAGCGGACCGTGCTGGGCGCCGTCGGCTCCGGGCATCCGGACGCGGGGCTGATCGAGATGCTCGACGGCGTCCACGAAGTGCTCCGCATTTCGTCGCCGTACAAGCTCGCGAGCCGCACCTTCAAGCCGGACAACACCGTGGTCACGGTCGGCGACGTCCGCATCGGCGGGGACGAAGTGATCGTGATGGCGGGGCCGTGCTCGGCCGAGAGCGAGCAGCAGGTGCGCGCCGCGGCGGCGGCGGTGCGGCGCGCGGGCGCGAAAGTGTTCCGCGGCGGCGCGTTCAAGCCGCGCAGCTCGCCGTACAGCTTCCAGGGCCTCGGCGAGGAAGGCCTGCGCCTGCTGCGCGACGCCTCGAAGGCGGAGAACCTGAAGCTGATCACCGAGGTGATGGACGTCAGCCAGATCGAGCTGATCGATCGCTACACCGACATCTTTCAGCTCGGCGCGCGCAACATGCAGAACTTCACGCTGCTGCGGGAGCTCGGCCACACGCGCAAGCCGGTGCTGATCAAACGCGGCATCTCGGCGACCATCGAGGAGTGGCTGCTCTCGGCGGAATACGTGCTGAGCGGCGGCAACAGCGACGTGATTCTGTGCGAGCGCGGCATCCGGACGTTCGAGACCGCCACGCGCAACACGTTCGACATTTCCGCGATTCCCGTCGTCCGCAAGCTGAGCCACCTGCCGATCATCGGCGACCCGAGCCACGGCGCCGGACGGCGCGACATGGTGGTGCCGATGGCACGCGCCGCCGTTGCGGCGGGCGCCGACGGGTTGATCATCGAGGTCCATCCGGATCCCGACCACGCGCTCAGTGACGGCGCGCAGTCGCTGTTCCCGGCGCAGTTCGATCGGCTGATGGCGGAGCTGCGGATTATCGCGCCCGCCATCGGCAGGAGCATCTGCCTCGAGGCGGTTGTGCGGCGCGGATGGGGGTCGTGACGTCGATCTTCGTGATCCTTCGTGGCTTCGTGACGAACAGCCGTCGGAGCACTGGTCACGATGCCTAAGGAACTGCCGGTCATCCAACGCGGCGCCGGCGCCGCGGCGGCGCCCCCAGTTTTCGAAAAGATCGGCATCGTCGGCCTCGGGCTGATCGGCGGATCGATCGCGCTCGCGTCGCGCGAGCTCTGGCCGACTTCGCTCGTCATCGCAGTCGACAACAAGGACGTCCTCGAAACGGCGATGCGGCTCCACGCCATCGACGTCGCCGCCGACGATCTCATCGTCCTGGCCGAAGCCGATCTGGTCGTGCTCGCCGCGCCGGTGGCCCAGAACGTCGCCCTCCTGTCAGAGCTCGACGAGCACGTGCGAACGCCCGCCGTCATCACCGACGTTGGCAGCACGAAGCGGGCGATCGCGGCCGCCGCGGCGCGTTTGCCCGAGCGGTTCACATTCGTCGGCGGCCATCCGCTCGCCGGCGCCGCACGCGGCGGGCTCGAGTACGCGCGGCCGGATCTCTTCAAGGGCCGGCCGTGGCTCCTGACACCCGTCACCGGATCGCGCGTGCCCGCAGAAGCTCGCACGACAGCCGCGCGAGCGGAGGCGGGAAACCTTCAGGCGGGCGTCGACAAGGTTTCGAGATTCGTCGAGGCGCTCGGCGCGATCCCGAAGATCACCACCGCCGGCGCCCACGATCGACTGGTCGCCTATCTGAGCCATCTGCCGCAGTTCGCGGCGAGCGCATTGATGCAGGTCGTCGGCGAGCACGTCGCCGAGGATGGTCTGGCGCTGGCAGGCCGCGGACTGGCGGACACGACGCGCCTCGCATCCAGTCCGGCCGACATCTGGAAGGACATCGCCGCGACAAACGCCGACGAGGTCGGCGCCGCCCTCGACGCGTTGATCGACGTGTTGAAGGACTTGCGGAAGGATCTGACGTCGGGCGACCGCCTCACAGAGGTCTTCGAGGAAGCGGCACGGTGGCGAGAGGCGCTGCCTCAGTACGAAGGTAAGAGGGAAGAGGGAAGAGGGAAGAGGTAAGAGGGAAGAGGTACAAGGGACGGTTCACCTCATACCTCTTCCCTCATACCTCATACCTCTTCATACCTCTTCCCTCATACCTCTTCCCTCATACCTCATCCCTATGGTGCGCCGGCCGCTGCCGGAACAAGCGTCACGATCGTGGATCGCTCCGCGGGGAAATACTTCCTGAATACTTCCTGCAGCACTTGCGGCGTGACGGAGTCGATCCGGTCGCGCCGCGTGAGGATCTCGTGCGGATCGCGGTCGAACATGTGGATCGACTGCAGCCGTCCGAGCCAGTAGTCGTTCTGCATGAGCGCGAGCTCGTACTGCCGGCGCGCCGCCTCTTTGGCGCGGTTCGTCAGGTCGACCGACGGTCCTTCCTGCTGCAGCCGCGTGATCTCCTGCACGACGCGCTTCGTCATCGACTCGAGGTTCTCCGGCGCGGCGCCGAAGCGGACCTCGACGTGGCCGCCGCCGCGCTGCGGCAGCGCCTGCGCGAGCCCTGCTGACACGCTGTAGGTCTGTCCCAGCTCCTCCCGCAGGATGTCGCGGAGCGCGATCTGCAGGACCGTCGTCGCCTCCTGCACCTGCTCCTGCTCCATCGGATCGGGTGCCGGATCGGCGTAGAAGCTGATGACCGTCTGGCCGCGCGGCTCGCGGCCCGCTTCCACCCGGGCTTCCTGCCGCGCCGCGGGGAACGTGAGGCCGACGTCCTTGAACCGCGACGTCCGCTGGCCGGTGGACGGCAGCGAGCCGACGTACTGCGCGAGCACCGGGATCGCCTCGTCGACCTTGAACGTCCCGACGATGAAGAAGGTGAAGTCCGCGGCGTTCGAGAAGAGCTTCTTGTAAGTCGCCGTCATCGTGGTCCGATCGAGCGCGGCGACCCGTTCGGCGGTCAGCGGCTGAACGGTGTAGTGGTTCGCGGCGTTGATCTGCGCCAGCTTCTCGGCGAACACCTGCCCGGGCGAGCGTCCGCGATTCGCGACGGCGGCGTCGAGCTGCCGCTTGAGCAGCGCGAACGCTTCGGGGTCGTCGCCGGGCGACGTGAACTCCGCGTAGAGCAGCTGCAGCGCGGTCTCGAGCTGCGCCGGCGCCGCGCCGCCGGAGATGCCGTGGCCCGACAGGCCGATGTACGGACGCGCGGACGCCAGCTTGCCGGTCAGCATCTTCTGCACGTCGAGCGCCTTCATGCCGGCGACGCCGGACAGCATCGCGTAGTCGTCGGCCATCGACGCCTCGACGAACTCCTTCTCCGGCACCAGCGACGAGCCGCCCGACGCCGTCAGCGCGAAGACGATCTGGTCGTTCTTGAAGTCGGTCGGTTTCAGCCACGCTTCGACGCCGTTCGCGAAGCGCACGATCGTGATGCCGAGGTCGTCGATCGATCGCCGGTTCGCGATCGCGCCGGCGGTCGGCGCATGTTCGAGGAGGTTGCGCGTGGCGGTCGTATCGGTCCACGGCGTCACGCGGATCGCGTTTGCCGATGCCATCGCGTCGTGCAGCTCGGCATCGGTCGGGACCTTGATGCCCGGTTTCTGGGGCGACGTGGCGAGAATCACGCGGCTGTCGTCGCTCAACAGCTGCTTCGCCATCGCCGACACTTCTTCGCTGGCGATCGTCGGCAAGACCTGCTTGACGAGGCGGTACTCGTACGCGATGCCCGGGCTCGGCTCGGCGTTGAGGAACACGCGCACGTACTCGGCGGCAAGCGTGCCGCTCTCGGTCTTGTCGCGCTCGGCGTACGCCCGCTCGTAGAATGCTTCGAGCCAGCGCTTCGCGCGGTCGACCTCTCCGGCGCTGAACCCGAACTCCCTGACGCGGTTCGCCTCCTGCACAAGCGTCGTGACGCCGTCGGCGATCCGTCCGTCCTCGACCGCGGCGCCCATCGAGAACGTCGCGACGTCGCGGCTCAGCGTGCCGCCGCCGACGCCGGCGCCCAGCATCTTCGCGTCCGCGCGGCGCTGCAGCTCGCTGAACCGCTCGTTCATGATGTGCTCGGCGACCCGCTGCACCAGCTCGCGCCGGTAGTCGACGACGCGCTCTTCGCCCTCGCGCGGGCGCTTGCGCTCGATCGTCACGTTCGAGCGCGTCAGCTCCGGGTCGGTCACGATGCTGACGAGCAGCTCTTTGTGGATCGGCACGGTGCGATCGGGCAGGGGAGCCCTCGGCGCGCGCGCCTCCATCGGTCCGAAGTTCGCCTTGATGGAGGCCTCCATGCGGTTCGCGTCGATGTCGCCGACGATGATCACGGCCATACGATCGGGCCGATACCAGGTGTCGTAGAAATCGCGCAGGCGCTTGGGCGGCGCGTTGCGGATGACGTCGGGCTTGCCGATCGGCAGGCGCTCCGCGTAGCGCGACTTGTAGAACAGCAGCGGCAGCTGCTTGTCGCGCACGCGCGATCCGGCGCCGAGCCCGAGACGCCACTCCTCGATGACGACCGGCCGCTCCTTGTCGATCTCCTGCGGGCTGAGCGTCAGACCCGCGCCATAGTCAGCGAGCGCGACCATCGCCTTGTCGAGGATCTCGGCCTTGTCCGTCGGCAGGTCGAGCATGTAGACGGTTTCGTCGAAGCTCGTATACGCGTTCACGTGCGGCCCGAGCCGCGCGCCGACCGACTCGAAGTACGAAAAGATTTCGCCCGGCTTGAAGTGCGTGCTGCCGTTGAACGCCATGTGCTCGATGAGGTGCGCGAGACCGCGCTGATCCTCGGCTTCCATCATCGAGCCCGCCTTGACCGCCAGCCGCATCGACACCCGCTGCGCCGGCAGCCGGTTCGGACGGATGAAATACCGCAGCCCGTTCGGCAGCGTCGCGGTCCGGACCGCGCTGTCGAACGGCATCACGTCCTGCAGGTTGAGCGGCGGCGGCGTCTGCGCCAGGACGGACACCGTCGCCGCGATCGCCACGAGCGCGAGCGTGATCAGACGAAAGCTCTTCTTCATGAGTGGTCGGTATTATTAGACCATGAACAACGACTTCGAGACGGTGATCCTCAGCGCGTGCCGCACGCCAATCGGCGCGTTCGGCGGCGTGCTCAAGGACGTCCCCGCCGCCGATCTCGGCGCCGTCGTGATCCGCCAAGCCATCACGCGGGCCGGCGTGAAAGACGCCGACGTCGGCGACGTCGTCATGGGCTGCGTGCTGCAGGCCGGCGCCGGAATGAACGTGGCGCGCCAGGCGCTCCTCAAAGCCGGACTGCCAGTCGACGTGCCCGGCGAAACAGTCAACCGGGTGTGCGGATCCGGACTCCAGGCTGTCGTGCACGCTGTCGAAGCGCTTCGGGTCGGCTACGTCGACACGATGGTCGCCGGCGGGACGGAGTCGATGTCGAACGCGCCGTACCTGCTGACCGGCGCGCGGTGGGGATACCGGATGGGCAACGCCGAGGCGATCGATTCGATGCTGCACGAAGGTCTCACCTGCGCCATCGCGTCGTGCCACATGGGCATCACCGCCGAGGAGATTGCGTCGCGCTACCAGGTGTCGCGCGCGGACCAGGACGCGCTCTCCGCCGAGAGCCAGCAGCGCGCCGAGCGCGCCATGAAGGAAGGCCGCTTCAAAGAGGAATTGGTGCCGGTCACGATTCCGCAGAAGAAAGGCGAGCCGATCGTCGTGAACACGGACGAGTACCCGCGGCCGGGCACGACCGCCGAGAAGCTCGCGGCGCTCAAGCCGGCGTTCAGAAAGGACGGAACGGTCACCGCCGGCAACGCATCGGGCATCAACGACGGCGCGGCCGCGCTGGTGGTGACGACGGGCGGGAGAGCGAAGAAAGTTGGCGCCGAACCACTCGCGCGCGTCATTTCCTATGCTTTGACCGGCGTCGATCCAAAGATCATGGGGATGGGACCCGTTCCCGCCGTGCGGAAAGTGCTCGAGCGCGCCGGGTTGCGGATCGATCAGGTCGATCTGTTCGAGCTGAACGAGGCGTTTGCCGCCCAGGCGCTGGCGGTGACGCGCGAGCTCGGTCTCGACCCGGCGAAGGTCAACGTCAACGGCGGTGCGATCGCGCTGGGTCATCCGATCGGCGCCAGCGGCGCGCGCGTGCTGACCACGCTCCTGTACGCGCTGCGTGCGCGACGGCTGCGGTACGGCGTGGCCGCGCTTTGCGTCGGCGGCGGGATGGGGATTGCGATAGCGGTGGAGTCGCTTGGATAGCGGCGATCGACCGGTTGAAGCTATCGCGCTCCAGCCGGTTTTCGTCGCCTCGTCAGTCGTCGACGCCGTTGTCGCGGCGGCGCGCGCCGCATCGCCGCACGAGTGCTGCGGGATCCTGCTCGGTCGGGCCGATCGGGTGAGCGAGGCGGCCACGGCGCGCAACATTTCCGAACGTCCGGCCACGCGATTCCTGATCGATCCGCGCGATCATCTCGACGCGATCAAGTCGGCCCGCGCGCGCGGGCTGGAGGTCGTCGGCTTCTATCACTCGCACCCGCGATCCTCCGCGGAGCCGTCCGAAACCGACCTGGCCGAGGCCAGCTATCCAAACCACCTCTTCCTGATTGCGAGTCTCGGCGCGGATCCGCCGGAGCTTCGGCTTTACCGCTTCAGTTCTGGGAACTTTCTCCCGGTTCCGTTCGTCACAGTCGCCTGAATGACTAGTGGACCGTCTCCGGCGGAACGGTACTGGTCACCACGAGCGTTCGACTGCTTTTTCGGGCCGCGACAACGGAGCGGCCCCGTTGCAGCTCCGAAGAGCCGCGCCACCAGGTGCGTCGCCGTTCTGGCTGGCAGCCTGCTGTGCACGATTTTGCCCGCGGCGCTGCAGGCGCAGGACCTGCCGGCGCAGCCGCCGCCGCAACCGACGGTTCGCGACCTTCGCATTGCGGGCGCGCGCGAGCTGTCGAACGATGAGATCCGGGAGGCGGCGCGAGTCGACGTTGGCGCGCCGCTGCCGGTGCCGGTCGATCGCGTCGACGACCTCGCCGCGCGCATCGTTCGTCACTATCGCGACGCCGGCTACACGTTCGCCGACGTCAAGGCGTCGTTCGACGCGTCGACCGGTGTACTGGCGTTCACCGTCGACGAAGGCGTGATCGACGGCGTCGAGTTCACCGGCGTCGACGCCACGCTCGCGCGGCGATTCGCCGACGAGTTCGCGCTCCGCGCCGGCGACGTGTTCAACCGCCGCCGCGCGCGCCAGGCACTCGACGTCCTGCTGCTGCCGACGCGCGGCGCCATCCGGCCCGGCCGGATTTTCGAGCGCGGAGGAACCTTCTACGACAGCCGGCAGCTGTCCTCGGGCGGCCGCGCCTCCGAGCGCCGCGGGACGTTCGATCTCGTCGATCGCAACGGATCGCGCATCCTGCTGGTCGGACTGTACGAGCCGGCCGGCCGGTTCAAGCTCGTCCCGGACCTGGGCGATCGCGAAGACTGGTTCACGCCGGTTGACGGCTTCGTGCCCTCGCTCGGCTTCGGCGCCGCGGTGTTCGACCACCGCGACTTCAACCACGCGTATGTCGCGGGCCACCTGTCGTACAAGATGGCGGCCGGCCGCGCCGGCTACGCGCTCGGCTTCGAGCGGCCGTTCCTCCGCACTCACCGCCTGTACGTCGGGGGGGAATTGCACGACCTGACGACGAGCGACGATCAATGGCAGCTCTCGTCGCTCGAGGCCAGCCTGGCGGCGATCGGTCCGCGCAAGAGCTTCCGCGATTACTACCGCCGGCGCGGCGTGCAAATCGGCGGCGCCTACCGTCCGCATCCGCAGGTCGAGATTCTGGCGGCGTGGCGCGGCGAGCGGCACGAGTCGCTCGGCATCGAGAGCGACTTCAGCTTCTGGAACGGCGACGATCCGTTTCGCCTCAACCGTCCGGTGCGCGACGGGCGATTGAACGCGCTGATCGTCGGCGCCTCGATTGACGGCAGCGGGTTCGACCGCGAGTCGCTCGACGCCACGTACCGCCGTCATCAGCTCGGCACGTTTTTCGGCGAACGTCTCGACGACTCGGCGCGCCCGAACGATCCCACGGCCATGTGGCGCATCGACTGGACGTCGGAGCTCGCGTCCCCGGACGCGCTCGGCGGCGACTTCGACTTCCGCCGCCACATCATCAGCGGCCGCTACCGCAAGGCGTTGTCGCCGCATCAGGAGTTCGGTGCGCGGCTCATCGGCGGCTGGTCGGACGGCTCGCTGCCGCCGCAGCGGCTGTTCGCGATCGGCGGCATCGGGTCGGTGCACGGCTACGAGTTCAAGGAACGCGTCGGCGACTCGATGACGCTGCTGAACCTGGAATACGCGCTCGGCTGGCGCGGCGGTCTGAAGGCGCTCGGGTTCTTCGATGCCGGCCGCGTCAGTTCGCGCACAGCCTCGAGCGTCATCGGATCGTCGACCTGGCTCAAAGGAGTTGGCTGGGGCATCGGTCTCGGCGACTTTCGGATTGACTTCGGCTACCGCCTGAACGAGGTGCCCAGCTCGCTTCGCGTCGTGCTTCGGATCGGCCGCACGTTCTGACGCCGCGCATGCCGCGTCTCACACTCGCACGGCTTGTCGTCGCCGCAGGAGCGCTCTCCGCAGCCGCGCCGGTTTCCGCGCTCGAAGTCCATGTCAAGGAACTGCGGACCGAAGCGGCGATGGTGCGCGCGTCGATCGAGCTGCGCGACCTCGTGCCGGATCGGTTCAACCGGCTGCTCGACGAGAACGGCATGCTGCATCTCCGCCTGCAGGCGGAGCTGTGGGAGAGCCGTCCGGTGTGGGATCGCCTCGTGTATCCCGCCGTGGTGCGCGCGATCCGGCTGACGAAGGGCACTCTGCCGCCGAATCCGATGCCGCTCGCGCTCGAGATCGGCCATCGCGATCGGATCGTGGCCACCGGCCGCTATTACCTCCACGTCATCGCAACGATCGGGACGCTCGCGGAACGCGACGTGGACGATGTGGGCGATGCGGTGTTTGGACGTCCATCGGAAACGAACACGCTCGGGTCGCTCGGCCGCGCGATATTCCGCACGGCGCTCCAGATCAGCGACTACCTGCAAAGCGTTTCGGCCGAGGCCAAATCAAAGAAGATCAGCGGAAACGATCTGCTGAAGCCGTAACGACGCAAATCTGCGCGGCGTCCGGGTAATCCGTGGCAAGATCCACCGCGGTAAACCGGACCGCCAGGGTGAAGATCCTCGAGAGCACGGCGAAGTTCGAAGCGTGGCTGCGGCGTCAGACGCGGATTGTCCAGAAGGATCTGGACGCCAAGCACGAGGCGATGGACGAGTCGCCGTTCGTGTTTCTGCGGGCGACGTTCTACCGGTGGGCGCAGGTCTGGCCGGATGTCTGTAAAAAGGCCGCCAGCGCGCCGGCGATTGTGGCGATCGGCGATCTGCACGTCGAGAATTTCGGGACGTGGAGAGACGCGGAAGGCCGGCTCGTATGGGGCGTGAACGATTTCGACGAGGCGTATCCGCTGCCGTACACGAACGATCTCGTCCGCCTTGCGACGAGCGCGTTTCTCGCGTCGAGGAAGCAGAAGCTCGCGATCAGCCCGCGCGTCGCGTGCGACGCGATCCTGGACGGCTACGAGTCGGCGCTCGACAAAGGTGGCCGGCCGGTTGTCCTCGCCGAGCGCAACGGCTGGCTGGGTGCCGTCGCGATCGAGCAGCTCCGCGACCCGCGGAAGTTCTGGAACGATCTACGCGAGGGCAACCAGCCGGCCAGACCGCCGGTGCCCATCGCGGCGCTTCGACAGTTCCTCCCGAAAGGAGATGGACCGCCGACAATTCTGGACCGCCAGGCCGGCGCCGGGAGTCTGGGACGCAAACGGTGCGTGGCGATTCTGGATACCGCGGGAGGACGCATCGCGCGTGAGGCGAAGGCCGTCGTGCCGTCGGCGGTCGCGTGGCTGCGCGGCGACACGTCGAACCGGATCTACGGCCCGGACACGATCCGCCACGCGAGGCGATCGCACGATCCGTTTCTGCATTTCTTTACCGGCTCCACCGGACCCGGCCTGAGCCCGGATGGCTGGGTGGTGCGCCGGCTCGCGCCCGACTGCATCAAGATCGATATGAAAGACCTGCCGACGTCGCGCGACGAGCCGAAGCTGCTCCGTGCCATGGGATGGGAGACCGCCAACGTGCATTTCGGCGCGAAGAAACAGGCGATCCTTCGCGATCTGCGCGCACGCCGCCGCCGGTGGCTCGAGCGCGCGGCGGGCGACATGGCTGACGTCGTGATAGAGGACTGGCGAGCGTGGAGACGGCGCTAGGCAGCCGCGCCGAGAGCGGCACGTCGCGCTGGGGTCCGCTGGAGCTTCGCGCGAAGATCGGCAGCGGCCACTTCGGCACGGTCCACCTCGCCTGGGATCCGGGACTGGAGCGGCAGGTCGCGTTGAAGCTGCTGCGCGAAGACGCGCGGTCCGCGGAAATCATCCAGGAAGGGCGCCTCCTCGCGCGCGTGCGCCATCCGAACGTCGTCGCCGTCTACGGCGTCGATCGCCACGACGGCGTCGTCGGCCTCTGGATGGAGTTCGTCGACGGGCTGACGCTCCGGCGCGTGCTGGAAACCCGCGGCACGCTCGGCCCGCGCGAGGCGTCGCTGATTGGATTCGATGTGTGCCGCGCGCTGGCGGCCGTCCACAAGGCCGGCCTGGTGCATCGCGACATCAAGGCGCAGAACGTGATGCGCGAAGCGGGCGGCCGGATCGTGCTCATGGACTTCGGCGCCGGTGAAATCCGCACCGAGCGGACGCAGCCGGGCGGGCTCGCCGGCACGCCGCTGTATCTCGCGCCCGAGCTCTTCGACGGCTCGCCCGCGACGATCGCCACGGACATCTACAGCATCGGCGTTCTGTTGTTTCATCTCGTCACGATGAAATACCCGGTCGAGGGCGCGACGATGGCGCAGATCGAGTCGGCGCATCGGCTCGGACAACGCCTGCGTCTGGCGGATCTGCGTCAAGACCTGCCGAGCGCCTTCATGCGCGTGGTCGAACGGGCGCTCGAAAGCGATCCGGCGCGGCGGTACCGCAGCAGCGGCGCGATGCAGCAGGATCTGGTCAGCGCGCTGGAGCTGCAGACCGCGGCGGAACCTGGTGCCGACGTTCGCGCCGCTGGCGCAGCCTCATCGTCGAGCCGCATCGTGTCGATCGCCGTGCTGCCGTTCGTCAACCTCGGGCCCGACGGCGATATCGAATACTTCTGCAACGGCCTTGCGGAAGAGCTCCTCACCGGACTGGCGAGGGTGCCGGGCCTTCGCGTGGCCTCCCGCACGACGGCGCTTCACGTCGCGCAGATCGAAACGGACATTCGCAGCATCTGCCGGCTGCTGAACGTCGACGCGGTCCTCGAAGGGACGGTTCGCAAAGCGGGCGATCGGATGCGGATCACGGCGCAGCTCGTCGGCGCCGCGGACGGATGCCACCTCTGGTCTGAAGGCTACGACCGGCACATCGCCGACGTGTTCGCCGTCGAGGACGAAATCGCGCACAGCGTCGTCGACCGATTGAAGGTGTCGCTCGCCGAGGTCCCCCGGCGGCCGCTGATCGGGCGGCACACGCAAAACGCGCGTGCCTACGAGCTGTATCTCAAAGGGCGGTTCTACTGGACGCGGCGGTTCAAGGGCGGTCTCGTCGCCGCGCTCGAGCACTTCAAGAAGGCGATCGAAGAGGACGCCGGGTACGCGCTCGCGTACGCGGGGGTAGCCGACGCCTACGCGTTCATGGGGATTTACGCGGTGCAGCGGCCGCGTGCGGCATTCGCGGAGGCGGCGGTCGCGGCCGAGCGCGCGCTCGCGCTGGATCCCAAGCTGCCGGCGGCGCACACGTCGCTGGGCTTCCTCAAGCTCGCGAACCACTGGGACCTGCCGGGCGCGAGCCGCGAGTTCACGCGCGCGCTCGAGCTCGATCCGGACGAGGCGCTCACGCGCATCTACTACTCATGGCTCCTCGTGCTGCAGCGTGACATCGCGAGCGCGTTGAATCAGGTCCGCATCGCGCAGGAGACCGAGCCGCTGTCGCCACTGGTCAACGGCGGTGCCGGCCACACGCTGTATCTCGCGAGGCGCTACGACGAAGCGGTCGTCGAATGCGAGAAGAGCCTGGAGATCGATCCGAACTTCATTCTCCCGATTCACGTGAAGGGCATGTGTCGGGCGCTGCAGGGACGCCTGAACGAGGCCATCGAGATCGGCGAGCGCACGGTCGCGATGTCGGGCCGCGGACCGTTCTATCTCGGCGTGCTGGGGCACTACTACGCGCGGATCGGCGAGCGCGACAAAGTCCGCACGATCCTGAACGAGCTCGATGGAATGAGCGCCGACCGGTATGTGCCGCCCCACTGCATGACCTTCATCTACGCCGGCCTGAACGATCTCGAGCAGGCGCTCAACTGGGAGGCGAGGGCGATCGCCGACGGCGCCTCGCCGTTCTATTACGTCTCTCCCCTCATCGAGAACCTGCACGACGACCCGCGCCACATCCAGCAGATGCGGCAGATGGGGTGGCGCGGATAGCGCCTCAGTCCTGACGCAACGCGTTCATCGGATCGAGCCGCGAGGCGCGCCACGCTGGCACGAGAGCGGCCGCGAGCCCCGCCGCGATGAAGACGATCGATGCCGCGGCAATCGTCGTTGGATCGCCCGGCGCCAGCTCGTAGAGCTGCGATCGAATGAGCCGGCCCGCGGCCAGGGCCGCGGCGATGCCGACGAGCACGCCCGCCAGCACGACGATCGCGCCTTCGCGAACGATCATGCGGACCACCGCGCCTTGCGTCGCGCCGAGCGCCATTCGCACGCCGATCTCGCGCACGCGCGCGGTGACCGCGTACGCGAGCAGCCCGTACATTCCGAGGCACGCCAGGAGCAGCGCAAGGCCGGCGGCGGCGGTCGACAGGCCGGCGATCAGGCGCTGCTGCAGCAGGGCATAATCGACCCATTGATCGAGCGTGAACACACGGCGGATGAAGTGATGCCCCTGCGACTCGACGACTCGGAGGTATTCGTCCCGCACCGTCTGCACGTCGCCGCGAACACGAACGTGCGTGTTGGGAAACTGGGCGCGCGCGGGATCCTGCATCATCGGCCTGAAGAGGACCGGCCGGTGTGGCTCGCGAAGGGTCCCAATCGGCGCGTCGCCCACGACGCCGACGACTTCGACATCGGTCCGCGCGGCGCCGGACGTGACGCGAATGTGCCTCCCGATCGCATCGCCTGATGGAAACAGCCGACGAACGACCGCCTCGCTGACAATGGCGACGGGCGGCGCATGGTCGTCGTCGGCCCAGGTGAAATCGCGGCCGCGGAGACGCGGGATGCCGAACAGATCGAAAAACCCCGGAGAGATGAGCTCCGTGAGGCCCGACGCGATCGCGGGCGATGCGCCTTCGGGCAGCAGGGCGTAGCTGTCGGTCGGCAGCGTGCCGACGAATCCGAGGAACGCCGGGAAGTAGAACGACAGCGCCGCGCCATCGGCGCCGTGCATCGTCGAAAGCTGCTGCACCAGGGGCTGGAAATACGATCGGCCGAGCGGCCCGCGGTCTCCCGGATTCCGATCCAGCCGGGTCCACACGACAGGGCGCGTGCGAAGCGGCGCGTCGTTCGCGCGCAGGCGCGACAGCGTGCCGGCGAAGAGACCAGCGCCGACCAGCAACACGATCGAAAGTGCCGCCTGCACGACCACCACCCATCGTCCTGCCTGGCCGAGAGTGGCAGCGACCGCGCGGCCGGGTCGAAGCGCGATGTCCGCACCACCGCGAATCGCTCGCACAGCCGGAATCACACCTGTCGCCAGGCCGGTGACGACCGCGACTATCGCCGTGACGATCAGGACACGGGCATCCGGCGTCAGAGGCCGAAGGAGCGTCATGGTGCTCGCCATCCTCGACATCGCGGTAAACATACGGCTGGACCACCAGGCCAGCGGCAGCGCGGCCACGAACCCGCACAACGCCAGCAGCACGCCGTCGATGAGAAGCTCCTGGACGAGACGCGCGCGACCGGCGCCGAGCGCGAGGCGGACCGCGATTTCCTGTTGCCGCGCAAGCGTGCGCGCCAGCAGCAGACCCGCGAGATTGACACAGCCGATGGCGAGCAGCACCGCGGTGAAACCGATCAGGACCATCAGCGAGCTGCCGTACTGTTGCCGCATCACGGAAAACCCGGTAGCGAGCGACTCGATCGTCATCGTCTGCGATCGCAGCGAGCGCTGCTCGGCCGGCGTGAGCACCGAAGGGACCGTTGCCGCGAGAATCGCCGGCCAGCGCGCGAGCACTTCGGCGCGGGCCTGCTCGAGCGTGATCCCCGGTGCCAGGCGCCCGATCACGTACGGAGCGCGCCCGGCGCGAGGGCCATCACCGGCGAGCGTGCGAAAAGCAGCCAGGGGCATGAACAGGTCGGCGCCCGCGTCACGTTGCAGGCCAGAGAATCCAGGAGCGGTGATGCCGACCACCGTCGCCGGTCTGCCGTTGATTTTCACCGTCTCGCCGATGGCGTGCGGATCAGCGTCGAACATCCGTCGCCAGATTCGATCGGTGATGACGACGGGTACGGCCGCAGCCGTGGGGATATCGTCGGCATCCGCCAGGAAACGGCCGGCGGCCAGGCCGACTCCGGCGACGGTCAGGTAGTCGGATGTGATGCCTTCGATGCCGACATCCACGGCCGCGTGACGGACCTCGATCCGGAAGGCGCCGCCGGAGTACATCGACAGGGTCGCGAGCGACCGTTGCTGCGCGCGAAACGCCTCGAACGTCTCCTTGTAGATGTAGCCGGGCCGCGTCGTCTGCGGATCGTCGGTCGAAATGGCGACGAGTCGATCGGGATCCGAGACGGCGACCGTGCGCAAGACGATCGCGTTGAGGAGGCTGAAGATCGTGGTGTTTGCCCCGATGGCAAGAGCGAACGTCGCGACGACAATCAGCGAGAATGCCGGCGACCGGCGCAGTCCCCGGACTGAATGGCGAACGTCGGTCCAAAGGGCATCGAGCATAGGGCGCTATGATGCCACTGCTCGGCCGCGCCGGTAGAGAATCACCGCACGCGGGCGTTTATTCGCTGCGAAGCGCAAGCGACGGGTCGGTGCGGGCGGCGCGCAGCGCGGCGGGCAGGACGGCGCCGATCCCCGTCGCCACGAGCACGACCGCGGCCACACCGATACCCAGCGCGTCGGCACGCGGCGTGGCGACCACGGCGCCGCGAAGCGCGCGCACGGCCCAGACGGACAACACGCCTCCGAGCATCAGGCCGGCGCCCACGAGCATCGCGCCCTGGCGCAGCGTGCGTCGGACGATGTTCCCCGGGTCCGCGCCGAGCGCGAGCCGCAGCGCCAGCTCGACGCGGCGCGATGCGACGTCATGCGCCACGACGCCGAAGAGCCCGATGGCGCCGAGCACGAGCGCCAGCATCGCGAACCCCGAGAACATCGCAGTCAGCACTCGCCGCGCCGGCATACCCGGCGAGGCCGCCACCACTTCGTCCATCGATACTGCGCCGTACACGGGAAGATTGCCGTCGAGCCGCGCCACGTCCTCCCGCACGGCCGCGATGACGTCTGCCGCCGGGCGCTCGCTTCGGACCACGATAATCCTGGATCGCGACGGGGCCTGGAACGCCGAGAGGTACACCGTCGGCAGCACGGCTTCGTCGAGTGCACGATGCTTCACGTCGCCCACGACGCCGATGATCGCGGCCGGTTGAGGCGCGCCGGCGATCCAGAGCCGTCGACCGACAGGAGGGTCGGAACCGAACAGCCGCCGGGCCAACGCCGTGCTAATCACCACACACGGAAGCGCGGACGAATTGTCGCGCGGGTCGAAGGCGCGGCCCGACACGAGCGCGATCCGCATCACGTCGAAGTAGCCCGGGCTCGCTTCGCGCACCACGGCCTCGGGGCCGACCTCGTTCGGCCGTACGTCGACGACCGCGCGTCCACGGTCGTGCGTCAACGGCATCTCGTTGACGATCCCGACGGACCGGCGTCCGAGGCGATCTTCGAGAGTGCTGTGGAGCGTCGAGTAAAACGAGAGGACGCGCTCGACGTCGTAGCTGGCCGCCGGCACCGACACCTTCATCGCCACCACACCGCGTGCCTCGAATCCCGGGTAGGTCTTCAACAAGTGAACGACGCTGCCGGCGAGCAGCGACATACACGTCAGCAGCACGAACGCGAGCGCGATCTCGCCGGCGACGAACACCCGCCGCAGCAGGAGCTCGCGGGGCGGCGGCGTGGCGCCGCGGCGCAGCACGTCGAGAACATTCCTCCGGGCGGTCATGAGCGTCGCCAGCAGCGCACAGATCGCCGCACCGAGCGCCGCGCCGGCGGCCACGACGGTGATGACCCGCCAGTTGATCGGGACGTCGCGGAGCGCGACGCCTCCGAATTGCTCCAGCGCGAGACGCGCCACGGTGGGCGTGGTCCACAGCGCGAGCAGGACGCCCGCCACGATGCCGACGGCGACGAGTGCCTGCGCTTCCAGGACCAGTTGCTTCGCGATGTCGGCGTCGCGGGCACCGAGCGCCCGTCTGATGGCCAGCTCCTGCCGGCGATCGATCGATCGCACGACCAGGAGTCCCGCGAAATTCGTAAAGGCGATCAACAGCGCCAGCGCGGCGGCGCCCGCGAGGAGATTGAGCGTTCTCGCCGCGTCGCCCGATATGGCAACCGCTATGGGGACCGCGACGACACGGGCCGGTGGCGACGAGTCGCGACTGACGTCGTCCAGCGCGGCTGCCAGTACGGGAGGTGAGGCCGTCGCGGTGAGACGCGCCACGGCGCTGACCCGATATCCCGTGCGCGCCGCCTGCGCCAGCGTGAGGGGAAGCGGCCGCCAGATGTCGGATGGGTTCAGCTCGAAGACGAAGCGCTCCGGGAGCACGCCGACGATCGCATGCGGCTGTCCGCCGAGAACGATCTGGCGTCCAATCACGTCTCGATCGGCCCCGAGCTTTCGGCGCCAGAACTCGCTGCTGACGATCGCGATCGGCCGCCCCACATCGTCGGGCGCAAATGAGCGGCCGAGGGCGGGCGTGATGCCGAGGAGCGCGAGGAACCCCGGCGTGACATCGTTGGCGCTGAGGCGCTCGGCCGCGCCGGCTTCGGTCAGCGTCAGGTTGGTTCCGTCGATGGCTTCGAGTGCCGCGAGCGATCCGGCACGCTCGCGCCACGCCTCGAAGGTGGCGTAACGCACCGCTCGACCGGCCGTGGGACCATCGACCGGACTCTCGCCGAGGATCACGAGCGCCTCGGGATCGTTGAACGGCGGCGGCGTGAGCAGCACGGCGTGCACGACGGCGAAAATCGACGCACCGGCGCCCAGCGTCAGCGAGAGCGTCAGGACGGCGGCACCGGCGCTTGCCGGCGAACGACGGATGCTCCGCGCGACGTAAAGCAGATCGAGGCGCATGCGCGTCTATTCGTCGCGCAGCGCAATCAGCGGATCGACGCGCGTCGCCCGCAATGCAGGAACGAGGCTCGCGGCAACGGCGACCAGCGCAAGGAGCGCCGCGGCGCTGGCGAACGTGACGACGTCGGTTGGGCCGATGCCGAAGAGGAGCGCCGACAGCAGGCGAGTGGATGCGAGCGACGCCGCGAGGCCGAGGATCATGCCGAGGCCCGCGACCCGGAGGCCCTCGCCGAGGATGTTCGCGATCACGTCGCGTGCGGTGGCGCCGAGAGCGATCCGCACCCCGATCTCGCGCCGGCGCTGCGACACGACGAACGCCAGGACGCCGTACAGTCCGACGGCGGCCAGCGCGACGGCGGTCGCGCCGAACGCGATGAGCAGCGTGACGCTGAAGCGGCGGCGCGTCAGCGAGTTCGACAGGTGCTCGTCCATCGTCCGCAGCGCGCCGACCGGCTGGTCCTTGTCGACCTGCCAGACGGCGGCGCGGACGGCAGTCGTCAGGGCGGCCGGCGATGCGGCCGTTTTCAGCACGAACGTCATGAACGGAAACGCGTCCTGGCGGTACGGCACGTAGATCGTCGGCTGCGGCGCCGCCTCGAGCGACGCGGAGTGCACGTCGCCGACGACGCCCACCGCGGTGTATTCGGGACCGGGGACGTTAATCTGAAAATGTTGACCGATGGCATCGCGGCCGGGCCAGAAGCGGTGCGCCGCCGACGCGCTGATCACCGCCACACGCGGCCGATCTTCGCGGTCGGCCGCGGCGAACTGGCGCCCTCTCAACACCGGAATCCCCATCGCCGTGAAGTAATCGGGTGAGGCGGTTCGATAGTGGGCGGTGGGCTGCGCGTTGGCCGGCAGCTCCTTGATCGCCAGCCCGCGCGTGCTGTTGCCCGGCAGCAGCGGCAGCCGGCTCGTCGCGCCGGCGAGTTGAACGCCCGGCACCTGCTGCAGCGCGGTCAGGATGCGTTCCCAGAACTCCGCGCGCGCGGTCTGCGTCGTGTACCGTGTCGGCGGCGGACTGATGCCGACGGTCACCACGTGATCGGGATTGAATCCGGTCGACACTTCCTGCACTCGAATGAAGCTGCGCACGGCGAGTCCAGCGGCGACGAGCAGCACGAGCGACAACGCGATCTCGGCGGCAACGAGCGCCGCGCGCACGCGACGCTGCCGTGCGCCGATGGCGCCGCGCGCCGACTGCTTGAGATCGTCGTGCAGATCGACGCGACTGAGCTGCCGCGCGGGCGCAAGGCCGAACAGGACGCCGGTGACGCACGAGATCGCGAGGCCGAACATGAGGACGGTTCGATCGATCGTGATGGCACCAGTCGCGGTCAGGTCCGACGGGCTGAGCGCGACGAGCGGCGCGATCATCCACATCGCCAGCAGCACACCGGCCGCGCCGCCCGTAACGGAGAGAAGGACGCTCTCAATCAGCAACTGAGCGACGATGCGCGATCGCGAGGCGCCGAGCGCCGCACGGATCGCGATTTCCTGCTGCCGGGCGGTCGCGCGAGCCATCAGCAGCCCCGAGATATTTGCCGTCGCGATCAGGAGCAGCAGGCCCACCGCCGCAAAGAGCAGCAGCATCGTCGACCGGACGTCGGCGACGAGATCGCCGCGCAGCGGCACCAGCGCGACCGCGTAGTTCGGAGCCACGCCGGGGTTGTCACGCTCGATTGCCATCGCGAGTGCGTCCATGTCGGCACTGGCGCCGGCGAACGTGACGCCGGGCTTCAGACGCGCGACGACGAAAAAATAGGCGTGGGTTCTGTCGGTCGACGGGTCCACGTTCGGCGCGAGCGGATCGTCGGGCACCGCCCAG
>Ga0114129_10000701_pt1 | contig 42196 bp, 38 predicted proteins | sample RhiMetdeltSRZDD1_FD_80071 | JGI IMG/M metagenome (GOLD analysis project Ga0114129, IMG submission 80071) | Populus rhizosphere microbial communities from Tennessee, USA - Rhizosphere MetaG P. deltoides SRZDD1 (version 2) (version 2) | ecosystem: Host-associated > Plants > Roots > Rhizosphere >...
CGGGCGGGTCGGCCCCGGCTAGCTTGCCGCGGCTGCTCGAACCGTCCGCAGCAAGAAACCGTCCAGCAGAAGCTCACGGTCGCCGATCTGCGCGAATACATCGATCTGTTCGACACGCGTGTCGACCCATTCCGGCTCGGCAAAGCTCGCGCGCAGGTACTCCTCGGTGATGCCCCAGCCTTGACCCGCGTACACAGATATCGCGAGGACGAAGAGGTTCGCGCCCGGCGCAGCGAGCCCAGGCAGCTGCCGCAGGTACGCATCCTCCGCGCCGTCGCCGCGCCGGTAGAGGCTGTGCAGCAGGCCGGAGTCGAAAACCGAGTCGAACGGCGCCGACGGCAACGACAGTGCCGTGGCGTCCTGGACCTCGAACTGCACCGCCAGGCCCTCGTGAGCGGCCTTGCTGCGAGCCTTCTCGATCGCCACGCGGGAGAAGTCGACCGCGGTTACCTCATAGCCGCGACGGGCGAGGGCCAGAGCGAGTTCACCCGTACCGCAGCCGACGTCGAGCACCTTCGGGCCCTTCACCCCATCGTCGAGTACGCGCGCAAACGCCGGCTGTGGACCGCCGATGTCCCACGGCGGCCCGCCCGTGGCCGCACTATCGCGGTAGATCTCGTCGTAGTCGATCTCGCCGTACCCCGCGGTCACCGCGCACCTCCTCGACTAATAGGACTCCTATGGAGATACCCCGTGCGGCTCTCTCGTGCACAGCCCGCTGGCGACAGTGAAGCGTACACTTGACTATTTGCCGCGGTAGGCGCATACTTTAGCGTATGCTTGACTATGCGCCGGACTTGGACCGGGTGTTCCAGGCGCTGGCCGACTCCGGCCGGCGGCTCATGGTCGAGCGGCTCAGCCGCGGCCCGGCGTCGGTGAGCGAACTCGGCCGGCCGCTGGACATGTCGCTGGCCGCGGTCCTGCAGCACGTTCAGGTGCTGGAGGCGTGCGGCCTGATCCGGTCGAACAAGCTCGGCCGGACCCGCACCTGCACCATCAATACGGCGGTTCTGCGCTCGGCGGAGAGCTGGATCGCCGACCGGCGGTCCATGGTCGAGCGCAGCCTCGACCGGCTCGGCGAGTACCTCGCGGAGACCGCCGATCAACCAGAGCCGACCAGCGACGCCCAGGGGCAACAGTGACCGATCGTTCCGTCGTCCACGAAACGTTCTCGATCGAGCGGATCTACCCGGCCGCGCCATCGAGGGTGTTCGCCGCCTTCGCCTTGGCGCAGGCCAAGGACGCCTGGGGCCCCACCAGCGGGCGGGAGCTCGCCGAAGGCGAGGCCGGCGTCAAGGAGTTCGATTTCCGGCCGGGCGGCCGGGAGCGGTTCGGCCTCAAGGTGCGGGGCACGACCTACCGGTACCACGCGCTGTACTACGACATCGTGCCGGATCAGCGGATCGTCTACAGCTATGAGATGTACGCCGACGGCGCCAGGATCTCGGTGTCGGTCGCCACCATCGAGTTCGCGAAGAGCGGCGCCGGCACGGCGCTGACCTGGACCGAGCAGGGCGCCTACCTAGACGGTCTCGACGGACCACGGACGCGCTTGAAGGGCACGGCCGAACTGCTCGACAGCCTGACCCGGTACCTGTAGCGCAACCGGCGACAGACGTTTGCGACCACGCGGCGCTGCGTCCCGCACAGGCACCCTCCCCAAGCAAGCACGGTCCTCAATGGATCCCGAAACCACGGAGTTCTGAACATACGCAAGGTGATCACGTTGGTGTTCAACTACTCGCTCAACGGCCTCCTGGCCGACGAGGGCACCGATTTCTGGGATTTCTGCTTCGAGTTGCTCGACAAACAGGGCGGACCGGACGACGACGAGCAGACGATCGACCTTCTCCAGAACGCGTACGCGCACGTCATGGGCCGCACCGCCTACGAGGGCATATCTGTGGGCCTGCCGGCCCATCCCGACCACCCGTGGGCCGGCATCATGAACGCCGGACGCAAAGTCGTCTTCTCTCAGACCATGACGACGGCCGACTGGGCCAACACCACCATCGCCGCCGGTGACACGGCAGAAGAGATCGACAAGCTCAGGCATGGCGGCGACGGCCACATCCTGGTCTGGGGCGGCGTCAGCCTCTGGCGGTCGCTCATGCGGCTCGACCTGATCGACGAGTGGCATCTGAGCATGTACCCCTACATCACGGGCGAGGGCACCCGGCTGTTCGACGACGTTCCGAAGTCCTACCGGCTCGACCTGGTTTCCAGCACCGCCAAAAGCAGCGGGCTCATCGAGCTGCACTACCGGCGGCACCGCTAGCCTCCATCAGCGGCGGGTGCTGGAGTCGCGGATGACGAGCTGGGGGCTGATGCGTACGCGGTGAACCGGCCGGTCCGGCCCGTCCTGCATCCGCTTGGCCAGCAACTGCACCGCCATCTCGCCGATGGTGTGCTTCGCCGGGCGTACGGCGCTCAGGGCCGGATTGGCGAGCCCGGCCACCTCGTCGTCGTACGCCACCACGGCGAGGTCGTGCGGGACCCGGATGCCGCGATCCTCACACCGGGCCACAAGGGATATCGCTTCGCGGTCGGAGTGGACGAGGACGGCCGTCGTTGCCGTGGCGGCGAGGCTGTCGAGGAAGCGGTCCAGCTCATCGTTCCATTGTGGACTGCGATGGTCGCAGGGGGTCGCTTCGGGCGTACCGGCGAGTTCCAGGCCGAGTTCCTCGGCGGTCTCGCGCCAGCCCAGGCGTACCTTCGGCGTCGTCGGGCTGGTGACGGAGGCGAGGAAGCCGATGCGGCGGTGGCCTTCGGCGGCGAGATGGCGTACGGCCAGACTGGCGCCGAAGGCGTGATCGGTGGCGACGGATTCGACGTGCTCGTGGTACGGGCCAACGGTGGCGGTGCGCTCCACGAACATCACGGGAATGTCCAACTCGGACAGCCAGGTGATGAGCGCAGCCGCCTCGGCGCCGACGGTCGGCGGTGCGATCAGCAGGCCCTGGACTCCGACCGTTTCCAGGAGCCAGGCCGCTTGACGGCGGACGTCGGCGACGTCGTCATAGGACGATCCGCGCAGCACGATGCGTACGCCGGCGTCGGGTGCGGCATCGCGAGCGCCCCGGACGATTTCGGGCCAGTAGTAGTCCAGCGACGGTACGACCATGCCGACGGCCGGCCGGTCGGTGTCGCCGCCCTTTGTGGCGTACGCCGGATCCTCGGTGACCGGAGTGATGAACGGCTGCCGGTCGGCGCCGCGGGGCAGGCGGATGCCGCCGTGGACGCGTTCGATCGCCCCTTCGTCGGCGAGCTGGGCGATGTCGCGGCGGACGGTGACCGCGGTGACGCCGAGCGAGCGGGCGATGTCGCTGACGCGCAGCGTGCCGCGGGAACGCAGGGCAGCCAAGACCCGTTCGCGGCGTTCGGCCGGCAGCAGCGGGGGATCGGTCAGCGTCACGGCTGCGCCTCCACGGTCGGGTGGTGAGGGCCGCGCTCGATGCGCTGGCCCGAGGAGATCGCGCCAGGTCGCCGGCTTGACCCGGTGGGCGCGAATCCCGCAGGGCGCGCCGCAGTCATTGTGCGCGGCTGAACACCGAAGCGCAGTCGGCTCATTGACCAAGCCTCCCTAGTGATCCGAACCGATCAGATTCGATCACAAAGGTTCATGCCGTGCCGAGACCACACGTGTTACAGGACGGTAACGAAGCCTTGTGGTGCAAGTTCCCATACGGTCTACTCCCTGTCACCGATCGAACGAACAAAAACGAACACAAACGCTCGGTATGGCGCGTTGAAACACCAGAAACGGGAGAGGCCAGGCTCATGCACCGTCCGCAGGCACTGCTCGTGATGCGGCCCGACACGTTCCGGATCCAGTTCGGAACGGAGCAGCTGCGGCGCCTGCGATCGCTGGCCGACCTCGGTGAGCCGATGTGGTCGGCCGACCTCGACGCGCCCCGGACGCGGGCTCGCCTGGCCGAGGCCGAAGTGCTGCTGACCTCATGGGGCTGCCCGGCGTTGACGCCCGAACGGCTCGACGCGGCTCCGAAGCTGCGGGCGGTCTTGCACTGCGCGGGCAGCGTACGCGGCCTGGTGTCGGAGGAGATCTGGCGGCGCGGGATCCTCGTCACCAGTGGTGCGGAGGCGAACGCGACCCCGGTCGCCGAGTACACGCTCGCCGCTATCATCTTCGCCGGCAAGAAGGCTCACCTGCTGGCCGCCGAGGCCCGAGCCAACCGCGCGGACTGGCATTCGGTCGCCGGCCGCGAAGACCTGTCCAATTACGGCCGCACCATCGGCATCGTCGGCTTCTCCCGGATCGGGCGGCGGGTCGTGGAACGCCTGCAAGCCTTGGAAACCGGCGCCGTTCTCGTGACCGACCCCTACGCCGACCCCGCCACCGTCGCCGCCGCGGGCGGACGCCTGGTCGATCTCGATGAGCTGCTGACCGCTTCGGAGATCCTCTCGCTGCACCTGCCCGGTATCCCGGAAACGCGCCACACCATCGGCGCCCGTGAACTGGCGCTGCTGCCCGACGGTGCGACGGTCATCAACACCGCCCGCGGTGGCGTCATCGACACCGCGGCGCTGGAACAGGAGTGTGTAACGGGACGCCTCAACGCGATCCTCGACGTCACCGAGCCCGAGCCGCTGCCCGAGGACTCGCTGCTGTATCAGCTGCCCAACGTCATGGTGACCCCGCACATCGCCGGATCCCTGGGCTCGGAGACCCGGCGCATGAGTACTCAAGCGCTCGATGAGCTGGAGCGTTTCGTGCGCGGCGAGCCGCCGATCGACCCGATCACCAGCGAGGCGATGGCGGTGAGCGCATGAAACAGCTGTCACCGCTGACCGGCTGGACGCGGACCGAGTGGGCCGCGCTGGCCGACCGCATGCTCGACGCTGCCCGCCGCCACGCGTCGCCCGGCCATGCCCGCATCACGCCACCCGGCGCGCCGGGCGGCTACGGGTCCGCTGTAGACGGTCTGGAAGGCTTCGCCCGCACCTTGCTGCTCGCCGGATTCCGCATCGCCGGCGAGGGCGGGCGCGACCCCGGCAATCTTCTTGAGTGGTACGCCCACGGCATCGCCGCCGGCACCGATCCGCGGTCGCCGGAACGCTGGGTCACACCGAGCGAGCACGGTCAGGCCAAGGTGGAAGCAGCCTCGATCGCGCTGATTCTCGACCTGACCCGCCCCTGGCTGTGGGACAACTTGGATTCGGGCGTACGCGAACGGGTCGTGGCGTACTTGGCGCAGGTCGTCGGCGACGACAGCTATCCGCGTACGAACTGGGTGTGGTTCCGCATTGTCGTCGAGCAGTTCCTCGCTTCCGTCGGCGGACCCTGGTCGCCGGCCGACATGGAGTCCGACCTGGCGGCGCACGAGTCGTTCGCCCGCGACGGCGGCTGGTACTGCGACGGCGACGAGCGCGGTTACGACCACTACGCCGGCTGGGCGCTGCACCTGTATCCGATCCTGTGGAGCCGCATGACCGGTGCGCAGACGCTCGCCGCTACGCGGCTGCCGGAGTACCGCCGCCGCTTGGACCGCTACCTGCTCGACGGCGTACGCCTCGTCGGCGCCGACGGCGCCCCGCTGTTTCAAGGCCGCAGCCTGGTCTACCGGTTCGCCGCCGCGGCCCCGTTCTGGGCCGGTGCCCTGGCCGGGACCACCGCGCTGGCACCGGGTCTGCTGCGCCGCGCCGCGTCCGGGATCGTGAAACACTTCGCCGACCACGGTGCGCCCGACGCCGAGGGCCTGCTGACGATGGGCTGGTACCACCCGTGGCCGCGGATGGCGCAGCGGTACTCCGGCCCCGGATCGCCGTACTGGGCCGCGAAGGGGATGCTCGGGCTGGCCCTGCCCGCCGATCATCCGGTGTGGACAGACGTCGAGCGGCCGCTGCCGGTCGAGGAGGCCGATCAGCTCGCCGTCGTCGAGGCACCCGGCTGGGCGCTCAGTGCCACGGGCTTTGACGGCGTGGTACGCGTATACAACCACGGCACCGACCACGCCCGGCCGGGCGACCGTACCGGCGACTCCCCGGTGTACGCGCGGCTGGCGTACTCGACGGCGACCGCGCCGCTCATGGACGACGGCGGCTGGGCCGACCCGCTCGACCAATCCGTTGTGCTGCTGGACGAGCAGGGCCGGGCGACCCATCGCAGCGGCTTCCAGACGCTCGGCGCCGAGACCATCGGAGACGCGGCGGTGCTGGCCTCCCGCGCCCGCAGTCATTGGCTCGACGCCGACCGTACCGCACCGGATCACGGCTCGGGCCGGCCGGGTGTCGCGACCGATGCCGCGACGGTAACGACCGTTTCCATCGTGCGTGGCGCCTGGGAGGTGCGCTGTGTTCACGTCGACCCCGCCGGTACGCCCGGCTGGGATCGAGTGACAGCGTTGCGGATCGGCGGCTGGCCGATCACGGTCGACGATCCCGGCGCCACTCACACCGAAGCGATCACAGCGAAGGCCACGGGCACGCACGTCTCCTTTATCGAAGGGCTGGACGGCTTCGCCGCTGCCGGTGTCCACATCGGAAAGGACGCCACCCCGCTGGGGGAATGGACGGCCACGCCGTGGCTTTCGGCGTACCCGTCGATGGGCTGGAACATCGCGGTGCTGGCGCTCAACGGCGGCGAGCGGCCACCGCGAGCCGAGATCTGCGGACCCGAGGACGCGCCGGTCGTCCGGGTCACGTGGCCCGATGCGGCCACCACAGCGGCGACCTTGCCCGTGCCGCCCACCGGCCCGCACCACCTCACCACAGAACACAACTCCGTGCTCAGGAAGGAACGTTCGTGATCAGAAGAAGGATGCTGGCGGCGGTCGGCGTGGTCCTGGCCGCCGCCCTGCCGCTGGCCGCGTGCGGCTCCGGCGGCGATGAAACGTCCGCCGAGAGCGGCCCGGTGACGCTCACCGTCAGCGTCTGGAACCTGAAGGACACCCCCGAGTTCCAGGCCCTGTTCGACGCGTTCCAGAAGGCCAACCCGGACATCACCATCAAGCCGGTCGACATCCTGGCGGCCGACTACCCGACCAAGGTGACGACGATGCTCGCCGCTGGTGACAGCACCGATGTCATCACGATGAAGAACGTGACCGACTACGCTCGGTACGCCAGCCGCGGTCAGCTCAAGGACATCACGTCGCTGGCGACCACCGGTGACGGCGCGAAGCTGGCCGGGCTGGACGCGTTCAAGCAGGAGGGCGGCAAGTACTACGCGCTGCCGTACCGGCAGGACTTCTGGGTCCTTTACTACAACAAGAAGCTGTTCGACGCGGCCAAGCAGCCCTACCCGGGCAACCTGACCTGGGACCAGTACGCCGACCTGGCCAAGAAGCTGACCTCGGGCAGCGGACAGTCCAAAGTGTACGGTACCTACCAGCACACGTGGCGCTCGGTGGTGCAGGCGATCTCGGCCGCGCAGACCGGCGGTGACCAGCTCGGCGGCGACTACTCGTTCTTCGCCGACCAGTACAAGACCGCACTCGCCCTGCAGGACGCGGGCGCCACGCTGGACTTCGGCACGGCCGTGACCCAGAAGACCGGCTACGCCTCGATGTTCGAGACCGGCAAGACCGCCATGCTGCCGATGGGCACCTGGTTCATCGCCAAGATCCTGGCGGACAAGAAGGCGGGCTCCACCGACGTCGACTGGGGCATCGCACCGATGCCGCAGCGGACCGGTTCGGACAAGGTCACCACGTTCGGCTCGCCGACGGCGTTCGCGGTGAACAAGAACGCCAAGCACGCTGCGGCAGCGCAGAAGTTCATCGAGTTCGCCACCGGAGCCCAGGGTGCCGCGGCCATCACCGCCGTCGGCGTCGTGCCCGCTCTGCGTACTGACGAGATGCGCACGGCGTACTTCGGCCTGACCGGAATGCCCACCGACGACGGCTCGAAGAAGGCGTTCGCGCCCGACATCGTGAACCTCGAAATGCCGGTCAGCGACAAGACCTCGAAGATCGACACGATCCTCAACGAGGAACACCAGCTGATCATGACCAAGCAGAAGGCGCTCGACGCCGCGATCGCCGAAATGGGATCGCGCGTCAAGAACGAGGTCAACTGACCCAATCGCCGGCCGCGGGGAGCGTGCGTACGCGCCCCGCGGCCTTCCGGAGGACGACGATGTCAGACCTGCTCACGGCGGCGCCGCCCCGGGCCGAGGCGGCACCCTCGCCACCGAGTGCGCACCCGCGGCGCCGGTGGCGCACGACGCTCGTCGGCTGGAGTTTCATCCTGCCGAACTTCCTCGGCTTCGCGGTGCTCACCCTCGCCCCGGTGATCACCGCGTTCGCGCTGTCCTTCATGGACTGGGACGCGTTCAGCACGCCCGAATGGACCGGCCTGAAGAACTTCCAGCGGCTCCTGCGCGACGAGTCCACAAAGGTCGCTCTTAAGAACACGGTCTACTACGCGCTCGGCCACGTTCCGCTGACCATGCTGGCCGCGCTCGGCCTGGCCCTGTTGCTCAACCGCCGCATCGGCGGAGTCGGCTTCTTCCGCGCCGCGGCGTTCTTCCCGTACATCACATCGATGGTCGCCGTGGCGATCGTGTGGAACATGCTGTTCCATCCGGAGTTCGGCCCGGTCAACCAGCTCCTGCACGTCATCGGGGTCACCGACGCGCCGGGCTGGACCACCACCACCGCATGGGCGATGCCCGCGGTCATCGTCACCAGCGTCTGGCGTGACATGGGCTATTACATGGTGCTCTACCTCGCCGGGCTGCAAGCGATCCCGCAGGAGTACTACGAGGCGGCGAAGGTCGACGGGGCCAACGCGTGGCAGCGGTTCCGCGCGGTCACCCTGCCCGGCCTGCGTCCGGTCACGTTCCTCGTGCTCATCCTGCTGACGGTGCAAAGCTTCAAGGTCTTCGACCTCATCGTCGTGATGACCGACGGCGGCCCCGGCCGCGCCACCCTCGTGCTCTCCCAGCAGATCTACCGGATCGGCATCGTCGAGGGCGAGTTCGGCTACGCCTCGGCCATCTCGCTGGTCCTGTTCCTGCTGGTGCTGATCCTCACCGTGGCCCAGTTCTGGTTCAACAACCGCAGGGAGCGCCGATGACGACCACCACTGCGCCGCGCCCGGCCCGCGGTCCGCTCGGGTCCGCCGGGCGCATCATCGTGTACGCCGTCCTGATCGCGGCGGCCGCGGCGATCCTCCTGCCGTTCGCCTGGATGATCAGCGCGTCACTGAAACGCAACAACGAGGTCTTCACGATCCCCGTGCAGTGGATCCCGAAGGACTTCCAGTGGCGCAACTTCGCCGACATCTGGGACCAGATCCCGCTGGCCACCTACCTGCGAAACACCCTGTTCCTCAGCACGGTCATCACATTCCTTCAGGTGCTCACCGGCAGCTTCGCCGCGTACGGCTTCGCCAAGATGCGGTTCCGGGGGCGCGACACGCTGTTTCTGGCGTACATCGCGACCATCGCCGTGCCCTGGCAGGCGTACATGATTCCGCAGTACATCATGATGCAGAAGGCCGGCCTGACCGACACGTTCCTGTCGCTGATCCTGTTGCAGGCGTTCGGTGCCTTCGGCGTCTTCCTGATGCGCCAGTACTACCTGACCATCCCGGACGAGCTGTGCGAGGCCGCCCGCGTGGACGGCCTGAGCGAGTACGGCATCTGGGCGCGCATCATGCTGCCGCTGTCCAAGCCGGCGCTGGCCAGCCTGGCCCTGCTGACGTTCGTGAACACCTGGAACGACTACATGGGCCCGTTCATCTACCTCACCAGCAACGACCTGTGGACGATCCAGCTGGGGCTGCGCTCGTTCGTCGGCCAGTTCGACGCCGACTACGCGATGATGATGACCGGGTCGGTGCTGTCGGTGCTGCCCATCCTGGTGATCTTCCTGCTCGGCCAGCGGTACTTCATCCAAGGCATCGCCACCTCCGGAATGAAGGGGTGACCGGACATGCGAGTACTGGCCCGCCTGCCCTACGACACCATCTTCGCGACGGTGTACGCCGGGCTGAAAATCAACCTGTGCCTGGTAGTCGCGGGCCTGCCGCTGCTGGTGCCCCTGGCGTTCGCGAGCACGCCGCTGGCCGCCTGGCCGTTCTTCACGCTGCTGTCGGCGATCTGCGCACCGGCTGTATCGGCGGCTTTCACCACCTTCGAGCGGTTCACCGACGGCGAGCACCGCGTCGGCCGTGCGTTCTGGTCGGCGTACCGGTCGGGGTTCGGGCGGTCGCTGGCGATCGGTGCGGTCGCCGGGGCGGCGGTGGTCGTACTGGCCGCCGACTTCCAGCTCGCCCTCGGTGGCCCGTTCGCTGCCGTAACACCGATGCTGGCTCTCGTCATCGCGCTCATCGTCGCGGTCACGCCGGCGATCCTGGCCACCGAACGCCGGCCGGCGGCACGGCTGTGGGTGCAGTGTGCATATCTGGTGATACGCACGTGGTACCTGAGCGGCGCCAGTGTGATGGTTCTCGGTGTACTGGCCGCTGCGGTGGTGGCCAAGCCGGCGATCGGGTTGTTCCTGCTGCCCGCTCCCGCCCTGTATGTGGTGTGGGCCAACACCCGGGCGGTGCTCGAACCCTTGCGCAGGTCGCCCGCATGACGAAACGCGGTGTTACCGTGGCGCAAAGTATCTGAAGGCGTACGGGAGGCGGGATGGGCGCGATCGATCTGGCGGCGGTGTACCGCGACCTTCACGCCCATCCGGAACTGTCCCGGCAGGAGACGCGTACGGCCGGCATCGTGGCCGAACACCTGAGAACCTTCGGATACGAGGTCGCCACCGGAGTCGGCGGCACCGGCGTGGTCGGCGTACTGCGCAATGGAGACGGTCCGACCGCGTTGCTGCGTGCCGACATGGACGGGCTGCCGGTCCAGGAGCAGACCGGCCTGGCGTACGCCAGCACCGCTCGGGGGGTCGACCACCAAGGGCACGACGTGCCGGTGATGCACGCCTGCGGCCACGATGTGCATGTGACCTGCCTGCTCGGCGCCGCTGAGGAACTCGCCGCCCGCACCGAAACCTGGCGCGGGAAGCTGCTGCTGGTGTTTCAGCCCGCGGAGGAGCTGGGCACCGGCGCGCAGGCGATGGTCGACGACGGCCTGTACGACCGGTTCGGACCGCCCGATGTGGTCCTCGGCCAGCACGTCTCGCCGCTGCCGGCCGGTGTCATCGGGTTACACGCCGGCGCGTCGTTCGCCGCGGCCGACTTCCTCCAGGTGATCCTGCACGGCCGAGGTGCGCATGGATCGCGTCCCGAGGTTTCGGTCGATCCCGTCGTCATGGCCGCCGCTACCGTGATGCGCTTGCAGACGGTCGTCTCCCGCGAGGTCGGCGGGGCCGACATGGTCGTGCTGACCGTCGGCGCCCTGCGAGCGGGCACCAAGGAGAACATCATCCCCGACAGCGCCGAACTCTTGATCGGCATCCGCACCGTCGAACCGTCCGTGCGCGACATCGTCTTGGCCGCGGTCGAGCGGATCGTCAACGGGGAGGCGATCACGGCGGGTGCGCCCAAACCGCCGGATGTAACTGTTACCGGCTCGTTCCCGGCCGTCGTCAACGACGCTGAAGCGATCGAGCGGATCCGCCCGGCGTTCGCCGAGCAGTTCGGCGCCGCCCAGATCGTCGACCCGGGGCGGCTGGCCGCCAGCGAAGACGTGGGCATGCTCGCGACCGCGGCCGGCGTACCGTGCGTTTACTGGCTGCTCGGCGGGGCCGACCCGCAGGCGTTCGCCGGTGCTGCCGATATGGCCGCGATCCAGGCCGTGATCGCGAAGCTGCCGTCGAACCACTCGCCGCTGTTCGCGCCGGTGATCGAGCCGACGCTGACGAACGGCGTCGCCGCTCTTACCTTGGCCGCGCGGACCTGGCTCCCCGCTGCGAGCTGACGACGCTGCCGAAGGTCTCCAGGGCGCGTTACTTGGTCAGGTAGCGGGAGCGGTCTGCGGGGTCGAGGCGCTCCGTGGCGTAGCGCAACATCACGCGCGGCATCGTCTTGGCGTACCGGTCGAGGAAGGAGAGCAGCCCGGCGCGGTCCTTGTTGCCCGCCTCGCGGAGCAGCCCGCCGACGGCCTTGCGGACCAGATCCTGCGGCTCGTCGACAAGGATCTCGGCGATTGCGTATGTGTCCGCGACGTCGCCCTTGCGGACGAAGTAGAGCGTGCTGACGATGGCGGTACGCCGTTGCCAGGTGTCGGCGGACCGCGCGAGGTCATAGAGGACATCGCGGGGTAGGCCCTGATCGAACAGGTAGCCGCCGACGACCCAGACGCAGCCGAGGTCGACCAGGTCCCAGGTGTTGATCGCGTCGTGGCGGCGCAGGTAGAGCTCGTAGAGGGCGCGGCGCTGCTCGACCGGTGTCTTCTTGCGCCGCGCCTGTTTGTCCATAATGCTGGCCGCGCCGACGCGGGCGAGGTGTTCCGGTCGGTCCAGGAGCTTCTCCACCTCTGGCAGTGGCAGGTCGATGAACTCCTTGGCCGGGTCGAAGACGCGCCCCATGCGGGGCGACGGGCCGAGTGCGGCGAGCCGGGCGAGGAAGGTGTCGGAGTCCATGCCCACCATCATGAGCGATGAAGCCCGCCCGTGGCTGCCGTGGTGTGGGTTTGATCGAGCGGGCCCCGACGAGCTGATCGAGGGCCGTTGCCGGCTGGTCGAGACCCAGCCGGCGACGTTGCACCTGTCCGGCGCCACAGTGGACCGATTCCGCTGCCCACCGTGGCGATCGCCGGTGACCGGCCATGCAGCCTGATCCTGTTAGGACCCGCGGTCTTACCGACGGTGCGCCAAGTGGTCACCGTGACGGAGGTGAAGTCCAAACCTGATCCGCCCAACGGCAGTACACGCTCCCACGGGGGCGGCAAAAGAAGCAGCCCACGCGGCTGGGCCCGCCGGGGCACCGCACTCGTGCAAACGGACAAGACTGGCGGCGGTGCTGGGCTGCGCCGCCCCGTCGGCAGAATGCGTTGACGCCCACCGGTAGCCGCCGTATCCAGCGCTTGTGACACCACCGCGGTCGCCGGCGCTAACCGATACGGCTGACCTTTTCACAGGGGCGCGTGCTGCGCAGGCCGCGCCCGGACGTCCCGGCTTCACCGCACCGAAGCCGGGACGTCCCTTATGGACGCGATGTCACTTCGCCGTGCTGGTGTCAAAGGACCGGCGGCAGGCTAGGCAGAGGCAAGGGTAGGGACGGCAGCGGCAAAGGCAACGACGGCAGGGGCAGCGGCGGCGATGGCAGCGGCAGACCTCCACCGCTGCTGGAGCGGCTGGCGGCCGGGGTCGGCGCCGGTGCGGGCGAGCGAGCGGGTCCTGTTGCGAGGGAGGGCACGGGGTTGGGCGTACCCGTAGATTGGAGGCCGAGGAGAGCGGCGCGCAGGTCGACCCAGCGCTGCAGGAGCCGCTCGCGGGCGGCGGTGTCGGTGACGAGGTTGATCTGCGCGGCGGCCTCGGTGAGCGCGATGACTGCGTCGCTGTAACGGCGATCCTGTATCGCCGCGGCGGCCTGGTCGAGCAGCCGGGTCGCGGCCTGTTCGGCCGTGCGGGTCTGCGCCAGGCGCGGGTAGATCTTCTGGGTGATCGGCCACAGCGGGCTGCCGGGCTGGGCGGTGGCGGCGGCCGCGGTCGTGCCGCCGAGGACGAGGGCGCCGATGGCCAGGCCCATCGCGATGGGCCGCAGATACCAGCGGCGGCGGCGTACGGTGACCGGCGGCCGGGCGGTGTCGAGGTCGGCGTGCCAGTCGGCCATCAGCTCGACCAGCGGATCGCCGGGATCGGGCCGTACGCCCTCGGAGAGCGCGGTGAGCAGCTCGTCGTCGCGGTCGAGGCTCATTCGGCCACCCCTTCCACGGGGTCGAGTACACCGTCGGCGAGTGTACGCAGCCGTTGCAGCGCCCGGGACTGGGCCACACGAACCGCGACCGCGGTCATGTCGAGGGCGCGGCCGACCTCCTCCGCCGACAGCCCGACCGCGACTCGCAGCAGGACGATCTCGCGCTGGATTTCCGGGAGCTTGTTGAGCAGGCGCGACAGCAGGCGGGCCCGCTCGGCGTTGAGCGCCCGCTCTTCGGGTCCGGGGTCGTGGTCGGGCTGGTCGAACCGCTCGGCGACGGGTGGTGCGTGGCGCAGAGCCGCACGCTGTGCGTCGGTGACCTTGCGCGCGGCGATGCTGTAGACGAAAGCGGAGAATGGAACGCCTTGTTCCCGGTAGCGCGGCAGCGCCCGCAGGAGCGCGACGCACACCTCCTGTGAAACGTCGTCGGCGGTGGTGTACGCGCCACCGATGCGGCCCAGGCGCGCCCGGCAGTACCGCACCACTGCGGGCTGGACGCTGCTGAGCAGGGCCGCGGTGGCGTCGCGTTCGCCGCGGGCGGCCCGGCTCACCAGCTCGGTCTCCGACCAGGCCACTCGCACCCCCTCCGGCACGCCACCGACTGCTGTGCACCCTACTGACAGGGAAGGCCCGAATGCCAAGCGCCGCAAGGCGAGTGTCGGAAATGTCCGTGTAACACATCGGCTTCGGCACCGATATAGCAGGCATGGGAATCGAGGTTCGGGTCGAAGGTCTTGCCAAGTCCTTCGGTACGGCCGTCGTGTGGTCCGACGTCAGCCTCACCCTGCCGGCGGGCGAGATCTCGGTGCTCCTCGGCCCGTCCGGAACGGGCAAGTCGGTCTTCCTGAAGACGCTGGTGGGCCTGCTGCGCCCGGACCGTGGCTCGATCTGGATCGGCGAGCAGGACCTGCCGACCCTGCGCGAACGCGAGCTGTATGAGATCCGCAAGGTCTTCGGCGTGCTGTTTCAGGACGGCGCGCTGTTCGGCTCGATGACCGTCTTCGACAATGTGGCGTTCCCGCTGCGCGAGCACACCGCGAAGACCGAGACCGCCATCCGGGCGATCGTGGCCGAGAAGCTGGAGATGGTCGGGCTGACCGGGGCCGAGGGCAAACTGCCCGCCGAGATCTCCGGTGGCATGCGCAAACGGGCCGGCCTGGCCCGCGCGCTCGTCCTCGAACCGCAGATCGTGCTGTTCGACGAGCCGGACTCCGGGCTCGACCCGGTGCGGACCGCGTACCTCAACCAGCTCATCGTCGACCTCAACCAGCAGCTCGACGCGACCATCCTGATCGTCACGCACGACATCACGACCGCCCGGACGGTGCCGGACAACATCGGGCTCATCTACCACGGCCGCCTGGCCATGTTCGGACCCCGCGAGATGCTGCTGTCGAGCACCGAACCGGTGGTACGCCAATTCCTCAACGCCCAGCGCATCGGCCCCATCGGCATGGCCGAGGAGAAGGACGCCGACGAGCTGGCCGCCGAGGCCGCCGCCGGCGTACGCCTGCCGCCGCTGCCGCCGATCCCGTTGCAGTTGCGGCCCTCCGACGGTGGAATCCGGCGGGCGCAACGCGAACCGGGGCAATGGTGCCGCGACAACGGCGTCATCCCGCCACCCGGATCCTTCTTGGGGACGGGATCGTTCCTCGGGGCGGCGGCATGAGCGTCATCGGCCGATTCCTGATCTTCTGCGGCCTGGCCGTCCGCTCGGCGTTTCGCCGCCCGTGGCAGGTACGCGAATTCATCCGCCAGGCGTGGTTCCTGTCGTCGGTGTCGATCGCCCCGGCAGCACTGGTGTCCATCCCGTTCGGCGCGGTGATCGCCCTGCAACTCGGTTCGCTCGTACGCCAGCTCGGAGCGCAGTCGTTCACCGGTGCCGCCTCGGTCCTGGCCGTCGTACGCGAGGCCGGCCCGATCGTGACCGCGCTGGTCATCGCGGGCGCGGGCGGCTCGGCGATGTGTGCCGACCTCGGCGCCCGTAAGATCCGCGAGGAACTGGACGCGATGCAGGTGCTGGGCATCGACCCGATCCAGCGTCTCGTCGTACCCCGGGTGGCCGCCTCGATGCTGGTCGCGGTCCTGCTCAACGGGGTTGTCAGCGTCGTCGGTGTGGCGGGCGGCTACTTCTTCAACGTCATCCTCCAGGGCGGTACGCCGGGGGCGTACCTGGCCAGCTTCCAAGCCCTCGGCCAGCTGCCGGATCTGATCTCGGGTGAGCTGAAAGCGCTCGTTTTCGGACTGGTCGCCGCGCTCGTCGCCACCTATCTCGGTATGAACGCCAAGGGCGGGCCGAAGGGCGTCGGCGACGCCGTGAACCAGTCCGTGGTGATCACCTTCATGCTGCTGTTCGCGCTGAACTTCGTGCTGACCGCGATCTACTTCCAGGTCGTTCCGCAGAAGGGCAGCTGACGATGCGCATCCTCGACGATCTCGGTGCGCAGCTGGCCTTCTACTTGCGGGCCGCCGCGTGGACTCCGCGTACGCTCACCCGCTACAAGCGCGAGGTGGCCCGGCTGCTCGGCGAGGTCAGCTTCGGCACCGGCGGGCTCGCCGTCGTCGGCGGCACCGTCGGCGTCATCGCCTTCCTGACCTTCTTCACCGGCACCGAGGTCGGCCTGCAGGGTTACCAGGCCCTGGATCAGATCGGCAGCAGCGCGTTCACCGGGTTCATCTCCGCGTACTTCAACACTCGCGAGATCTCACCGCTCGTGGCTGCCCTGGCCCTGTCGGCGACGGTCGGCTGCGGTTTCACCGCCCAGCTCGGCGCGATGCGGATATCCGAGGAGGTCGACGCGCTGGAGGTGATGGCGGTGCCGTCGGTGCCGTTCCTCGTCACCACCCGCATGATCGCCGGCTTCCTGGCCGTCATCCCGCTCTATGTGCTCGGGCTGCTCGCCAGCTACCTGGCGACGCGGAGCATCGCCACCATCTACTTCGGACAGTCCACGGGCACCTACGACTACTACTTCAACCTGTTCCTGCCGCCGCGAGACGTCCTGTACTCGTTCCTCAAGGTGCTTGTGTTCAGCGTCATCGTGGTACTCATCCATTGTTACTACGGTTTCCACGCCTCCGGCGGGCCGGCCGGCGTCGGCGTCGCCGTCGGACGGGCCGTGCGTACGGCCATCGTCACGGTGAACGTCGTGGACTTCTTCCTCTCCCTCGCCCTGTGGGGCGCCACGACCACAGTGAGGATCGCGGGATGACGGGCACTGTGCGGCAACGGCTGCTGGGCGCCGGGTTCGCCCTGCTGCTCGCCGGCCTGCTCGGGCTGTCGGTTCTGGCGTACCGCAAGGCTTTCACCCCGGTTTCCTGGGTGACGCTGCACACCTCGCACGCCGGGATGCAGCTGTCGCCGGGCGCCGACGTCAAGCTGCGTGGCGTCCTCATCGGCGACGTCCGCTCCGTTGCCAGCGATGGCGAGGACGCCACGCTTCGCCTCGCGATCGACCCGGACCAGATGCGCAACCTGTCCGCGGATGTCACGGCGCGGCTGCTGCCCAAGACCCTGTTCGGGGAGCGGTATGTCGAACTGATCCCGGGCGCTTCCCGGCCGAGGCTGGAAGACGGCGCGGTCATCGGCCCGGACCGCTCGTCCAGCGCCGTCGAACTGGAACGGGTGCTCGACCGGGCCCTGCCGCTGTTACAGGCGATCCAGCCCGACAAGCTCGCCGCCACACTCGGGGCTCTGGCGTACGCGCTGGACGGACGCGGCGAGATGCTGGGCCGGGACCTGACGACGGCCAACGCATATCTGACCGCGCTGAACCGGCAGATGCCGGCGATCGCCGCTGACGTACGCCGTCTCGTCGCGGTGCTGGACACCTACCACGGCGCGTTGCCCGATCTCCTAGCCGTGCTGCGCAACGCGACCGTCACCATGACCACGATCTCCGCCCAACGCGACGAGCTGGCCCGCTTCCTGGCCGACACCACCGATCTGGCCCAGACGACCGAGACCTTCCTCGACCGCTACGACGACCGCATCATCCAGCTGGGCCGCGTGTCCCGCCCAGTGCTGGAGCTGCTGGCCGCGTACGCGCCCGAGTATCCGTGCCTGCTGCAAGGTCTGGTCGCGTTGCAGCCGCGCGCCGAGAAGGTGTTCGCCACCGGCCGCATGCACATCACCCTCGAAGCCACTCGCGACAACGGCAAGTTCGTCAAGGGCCGCGACGAGCCTCGCTACGCCGCCCATTCCGGCCCGAACTGCCGCGGTCTGCCGTCGCCGGGCGTACCCGCGGCCGAGGTGCGTGTTTCCGACGGGTACGCCGGCATGGGCGCGGCCGCAACCGCTCAGGAGAAGGCGACCATCAAGCCGCTGCTGGCCGCCGCGACCGCGACGACGCCGGAGAGCGTGCCCGATCTGGCGGTTTTGCTGTGGGGACCCATGATGCGAGGAACGGTGGTGAACGTCGAATGAGGGCGCTGGAGGGGCGCAGTGTCGCCGCACCGCTGGCGAAGCTGGCCGTCTTCGCCGTGATCACCGTCGTGCTGACCGCGCTTCTGGCCACGACGCTGGGATCGTTCGGGTTCGGTGGCGGGCCGGCGTACAAGGCGATCTTCAGCGATGTCACCGGCGTCCTGCCCGGCGACGACGTCCGCGTGGCCGGCGTCAAGGTGGGCCAGGTGACCCAGGTACGCCTCGCGGACGACGGCCGCACCGCGGAGCTGGAGTTCACCGCTTCCATCCCGCTGTCGGCGTCGAGTCTGGCCAAGGTGCGTTACCGCAACCTGGTGGGCCAGCGATACGTGGCGCTATCGGAAGGCAAGGGCGGCGGCGCCACCCTACGACCGGGCGACGTGATTCCCATGGCCAACACCGCGCCGGCGCTGGATCTGACGGTGGTGTTCAACGGCTTCCGGCCGCTGTTCACCGGGCTGTCGCCGCAGGACGTCAACGCGTTCGCGTACGAGATAATCCAGCTGTTGCAGGGCGAGGGCGGCACGCTGACCAGCCTGTTGTCGCGAACCGCCGCCCTGACCGGTACGCTCGCCGACCGCGACCAGCTGATCGGGCGCGTCATCACCAACCTCAACACGGTACTGGCCACCGTGGACGAACGGGACGCGAAGCTGTCCGACACGATCCAGCAGCTTCGGATCCTGGTCTCGGGTCTGGCGGCCGACCGGACCGCGATCGGCGACGCGGTGACCAACATCAGCGGCCTCACGCAAGCGACCACCTCCCTGTTGCGCGATGCCCGGCCCAGCCTGGCCGCTGACATCTCGGCACTGAACACGTTGGCCGGGACCTTGCAGGACAACACCAGCGTGCTGGAGTCGACGCTGAACCGGGCCCCGGCGCGGCTGGACGCGCTGACGCGCACGGCCTCCTACGGGTCGTGGTTCAACTTCTACCTGTGCGACTTCGACGGGCGCGTGGTGATCGCTTCCGGGCAGTCGGTTCCCGCGACCTTCCACGCTGCGAGCGCGAGATGCTGAAACGGCTGCGCGGTGCGGTCGGGGGCGCCGTTAGGGGCGCCTTGATCAAGGCGGTTCTCCGGCTGTCCCGACGGCGGAAAGCCCGCTTCGATCCGGCAAAGCGCCGCGAACCCGTCCGGCCCGCCACGGTCGGCATCGCGGGTCTGGTCGTGGCCGTCTTGGTGCTGCTGGCCGCGTTCCGCATCGACGACCTGCCCCTCATCGGCGGCGGCGACACGTACCACGCCGCGTTCCGGGACGCCTCGGGTCTGGCCCCCGGCAACGAGGTGCGCATCGCAGGTGTGAAGGTCGGCAAGGTGACCGGAGTCGACCTCGCCCGCCGTGGCGCCGCCGTCTCCGTACGAATCACGTTCCGGGTCAAGGACGTGCAGCTGGGCGATCAGACCGGGGCCACGATCCGGCTCAAGACCGTCCTCGGCCAGAAGTTCCTCGCCCTCACCCCGGCGGGAACCGGCCGGCTGCGCGAGATCCCGCTGGAACGCACGGCATCACCGTTCGACGTCCTCGACGCCGTGCAGGGGCTGGCCGGAACCCTCGACCAGATCGACACGAACCAGCTGGCGCAGGCGTTCACCGTACTGTCCGACGCGTTCCGGGACACTCCGGCGGCCGTCAAGGCATCGCTGACCGGCCTGTCGCGGCTGTCACAGACGATCGCGTCCCGCGACGCTCAGATCCGCGAACTGCTCCAGCATGCACGCGCCGTCACCGCCATCCTCGCCGAACGTGACCAGGACTTCCGCGAACTCATCGCCACCGCCAACCAGCTGCTCGCCGAGGTTCGCAACCGCAAGGACGCCATCCACCAGCTGCTGGTCACCACCACCCAGCTCGCCGACCAGATCTCCGGGCTGGTGCGCGACAACCGCGCCGCGCTCGGACCCGCGCTCCAACGACTGCGTGCGGTGGTCGGCGTACTGCAGCGCAACAAGACCAAGCTGGAGGCCACGTTGACGAGCCTCGCCCCGTTCGTCACCGCGTTCGCCAACGTCGTGGGCAACGGCCGCTGGTTCGATTCCTATGTGGACGGACTGGTGCAGGGCTTCACCCCGGAGGTGCGCCATGGCTAAGTGGCGGGTCGCGGTCGCCGCGGCGCTCACGCTGGTCGTCGCCGTCACAATCCTCGTGGTACGCCGGGAGACCGAGCGGCGTCACGCCGTACTCACCTTCACGGCGGCGGTGGGCGTACACGAGGGATCGGACGTGCGCGTCATGGGCGTCAAGGTGGGCGAGGTGACCCGCGTCGCTCTGCATGGCACCACGGTCACCGTGGAGATCGCATACCGCAGCGATGTGCCGGTTCCCGTCGACGCCCGGGCACTGATCGTCCCGCCCAGCGTGGTCGCCGACCGCTACGTCCAGCTGGCTCCGGCGTACGCCGGCGGGGCGCAACTGCCCGACCGCGCGGTGCTGCCGGTCGAGCGTACGGCTGTCCCGATCGAACTCGACGAGGTCTACTCCGCACTGGACAAGCTCAACACCGCTCTGGGTCCGCACGGCGCCAACCGCAACGGGGCCCTGTCGGACCTGGTGAGTACGGGCGCGGCGAACCTCGGCGGCACCGGTCCGCAGCTGCACGACACCCTCGACGGCCTGTCGAAGGCACTGTCCACAGTGGCCGACGGCCGTGAAGATCTGTTCGGGTCGATCGCCGATCTTCAGGACTTCACCACGATGCTCGCCCGCAGCGACGCCTCGGTACGCCAGTTCAACGCCACCCTGGCCGACGTCGCCGAGCAGCTGGCCGCCGAGCGGGAGGAGCTGTCGGCGGCGATCGCCGGGCTGGCCCGAGCGCTGTCAGACATCGCAACCTTCGTCCGCGACAACCGAGCCGCACTGGCCGACAACGTCACGGCACTGGCCGATCTCACCGGCGTACTCGTGCGGCAACAGCAGGCGCTCATCCAGGTCGCGGACGTGGCGCCGCTGGCGCTGTCGAACCTGAACCTGGCGTACAACGGGCGCAGCGGGACGCTCGACACCCGCGACAACGCGCTGGGCCCCTACGACCCGGCCACCTATGTGTGCACCCTGCTCATCGACCGGGGCATCACCGCACCACCGGCCTGCAAGGACCTGGCCAAGCTCCGGTCAGCCCAGAAGCTGGCGCTGCCCGACGAGCTGAAGAAGCTGCTGCCATGAGGCGCGCCTTCCTCGTCGCCGCGGCCGCGCTGCTGCTCGGCGGATGCCAGCTGCCCGGCGGTGCACCGTCCGGCCCGGCGTACACGATATCCGCGGAGTTCTCCGACGTGCTGGACCTCGTGCCGCAAGCGGCCGTCAAGGTGAACGACGTGACCGTGGGCAGCGTGACCGGAATCGAGCTGCGCGGCTGGATCGCGGTCGTCCACATGCGAGTGAGCCGGGATGTGAGCCTGCCCGACAACGCGACCGCGGCGATCCGCCAATCCAGCCTGCTAGGGGAGAAGTTCGTGGACCTGGCCGGGCCGGCCGGCGGGCCGCCCCAAGGCCGTCTGGGCGACGGTGACCTCATCGCGCTGGCCCGCACCAACCACGGTGCCGAGGTGGAGCAGGTACTCGCGGCCCTCGGGCTGATCCTCAACGGCGGCGGCCTGGCTCAGCTGAAGACCATCAACGCCGAAGTGGCCAAGGCATTGCAGGGCCGCGAAGCCGACGCCCGCGGCGCGCTGGAGCAGCTCGACGCGTTCATCACCGGCCTGGACCGGCAGAAGGACGACATCGTCCGGGCCATCGAGGCACTCGACCGGCTCACCGCCCGGCTGGCCGAGCAGCGCGACACCATCGGACGCGCGATCGACGCCCTCGACCCGGGCCTGACCGTCCTGGCCGAGCAACGCCGGCAGATCACCGCGACCCTGGTCGCGCTGCGCGACCTCGGCACCGTCGGGCAGCGCGTCATCAACGCCAGCCGCGACGACACGATCGCCAGCCTCAAGGCCCTGCAACCCACCCTGGACCAGCTGGTCAAGGCGGGCGACGCGCTACCCGAAGCGCTCGACTTCGGGCTGACCTATCCGTTCCCGCCGGCCGTGCAGAAGGCGATCAGCGGCGACTTCGTCCGCCTGCACATCACCCTCGATCTGGACGCGACGACGGTCCTGGCCAACCTGCTCACCAAGGGCGGGGGATCGGCCACTCAGCCGACGCCGCCGACCGTTCCGCTGCCATCGTTGCCGCCGCTGCCGTTGCCGTCGCTGCCACCCTTGCCGCTGCCCAGCCTGTCGACACTGCCGTCGATCCTGCCCAGCGGCCTGCCGCCGCTGCCACTGCCGTCACTGCCGATCCACCTGGGCGTGACCGATCCCGCTACCGGCGAGGTCGGCGGTGTCCGCGGTGGCGTCGACGCGATCCTGACCGGCGCCGATCCCTCAGCGGGTGCCGCATGACACTCAAGATCAAACTGCTGGCCTTCGCGGTCATTACGGTGCTCGGGATCGCCTATGTCGCGGTGCGATACGTCCACGTCGGCGAGGGCCTGTCCGGCAGCTACACCGTGTACGCCGACCTACCGGCCTCGGGCGGGCTGTTCCCGAATGCCTCCGTCACCTATCGCGGTGTTCCGGTCGGCCGGATCCAGACCGTGTCGCTGCACGGTGACGGCGTACGCGCGCGATTGCGCATCGACGGCGGGGTTCGCGTACCCGCGGATCTCGACGCGGTGGTGGCACACCGATCCGCGGTCGGCGAACAGTACCTCGACCTGCGCCCGTCTGTCGACAGTGGACCTTATCTGAGCGACGGCTCGGTCATTCCGGCCGAGCGCACGAGCCTGCCGCTGCCGGTGGAGACCCTCCTGGAGAACCTTGACGCACTGGTCAGCTCGATCGACCCGCACGATCTGCGTACGCTGCTCGACGCGCTCGGGACGGCGTTCGAGGGCAACGAAGACACGCTTCGGATTCTGCTGGAAGCCAACGACGCCGTATTGACCGAAGCCGCCGACACCCTGCCGCAGACGATTTCATTGATCACCGACGGCGCGACCGTGTTGCAGACGCAGATCGATTCGGCGGGCCAGATCCGCCGGTTCGCCCAAGCGCTGGCCCAGTTGACGGCGGCCGTACGCGCATCCGACCCCGATCTGCGGACCCTGCTGGCGAACGGCCCGAAGGCATCGGCGGAACTGCTGGCGTTGCTGCGTTCGGTCGATCCGTCGATCGGACCGCTGCTGGGCAACCTCATCACCGTCAACGGGATCGGCGTACGCCGCCTCAACGGCATCGAGCAGATCCTCGTGGAGTACCCGCTCGTCGTCGCGGGCGGTTTCACCGTGGCACCCGGTGACGGGACCGCGCATCTGGGTCTCGTCGTCAACGCCAACGATCCACCGTCGTGCAACTACAAGTCGAGCGGGCAGGCGTACCAGTGCACGGGCGGTGAACGGGCGCGCGGTTCGGGCGTACGCAGCTCCAGCAATGCACCGCGCGCCGGTGCGGCGCCTCGCCCAGCGGCGATCGGAGGCGCCACGACCTGGCCCGCGGGCGGCCCGGCCACCGGGGCGAGCGGGTCCTCCGCCCCGGTGGCCGGCTACGACCCGGTCACCGGACTGGTCATCGGACCGGACGGTCAGCCGCTTCAGCTGGGCGGCACCGGCGGGCAGGCCGCCGCGGCCGGGGCCCAGTCGTGGAAGCTCCTGCTGCTGGCGGGCCTAGCGGGATGAGGAGAGCGATGAGATTCAAGATTTGGCTGGCCGCCTTGGTCTGCACGGTCGCGACCGCTGGGTACGCCGGCATCACCTGGCACACCGAGCACCAGCGGGTGCAGGCGAAGACAGCGGCGCTGGCGGCGGCCCGGCAGTTCGCGGTGAACTTCGTCTCGATCAACGCCGCCACCATCGATCAGGATCTGGCCCGGGTCGCCATCGGCGCGACCGGCGACTTCGGTGACGAGTTCCAGCGGGGGATGCCGACCGTGCGCACCTCGGTACTGGAGAACAAGGTGGAGGCGGCCGGCACCGTCTTGCGGGCGGCGCTGGTGTCGGCCGACACCGACTCGGCCGTGGTCCTCGTCGCCGTCGACGCCACCGTCAAGAACGTGAAGTCGCCCGGCGGGCGTACCTCGCACTACCGCATCCAGCTCGATCTGGTCCGGCCGGAAGGGAGCGACCGATGGCTCGTTTCGCACCTGCAATTCGTTGGATAGCAGTCGCCGTGGTCCTGGCGATCGGCGGCTACCTCTGGTACGACCAGACCCGCATCGCGGGTGCGGCCGCCGCGGCCCGAGAGTCGCTCGCCGTCGCGCCGGCCGCCGCCGCCGCGATCTTCTCCTATGACTACCGGACCTTCGACGCCAGCGTCGCCAATGGGCGATCCTTCACCACCGGCTCGTTCAGCGACGAGTACGCCAAGACGACCGCCGCGTTGAAGGACACCGCGATCAGGCAGCACGCGGTGGTGAGCGCGCAGACGACGGTGAGCGGAGTCGTCGACGCTTCGCCCAGCCGGGTCGAGGTGCTGCTCTACGTGAACCAGTACCGGCGCAACGTCAGCATCACCGGCGAGAAGGTCGACCAGAACCGGGTGCTGCTGACGTTGTCCAAGGTGGACGGCAACTGGAAGGTGTCGGGAGCGGCCGCCATCTAGCGCGCATCGGCCTTCCGCGTGTTCGGCAGGTGCCGGAAATGTCCATGTAACACGGTGGGCTTCGTCACCGATTGAGCTAGTGAGGCTTTCGCTAGGCGCCTCAAGCGCGTGGCGTCCTCACCGGCGACGTCCGCACCGTCGCCAGCAACGGTGGGGGCGCCACGCCTATTCACAAGCCTGAACCGCTCGCCTCTGGCGCCACCTGGATAGCAGGGTGGGCAGCGGCAGCGCGCGAACGCGTCCCGTCGTGACATCGGCCGATCTTCAGCCGTGGTGGCGATCGGTGCTAATATCGCCACGACATCTATCGAGCCGGGCCTATGCGTGGAAGGTTGGCGATGAACCTTGCCCAGGCGCGCCCGGCGCCGCTCATCTCTTTGTTCACCGTGCTTTCCCTGGTGCTGCTCGGCGGCCTCATGATCCCCCGGCCGGCCGAAGCCTGGAACAACGGCGTGGCCACCACACCGCCGATGGGCTGGAACAGTTACGACTCGTACAACTGGAACGTCACCGAGGCCCAGGTCAAGGCCAACGCCGACTACATGCGCGATAACCTGCGCCAGTTCGGCTGGCAGTACATCGTCGTCGACTGGGCCTGGTACTACCCGGGTAGCGGCACCGGCAGCCCGAACCAGAACAGCTCCTTCCAGCCGCGCCTGCGCATGGACGCCAATGGCCGCCTGCTGCCGGACCTCGGTCGATTCCCGTCGGCGACCGGCACCAGCGGCTTCCGGCCGCTGGCCGATTACATCCACGCGCAGGGCTTGAAGTTCGGCGTACACCTGATGCGGGGCATTCCCCGGCAAGCCGTGGCGGACAACGTACCCATCCTCGGTACCAGCTACCGCGCCAGCGAGATCAACAACAGCACCACGGCGTCCTGGCTCAACCTCAACTGGGGGCTGAACATGAGCCACCCGGGCGCGCAGGCGTACCTGGACTCGGTGTTTCAGCTGCTGGCCGGCTGGGGGATCGATTACGTCAAGGTCGACGACATCGCCGCGCCCACCTACCGGCAGTCCGAAGTGGAGGGATACCGGCTGGCGATTCAGCGCAGCGGCCGCCCGATGGTGCTGAGCCTGTCGCCCGGCCCGACGCCACTGGCCAGCGGTACGCACGTGCAGGCCAACGCCCACATGTGGCGGATAGTCAACGACCTTTGGGATAACTGGCCGTCCCTGGATGCCTTGTTCGACCGGCTTCGCGACTGGCGGCCGTACCGGGCGGCGGGGGCGTGGCCGGATCCGGACATGATCCCGATCGGCCGCCTGTCCAAACAGGGTCCGGTGGGCTCGCCCCGATACTCAAGCCTGACCCCCGACGAGCAGCGTACGCTGATGACGCTCTGGGCGATCAACCGAGCGCCGCTGATGTGGGGCGGCAACCTGACCGAGAACCGCGCCGCCGAGCTGGCGCTGATGACCAACGCCGCGGTCCTCGCCGTCGACCAGAACAGCGCGAACAATCGCCAGATGACCGGCGGCACCCGCCAGGTCTGGGCGGCCGACGTGCCCGGCTCCGCCGACCGCTACATCGCTTTGTTCAACCGTGAAGCGGCCACCGCGTCCGTATCGGCGGATCTCGCGAGCCTCGGCATCGGGTCGGCCACGGTCACCGACCTGTGGTCCGGCGCCGGCCTGGGTACTGTCAGCGGAACCCTTACCCGGTCGATCCCGGCTCACGGCGCCGGTCTCTTCCGGCTGGTGCCGCAGACCACCACACCGCCGCCGACCCAGTACACGCTCACCGCCCGCCACAGTGGCAAGCTGCTGGACGTGTTCAACGCGGCCACGACCGACGGCGCCAACGCCGTGCAGTGGGCGGCGAACGGGCAGGCCAACCAGCAATGGCGGTTCGCCGACGCGGGTGGCGGCTACTTCCAGATCGTGAGTCTCAACAGCGGTAAATGCCTGGACGTCTTCGGCGGAGCGACCGCCACCGCGGACGGCGTACGCGTGGTGCAGTGGGCCTGCCATACGGGCACGAATCAGCAGTGGCAGATCCAGGATCTGGGTACGGGCTACATCCGGCTGGCCGCCCGGCACAGCGGCAAGTGCCTCGACATCCAGAACGCGGCCACAACCGATGGGGCTCAAGCGATTCAGTGGACTTGTGGCACCGCTGCGAATCAGCAGTGGCAGCGCCGACCCCTGTAGTCACCGGCGGCTGCCCGTTATCGCGTACGCCACCGTGCCGACGACGGCGAGAACGACCGCGGTCGCGGTGGCGGCGCGGGTGCCGTCCGGCTGCACCATCCACGTCAGGGCCACTTTGGACACCGGTCGCGTTGGTACCGTGCCCATCGGTGGGGCGTACCGCAGAACCAGGACCGTCCAGAGCACGGGCAGCAACGGTGCTCGCGCCGCGCCGAGGACGGCCGCGCCCAGCGCCACGAGCCCGGCGAGCCCGGCGACGTTTCGGCTGATCTGGCCGAGCGGTGCCATCGGATCGCCGGCGAGCGCGGTGGCGGCCAGCGAGCCGACGACGATGGCACCGCCCACGGCGATGTGGGCGGCCCGCCGGGGTGGCCAGGCGATCGCGGAGACGCGGTCGATGTCCACATCGGAGCCGATGAGGCCGGGTGCGAGCGCGGTCGTGGCGGCCAGAGCGAGCAGCAGAGCCGCCAGCGACCGGCCGTACACGTTGTCGATGGCGAGCCCCAGGGCCCACAGACCGATGGCGCAGACGGCGACGACGGCAGCAGTTGCCGGTACCCCCCGCGAGCGAAGGTAGAGAACCAACGGTTTCACCGGTCCGCGCTCGCACCGGTGAGCAGGCCGAGGCGGTCGCCGTCGGCGCAGGCTCGTTCGGCGTCGCGGAACGCGAGAACGCGAGCGCGCTGCTCCTCGACCGGTACGCCCAGCAACTGCGTAAGAGCCGGCTGGGCCAGAGCGACCTCGGGCCGGCGGTCGCCACCCATGGTGGACAGATCGTCGTCGAGTAGCCAGGCGGTGACCACGAGCCGGGCGGCCGAGGACCGCGTCTCTTCGGGGCTGAGCACGGCACCCTCGGGCGGCGGCTCCTTGGAACACGACTGCGTGCCGGCGCCGTCGAGGATGACGTACACCAGGTTGTCCGGGGTGTAGTTCGCGATGTCGTCCTCGACGAGGGAAGTGTGTGCGACGAAGGTGTCCGCCGGCGGATTCCTGGGCGGCTTGTCGTTGAGGTCCAGCACGAGGATCCGGGTGGGAGCCGGGGGCAACTTGGCGGCCAGGATCGTCATCGCCCGGCGACCCGGTCCGGTCAGCTCGTCCAACGCATAGGCGTGCGCACGCGCGGTGCACACCAGCGGTGTGTCCGATGTGCACACAATTGCGGTCGCGGTTCGATCCTCAATCCAGCCGGCGGCAAGCGGTTGCGGCATCGCCGGAACGGCCGCCGCAGCGCCGATGATCATCGGTAGCAGCGCGGCGATGCGCATGAGCGGCCGGGCTGCGGCGAACACTGCCAAGCCGGACGCGGCCGCGGCAACCAGCCATAGGGCCTGCGATAGGTTGCCCCGGGCGGAGAACGTCTGCGTGGTGAACCCGCCGTCGCGCGGGCCCTGGAGGGACGGGAAGAGCAACGACGATCCCGGGCGGCCGAGCTGCCAGTCGTACAGCGCTACCGGCAGCAGCGCCAGCGCCACGAACCCGGCCACGACCAGGAACGGCGGCGTCAACAGCGACGGCAGGAGCGACCCGATCGCCAGGCCGAGCCAGACGGCGGCGACCATCGACAGCGCACCGACGGCGATGAGACCGACCGCGCCCGCGGGGAAGTACGCCTCGGGATGCCGCAGATGACCGATCCCCCCGGCCAGCATCACCAAGTAGGCCACGACAGCGGTGATGGCCATCGCCGACGCGACGGGCACTACCCGCCAGCGGCGAGGACGGGGCGTGGTGGAGAACAGCTCGGCCACGCGGCTGCGGCGATCGCGGATGCCTTGCCAGGCACCGGCTCCCAGCGCCAGCGGCCACGTCAGCTGGAGGATGTCCCGCTGCGTGATGACCAGTTCCAGCCACGCCCGGTACGGGGGATTGCTCGCGAACAGTACGAATACCCCGGTGGCCGCGATCAGCAGCGCCGACCACAAGGCGACCGACCGGCGCAGTTCGGTACGCAGAATCCGGATGCCCATCACGCCTCCTCACGCTCGCGCCCGGCATCGGCATCGGCATCGGCTGTGTCGCGGTGCTTGCGCAGGATGGCGGAGTAACCGCGTTCGGCCGCGCTGTCGCCGGAACCCTCGTCCTCGGCCGCGGCCGACAGATCGGTCGGTACGCCCTGAAACACCAGCCGGCCGGCGTCGATGAGCACGACATCGGTGCACGCGGCCGCGACGTCCTCGACCAGATGCGTCGACACCAGAACGCAGGTGTCCTTGCCCAGCTCGCGCAGCAACGCCCGGAACTGCATGCGCTGATCGGGATCCAGGCCCGCGGTGGGCTCGTCCAGCAGGAGGATCTGGGGATCGTTCACGATGGCCTGAGCGATGCCGGCCCGGCGCACCATGCCGCCCGACAGGGTCTTCATCCGGTCGTCGGCCCGGTCGGCCAGCCCGACCCGCTCGATGGCCCGCTGGACGGCGCCGGGGGTATCGGCCGGCGGCATCTCCTTGAGCCAGGCGATGTACTCGACGAACTCGCGTACGGTGAACCGGCGGTAATAGCCGAACTCCTGCGGCAGGTATCCGATGCGGCGGCGCAGATCGCGCAGATCGATGCGGCCGTTGACCTTCTGGCCGAGCAGGGTCAGCGTACCGCCGGCTGGGCGCAGCACCGTGGCGATCGCGCGTACCAGCGTCGTCTTGCCCGCGCCGTTGGGGCCGAGCAACCCGTGCACCCCGGCGTCCATCGACAGATCCAGGCCGTCGACGGCCATCCGCAGCCCCGCGCGCACCCGCAGCCCCTCGGCCTGGATGGCCCACCCATAGGTGGTGGCGGCGGTCTCCGCAGCACTCACCGCACGAACCATTTCTCGCCTCTCATTCCGGTGTACGCACCCCGGCGCAGCAGCAGCGCGACGGCGCAGACGGCGGCAAGACCGGCCCAGTACGGCAGGCTCACCGGTTCCAGCAGCAAGGGCGACCGCGAGGTCAGAACGGTCGGCCCCAAGACTCCGGCGGTCCAGGCCAGCGTCAGCACGCCTGCCGCCCAATGGAGCCCGATCAACTCGCCCAGCGCCAGCGCTCCGCTTGTGAACGCCATGCAGGGCAGCAGCCACCGGACCGGCGACGCGCCGACCAGCCATCCGGCGAGCGTGAGCAACGGTATGACCACGATGAGCACCGCCAGCGTCCGTCGCAGCACCATGTACAGGCCGGCCCGAGGGCTGGCCACCACGAGTTCATGCGCCGGATCCGTCCCGGACGTCCAGACGGCGGCGACGCCGATCATCGGTGCCACCGGTGCCAGCAACAACACGATCGGCAGCGCCCGCTGATCCACGAGATCCAGGGTCAGTGCGGACACCACCACGAGCACGGTCATCGCCAGCCGCGGCCAGAATCCCGGCGGCGTCCAACGCGCCAGCCATCGCGGTGTCCGGCGCGCGGGCATCTGCGGGCTCACGCTCGTCGCCGTTCGCAAATTCATGCGTACGCGCTCCAGCAGCGCCGCGGTTTGCGGGCTCTCGGCGGAAACCGTTTGACTGAGCCGATTCCGGCACGATGCGCACTCCTCAAGATGAGCCTCGACGGCCCACAGCGCGTCATCGCCCAATGTGGAGTCTCCGCTGACATACCGGACCATGAGGGCCGGCGAAATGTGGTCGATCGAGGTCATGACAGCGCCTCCCGCAGTAAGATCCGTGCCCGCCGGGCTCGGGTCTTCACCGTTCCCTCCGGTACGCCTAACAGCACAGCGGTCTCGCGTACCGTGAGCCCGTCGAGCACCATCGCCTGTAACACCTGCCGAAGTTCCGGCGACAGCCGGCGCAACGCGGTGCCCAGCGCGTCGCCTAGCATCGGCTCCAATGCCTCGTCTTCGGCGGCAGGGGCCGCGTACGCCGTGAGCACGGCCGGTGGCAGCTGAGCATCCCGAGCCCGGCGGCGCAGCGCGTCGACGAGCCGGCGGGCGGCGATCGTCCACACCCAACCGACAGCGCTGCCGCCGACGCTGGCTCCGGCGAACGCCGAGGCGGCCCGCCAGACGGACAGGTATGTCTCCTGCATCACGTCGGCGACCAGATCGTCGTCGCCACACCGGCGGCGCAACCGGACCGCCAGCCACGGCGAGGTACGCCGATACAGCTCGTCGAAGGCCGCCCGGTCGCCGCGCGCGGTGCGGCGTACCAGGTCGGCTTCGTCCAGCGCCGTCATGGCGGCGATTCTGCCCTTCACACCCGGACAGACGATAGGTGTGCAAGATCAGGTTCTCGGCTGAGTGTGACGCCGGTCACACCCGAGTGGGGGAATCGGGAACGCGCCAGCGCCGGCCGGTGTCTCGAAACAAAGGTGTTTGCGGTGCCTTGAAACAAAGACGTTCGTAGGGAGGGCGCGATGAGCCGGCGCTGGGTGGTTGCCGTATTGCTGGTCGTATCCGGATGCACCGCATCGCCGTCGGTGGCTCCGGCGCCGGAACGAGTCTCGGCGCAGCCGTTGAGGCCCCGCGCCGCCCACACCGCCTCGCTGCTTCCCGACGGCCGGGTGCTGCTGGCCGGTGGCTGCTCCGACAACGGCTGCTCCACGGCCGACCGGGACCAGCCCAGCACCGAGTTCTACCAGCCCGGCCGCGGGTTCGTGCCCGGACCGCCGATGCTGCACCCGCGGGACGGCCACTCCGCCACGACGCTGAACGACGGGCGGATCCTCATCGTCGGCGGGTTCGCCCGCGAAGGCACCGCGCCGATCACGGCCGCCGAGCTGTTCGACCCGGCCACCGCCACCTTCCGCCCGGCCGGAACCGTGAATGTGGGTCGGGGCGCGCATACGGCGACGCTCCTGCACGACGGCCGGGTCCTCATCGCCGGCGGATGGATCGGCCCGCGTACCTACACCGCCGATGTGGAGATCTACGACCCGGCCACGAACACGTTCGCGCCCGCCGCCCCGATGCCGCAGCCTCGCATCGGCGCGGTCGCCGTCGCCCGGCCGGACGGGGACGTACTGATCATCGGCGGCCAGGACGGCCCCGTACACGGCCTGGCCTCGACCGTCATCTACAACCCCGCCGCGAACGCCTGGCGGCCCGGCCCGGCGATGCGTACGCCGCGGTTCAAGCACGCCCTGGCCACCCTCGACGACGGCCGGGTCTTCGTCCTCGGTGGTACGACCAACGACCGCGAGTTGCTGGCGGATTCGGAGATCCTCGACCCGGACGGCCGCCGGTTCACCACGGGACCGGTCATGACCACCTCGCGCTACAAGGTCATGGCCACCGCCACCGCGAACGGCCGCATCGTCGTCGTGGGCGGCGTCGGCGCCGACGTCCTGGCATCCGACCGCCGTAGCTTCACGACGATCCCGGCCGGCGGTACGGCCTGGCGATCGTTCCCGACCGTTACCGCTCTGCCCGACGGTAGCGTGCTGGTGGTCGGCGGCTACGACAAGCAGATCAACGTGCACCCGGATGCGTTCGTGATCCCCGCGTTCGCTTGAACGGCCGATGCCCGGCGAGGCGTACACGTGGCATCGTGCAGGCATGGTCACGCCCGCACCGGAATCCGCCAAGCCGGCCCTCGGCTGGACCCTGCTCGGCTGGCTGGGTGTCGCCGGCCATCTGGCCATGGGCTTCTGGTACGCCGTCTCCGGCCTCGTGGCGCCGACCTGGGCGTGGATCGGCCTGCTGATCCTGTGGCTGGCGTTTTCGGCGCTGGTGTGGTGGACGATGCGCAACCGGCCCGGCTGGACCATCGCGATCCCGGTTCTGGAGGCGGCGATCTGGTTCGCCGTCATCTCCGCCGGGGAGGCGTACCTCGGGTGGACCGCCTGACCGGAAACGGTCCAGTAAAGGCGGGACGGTGGCTCAACCGCACCACTGGCCCTGTTCTGTCCCAAAGACCGCCGGGCGGTGCGGTTCTGGCTACGGTCTAGGTAGGGGCACCCGGAGGGTTGTCACGGTGCCGCGGGCCATATGGGGGTTGAGGCCATGAAGAGCATCGAAGTCAAGTCGTTCGACAAGCCCGATGAGACGCGGGCATTCGAGGGCAAGGGCATGGCGGAGGTCGTGATGATGTCCGGCCGGCCGGTCGCACGAGGCACGTTCGAGCCCGGCTGGCGCTGGTCGATGAATGTCAAGCCGATTGCCGGCACCGAGTTATGCGAAGTGTCGCACCTGGGCTACTGCCTGCAAGGCCGGATGCGCATCCACATGAAGGACGGCAGCGAGCAGGAGATCGCCGCGGGCGAGGTGGCCGCGATCACACCCGGGCATGACGCAGAGGTCGTCGGCGACGAAGACTGTGTGTTCCTCGACTTCGGCGAGATCTCGGAGTACGCGAAACGACGCTAAGAATATCGGGGTTCCGCGTCCGCGCCGGCCGGAACCGATCTACTCCTCGACGGCGGCAGCGCTCACCAGCGCTGCCGCCGCCGTCATTGTGGACTGCTCCCGCGTCGCGTGACGGATCACCGACCGAAACGTTGCCGAGCCGTCCGGCCTGGCGAGACAGTTCGATGACGGTCGACATCCACCGCAACGGCCGATCGTGCGCCGGGCGCAGGTTGTGCTGGGCACACCGGGTCATTGCCGGGGGGACATGCGGGCAGGAGGTAACCGGTGGAAGACGTCGAGGACGTCCGCGAACTTGTCGAGCAGCGGATGCGCGCCATGGGGATGGAGGAGTCGATCTTCGATCGGATCCTCGATGTCATCGAGCGATTCGACGACGAACGGGAGAAGCTCATCAAGAGCATGCTCGACCCGTTGGAGGCGCCGGGCTCGTCCGACCTGCGCGGCCGGTGGCGGTCCAGCTGCTCCGCGGCGCTCAATGAGCTGAAGGAGCTTGAGGAAGGCATCGCCGACGCCTTGGAGGACAGCAAGGCCACCGCGCTGTCGGCGAGCGAGCGGATGGCCAAGGTCGGTCCGCGCGACTTCCTGAGTGGGGAGCGCAAGATCTGGCAGCAGATCGACAAGTGCGACATCCCCGATGCCGCGGTCCTCATCGACAAGCTAGTCGAGGTCGACACCAAGATGATCAAGGAGTACGACGAGGTCCTGCGGAAGCTGCGTGGCGATGGCAAGCTCATCGAAGCCCTCATCCAGCAGAACTTCGGATCTATCACGACCTCCGCCAAGGATCTGCTGGCCAAGTACCTCATCACCGGCCCGATGCGGCTGGCGGTGAGGCTGATGACCGATCCGGTCAGCGCGAGTCTGTCCAAGAGTTACTTCGGAGCGGTCGAGGACCGGCTGGAGCAGAACATCGAGGCGGCCAAGCGGAAGCGGGCCCTCAAGGAAATCATCCTCGAACGGGTCGAAGTGCTCCACGAGGCAGAGGATCAACTCAGCGTGGCGTGGATCGGTGCGCTCTACGCCAAGGGCGAAGGCGCCGCCAAGGGGTTGCGTGGAGTCGGGCGTACCGGGGACTACCAGGCCGCTGACTGGCAGAGGTTCAGCGATGTGTGCGTCAAGGCACTTGTGAAGCGGCGCGACGTAGCGAAGCAGAAATCCGAGCAGCTCTACAAGGAGATCCTGCCGACGTTTGAGGCGGAGAGCGTGCGGGCCTTCGCGGCGCTGACCGACGACCCGGACACGCTCGAACACTTCGAGAGCGAGGTGAAGGCGATGGCCGCGTCGGCCGACACGCTCGTGAAGAAGGAGATCGAGTTCAAGGACTCGCTGGAGACCGGCCCCTACCGTGAGGCGATGGCCAAGACGCTGGACGGATTGCGCCGCGACCTCACCGACGGCTTCAAGATGATCCTGTCCCGCACGAAGGATGCCGACGACGAAGTGAAGAAGTAGCGATGGCACGCGAACCCCTCGACTGGTTCGTCACAGCCGGCTTCACCGCCGGGGACGGCTCGAAGGAGCGGCCCTTTCACGATCCCTGGGTCGCCTTCCGGCACGCCGAGCCGGGCGACCGCATCCACATCGCGGCGGGAACCTACTACGGCCGGCACGAACGTTCCTCATGGACGATCGACTGCCCCGACCTGACCGTGCTCGGCGGGTACGATTCGGGCTTCACCAGCCGCACCCCGTGGCGTACGCCCACCGTCCTGGCCGCGTGGCCGGCTTCGCGGACGCCGCACGAGCCGAACCTGCTGCAGGGCACCGACCAGCACGACGGTGTGATCCTGGACGGGTTGTTCTTCGACGCGGCCGGCCGCAATCACTACGACGAGGACGGGCGATTGGTGTCTTCGTCCACTGGCGACGGTCCAATCGTCAGCCTCCACAGTGAACGGATCACCGTACGCAACTGCGTGTTCGCCAACGGCAGCGCCGGGGCGGTTGAGCTGGCCGGCAACGGCGGCCGGTTCGAGAACAACCTCGTCGTCAACCACCTGGGCGCCGGGCTGGTGAGCATCCGCGACAGCGACAGCCGGGCGCCGATCGTGGTGAGCGGCAACACATTCTGCTTCGCTCACGACGCCTCGGATCCGCCGCGCGGATCGGGCGCCGACGAGGCGACCGGGCTTCGGGTCAACGGCGCCGCCGTCATCGAGGACAACCTCTTCGCCGGCTGTGGCAACGCCGCCATCGCCTGCTACCGCGACGTCGACCGGGTCACCATCGAGCGCAACCTGTTCTTCCTCACGCTGCGAGACGCCATACGCAGCCGCGCTACCTCCGCGGAGGCCGAGATCACCGAGGAGTATCTGGAGGAGATCGAGGACATCGGGCTGCAATCGGCGACCGGCAACACGGCCGGCGATCCGCACGTGACCGGCCTGCCCGCGGCCTGGGTCGACGCCTACACGCTGGACGTGAGCGCCACGTACGCCCGCCCACCCCGAGCGGCCTTGAACGCCCTTCGAACGGCAGCCGGGCTCGGCCCGCTCCCCGATACCATCGAGCCGGAGGCCGGCGCGGTGCGGCGCCTGACTCCGTCCGAGGTGCTGGTCATCCGCACCGAAGCACAGCAGGGTTGCCACCCGATCGACCTGCCTACCCCGGAGCCGTTCCGTACGCGCCCGCCCGCACCGGCGTACCAGCCGATCGACTGGAGCCTGCTGGCTCACGCCGATCCCAGCCTCAACGGTGCGTCCGTTGAGTTCCGCGCCGGTCTGGGCTTCGATCAGAAGGTCGCATTGCTGGCCGGCGCTGAGCCGACGCACATCGGCGTCGCCACCTACCAACCCGGTACCGACGACCGTGCCCTGTATGTCCTCACTGGACGCGCCAGTCTGGCTCACCGCCAGATCGAGGACGCGGTCCGGTACTCGCGTGGCCTGGACGTCGAGATGACCTATCGGCTGCGGGGTGCCTACCGTACCGATCTCGCTGCGGGGGCACGGCAAGCGGTCACGATCGTCCTCGACTCGATCGCACCGGTGCACGATGTCGATCTGCCGCCAACGTCGCGACCGGCTGGGCGTAACTGGTTCGTCCGAGCCGGTGCCTCGGGCGGCGACGGCTCCCGCGACGCGCCGTTCCGCGATCCGTTCCAGGCCCTCGACAAGGCCGAAGGTGGCGACACCATCCACGTCGCGCAGGGCGAGTACGCGGGCCGGCTGCGATCGGGTGTGTGGCGCATCCCGATCCGCAACCTCACGGTGCTGGGCGGATACAGCGAGGACTTCACGACCAGGGATCCGTGGCGCCACCTGGTCCGCTTCGTGCTGACCCCGGAGGCGAAGGAGAAGGGCGCACCGAACAGTCCGATCCTGGGCGCCGATGACGCTTGCAGCGGTCTGGTGCTGGACGGATTCGTCTTCGACGGTTCCACCTACAACGCGTACGCGGACAACGGTGCCCTCGACGTCAGCAGATCGCCCTCTTCGCCACTGCTCGAAGTGACCGGAGGAACGGGCAGCATCACGGTACGAAACTGCGTCTTCGTCAACGCATCCAGCATCGCGGTGCAGATCAGCAGCGCATCAGGGCGGTTCGAGAACAATATCGTCGTCAACACGAGCGGAACCGCAGTACGCCTGCGTACGCCGGGCGCCGGGCCATGGACGGTCCGGGACAACACGATCCTCGTCGCCGCCGACCCCACCGGCCGGGCGTCGTCGGGTCACTCGGCCGCGGGTGCCCTGCTCGAACTCGATGGCCGGGCCGTCATGCGGGTGGAGTCCAACCTTCTCGCGTTCGCCGACGGAGTGGCCGTACGCGCCGGGCTTCCGGGCCAGAACCTGGTGCTCGACGACAACATCCTGGCCGCCAACCTGTTCGCCGACGTCACCGACGGCCAGCACGTACTGATTGATCGAGCCGGATGGGATCGAACCGCCGTCCTGGACGCCTCGTTCGGGTCGCTCAGCGGCAATCGCTGCGATCTGCCGGACCTGCCGATCGACCCGTCCTTCGCCCAGCCGGTGATCGACCGGTTGGCCTCGCTGCCGTCCAGCCTTCCGTCCGGCATCCTTGAGGCTGCGGCCGCTGCGGTGGGCGTAACCCCGGCGCCGCCGACCCCAGCACCCGAGCCGGAACCACCCGCGGCGGACGCCTCGGCCTCCGACCTCCTGGCCGATCTCGGACGCCTGCGTGACGAGCTGGAGGCGAAGGACACCGGCGTTCCTGCCCCGCCGTCCGGCTACTGTCCAGCCTGGCCCGCCGGCACCGTGACGTCCCTGCTTCGCCAGGCGGCTCCCGGCGCGCGAGCCGTGACGCTCACGGTCGCGTTCGCCGCCGAGACCACCCGGCCGCCGGTCGAGTACCGGCCCGTCGATCCGGTCACGGTCGACGCCGGTCTGACCACATTGGACGGTACGCCCATCGAAATGGCGGTCACCGACGTCCGGTCCAGCGCCACGAACTCGGGCCTCTACCCGGAGGGTACGACGAGAGACGATTACGAGGCGTTCAGCGTTGCCGCGGCCGGCGGACCGACTCGGACCCGTCTCGCCGTAGTCGTCCGCGACGACACGGCCGTGAGCCGGGCGTTCGCACGGCTTGTCCCGACCGACACCGTCCGCGTACGCGGGGTCGCGCGGCTCATTCTCAACGGGAGCACGCTCGCCGTCATTGCCGATTCCGTCGAATCACACTGACGACCCAGATCAGATGATCGACATACGCCACTTTAAGGCGGCTGGGAAGCTGGCTACGATGTGCGGGTGGAGCGCGTGCCCGGCGTGCTTCTGCGAGGTCATCGCGTATGCGTAGCGGCCCGCCGTTTGCCGGAGAGCAAGCCGATTGCGGGCACGGTAGGCGACCTCGCGAGCTGATCCTCGGATGAGGTGATTCTGTGCGACGCACAACGGTTTTCCTTGCTGTGGCGGCTTTGACGGCCGCCTTCGTAGTGGCGGATCCGACGGCGGCGGCCGCCGCCGAAGTGGCCGCGGCGCTTCCCGAGCCGGCGGTCCGCCCGATCCAGGTCACGGGGCCGCCGGCCGAGCGGCTCAACCTGATCATTCTCGGCGACGGCTACCAGGCCGACCAGCAGAGCCTGTTCCGCGCCGATGTGGACCGCAACCTGGCGATCATGTGGGCGACCGAGCCGTTCCGGACGTACCGAACCTATCTCAACGTGTACGCCGTCGAAATCGCCTCCATCGACTACGGCGTACGCTGCGACCCGGACGGGCGCGTACGCCATCCGGACGGCACGATCCGCGACACCGGCGTACGCGAGGGGCCGATCGACACGAAGAACACCGCATTGCGAATGATCTTCCAGAACGGCTGCAACGACCCGCTCGCCCGCGGCACGGTCTACGGTGGAGCGCCGGTCAACTGTGCGAGCTACGCCGACCAGTACCCGCCGGGTGTGAACCCGTGTGAGACCGGTACGCAGGCCCACAACCGCATCCTCGACACGTACGTCATGCCGCTGCTGGGCATCGCGCGTACCGCGCAGAACGTCCAGACTCTGGCGATCTTCAACACCTTCACCTACGGCGGCATCGGCGGCGGGAACGCGACGACGTCCGGTGGCTCGCCACAAGGCCCGCTGATCTCGCTGCACGAGCTGGGCCATTCGCTCGGCACCATGGCCGACGAGTACCCCTACTCGTCCCGTGACGTGATCCGGCCCTGCTACACCGGCGCCGAGCCGGGCAGCTTCCACCACACCATCTACACCGACACCGCGCAGATGATCGCCGACCAGCACAAGTGGTGGCGATGGGCCGGCGAGGAGAGCCTGTCGGGCGGGACGATCGGGCTGCACGAGGGCGGTGGCACGTTCCCGTGCGGCCAGCGCCGGCCGAGCGAGCACTCGATCATGCGGTGGATCGGCTTCGATTGGGATCAGGTCGGCCGCGAGCACATGGTCGCCCGGATCACCGGCATGCGCAACGCCGGCCAGATGAGCGTCCGTAACACTCCACTGGGGACAGTCGCCGCTGACAGCGTGCTCTGGGTCGAGACCGGTCATCCGCGCTACCACGAACTGCAAGTCACCTGGCGGGTCGGCGGAGCCGGCGGCACAGTACTGCAGACGAACGGCAGCCGGAGCCTCGATCTGGCACCGCTGTCGTTGACCGCCGGTACGGTCGTCCACGTGGAGGTACGCGATCCGGTCGGACCGGACGGCGTCGACTGGGTCCGCAACCCGTCCACCGGCAACACCAGTACGAATTCGGGCTACAACGGCCCCCGGTTCGTCCAGACTCGGGAGTGGACGGTCGGCGAGCCCGGCGTACCGGTGTCACCGCCGGCCGCCGAGATCACCGCCTCGACGATGACGAACCAGCCGGTCGCCGGAGACGAGGTCGTCTTCGTCGAGACCAACCACCCGGCCGACCGGATCCTCGACGTGGCCTGGTCGCTCGACGGGTCGGCGCTGCCGAACCCGTACAACAGCCGCCGCCTCGACCTCGGGGCGCTCGGCCTGGCCGCGGGCACCCACCACCTGGCCGCGACCGTGACCGACCCGGCCGACCCGGGCGGCGTCGCCGACCGTGTCGAGTGGACTGTCGACAACGCGGCACCCACCGCGCCCCGGACCCTGTCCGAACCGCTGACCACCCTGCCCGGCGCGCTGGAGCATCTGGTGTACTTCGACGGCTGGGACATGTTGCTCCGGCCGCAGGATGACCTCACCGGCTACCCCGTGCCGCGGTACGTGGTCGGGCAGTTGCGGCTCGACCACGACGGCTGGTTCAACTACTTCGGTTTCCCGGAGCGGCCGATGCCCGATTCGCCGTTCCAGTTCCGCCACTCCGGCACCAGCGTCAAGGCGCTGACCTACGGCAACCTCGGCACTGGCGGGCTCTCGCGGGCCACGTTCGAGCAGACCCTGCCCGACGATCACCCCAGCGGCGGCTTCGTGCCGGGCTTCGGTACGCACGTCGTCGAGCACCGCGCGATCGACCCGGCCGGAAACATCGGCCCGGCCGCGAGCTACCGAGCCACCGTCCTGCCGGGCGCATCCCCGGCGTGTACGACCACGCTGACCGGTCCCCGGCTGACCGTGACGGCGTCGCAGGGCGTGACGTGCCTGACCCACGCCCAAGTCGCCGGGCAGGTGAGCGTACGCCCGGGAGCGTCGCTCGTCGTCCGGGACAGCACGATCAACGGCGCTCTGGTCTCGACGGGTGCACAGGCGGTGCAGATCTTCGGGTCCACCGTCAACGGCGCCGTCACGATCACCGCGACGAGCCGGGACGTGACCGTGGCCGGGAACACGTTCAACGGTGCGGTCGTCCTGTCCGCGAACACGCAGGTCACGGCCAACGAGCGCTACACACGGCTGGCCGGTGCGTACGGTCCGCTGCTCGTCGGCAACCAGATCGCCGGAGCCGTGGTCTGCTCGGGCAACAGCGCCCCGGTCAAGGACTTCGGCGCGCCCAACACGGTACGCGGAACGAAGGTCGGTGACTGCGCACAGCTCTAGCCGGATTCCTTTTGCGGACCTGCGGCTCGGCTCGGCCGGGTCGCAGGTCCGCAGTGCTCCGTAGGGCACCGACCGGACTCTCGCGGCGTAACCCACCTGCGGTCACCGGGCGTGAGGCCCTACGGTTGGTTCATGAGCATCATCCAGGGGGCTCGCAAGACGTTCTACCAGCTCTTGATCAACACCCTGATCGTGTCGGTGATCAACTTTACCGTCTGGTTCGCCATCACCTTCTACGTGTACCTCCAGACGCGCTCGGTCTTCGCCACCGGTGTGGTGGGCGGCATCTTCCTCGTGCTGACGGCGCTGACCGGCATCTGGTTCGGCAGCCTGGTCGATCACCACAAGAAGAAGACGATGATGCAGGCGTCGGCATCGGTGTCGCTGGGGCTCTACGCTGCGGCGCTCGTGGTCTACCAGATCACGCCGCCCGAGTCGTTCACCGATGTGGCAAGCGTTCCATTATGGACGCTCATCGTCCTGTTGATGCTCGGCGTCATGGCCGGCAACATCCGGGGGATCGCGCTGGCCACGCTGGTGACCCTGCTGATCGCCGAGGAGACCCGGGACCGGGCCAACGGGCTGGTCGGCACCACATCGGGCGTGTCCTTCCTGGTGACGTCGGTGATCAGCGGAATCCTGGTCGCGATCGGCGGCATGTTCTGGGTTCTCGTCCTCGCACTCGTGGTTCTCGCCGCCGCGGTGGTGCATCTGGCCCTCGTCACGGTCCGAGAACGCCCGGGGCAAGCACATGGCGAGACGCCGGAACCCGGCGAACCGCCGGAGCCGGCGAAGCGCACCGTGGATCTGCGCGGCACCGTCCGGCTGGTCCGCGGCGTTCCCGGGCTGACCGCGCTGATCCTCTTCTGCGCCTTCAACAACCTCCTCGGCGGCGTGTTCATGGCCCTGATGGACGCGTACGGGCTGTCGCTGGTGTCCGTACAGGCGTGGGGTTTGCTCTGGGGCGTACTGAGCACCGGCTTCATCGTCGGTGGCCTGCTCGTCGCCCGGACCGGTCTGGGCAAGAACCCGGTCTGGCTCCTGCTGATCATCAATCTGCTGCTGTGGACCGTCACCATGCTGTTCCCGCTGCGATCCTCGATCGTCCTGCTGGCCGCAGGCATGTACATCTACATGCTGGTGGTTCCGTACGCCGAAGCCGCCGAGCAGACGATCCTGCAGAAAGTCGTGCCCTACGAGCGGCAGGGCCGGGTATTCGGCTTTGCACAGAGCGTCGAGCTGGCGGCCTCGCCGGCGTCCGCGTTCCTGATCGCGCCGATCGCTCAGTTCGTGTTCATCCCGTTCATGACCGACGGTGCGGGCGCTCGGGCGATCGGCGGCTGGTTCGGCACCGGACCCGATCGCGGCATCGCGCTCGTCTTCATACTGACCGGCGTCATCGGCTTCATCGCCACGGTCTTTGCTCTGCGCAGCCGGCCGTACCAGCGGCTGAGCCGCCGGTACCAGGAGAGCCCGGCGACGACGCCCGAGCCGATGCCGGCCGAGCCGGCACCCTCCGAACCGAGCCGCATCGC
>Ga0114129_10000702_pt1 | contig 42161 bp, 42 predicted proteins | sample RhiMetdeltSRZDD1_FD_80071 | JGI IMG/M metagenome (GOLD analysis project Ga0114129, IMG submission 80071) | Populus rhizosphere microbial communities from Tennessee, USA - Rhizosphere MetaG P. deltoides SRZDD1 (version 2) (version 2) | ecosystem: Host-associated > Plants > Roots > Rhizosphere >...
CACACCCGCCGCGTGGTGGTGTCGAGCGTCGCGAACAGCTGGTCGGCTTCGTAGGCCTTGGCCCTGGCGAGGGCGTTGAACAGCGTCGACTTGCCGGCGTTGGTATAGCCGACGATCGATACCGACAGCACGTCCCCGCGCGCGCGCGCGCGGCGCTGCGTGGTTCTTTGTTTCTGGAAATCGGCCAGTTTCCGGCGCAATGTCTTCGTTTTCGTTGCTATGTAGCGGCGATCCAGCTCGAGCTGGGTCTCGCCCGGGCCGCCGGTCTTGCCCAGGCCGCCGCGCTGGCGCTCGAGGTGCGTCCAGCCCCGCACCAGGCGTGTGGCGAGGTGCTCGAGCTGCGCGAGCTCGACCTGCAGCTTGCCTTCGTTGGTCTGCGCGCGCTGCGCGAAGATCTCGAGGATCAGCTCGGTGCGGTCCATCACGCGGCGCACCACCTCGCGCTCGACGTTGCGCTCCTGCGCCGGCGAGAGCTGATGGTTGAATACCACGTACATCGCGTTCAGCTCCTCGGCCGCGCGCTTGATCTCGTCGACCTTGCCCCTGCCGGCGTAGAACTTCGGATCGGGCCGTGCGCGCCGGCCGCGGACCAGGCGGTGGCGGCGCACGCCGGCGCTCTCGACCAGGCGCACGACCTCCTCGACGCGCTCCTCGTAGGCGTCGTCGCCGAAATCGAGACACACGATGATCGCTGCCTGCGGGTCGGCAGCTTGGCGCGAGGTTTCCTGGAGGTGTTCCTGCAACCTACTCGGAGTCCTTGTCGGCTCCCAGGCTGATCGGACGCGACGGCACCACGGTGGAAATGGCGTGCTTGTAGACCATCTGAGTCACGGAGTTGCGCAGCAGCACGACGTACTGGTCGAACGACTCGATCTGGCCCTGCAGCTTGATGCCGTTGACGAGATAGATCGAAACCGGGACATGCTCTTTGCGCAGCGTGTTCAAAAAGGGGTCTTGTAGCAACTGGCCCTTGTTGCTCATCGTTCTTCTCTCTTGGGGGTTTTGTAGCGTTACTTTAATTGATTTTCTTGGGGTTTTCTACCTTCGGCGGCCGACCGCTCCCCGGCCGTGCTACCTCAGGCCGAGCGGGGGCGTTACGTCGGCGCATTGCGCGCGGTGGCGCAAGGCGTGATCCATCAGCACGCAGGCCAGCATGGCCTCGGCAACGGGGGTGGCGCGGATGCCGACGCAGGGGTCGTGGCGCCCGGTCGTCTCGATGGTGGTGGCCTGCCCGCGTGTATCGATGGTGCGCCGGGGGAGGCGGATGCTCGAGGTGGGCTTGAGCGCGATCGATACCGTGATGTCCTGCCCGGTGGAGATGCCGCCCAGCACCCCGCCGTTGTTGTTGGAGAGGAAGCCCTGCGGCGACATCTCGTCGCCGTGCTCGCTGCCTTTTTGCGCCACCGCCGCGAACCCGGCGCCGATCTCGACGCCCTTCACCGCGTTGATGCCCATCATCGCCGCCGCGATGTCGGCGTCCAGGCGCCCATAGACCGGCTCGCCCCAGCCGACCGGCACCCCGCTCGCCACCACGTTCACGCGCGCGCCGCACGAGTCGCCGGCTTCGCGCAGCGCGTCCATGAACTTCTCGAGCTGGGGCACGATTGCCGCATCGGGGGCGAAAAAGGGGTTCGCTTCCACCGCCTGCCACGAGCCAAAGGCAATCTTGTTGGGTCCGACCTGCGCCAGGTAGCCGCGCACCACGACGCCGTACTTTTCCTTCAGGTACTTCTTGGCGATCGCACCCGCCGCCACGCGCACCACGGTCTCGCGCGCCGAGGCGCGCCCGCCGCCGCGCGGATCGCGCACGCCGTACTTCTGGAAATAGGTGTAGTCGGCGTGCCCGGGTCGGAACTTCTGCGCGATCGCGGCGTAGTCCTTCGAGCGCTGGTCCTCGTTGCGCACCAGGAAGCCGATCGCCGTGCCGGTGGTGCGCCCCTCGAACACCCCGGAAAGGATCTCGACCGCGTCGGACTCGCGCCGCTGCGTGACGTGGCGCGAGGAGCCGGGTTTTCTTCTATCTAACTCCCCTTGAATGTCCTTCGCGGAGAGCTCGAGACCCGGCGGACAGCCGTCGACCACCCCGCCGTAGGCCGGGCCGTGCGACTCGCCGAACGAGGTCACGCAGTAGAGCGTGCCGAAGCTGTTGCCCGACATCGGGCCATTCTATTCGAAGAACCGGCGCGCCCGCCGCCGGAGAGCCGCGCTTGAGGCGCGGCCTTCAGACGAGCGAGTTCTTGATGTAGCCCTTCAGCATGCGGTTCTCGAAGTCCTGCTCTTCGAGCACCGCCTTGGCCACGTCGCGGAACGAGATCACGCCGAGCAGCCTGCCCTCCTTCATCACCGGCAGGTAGCGGGCGCCGCTCTCGAGCATCGTGCGCCGCAGGTCGTTCACCTCCATGTCGGGCGTGGCGGTGACCGGGTCGCGGTCCATGATGTCGCCGACCTCGAGGTCGCCGAGCGTGCCGCCGCGCAGCGCGAGCGCGCGCAGCAGCTCGTGGAACGTGAGCATGCCGACCATCCGCTCGCGCTCCAGGACCACGAGCGAGCCCAGGTTTTCGCGCGCCATGGTTCGCACCGCCTCGGTGGCCTGGCCCGATGGCTCGATGCACAGCAGCCGGCTGCCCTTGACCCGAAGGATTTCCTGGACCTGCATGGTGTTCTCCTTGGCGCCCACGCGAGCGGCCTTTCAGAATACTCTTTTCACCGATGAGGCAAAAGCCACTGCAGACGCCAAGGACAGTGCTGGTCACCGGCGGCAGCCGCGGCATCGGCCGCGGCACCGCGGCGCTGCTCGCGCGGCACGGCTACCGAGTCGCGGTGGCGGATCTAGACCGTCCGGACGCCGGCGCGGCCGCGTTCTTCCGCTGCGACGTCGCGAGCGAGGCTTCGGTCAGGAGCTGCGTGCGGGCGGTAGTGCGCCGCTTCGGCCGGCTGGACGCGCTGATCAACAACGCCGGCCTGGCCGACCCGGCCGACCCGCCGGTGGAAAGGCTGTCGCTGCGGGCGTGGAACCGCAGGATCGGCGTCAACCTGACCGGGGTCTTCCTGCTCACCAAGCACTGCGTGCCGCATCTTCGCAGGACCTCGGGCGCGATCGTGAACATCGCCTCGACGCGCGCGCTGCAGTCGGAGCCGAACACCGAGGCCTACGCGGCGACCAAGGGCGGCGTGGTCGCGCTCACGCACGCGCTCGCCATGAGCCTCGGGCCGCGCATCCGGGTGAACTGCATCAGTCCGGGCTGGATCGCGAACACGAAGCTCTCGAAAAAGGATCACGCACAACACCCCGTCGGGCGCGCCGGGCGTCCCGAGGACATCGGCGCGCTGATCGCGTTCCTGATCTCGGATGAGGCCGGCTTCATCACCGGCCAGAATTTCGTGGTCGACGGCGGGATGACGCGCAAAATGATTTACGTCTAGCGCACGAGAATCGTCGCCAGACCGAGAAGCATTCCCATGCTCACCACATCCGTCGCGGTGGTGAGGAAGATGCTCGACGCGGTCGCCGGGTCGAAGCCCAGGCGCTTCAGCGTGAGCGGTACCAGCGCGCCGGCCACGCCGCTCGCGATGCAGGCGCCGACCATGGCGAGGAACACGACGAAGCCGAGCACGAACGGGCGCGCCTGGTGCTGGCCGGCGGCGGTGACGAACATGCCGATCCCGGCGGCGGCGCCCACGCCGACGCCGTTGAGGCAGCCGAGCCAGGCTTCCTTCGTGACCAGGCGGCGCTCGGCGCCCGGCCTGAGCTCGCCGAGCGTCATGCCGCGCAGCGTCACTGCCAGCGCCTGGCAGCCGGTGTTTCCCGACTGGCCGGCGAGCACCGGCAGGAAAAGCGCGAGGATGACCAGGCGGTCGAGCGTGTCCTGGAACAGGCCCACCACCGCGGCGGCGAGGAACGCGGTGACCAGGTTGAGCTGCAGCCAGGGGTGGCGCAGCTTCAGGCTGTGGTACCACGGCGTCGCGACGCGCTCTTCCTTCTCCACGCCCATCATGCTGCCGGCCTGCAGCGAGATCTCGATCGCCTGGGCCTCGAACATCGCCTGGCCGCGCACCAGCCCGGTAAGGCGCCCAGCCGCATCCACCACCGGGTACACGGGATAGTGCCGGTCGAGCACCTGCTTCATCGCCTCGCGAAGCGGCATCGCCGCGTGCAGCACGAACGGGTCCCTCGCCATCACCTGCGCCAGCGTGGCGCGCTTTGCGCCGAAGAGCAGCTCGCGCATGGTGACGATGCCGGCGAGCCTGCCTTCACCATCGAGCACCCACACGTAGGTGATGCGCATGCTCTTCACGCTCTCGCGCAGCGCCTCGACCGTCTCCTCGACGGTCCGCTCCGGCGCGAAGGCGCCGACCACGGGCTCCATCAGCCTGCCGATGGCGTCGTGCTCGTAGAGCGCGTTGCGCTCCCACTGGCGCGCAGTGGCAATCTCCACCGGCGTGCGAATCTCTTCCGCGAGCTCGGCGGCGGTGTTCATGCGTGCCCCCCGTTTCTTGGGCCTCGGAACCGAGCATACCAATAGTCTCATCAGGGCATAGAGGACATTCGCCCTCAGCCGAAGAACGTATGGCACAATGGAATGACGTGACGCCACGCGCCATTACCATTCGCCTCGCCGAGGCGCGCGATGCCCAAGCCATCGCGCTGATGTCGCGCGACTTCATCGAGGCGGGCCTCGGGTGGAAATACGACGCGGCGCGCGTCATGCGCGCGATCCGCGACCGCGAGACCCTCGCTGTCGTGGCGTGCGAAAGCGGCAAGGCGGCGAGCGCGGCGGCTGCGCGCGGCGTCATTACCGGCTTCGCCATCATGGAGTTCGGCGACGAGCGCGCGCACCTCGTGCTCCTCGCGGTGCGTCCCTCGCACCGCAGGCTCGGCATCGGCCAGCGGCTGCTCGAGTGGCTGGTCGAGTCGGCGCGGGTCGCGGGCATGGCCAGCATTCACCTCGAGCTGCGCTCGAACAACGACGCCGCGCGGCGCTTCTACCGGGCGATGAGCTTCTACGAGACGGTGCTCGTTCCCGGCTACTACCGCAGCGGCGAAGGACGCAAGGAAGGCGCGCTGCGCATGCTGCGCGTGCTGCGCGCGCCCGGCCCGGTGCCCTATACCTGGCGCCCGCCGCGCACCGAAGACACCTAGGAATTCCTAGGGAACGATGGCGAACCCTATCCTCAGCTGGGAGGGGCGCCGCACGTTGTAGTCGAGGATCGACTCGCCGTAGCCCGTGAAATATTGCAGGTGGAAATAGCCGCCGACCGGGCCGAAGCGCAGGTCGCGCGCGCGCTTCGAGAGATCCACCTGCAGGCTGCCCTTGCCCGAAGTGCCGTAGCGGCCGAGCAGCGTCGCGACCCACTCGCCGGCCGCGTCGTAGCGCAGCTGCCAGTCGGCGTAGCCGCGGTACTGCGCGATATCGGGGTTCTCGTCCCGCTCGATGTAGCTGTAGAACTTGGGAATGAACTGGAGCTCGTGGCGGTTGGCGAAGCTGTGGTGCCACTCCGGGCGGATGAAAACGATGTTGATCGAGCGCGAGTTCGTGGCGTCGCCGCCGTTCGACTCGTGCTCCAGGCCGAAGCGCAGGCTGTCGACGAAGGTTTTCTCGTCGGAGCGGTCCCATTTCCAGAAGAACTGCGGCCGGTAGCTCGTGTCGCGAAACGGCTTGGACTGCGAGGACAGGTCCCAGATCGAGTTCTGCGTGTAGCCGAAGTAGAAGCCCGCGAGCCAGGGCTGGTCGCGCCCGAAGCCGGTTCCCAGGTCGAACAGCCGGTACTTGAACGAGAGCTGGAAGCGCGCCGTCCAGCCGTCGTGCTCGCCGACGATGAAGTACATCGGATCGTTCTCGGAGAGCGGCGGCTCGTATTCGCCGGGCGCGTGCCGTCCGGTGCCCGGCGGCGCCTCTCCAGGACGCGCCACCGCGAGCTGCAGCATGCTCGAATCACGCCCCACGAGGTCGAGCTGCACGTTGCCCGACATGCTGGCGGGCATGTCGCCGGCGTAGCTGCGGCGCCCGTTCTCGGCCGGCCCCAGCGCGCGCAGCACGACGATGCGCTGTTCGATCTCGGCGCGCAGGCGCACCTCGAGCTCGTCGGGGAGCGGCTCCGCGCCGGCGCTCGCCACGATGACCTCGAAGGACTTGCCCGCGACCGCGCCGCTCTGCGGCGACGCGATCAGCCATTCGGGCGAGGCCGCCAGGCACGCCGAAACCTGCAGCAGCAGGCTCGCGAGCAGGATCCTCAGGCTGCGCTCCAGTCCTGCGAGCGGGCGAAGCGTTCGAGCAGGAAGTCGACGAACAGGCGCACCTTCGCCGAGAGGTGCTTGCGGCTCGGGTACACCGCGTAGATCGGCAGCGGAGCGGAAACGAACTCCTGCAGGAGCGGCACCAGCCGGCCGGCGCGCACTTCGGGCCCGACGATGAACGCGGCCTCGAACACGATGCCCGCGCCCTGGGCGGCGACCTCGGCGAGCAGGTCGCCGTTGTTCGCGTGCAGGCTGCCGCCCACGCGCACGCTGCGCTCCGCGCCGGCGGCGTCGCGGAACGACCAGACGCTGCGCGGCGCCACGTACTCGTAGGTAAGGCAGTTGTGCCGCGCGAGGTCTTCGGGCACGCGCGGCACGCCGTGCGCCTTGAGATAGGCCGGCGAGGCGCAAGGTACCAGGCGCGTCTCGCCGAGCTTGCGCGCGATGAGGTTGTCCGAGCCCTGCGCGCCGATGCGCACCGCCAAGTCGAAGCCTTCCTCGACGAGATCCACGATGCGGTCCGAAAGCGAAACGTCGAACCGTACCCCAGGGTGGGCGGCGAGAAATGCGGCGATCGCGGGTGCCACATGGCGCACGCCGAAGTTCACCGAAGTGGTCAGCTTGATCGTGCCGCGCGGCACGACCGCGGCGCGGCTCGCCTCCTGCTCGGCCTCGTCGAGGTCGGCAAGGAGTTGCACCGCGCGCTCGTAGAAGGCGCGGCCGCTTTCGGTGAGGCTGACGCGGCGGGTCGTGCGGTTCAACAGCCGCGTCTGCAGATGCGCCTCGAGCTCCGCGACATGCCGGGAAGCGGCCGTGGTGGAGAGATCGAGCTTGTCCGCTGCGCCGGAAAAGCTGCCGGACTCCACCACTTGAGCGAACACCCGCAGGGCCTGAAAACGGTCCACTGAAGCCAGATTACATCGCTTTTCGGAATAATCAATCCCACTAAACCTTCTTTATCCCAGAACCCGGGGCTTTCATACTGCGCGCCATTCGAAGCTAACCCATTTACCGAAAGGAAATAGAGCCATGATCGACTCCCGTACCGCACCCTACGCGGCGACGCTCCTGCGCGTCTCGCTGGGCGCCATGTTCATCGCCCACTCCCTGGTCCTCAAGTACCTCACGTTCACGCTGCCCGGCACGGCGCAGTTCTTCCAGTCGCTCGGACTCCCTGCGGCTCTCGCCTACGCCACGTTCTGGGCCGAGCTCGTCGGCGGTGCGCTCCTCGTGGCCGGCGTCGGCACGCGCTGGGTCGCGCTCGCGCTCATTCCGATCCTGGCCGGCGCGACGTGGGTCCACGCCGGCAACGGATGGGTCTTCAACGCACCGAACGGAGGCTGGGAATACCCGGTCTTCCTGATGGTCGCATCAATTGTGCAGGCGCTTCTCGGCGACGGCCGCTATGCCCTTGCAAATCGCCTGCCGGCACTCAACTTGCGGCTGGCCAGCCAGGCCGTGTCCTGAACTTGTAAAAGGAGAGAACCCAATGAAGCTGTACTACGCACCGGGCGCCTGCTCGCTATCCCCGCACATCGTGTCGCGCGAGCTGGGCATTCCCATCGAGCTGAAGAAGGTCAACAACAAGGACAAGACCATCGAAGGCGGCGGCGATTACCGCAAGGTCAACCCGCGCGGCTACGTGCCCGCCCTCGAGCTCGACGACGGTCAGGTGCTGACCGAGGGCCCGGCGATCGTGCAGTACCTCGCCGACCGCAAGCCCGAGGCCGGCCTCGCCCCGAAAGCCGGCACCCTCGAGCGCTACCGGCTGCAGGAGTGGCTCAACTTCCTCACCTCGGAAGTCCACAAGCAGTTCTCGCCGCTCTTCAAGCCCAACACGCCCGAGGATTACAAGGCGATCGCGAAGGAAAACCTCGCCGGGCGCTTCGACTGGCTCGACCGCGAGCTCGCCGGCAAGGAGTACCTGATGGGCAAGGCGTTCACGGTCGCCGACGCGTACCTGTTCGTGCTGCTCGGCTGGACCAAGCCCACGGGCATCGATCTCGCCAGGTGGCCGAACCTCGCCGCGTTCCACAAGCGCGTCGGCGCGCGGCCCAAGGTGCAGGAAGCGATGCAGGTCGAAGGCCTGCTGAAGAAGGCGGCATGAGCGCGACGCCGAGCGTCTTCGTCTCGCACGGCTCGCCGATGCATGCGCTCCAGCCGGGGCCGGCCGGCGAGGCGTGGAAGGCGCTCGGCCGGCGCCTCGGGCGGCCGCGCGCCATCCTCATCGCGTCGGCGCACTGGGAAACCGATGCTCCGATGCTCACGGGGGCGTCCAAGCCGCAGACGATCCACGATTTCTACAACTTCCCCGAGCCGCTCTACCGCCTGCGCTATCCGGCGCCGGGCGCCCCGCAGCTCGCGCAGCGCGCTCAGGCGCTGCTGCGCGAAGCAGGATTCGGCGCCTCGATCGACGGCACCCGGGGGCTCGACCACGGCGCGTGGGCGCCGCTCCTTTACGCCTATCCCGAGGCCGACGTCCCGGTGGTGCAGATCTCGGTGCAGCCCGCGCTCGGCCCGCGGCACCATTTCAATCTGGGTCGCGCCTTGCGACCCCTGGTGGATGAAGAAGTCCTCCTCATCGGTTCGGGCCATCTCACGCACAACCTGCGCGACTGGGCGCGCGGCCAGGGCGCGCCGGCGCCCTACGCGCGGGAGTTTCAGGATTGGGTAAAACAGAAACTGGAAGAAGGAGACATTGACTCATTGGTGGACTACCGCTCGCAGTCTCCTCACGGCGTGCGCGCGCATCCCACCGACGAGCACTTCCTGCCGTTCTTCTTCGCGCTCGGCGCCGCGCCCGAGCAAGCCAGGCCGGAGCGCGTCTACGACGCCATAGACGCCGGGGTGCTCGCCATGGACGCCTACGTCTTTAACTGATCAACCGCCCAAAGCTCTGAAAAGATCGGCCACCGCGGCGCGGTGGGCGCGGAGCGCCTCGATGCGCGCGATCTGCGCCGAGAGCAGGCCGCGCTCGGCGTCGAGCACGTCGAGCTGGCTCGCGACGCCGTTGTCGTAGCGCAGGCGCGCGAGGCGCAGGCTTTCGGCGAGCGCGGCGGCGCGCGCCGACTCGGCGTCGTAGCTCTCTTTCGCGCGCGCCTGCACGATGAGGGCGGCGCGCACCTCGCCGAAGGCGCTACGGATCGTCTGTTGGTATTGCGCAAGCACGGCGCGCTCGCGCGCGTCGGCGGCATCGCGGCGCGCGGCCAGCCGTCCGCCCTGGAAGATCGGCTGGGTCAGCCCGGCTGCGACCTGCCAAGTAGCGGCCGCGCCGCCGGCGAAGAGGTTGGCGAGCGCGGCGCTTTCGCTGCCGTAGAAGGCGGTCAGGCTGATCGACGGAAACATCTCGGCGCGCGCCACCGCCACGCGCGCGTTGGCGGCGGCGAGCTGACGCTCGGCGTCGACCAGGTCGGGGCGGCGCAGCAACAGCTCCGAGGGCACGCCCGAAGGCACGACCGGCGGACCCGGGGCTTCGTCGAACGCCTGTCTTATGGTCACTCTCTCTTCAAACACCTTTTTCGGCGTGCGACCGAGCAGCACCGAAAGCGCCGTCTCCTCGCGCTCGCGGTCGCGCTCGAGCGGCGGCAGCTGCGCGCGCACCACCGCAGCTTCGGCCTCGAGCTGGCGCAGCTCGAACTGGGAGATCACGCCGCCGCGCAGCCGCTTCCTCTGCAGCTCGAGCGCCTCCTCGCGCAGCGCCACGGTGCGGCGTGTGAGATCCACCTGCTCGTCGAGCGAACGCAGCGCGAAGTAGGATTTCGCCACCTGCGCCGCAAGCGCCACGCGCACCGCGTCGCGCGAGGCCTCGCTCGCCTCGAGCTCGGCGCGCGCCGCCGCGGCGTTGGCGCGCAGGCGGCCGAAGAGATCGAGCTCATAGGAGACGTTCAGCGTCGCCCGGTTGTTGCTGTACTCGGTCGGGAAGCCGGGAAACGCGGTCGCGGTGCGCGTGGAAATCTGCTGCCGGCTGGCCGCCGCCTGGGCGCTGACGCTCGGCCAGAAGAACGAGTTGGCCTCGCCAAGGAGCGCGCGCGCCTCGTCCACGCGTGCCGCTGCGACGAGGAGATCGCCATTGTGCGACAGCGCCTCGTCGACCACCGCGTCGAGCGCGGCGTCGTCGTAGATGTGCCACCAGCGCCCGTCCTCGGCGAAGCGCGGCGCGGTCTCCTTCCAGGCTTCCGGCAGCTCGACCGCAGGCCGCTCGTATTTCACCGGCTGAATGCAACCGGCCAGAAATAGGGTGGCGAGAAAAGCGCTCGCGAACGGCAGGCAGGCGACGACGGCGAACCTACTCATGGCTGTGCGGCGCGTGGTGCGGTATCGGGATGCTCTTGTGCGTGACCACGCGCGCCTGCTCGGCCTCGTGCTTGATGTCGGCGCTCGAGCGCTTCTCGGTCAGGTGCCGGTCGGTCATCAGCTTGAAGAACATCGGCACGAAAAAGATCGCGAGGAAGGTCGCCGCCAGCATCCCGCCCATCACGCCGGTGCCCGCCGATTCGCGCGCGCCGGCGCCGGCGCCGGTGGAGAAAGCGAGCGGCATCACGCCGAGGATGAAGGCGAGCGAGGTCATGAGGATCGGCCGGAAGCGCAGCCGCGCCGCCTCGACCGCGGCGGCCGAAGCCGACAGTCCCTGCTCGTGCTTCATCACCGCGTACTCGACGATCAGGATGGCGTTTTTCGCCGCGAGGCCGAGCAGCGTGACGAGTCCGATCTGGAAGTACACGTCATTGGTCAGACCCCTCAACCAGACCGCCGCGAGCGCGCCGAACGTGCCGAACGGCATCGCCAGAAGCACCGAGAGCGGCAGCGACCACTTCTCGTATTGCGCCGCCAGAATCAGGAACACCATGACGACCGCCAGGCCGAGCGCCAGGCCGGAGGTCCCGGCCGAGCGCTTCTCCTGATAGGAGACGCCACCCCAGTCGTAGCTGAAGTCCTGCGGCAGCACCTTGTTCGCGATATTTTCGACCGCCTGGATCGCCTGCCCGGAAGACACCCCCGGCGCGGCCTGGCCGAAGATCTTCACCGCCGGCAGGTTGTTGAAACGATCGAGCGAGTCGGGTCCGGAGCTGTAGCGCACCTTGGCGAGCGAGTCGAGCGGAATCATCTCGCCTTTCTCGGAGCGCACCCACACCTTTCCGATATCCTCGGGACGGTCGCGGTATTGCGGCGCGGCCGACATCAGCACCTGCCAGGTGCGGCCGAACTTGTTGAAGTCGTTCACGTAGTAGCTGCCCAGCGTGGCCGCGAGCGCGCCGTAGAGGTCCTCGAGCGGCACGCCGAGCGCCTTCGCCCGGTCGCGGTCGACGTCGACCGAGAGCTGCGGCACCGTGGCGCGCCAAAGGGTCTGCACCATGCCGAGTTGCGGCTCCTTATGCGCCGCGCCGATGAACTGGCCGAGCGCCTTCGCCATCTCGCCCGACCCTCCGGTGCCGCGGTTCTGGATATAGAACTCGAAGCCGCCGGCGGTCCCCAGGCCGAAGATCGGCGGCGGACCGAAGGCAAGCGCGAGTCCCTCCTTGATGTGCCCGGTCTTCATGAAGAAGTCACCCACCACCTGGGGGGTCGCGACCTTGCGCTCGCTCCAGGGCTTCTGCGTGACGAAGATGGTCGCCGCGTTGTTGCGGAAGCCGCCGCCGAGGAAGTCGAAGCCGGTGAAGGCGACGACGTCGAGATTGTTCGGGTTCGACGCGATCGCCTTGTTGACTTCGGCGACCACCTTGTCGGTGCGCTCGAGCGTCGCGCCGTCGGGCAGGATCACCGCAGCGATGTAGAAGCCCTGGTCCTCGTCGGGCACCAGGCTCCCCGGCGTGATGCGCCACAGCCAGGCCGCGGCCGCGACCATGCAGGCGAAGAGCGCGAGACCGACGCCGCCGCGCCGGATGATCCACGCCACGCCCGACTCGTAGTGGTCGGTGGCGCGGCCAAAAGCCCGGTTGAACCAGGCGAAGAATCCGCGCTCCCTTCTCTTTTCCGGCTTCAGGACGATGACGCACAACGACGGCGTCAGCGTCAGCGCCACGATTCCCGAGATCACCACCGCCATCGAGATGGTCACCGCGAACTGGCGGTAGAGTTCCCCGGTGAGGCCGCCGAGGAAGGCGATCGGCACGAACACCGCGCACAGCACGAGCACGATGGCGACGATGGGGCTGGTCACTTCCTTCATCGCCTTGATCGCGGCCTCGCGCGGCGCGAGGCCTTCCTCGTGCATGATGCGCTCGACGTTCTCGAGCACGACGATGGCGTCGTCGACCACGATGCCGATGGCGAGCACCATGCCGAAAAGAGTGAGCGTGTTGATCGAGTAGCCGAGCAGCAGCAAGCCGGCGAAGGTGCCGATGAGCGACACCGGCACCGCCGCAAAAGGGATCAGCGTGGCGCGCCAGCTCTGCAGGAAGAGATACACCACCAGGAACACGAGCGCCATGGCAATGAGCAGCGTCTCGACCACCTCCTTGATCGAGACCTCGACGAAGCGGGTAGTGTCGTAGGGCACGGAGTAGGCCAGACCCTGCGGAAAGCGCTTGGCGATGTCGGCCACCGTGCGCTTCACCTCGCCCGCGACCCCCAGGGCGTTGGCGCCGGGCTGCAAAAAGATACCCACCAGCGTGGCTTCCCGGCCGTTGATGCGGCCGATGAAGTCGTAGTCCTTGGAGGCGAGCTCTACGCGCGCCACGTCCTTCAGCCTGAGCGAGGAGCCGTCGGGGTTGGTGCGAACCAGGATTTCCTCGAACTCCTTCGGATCCGACAGGCGGCCGCGCGTGGTGACCGTGTACACCAGCTCCTGCCCGGGAGGCGCGGGCGACTGCCCGACCTTGCCGGCGGCGAACTGGGCGTTCTGCTCGTTGATGACCCGGATCAGGTCCGAGGGCGTGAGCCTGTGCTGCGTCATCCGGTCGGGCTGCACCCAGATGCGCATCGCGTAGTCCTTGGCGCCGAAGATCTGGACGTTGGTGGTGCCGGGAACGCGCTTCAGGAGGTCGAGCACGTTCAGCGTGACGTAGTTCGAGATGAACACGTCGCTGTGGCGCCCCTCGGGCGAATAGAACGCGAGCACCTGCAGGAAGGCCGAGGAACCCTTCTCCACCGTCACGCCCTGCCGCCGCACCTCGAGCGGAAGGCGCGGCTCGGCCTGCTTGACGCGGTTGTTGACGTTGAGCGCCGCCTTGTCCGGGTCGGTGCCGATGTCGAAAGTGACCTGGATCTGCACCACGCCCTGCGAGGTCGAGGTCGAGTTCATGTAGATCATGTGCTCGACGCCGTTGATCTGGTTCTCGAGCGGCGCGGCGACGGTCTGCTCGAGCACCTGGGCCGAGGCCCCGGGGTAGACCGCCTGCACGGTGACCACCGGCGGCGCGATCTCGGGATACTGCGCGACCGGCAGCACGCGCATCGCGGCGAGCCCGGCGAGGACGACAAACGCCGAGAGCACCGCGGCGAAGATCGGCCGATCGATGAAGAAGCGGGAAAACATGGCCTACTTCTTCGCGGCCGGCTTTTCGGTCCCGGCCATTTTCTCCGCCGGAGGCTTCTCGGCGGCGATTTTCACCGGCGCGCCCGGCCCGAGCTTGAGCAGGCCGTCGACGATCACGCGCTCGCCCGGCTTCACGCCCTCGGTGATGATCCAGCTGTCGCCCGACCACTCGCCCGCCTGCACCGGGCGCGGCTGTGCGGTGCTCTTGTCGTCGACCACGTAGACGAACTTGCCCTGCGGCCCCTCGAGCACCGCGCGCTGCGGCACGGTGACCGCGTTGGGCCGCGTCGCCCCGTGCAGGATCACGCGGACGAACTGTCCCGGGCGCAGCGCGCCGTCTGGATTGGGAACCTCCGCCCGCGCCTCGCGCGTGCCGGTCGCCGGCGAAACGCGCACGTCTGAGAACGACAGCCTGCCTTTCTTGGGATGGATGCTGCCGTCGGCCAGGCGCAGCTCCACTTCGAGATTCTTCGGCAGGTTGAGGCGTCCGGCTTCGGCGTCCTTCTGCAGGCGCGCCTGCTCGTTGTCCGGGATGCCGAAATTCACCCAGATCGGATCGACCTGGATCACCGAGGTGAGCAGCACGTTGGGCCCTGACACGAGCGTGCCCTCGGAAGGCAAGGCGCGGGTCGTGACGCCCGAGACCGGCGCCTCCACCTTGGTGTAGCTGAGATTGAGCTTTGCCTCGTCGAGCCGCGCTCGGGCGGCCTTCAGATCCGCGGCGCCGATGAGCTCGCCCGATACGGCGTCGTCGTACTCTTTCTGGCTCACCGCCTTTTCCGCATACAGGGGCTTCAACCGCGCGGCGTTGCGCTTTGCCTGGTCGATGCGCGCTTCGGCCGCGGCGACGTCGGCCTGGGCGCGCGCAAGCGCCGCCTCGAACGGCGCCGGATCGATAGTGAACAGCGACTGTCCCTTCTTCACCACCGCGCCTTCGCGGAAATTTCTGGACAGAAGGATGCCCGTGACGCGCGCGCGCACTTCCACCTCGCGCGAGCCGGCCGTCTGTCCCGTGTACTCGAGCGTCACGGCCAGCGTCTGAGGCTGCACGGTGGCGACGTTGACTTCCGCGGGTGGCATGCCGCCGCCCTGACCGCCGTGCGCCTTGCCGCCCTTGTCGGCGCCGCCGCCCTGGCCGCAGGCCGCAACCGACAGGACGAGCGACAGCACGGCGAGATGTATGAAACGCATGGCCTTCGCGGTGATGACTGGCGGGGCTTCGATTCTAACCTTCGAGAATCGGCGCAATGTTGCACTTGTAATGGTTTTTTCGACCGGCTCTGTACCGGCCCTATAATCGAGTGGCGCGCTCTTTCTCCCCGCCGCGCGCGCCCAATGGATAAACCGGCGGATGGATAACCCGGACATCTCCAAACTCGCGATCGATCGCGCCGCTACCCCCGCGAGGCGGCGGCGCAGGCGCTGGTGGCCGTGGCTCGCCGGCGCTGCGGCGCTCGCCGCCGTCGGATTCGCGGCGTACGGAAGGTTCGTCGGTGGCCCGCCCACGGTCGAGACCGCCGCGGTGAGCGCGGCCTACCCGTCGCAGGCGGTGACGCTCCTGAACGCCACCGGCTACGTCGTCGCCCAGCGCAAGGCGGCGGTCGCCTCCAAGGCGACCGGACGGCTGGAATGGCTCGGGGTGATGGAAGGCAGCCGCGTGAAGCGCGACGAAGTGATCGCGCGGATCGAGAACCGCGACGTGGCCGCGGGCCGCGACCAGGCGAAAGCGAACGTGGGCGTCGCGGCCGCCAACCTCGAGCAGGCGCAGGCCGAGGCGCGTGAAGCCCGGGCCAGCCTGGCGCGCTCGCGCGACCTCGCGGAAAAGAAGTACATCAGCGGCTCGACGCTCGACGCGGCGGTCGCGCGCGACGACAAGGCGCGCGCCGCGGTGCGCTCGGGGGAGGCCGCGCTCGCCGCGGCGCAGGCGAACCTCAAGGCCGCCGAGGTGGCGCTCGACCAGACGCTGATCCGCGCGCCGTTCGACGGCGTGGTGCTCACGAAAAGCGCCAACGTCGGCGACAACATCACGCCGTTCTCCAGCGCCGTCGACACCAAGGGCGCGGTGGTGACGATCGCCGACATGGAAACGCTGGAGGTCGAGGCCGACGTCGCCGAGTCCTCGCTCGCCAGGGTGAAGGTGGGCCAGCCCTGCGAGATCCAGCTCGATGCCCTGCCCGAGCAGCGCTTCGCAGGGCTGGTGCAGCGCATCGTCCCCACCGTGGATCGCGCGAAGGCGACGGTGCTGGTGAAGATCCGCTTCGTCGAGCGCGATCCGCGCGTGGTACCCGACATGGCGGCCAAGGTCGCGTTCCTCGAGCGCGAGCTCGCGACGACGGAGCGAAAGCCGGTTCCCGCCGTGCCCAGGTCCGCGGTGCTCGAGCGCGACGGCGCGAAGTACGTTTTCCTCGTGAGGGACGGCCGCGCGCAGCGCGTGCGCCTCGAGGGCGGCCGCGCCCTCGGCGACCTGGTCCAGGCCGACGGGTTCACGCCCGGCGAGCGGGTGATCGTCAAGCCCCCCGAGCGGCTCGCCGACGGCGCGCGGGTAAAGTGAGCCGCCGCGTGAGCCCCTCGCTTATCGAGGTGCGCAACGTATCCAAGTCGTACCGGCGCGGCGGGCAGATCGTGCCGGTGCTGCACGATCTTTCGTTCGACGTGCTGCGCGGCGACTTCCTGGGCCTGATGGGACCGTCGGGCTCGGGCAAGTCGACGCTGCTCAACCTGCTCGCCGGCATCGACCAGCCCGATGCCGGAGAAATCCTGGTCGACGGCGTCGACATCACCCGGCTGCCCGAGTCGGACCTCGCCGACTGGCGCGCCGCGGCGGTCGGCTTCGTGTTCCAGTTCTACAACCTGATGCCGGTGCTGACCGCGTTCGAGAACGTGGAGCTGCCGCTCACGCTGACCCCGCTCTCGCGGCGCGAGCGGCGCGAGCACGTCGCCGCGGCGCTCGGCCTGGTCGGGCTCACCGAGCGCGCCGAGCACTACCCCTCCGAGCTCTCCGGCGGCCAGCAGCAGCGCGTGGCGATCGCGCGCGCCCTCGTCACCGATCCGAAGCTGATCGTGGCCGACGAGCCGACCGGCGACCTCGACCGCCAGTCGGCGGCCGAAGTGCTCTCGCTGCTCGGGCAGCTCAACGACCAGTTCGGCAAGACGATCGTCATGGTGACGCACGACCGGCGCGCCGCCGAGCACGCGCACGCCATCAAGTACCTGGACAAGGGCGAGCTCTCCGAAGGGGCCGATCTCCTCGAGCGCTCGGTGCGCTGAAATGCAGTTCTTCAAGCTGATTGCCCGCAACGCGCTGCGCCACAAGCTGCGCACCGGCCTCACCGTGCTCGGCCTGGTCATCGCGGTGCTGTCCTTCGGGCTGTTGCAGACCGTGGTCGGCGCCTGGTACGCCGGGGCCAACGCCGCGGCGCCCGATCGCCTCGTGACGCGCAACGCGATCTCGCTCGTGTTCCCGATGCCGCTGCACTACCGCGAGAAGATCCGCGCGGTGCCCGGGGTGAGGCGCGTGGGCACGGCGAACTGGTTCGGCGGCATCTACCAGGACCCGAAGAAGTTCTTTCCCCAGTTCGCGGTCGACGCCGCGCAGTATTTCGAGATGTATCCCGAGTACCGCTTCGCCGAGGACGAGAAGCGCGCGTTCCTGCGCGACCGGCGCGGCGCGGTGGTCGGCCGCAAGCTCGCCGAGACCTACGGCTTCCGCGTCGGCGACATGCTGCCGCTGCGCGGCACGATCTTCCCCGGCGACTGGAGCTTCACGGTGCGCGCGATCTACGACGGCGCGGAGGCGCGCACCGACACCTCGCAGATGTTCTTCCACTGGGACTATCTGAACGAAACCATGAAGCGCCGGGTGCCGCGGCGCGCCGACCAGGTCGGCGTGTTCGTGGTGCAGATCGCAGAGCCCGCGCGCGCCGCCGAGATCTCGCAGGCGATCGACGCGCAGTTCAGGAACTCGGCCGCCGAGACCCTGACCGAGACCGAAAAGGCGTTCCAGCTCGGCTTCGTCGCCATGACCGAGGCGATCGTGGTCGGCATCCGCGTGGTCTCGTTCGTGGTCGTCTTCATCATCCTCGCGGTGATGGCGAACACCATGGCGATGACCGCGCGCGAGCGCCTCTCCGAGTACGCGACGCTGAAGGCGCTCGGCTTCGCTCCCGGCTACGTCGCCGCGCTGGTGCTGGGCGAATCGCTCGCGATCGCCGCCGCCGGCGGGCTGATCGGCATCGCCTGCACCTTCCCGGTAGCGGCCTGGTTCGGGACCCAGACCGGCACGCTCTTTCCGGTGCTCCAGGTAAGCGCGTCGACCACCGCGATGCAGCTCGGCGCCGCGCTCGCGGTCGGCGTCGCGGCAGCCCTTTTGCCTGGTCGCAGGGCGGCTCGGGTGCGCATCGTTGATGGGTTGAGAGCAATCGGATGAAGGCAATTCCGCTGGCGTACAGCGTTCGCAACCTGTGGACGCGCAAGCTGACCACGGCCCTGACCGCGGGCGGCATGGCGCTGGTGGTGTTCGTGTTCGCGGCCGTGCTGATGCTGGACGCCGGCCTGCGCCAGGCGATGGTGTCGACCGGACAGCCCGACAACATCGTGGTCACGCGCCGCTCCGCCGGAAGCGAGGTGCAAAGCGGGGTCGAGCGTCCGCAGGCGGCGCTGGTCGAGGCGCAACCCGAGGTCGTCACGGCCTCCAAGGAGACCGTGGTGCTGATCGCGCAGCACAAACGCGACTCGGGCACGGTGAGCAACGTCACCGTGCGCGGCCTATCGCCGCAGGGCATCGCGCTGCGGCCCCAGGTCCGCCTCGCGGCGGGCCGCATGTTCAGCCCGGCGAGCACCGAGATCGTGGTGGGCCGCAGCATCGCGCAGCGCTTTGCCGGCACCGGCGTCGGCGAGCGGCTGCGCTTCGGCGCGCGCGACTGGCTGGTGGTCGGCGTGTTCGACGCCGGCGGCTCGGCGTTCGACTCCGAGATCTGGGGCGACGTCGACCAGATGATGCAGTCGTTCCGGCGCCAGGCGTACTCCTCGGTGATCGCGCGGCTCGCCGACCCGGCGGCCTTCGACGCCCTCAAGCGGCGGCTCGAATCCGACCCGCGGCTCACCGTCGACGTGAAGCGCGAGCGCCAGTTCTACGAGGAGCAGTCGGCGGCGCTGTCGGGCTTCATCAGCATCCTGGGGCTGACGCTGTCGGTGATTTTCTCGATCGGCGCGATGATCGGCGCCATGATCACCATGTACGCGGCGGTCGCGGGCCGCACCGGCGAAATCGGCGCGCTGCGCGCGCTCGGCTTCCGCCGCCGCGCCATCCTCGCCGCCTTCCTCGCCGAGGCGCTCGCGCTCGCGGCGCTCGGCTGGGCGCTCGGGCTGGCGGCGGCGTCGCTCATGCAGCTCGTGCACATCTCGACCATGAACTGGCAGTCCTTCGGCGAGCTCGCGTTCTCCTTCACGCTGACGCCGAAGATCGTGCTGCAGTCGCTCGCCTTTGCTGCGGTGATGGGCTTTACCGGCGGCGTGCTGCCGGCCCTGCGCGCCGCGCGCCTGAGCATCGTCGACGCCCTGCGCGCGGCGTAGCGCGGCGTCAAGCGAGATTTTTTCAGGCTGGCGATGCGCCGCCGGCATGGCACCGCTCTTGCGACAATAGCCGCATGCTCACCCGCGAGACCGTGCATCGCAGCCCGAGCGTGCAGGTGCACTTCGTGCGCTGCCGCCCGCACGACGGCGCCTGCGGGCCGGAGGAGCGTGCGCCGGCCGACATGCTGGTGTTTCCGCTGCGCGGCGCCTTCGTCAAGCACCATGCCGCCCGCAGCCGCGTGGTGGCCGATGTCTGCCACGCGCTGCTGTTTGCCGCGAACCAGCCCTACCGCGTGAGCCATCCGGTCGAGGGCGGCGACGAATGCCTGGTGCTCGAGCCCGCGGCCGCGACACTCGAGGATCTGCACGCCGGCGAGGCTGAGTGCGTGCCGCTCGACGCCCCGCTCATCGCGGCGCGCCGGCTGCTCTGGTTCCGTGCCGAGCGCCACCTAGCGAGCGCGTTGGAAACCGAAGAGAGCGCGTTGCACCTTTTTGCCCGCACCGTGCGCGCCCCCGCGCCCCGATCAGGGCCAAGGCGGCTCCGCTCGCGCGGCGCCGAAATCGTCGAGGCGATCCGTCTCACGCTGGCGGCGCACCCCGGCGAGGCGTGGAGCCTCGCGACCCTCGCGCAGCACGTGCACAGCTCGCCGTGGCATCTCGCGCGGACTTTCCGCGAGCTCGCCGGCGCGCCGCTGCACCGCTACCAGCTGCGCGCACGCATGGCGGCGGCGCTCGACGAGGTGCTCGATTCGCGGCGCGACCTCACGACCATCGGCATCGCGCTCGGCTTCTCGAGCCACAGCCATTTCACTGCCTGCTTTCGCGCGACCTTCGGGGTCACGCCCTCCGCGCTGCGGCGCGGGGCGCGCGCCGCGCAGATCCGCAAGATTCTGACAGCCGAAGCCGCGGCGCGCCCCTAAGCTCGGGGCATGAATCTCTACGACCGGCTCATCGGCCGCTGGGAAGCCGAGGCGCAGGCATTTCTTCCCGACGGCAGCTCGCGGCGCCACTACTGGCAGATCCGTTTCGAGCGCGCGCTCGAAGGGCGCGCCATCCAGGACGTGTGGATCACCCCGCCGCGCGACGGTCCCAACGTCGGCAAGTCCGAGCGCTGGGGACCCTTCGATAACCAGTACGGCATGACGCTGCGCGTGTACGACGCGAAGCTCGATGCCTGGCGCGTGACGTGGATCGACCCCTGCGCCGGCTACCGCGCCGAGCTCGTTGGAAGGCCGCGCCGCGACGGGATCTTCCAGGAAGGCAAGGGCAGCGACGGGTCATCGCTCCGCTGGATCTTCAGCGACCTGCGGGCCGACTCGTTTCGCTGGCGCGCCGAGGTGTCGCGCGACGAAGGCGCGAGCTGGCACACGGCGATCGAAATGCTCGCGCACAGAGTGAAGGAGACGTCATGTACGACCACGTCGGATTGAAGGTGAAGGACCTAGACGCGGCGGTGAGGTTCTATCGCGCCGCGCTCGCGCCGCTTGGCCACGTGCTCGCGTCGCAAGACGCGGCGAATGCGGGTTTCGGCCCGCCGGGTGAGCCCGCGCTTTGGCTGTACCGGGGTGCGCCGGCTGCGGGAGCCCACATTGCTTTGCGCGCTCCCGACCGGCGCGCGGTCGATCGCTTCCATGCCGCGGGGCTCGAGGCGGGCGGCCGCGACCATGGCAAGCCGGGGGTGCGTACGGATTACAGCCCGACCTACTACGCCGCGTTCCTGCTCGATCCAGACGGAAACAACGTCGAGGCGGTCTGCGTCAAGGAGGGCGCCTAGAGCTCGACGGTGTTGCTTGCTCTATGCTCGCGCGCCTTCGCCACCGCCTCGGCGCGAGTGCGGGCGCCGAGCTTCCTGAGCAGCGATTCGACGTGGAACTTCACCGTGTGCGGCGAGATGTCGAGCCGGCGCGCGATCATCTTGTTGGTGAGGCCGTCGCCGATCGCGTGCAGCACCTCGAGCTCTCGCGGCGTGAAAAGAACCGGTCCGCCGGACTCGGGCATCGGCGCGAACCTGCCGGCCGCCTGGGCGCCGAGCACGCTATGGATCTGGTCCGAGAGCACCACGTCGGCGACGGACGGTGAATCCACCGGTAGATGTCCCGCGTCGATGACCAGTTGGCGCAGGGCTTCGCGGCGCGCCGGATCGGTCGCTTGGACCAGCACCCGGAGCGCGACTGCAGGCGCCACTTCGGCGACAGCGCTCATGGCGCAGGGCGCGCTTCGATCACGGCGTCAACCACGAGCACGTTTCCCCCCCGGACCACGCGCAGCGCCGCCTTGCGACCGATGCTGTCGGCAGCGAATTGGCCGGCGATCAGGCGAAATCTGGACGCTGCGGCGTCGTTGACGCTCAGCACGATGTCGCCGGCCACGATTCCGGCCTTCGCCGCGGGGCCGCCTTCGACGAGCGACATCACCATGAGCCCGCTCGGCTGCCCGGCGGCTTCGCGCAGCGCGTCGGGCAACGCGACCGGATGCAGCGCCACCCCGAGCCATCCGCGCGCGACCCGGCCGTCCTTGAGGAGGGGCGGCACGACCCGCTCGAGGGTCGCCGTCGGAATGACGAGGACCTTTGCCCGCGCACCCAGCGTCGACATGCCGAAAAGCGCTCCCGCCGCGCTGAACACCGGGCCGCCCTCCTCGGCGCGCGCGAGCCGCAGATCGAGCGCGATGCGCCGCTCGATCAGTCCGCCGGCGAGGGAGTGCCATTGTGGGCCGGCGGCGTTGACGAGGCCGAGCCGTACGCTCGTCCCGCCGGCGCCGTCGGCGCCCAGGGCGAGTGCAAGCGCGCCGGCCTGCGCCTCGCCGGCGACAAGGGCGGGCGGCGAAGCGGGCCGCGCGAGCCTCAGCACGGCGACGTTGGTGCCCGCGTCGCGGCCGGCGAGCTTCGCCTTGGTCTCGACGCCGCCGGGCAGGACCAGATCGAATGCGTCTCGCTCGGGGAGTGCCTGCTCCGAAGTCACCACGAGGTCGGACTGCCATACGATCGCGCTGACATGGCGTCCGCGCGGCAGCCGGAGGGCGGCGGCGGCGGCCTGCAGCGCCGCGGTTCGCGCTGCCAGGTCCGAGGAAAGCTGGGTCAACAGGTTGTCCATGCGTCAGGCCTCGAATACGGTTGTCTTGCGCTCAGAATACGGCCGCTCTCGGCACGCGCCTACTGGCCGAACGGCCGGGTCGAAAGAAATCAGAGGCTTGCGGCGGCGATTGCCGGCCGGGGCGCGGCGTTATATTTTTTGCCGCCCATGGTCGGAAAGCGCTTCGCCCGCCGCGAGGATCTCGGCCTCACGCCCGCCGAATTCGCCCTTCTGCGGCGCCTCGACACGCCGCGCAGGATCCAGGCGTTCGTCTACGGGCTGAAGCAGAACTTCGAGCTCGGCGGCGAGACCTGTCTCACGGTGCGCGAGGTGCTGCGCACGCGCCGGGCGCACTGCATCGAAGGCGCCATGCTCGCGGCGTGCGCGTTCTGGGTCCACGGCGAACCGCCGCTGCTTCTCGACATGCGTGCCGTACGCGACTTCGATCACGTGGTCGCGCTCTATCGGCGCCACGACCTCTGGGGCGCGATTTCCAAGACCAACGGGATCTTCCTGCGCTCGCGTGATCCGGTCTACCGAGACCTGCGCGAGCTCGCGATGTCGTACTTCCACGAGTACACCAACCGGCAAAGCGACAAGACGCTGCGCGAGTACTCGGTGCCCTACGACCTGCGGCGCATGGATCCGCGCGTCTGGGTCAGCGGGGAAAAAGGCGCCTGGCCGGTGGCGGCGGCGCTCGACGACATCCGTCATTTCAGGCTGCTGGCGGGCCGGCATCTCAGGCTCGTGTCGCGCCGCGATCCGTTCGAGCGCCGCGCGGGCACGCTGTCGCAGTACCGCACGCCGCGCGTGCTGGTCGAGAAGGAGAAGCTGCTCAAGGCGAAGCGCGCGCTCGCGGCCAGGAGGCGCCGCAAGTCGCGCCGCTGAAGGTCCGGAGCTACTTCTTCTCTTCCTCGACCTTGCCGATCTTCTCGACCGCGGCCGCGAGCCGGCGCGCGTCGCGTTCCCAGTACTTGGCGAACTCGGGCGCGTCGAGATAGCTCACCGGGGTGGAGACCTTCTCCATCGCGTTCCGGAAGTCCTCCGATGTAGCCGTCGCCTTCACCGCCTCCCTTAGCCTCGAGACGATGGGGCCGGGCGTCGCGGCCGGCGCGAACACGCCCGACCAGATGTAGAACTCGACGTCGTACCCGAGCTCCTTGAACGTCGGCAGCTCGGGCAGCAGCTTCAGGCGCTCGGTGCCCCAGCCGGCGAGCGCGCGCATCTTGCCGGCGCGGATCTGGCCGATCGCGGCCGCCGGGCCCTGCGCCGAAGCCTCGACCTGGCCGCCGAGGAGCGCGGTAATCGCGGGCCCGCCGCCGCCATAGGGCACGTGGAAGAGCTGCACGCCCGCTGCGTTGGCGAACATCTCCATCGCGACGTGCAGCGTGCCGTACACGCCGGAGGACGAATAATTGATCTTGCCCGGCTTCGCCTTCGCCGCCTCGACGAACTCCTTCACCGTCTTGTACGGGCTGTCGGCGCGCACCACGAGCACGGTCGGGTCGGCGGTGACCAGCGCGATCGGCGCGAAGTCCTTCAGCTCGTACGCCGGCTGCTTGCCGTTCACGCGCTCGGACACCGGGAAGATCGAGATCGACGACAGGCCCATGAGGATGGTGTAGCCGTCGGGCGCGGCTCGGGCGACCTCGCGCATGCCGAGCGCGCCGCCGGCGCCGGTGCGGTTCACGATCACCACCGGCTGCTTGAGCGACTTCTCCATCATCGCCGCGAGCGGCCGCCCGACGATGTCGGCCACGCCGCCCGGGGGGAACGGCACGATCATCGTGATGGCCCGGGTGGGGTACTCCTGGGCAGCCGCGAACGGCGAGAAAAACCAGGCGAAAACAAGAAAGGCGACGCGCGACATGAAGCTCCTCCGGACGGCTCAAATTAACACGTGGTTACACATCTTGCACTTTATCGGTTCACTGCAACGCCGGTGCCGCGTGTAATAGGCACCACGTCACTCAGCTCAAAGGAGACTGCAATGCTGAAGAAACTGATCCTCGCCGCCGCCGGCCTAGCGCTCACCGCCCCGGCGTTTGCCCACGATGGCGGCCGCGGCCACGGCTGGGGCCACCACTTCCATCCGCGCCCCGTGTTCGTCCATCCGCGTCCCGTGGTCGTGATGCCGCCGCCGCGCGTGTTCTACGCGCCGCCCGCGCCCGTGTACTACGCGCCGCCGCCGGTGGTCTACCACCCCGCGCCGGTGTACGCCGCGCCGGTTCCCGTGCTGCCGCCGAGCGGCGTTTCGATCCGCCTGCACTTCCCGCTGTAAGGCGGTAGTGTTAGGTTTCCTCCCTCGGTCCGACCAATGCGCGACCACGGGACACCAAGGATGAGGAAACCATGCAAAGACGCACGTTTCTGTTCGGGCTCGCGGCCGCGCCGCTCCTGGCGCGCGCCGCGCCCCCCGCAACCATGAAAGGCATCGAGGAGCTGCAAAAGGGCTGGAAGAGCTACCTTCCGGCAGGGGCCACCGTGCCGTCGGCCGAGGAGCCGCTCAAGCTCTCGAAGGACGAGTGGCGCAAGCGCCTCCCGCCCGAGTCGTTCAAGGTGCTGCGCGAAGAAGGCACCGAGCGTGCCGGCACCAGCCCGCTGAACGACGAGAAGCGGCCGGGGGTCTTCGCCTGCGCGGGCTGCGGGCTGCCGCTCTTCACTTCGGCGATGAAGTTCGACTCCGGCACCGGCTGGCCGAGCTTCTTCACCAGCATCCAGGGCGCGTTCGAGACGAAGAAGGACTTTTTCCTGGTCTATCCGCGCACCGAGTACCACTGCAAGCGCTGCGGCGGCCACCACGGCCACGTCTTCGACGACGGCCCGCAGCCGACCGGCCAGCGCTGGTGCAACAACGGCGTTGCGCTCAAATTCATTCCGAAAGACGCCAAGGTGTAGACCAGAGAATGGTGACGGTCACCATTTTTCATTCCCTTCCCGAACGCCAGATGCCGTAGATGATCCACAGGCTGTTCAGGAACGCCATCACGTAGCCCGCGAGCCCGATCACCGGCAGCACCGGCACGCCGAAGAGGCGCGGGCCGCCCTCGACCGTGAGCACGATCGCCGAGCCGATGACGAGCGACGCGGTCATGATCCCCATCGTCACGCGGTCGAGCGTGCGGTCGAGCCGCAGGCCGAAGCTGTCGAGGCGCTTCAAGTCGAGATCGATGCGCAACTTGCCGCGGCGCGCCTCGCGCAGCAGGCGCGCGAGGTCGCGCGGCACGCTCGCCGCGACGTTGAAGAATTCGTCCAGCGCGTTGCGCCCGCGGCGCCACAGCTCCGCCGGCTGATGGCGCTCGGCGAGCGCGCGCCGCACGAACGGCGTGAGGTGCTGCACGATGTGCAGCTCCGGGTCGTACTGCCGTCCCAGGCCCTCGAGCGAGATCAGGGTCTTGAACATGAGCGACAGGTCCGACGGCAGCACGATCGCATGCTCGCGCACCAGGGCGGCGAACTGGCGGATCGCGGCGCCGATGCGGATGTCCTTGAGCGGCACGCCCTCGAAGTCGGACACCAGCTCGTTCACGTCCGCGGCGAGCCTCGAGTCGTCGACGTGGCTCTCGCCGGCCCAGTCGAGCAGCACCTCCAGCATCGGCTCCTCCGCCATGCGCGCGAGGCCCGCGAGGAGATCGATCACCTGGCGGCGGCGCTGCGGCGAGAGCCGCCCGACCATGCCGAAGTCGATGACCACGATGCGGTTGCCGGGCAGGTAGAACACGTTTCCCGGGTGCGGGTCGGCGTGGAACAGGCCGTCGATCAGGATCATCTTGAGGAACCCGTCGACGCCGCGCGCCGCGAGCACCTTGCGGTCGAGCCCCGCGGCCGCGACCGCCGCCGGGTCGGTCGCGGACACGCCCTCGACGTGCTCCTGCACCAGCAGCACTTCGCTGGTCCACTCGGGGAAGATGCGCGGGATGACGATGTGCGGGTCGCCGGCGAAGTTCTGCGCGAAGCGCTCGATGTTGCGCGTCTCGGTGGCGAAGTCGACCTCGCGCTCCAGGGACCGCGCGAACTGCGCCGCGATCTCCGCCGGCCGGTAGCGGCGCGTCTCGGGGATCTCGGCCTCGATCAGCTCCGAGACGCGCCGCAGCAGGCGCAGGTCGGCCTCGATCTTGTCGCGCACGCCCGGGCGCCGGATCTTGAGCACCACCGGCGTGCCGTCGGCCAGGCGCGCGCGGTGCACCTGGGCGATCGAGGCCGCGGCGTACGCGCGCGTGTCGATGTCGCGGAATACCTCGAAGGGCGAGCGCCCGAGCGCGCGCTCGAGCTCGGGCAGGAGCTTCTCGAACGGCACCGGCGGCACCTGGGCGTGCAGCTTCTCGAGCTCCTCGATCCAGCGCGGCGGAAAGAGGTCGACGCGCGTGGCCATGACCTGGCCGAGCTTGACGAAGGTGGGCCCCAGCTCCTCGAGCGCCATGCGCACGCGGCTCGCCTGGTCGAGCCTGGTCGAGTCGCCGGCGGCGCCCAAGTTGAGCATGCGCCCGGCGCGCTCGAGCAGCCCGGCGATGCCGATCCGCTGCACGACATCGCCCAGGCCGTGGCGGATGAACACCGAGGCGATCTCATGCAGGCGCGGCAGCTCCCGCATGATGCCGAAGGTTTCGCGCAGCATTGGCGCCGCGGGCTTACGGACGGGGCTTCGCGCGATCCCGCTTGTCGAGCGCGTCGGCCATGCCGGCGAGCACGCCGCCCGCGAGCTGCGCGAAGCGCGCGCCGAACTCGCCGGCGAGCTCGAGCCCGCCGAGCGTGAACTCGGCCATCAGGCGCGCGCTGCGCCGCCCGGTCTCGGTGCCGGCGTGCGCGGCCTGCCGCACGAGCTCCGAGAGCTCCGGGCGCACGCGCTCGTTCGCCGAGCGCGCCACCTGCTCGACCGTGGCGACGAAGTCCTGCTCGATCTTGCGCAGCCCGGCCGCGGCCTGCTTGAGCTCGTTCTCCGAGAGCCCGCGCCCGGCGGCCACCATCTGGCGCAGCGCCTCGTGGCCGGCCTGGACCGACGCGGTGAGCGCCTCGTCCATGCCGCGGAAGCCCTCGGCGAGCGTCTGGCGCACGCCGAGGCGGCTGCCTTCGGCGCCCGCACTGATGCCCTCGGTCACGGCGCGCACCACGTCGCGGATCGCTTCGCGGTCGAAGCGGCGCGCCTTGAGCGCCTCGAGCGTGAGGTCGTGCACGCGGCCGCGCAGGTCGCCCTCCTGCTGCGCCGACTGCGCCGCGGCGTCGCGGATTTCGTCGTTCATTTCGCCTCCGGGGTGAGCCCCAGGTCTTCCGCCAGATCGGGCCCGGGAAAATGGAACCGCACCGGCCCGTCGGGCAGCGCGTTCAGGAACTGCTTGAGGTAGGGATCGTCGGAGCGGCTCACTTCGTCGGGCGTGCCCTGGCCAAGCACCGCGCCGTCGGCGATCACGTACACGTAGTCGGAGACCTTGAGCGATTCCTTGATGTCGTAGGTGACGAGGATCGAAGTCAGGCCGAAGGCGTCGTTCAGCTGGCGGATGAGCTGGCCGACCTGGTTGAGCGAGATCGGGTCGAGCCCGGCGAAGGGCTCGTCGTACATGACGAGCCGCGGGTCGGTGGCAATGGCGCGCGCCAGCGCCACGCGGCGCGTCATCCCGCCGGAAAGGTCGTTCGGCCGCATGCCTTTCGCGCCGCGCAGCCCCACCGCATGCAGCTTCATCAGCACCATGCGCCGGGTGAGCGCATCGGGAAGCGCGAAATTCTCGACGATCGGGAAGGCGACGTTGTCGAATACCGAGAGGTCGCTGAACAGGCCCGAGGTCTGGAACATCATGCCCATGTCGAGGCGCAGCTCGTAGAGCTCGTCGGGCGAGAGCTTGTGGACGTCCTTGCCGGTCACGGTAACGCGGCCGCGCGAAGGCGCGAGCTGGCCGCCGATCAGCTTGAGCAGCGTCGACTTGCCCGAGCCGCTGCCGCCCAGAATCGCGACCACCTTGCCCTCGGGGATGACCAGCGAGAGGCCGCGGAAGATCTCGAGATCGCCGTAGGAGAAGCCCAGCCCCTCCACTTCGACGTGGTTACGGCCCATGCGTCTACTATACCGCCGTGGCCCATCCTTACGCCGCGCTCACCCCGGAAGTCGTGCTCGACGCCAGCGAAGCGGCCGGCCTGCGCCCCGATGGGCGCCTGCTGCCGCTGAACAGCTACGAGAACCGCGTCTACCAGGTCTGGCTCGAGGACGGCTCGGCGCGGGTGCTCAAGTTCTACCGGCCGGGACGCTGGAGCGCCGGCCAGATCGAGGAGGAGCACGCGTTCGCGCGCGAGCTCGCCGAGCGCGAGATCCCGGTGGTCGCCCCGGGGTACACGGGCGAGCACGGGGGGTTTCTGTTCGCGGTCTATCCCCGACGCGGCGGGCGCCCGCCGAACCTCGACGACCCGAAGGCGCTCGAGTGGATCGGACGCTTCATCGGCCGCATCCACGCGGTCGGCGGCTCCCGTCCCTTCGAGCTGCGCCCTGCCCTGGACGTGAAGACGTTCGGCGAGGAACCGCGCGCCTACCTTCTGCAGAGCAACTTCGTGCCCGCGGACCTGCTGGAAGCCTGGAAGGCGGCAACCGAGCAGGCGCTCGCAGGAGTCCGGGGTTGTTTTCGAAATGCGGGAAAAACAAGAAGCATCCGCCTGCACGGCGACTGCCACCCCGGCAATATCCTCTGGACCGAGGACGGCCCGCATTTCGTCGATCTCGACGACGCGCGCATGGGCCCCGCGATGCAGGACCTTTGGATGCTGCTTTCGGGCGAGCGCGCAGCGATGTCGATGCAGCTGAAGGCGGTGCTGTCGGGCTACGAGCAGTTCATGGCGTTCGACCGAAGGGAACTGAACCTCCTCGAGGCGCTGCGCACGCTGCGCCTGCTGCATTACTCGGCCTGGATCGCGCGCCGCTGGGACGATCCCGCGTTCCCGGCGGCGTTTCCGTGGTTCAACAGCCAGCGCTACTGGCAGGACCGGATCCTGGAGCTGCGGGAACAGATCGCGCTGATGGAGGAAGAACCGCTCAGTCCGTGAAGCTTCATGCCGTCCTCAACCTCAGCGCGCGTACCGCCGCGACCGCGACCAGCGGCACGAGCAGGCCGACCAGCGCCGCAGCGATCATCAGCACGCCGAGCTCGCTGTAGTCCTGCGGCACCTTGACCGCGCCGCTCGCGCGGTCGCGCACTTCGCGCTCCACCACGTAGATCTGGTTCAGGTACTTGGTGCCGAGCTGCGAGGCCGACAGCGCGAGGTTGGAGAACGAGGCCATGACCGCGAAATAGGTGGCCTTGAGGTTCGCCGGCGCCGAGTTCGCGATCCAGGCGAGCATCGGGATCATCGCGATCTGGCCGAGCGGCGACTCGAGCGCGGTGTCGATGATGGCGATCACGCGCGCGTCGACGAAGCCTCCGGTATGCGCCGCCGTCCATTGGTGCAGGCCGTAGTACATGCCGATGTTGGGCAGGGCGATCAGCGTGCCCACGACCGTGAGCATCACGATGATGCTGGCGATGGAATGGCGCGCCATGTAGCCGCGCAGCGCGAACATGCCCACGAGCGTCAGCGCGTAGGCGAGCAGCGCGAGCTTCGAGAGGAAGGCCTCGTCGAATTTCAGCACGTCGATCATCCACCAGGTGCTGCCGGGGCCGGTGCTCGGCATGGCGCGGTAGATGAAGATGATGAGCGCGGTGGCGACCAGCGTCTCGCGCGCCACCGGCGCGAGCTCGCGCGCCAGGCGCCAGAGGAGGAATAGAATGATGGCGAGCGAAGCCAGGAAGATGAGCTCCTGGGCAAACGGCAGGTCCGCGATCCCCACCGACAGCGTTATCGCCACGAACACCAGGCTGCCGCCGAGGATCCACCAGTTGGGCTGCGTCTTCTCTTCGCCGTGCACCGCGAGCAGCCTCCCGATCTCTTCCCGGGTCCTGCCCTGGCGCCGCAGGCTCGCCGCCTGCCTCATCTTGATGAAGCCGTGCAGCACCACGCCGAGCACCGAAAGCACCGGAATGACGAGCGCGATCGTGTACACCAGCGCGTACATCTGCGCCTTGCGCTCCTTCGGCAGCGCCTCGGTGCCGTGGAACAGGAACACGTTGGCGAGCGCGACCAGCGCGAGGCCGCCGATGATCGCGACCCGGCCGAGCGTCTGCATGGTGGTGTGCATGCCCTTCCGCGTGGCCTCGTCGTAGGGCCGGCCGTTCTCGTCGACGCGCGGCACCGCCTCCACCGTCATCGCGTCGGCGACCGCGTCCTGGATCATGTAGCCGGTCGGCGCGAGCAGCGCCGAGATCACGAACCAGCGCTCGCCGCTCATCACCGCGCGCATCGCGTCGAAGTACGAGATCAGCCCGACCATGATGAGCAGGCTCGCCGCGATCATCGCGGCGCCGAGCCACACCAGCGCCGCCTTCCAGCGCCAGATCAGGTCGACCACGTGGCCGACCGGCATCTTCACCGCCCACGGGATGCCGGCCCAGAACGCGAGCGCGGCGAGGAATTCCGCCGACAGGTCGAGGTAGTCCTTGACGAAGAACGTGCCGACGATGCCGGTGAGGCCCGATACCCCGTACGCCGCGTAGACCATCAGCGGCGGGAGGTAGGAAACTCTTAACACCGCTATTCAGCGTGGATATTGTTGTCTTTTACGACCTTCCCCCACCGGGCCATGTTGTCGGCGATCCACTTTTGCGTCGCTTCCGGACCGAGCGCCACCACGTCCATGCCGAGCGTCTCGGTCAGGGTCTTGTTCACGTCGGCCTGCTTCAGCGTCTTGTTCAGCTCCGCGACCAGCTTGTCGACGATCGGCCGCGGCGTGCCGGCCGGGGCGAGGATGCCCCAGAACGCGTAGGCGCCCTGCCAGGGAACGCCGAGCTCCGCCAGGGTCGGCACATCGGGCATGGTGTGCGAGCGCTTGTCGCCGGTCAGCGCAAGCGCGCGCATCTTGCCGCCCCGCACGTGCTGCGCCTGCGCCGCGGTCGAGGCCATCGCGAAGTCGATCTGCCCGCCCATGACATCGGTGGAGAGCGGTCCGCCGCCCTTGTACGGCACCGGCACGAGACGAATGCCGGCGGCCTGGTTGAGCAGGATGGTGGCGAGATGGCCGAGCGAGCCGTTGCCGACGTTGCCGATGGTCAGCTTGTCGGGGCTGGCCTTCGCCGCGGCGAGAACGTCCTTGAAGCTCTTGTAGGGCTTGCCCGCGCCGGTGGTGATCGCCATCGGCGCGGTGCCGACGATCATGACCGGCGCGAAATCCTTGAGCGGGTCGAACGGCAGCTTGGGATTCAGCGCCTGGTGCACCGCATGCGTGTCGAAGATGAAGACCCAGGTGTAGCCGTCCGGGGCGCTCTTCGCCACATAGTCGGTGCCGATGATCCCGGAGGCGCCGGTGCGGTTCTCGACGATGAACTGCTGCTTGAGCGAATCGCTGAGCTTCGCGGCGAACAGCCGCGCCAGCGGGTCGACCGAGCCGCCCGGCGGGTAAGGCGAGACGAACTTGACGACCTTGGTCGGCCATTCCTGCGCGGATGCGCCGCCGACGGCGAAAAGCAAGATTGTTATTAGCGTTCTAAAAGCCGACATTCCTGCCTCCTTTGAGCTTGAGCATCTCGCGCGCATCGTTCGGCGTCGCGACCTGCAGGCCGAGCTCCTCGAGGACGCGGCGCGCCTTCGCCACCTGCTCGGCGTTGGATTTCGCCAGCTGGCCGCGCCCGAGCCACAGGCTGTCCTCGAGGCCGACGCGCACGTTGCCGCCCATCACCGCCGACATCGCCGCGGTGAACATCTGGTTGCGGCCCGCGCCGAGCACCGACCAGTAGTAGGCGTCGCCGAAGAGGCGGTCGGCGGTGCGCTTCATGTGCAGCACGTCCTCGGGGTGCGGGCCGATGCCGCCGCGGATGCCGAATACCGACTGGATGAAAAGCGGCGGCTTGAGCAGCCGCCGCTCGAGGAAATGCACCGCGGTATAGAGATGCCCGATGTCGTAGCACTCGATCTCGAAACGGGTTTCATTCTCCCGGCAACTTTCCAGGATCGTTGCGATGTCCTTGAACGTGTTCTTGAAGATGCGCTCGTCGGAGCCGGCGAGGTAGGGCTTCTCCCAGTCGTGCTTGAACTCCTTGTAGCGGCCGAGCATCTCGTACAGGCCGAAGTTCATCGACCCCATGTTGAGCGAGGCGACCTCGGGCTTGAGCTTGAGCGCCGGCTGCAGCCGCTCCTCGATGCTCATGGTGGGCGCGCCGCCGGTGGTGAAGTTCAGCACCACGTCGCTCGCCGCCCGGATCTTCGCGCCGAACTGGCGGAACAGCTCGGGGTCCTGGGTGGGGCTGCCGTCCTTCGGGCTGCGTGCGTGCAGGTGGACGATCGCCGCCCCGGCCTGCGCCGCGCCGAGCGCCGCCTCGGCGATCTGGTCCGGCGTGATCGGCAGGTAGGGCGACATCGACGGCGTGTGGATCGAGCCGGTGACGGCGCACGTGATGATGACTTTGCCTTGCGCTGCTGCCATGGCGGGATTGGCCTACCGGAAAGTGAACGCGGCCATTCTATGCAAACAATTCAGGGACAGACCACGTTTTTGGGCCAATCGAGAGAGTGGAACAGTTCCCTGGCGGCGACAACTCCGGATCGGCAAACCGCGTCGCGCTCATCGGCGAGCCCAAGAATAAATCGTGGTCTGTCCCTGATTCTGGTTTCAGACCAAGTATCTTGCGCCGCCGCAAACGGAGATCGCCTGGCCGCTGATGTGGCGGCCGGCGTCGGAGGCGAGGAACAACGCGGTGTTGGCGATGTCCTGCGCGGTGACGGTGGTCTTCAGGCTGATGCCCTCGACCATGCGCTTCAGGATCTCCTCCGAAGAGACGCCGAGTTGCTCGGCCTTGGCGGCGATGATCCGCTCGACGCGCTCGCCCTCGACGATGCCGGGCTGGATGCAGTTGACGCGCACCTTGTCCGGCCCGGCCTCGACTGCGAGGCTCTGGGTGAAGCCGACCACGGCCCACTTGGCCGCGGAGTACGGGGTGCGCATGGCGAAGCCGAAGCGCCCGGCGATGGAGGAGAGGTTGATGATGCTGCCGCCGCCCGCCGCCTTGATCAGCGGCATCGCCTGGCGCGTGCAGTAGAACATGCCGTTCAGGTCCACCGCGATGCAGCGGTCCCAGTCCTCGGTGCGGATGTCCTCGACCTTGGCGGTCGGCCCGGCGATGCCGGCGTTGTTCACCAGCACCTCGAGGCCGCCAAGGCGCTGTTTCGCTTCTCGAAACAGCCGTTCCACGTCCGCGACATTCGCCACGTCGGCCCGGGTCTGGGTCACCTGCGGCAGGACCGAGGCCGACTCCTTCAGGGCCGCGTCGTCGACGTCGCAGATGTGGACCCGGGCGCCGTGCTCGACGAACGTGCGCGCGATCGCCCGGCCGATGCCCGCGGCGCCCGCGGTCACGACCACTCTTAGGCCTTTGGCGGAATATTCCACGGCAACCTCCTCCTTACGCCCGGATAATACGGAGAAAAATGGCGACGCACATCGAATCGAGCGAGATCCTGGAGCGCAAGCGCGCGGCGCCCACGGCGCCGCGCGACGCCGTCAGCCGCTCGCTCGAGCAGGAAGAACTGCGGGGAATTTCACGCACCGTGGCCGAGATCCACTGGCTGCTCGTGATCCTCGTCCTGCTGTATCTCGTCTTCGGCGGCGTGCGCGAGGACGCCGAGGAAGCGGCGGCCGTGTCGGCGGGGCTGTTCTTCTACGCGGCGCTCGTCATGACTTTCCGCTACGCCAACTTCTACCGGCACGAGACGCGCTGGAAGATCGCGCTCGAGACCGCGGGGATGATCTTGTTCGTCACCTGGGTGCTGTGGCACACCGACCGCCTGGCGAGCCCGCTGCTCAACGCCTACCTGCTCGCGGTCATCACCGCGGCGCTGACGCTCGGCAAGATCACCACGCTCATGTACGTCGCGGTGGTCGCCGGCTGCTACCTGTTCCTCGGCCAGAGCAGCTCGGCGGAGCTCGCGTCGCTGCGGTTCCTCGCCGGCTTCACCGCGCAGCTCGGCCCGGTCGTGCTGGTCGCCTACATCACCACCATGTTCTCGGCCGACATCCGCTACGGGCTGCAGCGCGCGAAGCTGCTCTCGGAGACCGACGACCTGACCGGGCTGTTCAACACCCGTGGCTTCGCCATCGCCGCCAACCGGCTCTTCGGCCAGGCGCTGCGCTACGACCGCCCGGCCAGCGTGCTGATGATCGACTCGGACAACCTGAAGGGCGTGAACGACGCCTACGGCCACGACGCCGGCAACCGGCTGCTCCGGCACCTCGCCGCGGTGATCCAGGCGGAGCTGCGCTCGAGCGACGTGCCGGCGCGCTACGGCGGAGACGAATTCATCGTGCTGCTGCCCGAGACGCCGGCCAAGGGGGCGCTCGAGGTGGGCGAGCGCATCCGCAACGCGATCGCCTCGGCGCCGCTCCCGCTCGAGGGCCGCATGGTCGCCTGCTCGGTGAGCATCGGCATCGCCTGCTTCCCGGAGGACGGGCGCAGCCTCGACGCGCTCGCCGCGCGCGCCGACCGGGCGCTCTACAACGCCAAGAAGGCCGGCCGCAACCGCGTGGCGCGCCACCAGCCGGCCTAGCTAGAGCCGTTTTTCCCAGTATTCGCCGGTCAGCTTCACGCCGAAGTCCGCGTGCGGCGTGCTTTTCCCGAGCGCGAAGCCGCAGGCTCGGTAGATCGCGCGCGCAGCGAGGAGGTTCGACTGCGTCCACAACACGAGGCGCCGGTAGCCCTGTGCGCGCGCGAACTCGATCGACTCGCGCACCAGGCGCGTTCCCAGCCCGCGACCCCGCGCGCGCGGGTCGACGAGCAGCAGGCGCAGCTGTGCCACGCGCTTGGAAGCCGGCACCACGAACACCGAGCCGACGCGCTCGCCGTCGAGCTCGGCGATCCAGCAGCGGCTGCGCCGCGCATCGAAGTCGACCGCAAACCGCGAGACGATGCCGGCCACCAGCGCCTCGAAGCGCTCGCCCCAGCCGTATTCGCGCGCGTACAGCTCGCCGTGCGCCTGCACCACCCAGCCGAGGTCGCCGGCCCGATGCGCCCGCAGCAGCGCTTCAGATTGCTTTTGGCTGCCGAGGAGCGACTGCACGGTGCGCATCGCCCCGACCAGGCGCTCGCGATCGGGCGCGGCAAGCTCGCGCAGCATGGCCGAGACCTCGTCACGCGAGCGCCGGTCGAGAAGCGCGAACGCCGCGCGCCCGCGCGCCGTAAGCGTGAGCAGCCGGGCGCGCGCGTCCGCGCGCGAGCGCTCGGCGCGCACCAGGCCGCGCCGGCCGAGCGCGCCGAGCATGCGGCTGAGGTAGCCCGCGTCCAGGTCCAGCTCCGCGCGCAGCTCGGTCGCGGTGCAGCGCCCGCGCCGGCCGAGCTCGTAGAGGAGCCGCGCCTCGGGGAGCGGATGGGGGCTGCCGACGAGGCCGGCGCGCAACGCGCCGATGCGGCGTGTGTAGAATCGGTTGAAGCGGCGCACCGCGTCGACGTGCATGCCCGGGATGCTCGAAAACATGGTTGCTTTTGTCAAGTTCTTGTGAACAGCTTCGACCTGACGGGAAAAGCCGCCCTGGTGACCGGCGGCAACGGCGGCATCGGCCTCGCGATGGCGCGGGCGTTGGCGCAGGCCGGCGCGGCGCTCGCGATTGCCGGCCGCGACGCAGGCAAGAACGCCGCCGCGGCCGCGGAGCTGAAGGCGGTCCCGATTGCCTGCGACCTCAAGGACGCGGACGCGTGCCGCGCCATGGTGGACGAAGCCGCCGGGCGGCTGGGACGCCTGGACATCCTGGTGAACAACGCCGGCACCAACATCCGCAAGGCGCCGCAGGACTACAGCGTCGCGGAATGGCGCGCGGTGCTCGATACCAACCTCACCAGCGCGTTCGTCGCCTCTCAGGCGGCCTACCCGCACATGCTGCGCGCCGGCGGCGGCAAGATCGTGAACATCGGCTCGATGATGTCGCTCTTCGGCGCCTCCTTCGCCGCGCCTTACGGCGCGAGCAAAGGCGGCGTGGTGCAGCTCACCCGGTCGCTGGCCGCGGCGTGGGCGAAGGACAACATCCAGGTGAACGCCGTGCTCCCCGGCTGGATCGACACCGCCCTCACGCGGCGCGCGCGCGAGGAAGTGGCGGGCCTGCACGAGCGCGTGCTCGCTCGCACGCCCGCCGCACGCTGGGGCACGCCCGAGGACCTCGGCGGCATCGCGGTGTTCCTCGCCTCGGCGGCGTCCGACTTCGTGACCGGGACGGCGATCCCGGTCGACGGCGGCTACTCCTCGCTCGGCTAGAAGGAGGTCTCGACGTAGCCGTAGATGTAGTTCGAGCCGCCGCTGACGTTGCCGAGGAGCTGCGAGGTGCCGAAGATGCCGGAGCGGTGCGACACGCCGACGCCGAAAAAGGTCGTGCGGAGGCTCTTCACCGCGAGCAGGTCGCCGAGGCTCATGTCGGCGGTCGGGTCGAGCACCTCGAGCAGGTGCGAGGTGTTCTGGCCCTTCGCCTCGAGGTCGCGCGCCTCGCTGAAGGGAATGCGCTTGGCCCAGGACAGGCCGACGCCGATCCCGAGGCGCGTGCGCAGCTTCGCGTCCCAGGGAAAGCCGTAGAAGTACGCCTTGAGGTAGGCCTTGAGCTCGGGGAAGTCGGGCTGCAGCCCCCGCTCCAAGTGCTGCGTCACGCCGACGAAGCCGGCGACGTCGAGCGGCCAGCCGTTCAGCCGTTCGACCAGCGGCCAGCCCAGCTCGATGCCCGCGATGCCGGTGTCGTCCACGGTGTGGACCGACGTGCAGCGGAGCGTCATGATCTTGAGGACGTCGCAATCGCTCGAGGCGCCATAGAGCGCCCGCACGATGAAGGGCCGGCCCTGCGGCCACTGCTCCTGCTCGGACGACAGGTCGTAGGCGGCCCCGATGTAGTACTGGTTCAGGATGCGCTCGGCCACGATCGGGCTGTGGGCCACGGTATCCGGCAGGCGCGAGAAGGTTGCGCCGCCGAGCAGCCGCCAGCGGGTGCTGAGCTGGTAGGCGGCATAGAAGCCGATTTCGGTTACGACCCCGCTCTGCGCGTCGTACGCGGGGCGGTCGGCGCGGGCCTCTTCCGGCCGCACGCCGTAATAGTAGTTATTGAGGCGCTCGTCGCGCAGCGCGACCATCACGTGCGGGCGCAGCCACAGGCGCCCGCGCCGGAACGGATACTTGTATCCCACGCGCGCCTCGCTGCCGCCCGAGGTCCGCGACGCGTCGCGCAGCAGCTCGGCGAAGGCGAGGCCCCAGGCGCCGCCGAGCTGGCCGCTCATGCCGGCGTCGATGCCGTGCTCGCGGGGCGCCATCCCGGCGAGGCTCTCGGGGATGTTGTCGGTCGGATGGCCTTCGAAGCGGTGCCGGAAGAAGACTTCGAAGCGCTTTTCCTCCGCGGGGCCGAATTTCAGCCCGATGCTCGGCGAGCGCAGATAGAAGCGCTCGCCCTCGTAGATGTACAGGGGCGTGAAATCGTGCCGGGTGCCCGCGTCGCGATAGGGCGCGCGCTCGATGCGCCACATGACGCCGACCGCGGCGCTGTCGGGTGCGGCGAAGCCCGACAGCGGATCGCTGTTGCCCGCGGCCGAAGCGGCGAAGAAAACGCCCAGCGCTAGGACGAGAAGTCGACGAGCGAGTCGGTGAGCCGCGGCAGGTTGCACTTGAAGTGCGAGTAGTAGACCGCGTCGAACCTTACCAGCGTGGCAAAGAGGCGCACATCGGCCTCTGTGAACTGCCGCCCGCACAGCCAGCGGCGCTGGCCGGCACGATACACCACGTTGTTTACGGTGCGTCGGGCCGGATGAACTCGTCGCCGGTAGACTTCGTGTCGCGCGGAACGTCCCGCCAGACACCCTCCACCATCATGCCCATGACCGCCTATCTCAGATGGCTCGCCCTGATCGCGATGTGCTCGGCGCAGCTCCCGCTCCACGCCGTCGAGCCCGTCAAGCTGCAGCGCCTCAAGGTGCCCGCGCCGCCCTGGCCCGCCGGCGACGAGCGCGGCATGGCGAACCAGATCGGACCCGCCACGCTGCAGCGCTGCGCCTGGCATGTCGCCGAGCCCGGGGCGAGGACCTACGAGCTGTCCCAGGTGCGCTCGAACACGATGCCGCTTTCGCCGTTCGCGGGCCCGTACGCGGTGAAGCCCAAGCCGAGCTCGGGCATCCCCGGCACCGCGCATGCCTTCAACAGCGAGACCCTCAACGAAGGCGCCGAGCCCGGCCAGCAGGGGACCCAGATCGACGCCCTCGGCCATTTCGCCGTGCTCAAGCAGCCCTGGGACGGGAAGTCGCCCCTGCCGGCCGACGAGGCGGCGTATTACGGCGGCTTCACGCAGAAGGACGTGAAGCCCACGCCGGATTCGCCGCTCCTGCGCCTGGGCCTGGAGAAGATGCCGCCGCTCGTGACCTCCGCCGTGCTGCTCGATGCGAAAGCCCACGTCGGCAAGGGCCAGCCGATGAAGGCGGGCGAGCTGGTGACCGCGGAGCATATCCGCGCCATGCTGAAAGCGCAGGGCCTGGGCGAACGCGGCATCCTGCCGGGGGACGTGGTCTACGTGTACACCGGGTGGGGCGATCAATGGCGCGACCCCGACACCGACAAGGTGTACTACAGCCAGGCGCCGGGACTGGCTTACGACGCCGCGCGCTACCTCGGGGAGCGCCGCATCGTGGCGATCGGGCTCGACACGCCGTTCATCGATCCGGTGCCGAGCGGCATGCTGGCCGGAAGCGCCGGACCCGCCCCGGGAACGCCCGCGGGTCTGCCGTTCGCCGTGCACCACCACATGCTCACGCAGATGGGCATCCACCACGTCGAGAACGCGAAGCTCGACGAGCTGGCGCGCGACAAGGTGTGGACCTCGTGCACCATGATCCTGCCCGCGCGCTCGAAAGGCGCTGCGGGGGCGGAGGTCCGGCCAGTGGCGATCGGCGCGCCGGAGAAGCTTCCGCGGCGCTCCCGCTAGACGGGGCTACTTCTTCTGCCAGGAAGCGCGGCGGAAGCGCTTGCGCCGCGTGGTGATCGACTTGCGGGTGCCGGCGAACTCGTGAACTTTCTGGCGGATCTCCTGACGGATGTCGTCCGGCAGCGCGGCCGCGGCGTCCTCGAAGCGCGAGATCACGTCTTCGCCCTGCGGCCCATCGTGGAAAAAGCCGCGCACCTTGTCCCACACCAGCGCGCGCTCCACCGCGTCGGCGCCGTAACAGAGCTGGAACAGCGTCACCTCGCCGCCCGACTGCCACACGAACAGATCGAAGAAATCGTCGTGGAACCAGCGCCGCTTGGCGGGTGGGTCGTCGGCAACACCGAGGATCTCTTTCAGCATGGAGGATTTGAACTAGTTGGCATTGGTCCAGATGGCCGGATTCTAGCGTCATGTGCGGCGGTGGCAATCACCGTCCCGCGCGGGATGGGGCCGGCCCATGGCCCGGACGGTCCGGTCCGCCCGGCCGCCGCGCTGAAATACCGATCAACGTCAGAGCCTTCGCGGCGGAAAATGCGATGGATTGGAGGTGACCGACGGTCCGGACGAGCACCCTGGACGGTCGCGCGCCGCGACAATCGGCTCGCTCCCGCGCGGCGCGTTCGTGCGCTTTTTCGCGAATCGGGAATGAAATCGACCCGCGCAGCGCGCGCCGAGCGGGTGCGCCTTCGCAGCCGTTGCACCACAGCAGCGCCGAAACGCGTCACCTCAGCGACAGAACGCGTCACTGCGCAATGCAACGAAGCGTTTTGTAACGGCGGCGCGTCGCGAGTGGGTGGTCGCAACAGCGCAAGATTTCTTTCAATGCAGCGGCCAAAACCAGTTGACACCGGGCCGCCAATGAGTGGATTCTTGTCTCAAGACTCCATAGAACACTCGCGCTCACGCGGGGAAGGGTATGAACAAGAACGAGTCTGGCGCAGCACGATTTGTAACCGAACGTCGACAGCGGTCGTTCGTCCCCTTCTTGTCTCCCCAGTTGCCACATGTCGACTGAAACCTGCTCGACATTGACCGTACATGCCGTGAGGCAATCGTCGCGTACTGACGGCGCCCCCGTCGGGAAAGGTCTGACGCTCATCAGCCGTTCGGTCAACGCATCAGTTGCACACCCGTTGGACGGATTATTGCTTAGTGATATTCAGCGATGGAAACAACGCAACCAACCGTGATCTAAGGTAGTCGAGGGATAGAAAGGTGGCGTCATGAACAATCCGGTACCCGGCTTCAACGACGGTAACAACGAGCGCAAGGCGAGCCTCCTCAGGTCGCTGAACGACTTCACCAAGGAGCACCGCGCGGCGCACTGGGCTGGAACTTTCGCCAGCTTCCTCGAGCAGATCTTCCCCAACGACCCGCGCGGCCTCGCCCGCACCAGCCATCAGTACATCTGGGACATGATGCGGGCCGAGGGCTTCGACGACAGCCAGGGTCGGTTCCGCTGTCAACTCTTCGAGGACGAGCTTTACGGGATTAACGACACCATCGAGCGGGTGGTCGACTACTTCAAGGCCGCGAGCGCCGGCTCCGAGGTTGGCAGACGGCTGCTGCTGCTGCTCGGGCCGCCCTCCGGCGGCAAGTCGAGCATGGTGATCCTGCTGAAGCGGGGGCTCGAAGAATACAGCCACACTGACGCCGGGGCCTTGTACGGCATCCACGGCTGCCCGGTGCACGAGTCGGCCCTGCACCTCGTGCCGCATACCCTGCGCGGCCAGTTCCGGGCGAGCTACGGTGTCGACATCCAAGGCGAGCTTTGCCCGCACTGCGTCAGCCGGCTGCAGCACGATTTCAACGGCGACTTCATGCAGATGCCGGTGGAGCGCATCTTCATCACCGAGGCGGGCCGGGTCGGCGTGGGCACCTACGCGCCGCACGACCCGACCACCGCCGACATCGCCGATCTGGTCGGCTCGGTCGACCTTTCGAAGGTCTCGGAGTTCGGCGACGAGGGCGACCCGCGCGCCTGGTCCTGGAGCGGCGCGGTGTTCGCCGCGAGCCGCGGCATGCTCGAGATGATCGAGATCCTGAAGGTCAAGCGCGAGTTCCTGTATCTGCTGCTCACGCTCACGCAGGAAAAGAACGTCAAGGTCTCGCGCTTCCCGCTGATCCACCTCGACGAGACCATCCTCGCGCACACCAACCTCGCCGAGTTCCGCAAGTTCCTGCAGGAGGCCGAAAACGAGGCGCTGCTCGACCGGATGGTGATCATCCAGGTGCCCTACACGCTGTCCTACCGCGAGGAGGCGCGCATCTACAAGAAGCTCACCTCGTCCACCCAGGCCTTCCGCGAGGTGCACCTCGATCCGCACGCGCTGCACACCGCGGCGGTGTTCTCGGTGCTCACGCGCCTTTCCGAGGGCGAGGCAGCCGAAAACGAGCACACCAAGAAGGTGCGCGTCTACGCGGGCGAGGATGTCGAGGGCGTGGCGCAGTCCGAAGTCGAGAAGATCCGCGCCAAAAACCCCGAGGAAGGCCTGCAGGGCGTGTCGCCGCGCTTCGTGATCAACGCCCTGTCGAACGCCATCATCCAGTCGAGCGCGAAGAGCCTGACCACCATGGACGTGCTGATCGCGCTCAAGGATGGGATCGAGTCCGACGTGCGCATGGACGGCAAGAAGAAGAGGAAGTGGATCGACTACCTGGTCACGGTGCGCAAGGACTTCTATAACCGCTGGGTCAAGGAGGACGTGCACAAGGCCCTGTTCGTGTCCTTCGAGCAGGAGGCGCAGCAGCTCCTCGACAAGTACCTGGACGAGGTCGAGGCGACGCTGGATGCGCGCACCGTCAAGGACCCGATCACCAACG
>Ga0114129_10000703_pt1 | contig 42137 bp, 40 predicted proteins | sample RhiMetdeltSRZDD1_FD_80071 | JGI IMG/M metagenome (GOLD analysis project Ga0114129, IMG submission 80071) | Populus rhizosphere microbial communities from Tennessee, USA - Rhizosphere MetaG P. deltoides SRZDD1 (version 2) (version 2) | ecosystem: Host-associated > Plants > Roots > Rhizosphere >...
CCCCTGGACCTCGCGCGGCCGGGCGCCCTCCAGCACGAGCACGGTCCGCAGACCAAGCCGGTTGCAGGCGCCCACCGTCTGGCGCGCCGAGTTCGACTGGAGGTCGAGGCCGACGAGAACGACGTCGGGCCGCTCGGCCATCGTCCGCGCCAGGCGGAACTCGAGGTTGCGGAGCTTGTTGCCTCCGAGCGCGACGCCGGTGAGGTCGTCGCGCTTCACGAAGATCCGGGGCCCGCCGAGCGCCCGGGTGAGATTCGGCGCCTCGACCATCGGCGTCGGTCGAATGGCGATCGGCACCCGCGGGATCCGCGCGATCCTCGCCCGGACCTCGTCGAAGGTCAGTGGTGTCGCCGCGAGGGCTGACTGGCCGGGCGTGCTCATGCGGCCTCCTTCACCGCGACCGGCGCGTTCGCGATGCCCTGGTTGCCGGGCAGGCAAGGCTGGCCGGTCTCGATCTCGATCACAGCAATCACGATGACCGGAAACTTACGCAATCTCGATGGGGGAGTCAACCGACGGGCTGAGACGCGAGAGGCTGACACGCGAGCCGCTCGGCGGAATCCGGTCCGTGGCGCCGGCGGACGCCCGCCGGCGCCGCCGCCCGCTAGCCCTTCAGCCCGGTGAGGGCGACCGACTCCATGATGCGTCGGCGGAGAATGACGAACGCGATCAGCATCGGCACCGTGTTGAGCACTGCGGCGGCGCACAGCAAGTGGTATTCCGTCGTGAACCGGAACTGGAACGTCGAGAGCCCGAGCTCCATCAGGAACATGTTCTTGTTCGTGGCCATCAAGAGCGGCCAGATGAAGGCCGACCACGCCTGGATGAAGGCGAGGATGCCGATGGCGCCGATGGCCGACGAGCAGAGCGGGACGATGACTCTCAGGAAGATGCGCAGCTCCGAGGCGCCGTCGACCCGGGCCGCGTCGACGAGCTCATCGGGGATGCCGTGCGCGATGTGCTGGCGCATGAGGAAGATGCCGAAGCTCATGATCAGGTACGGGGCGGCGATGCCCTGGTAGGTGTTGATCCAGCCGAACGACTTCATCGTGAGATACAGCGGGATCATGTACGTCTCGAACGGGAACATCGCGGAGGCGAGGATCACGATGAAGAGCAGCCTCTTCCCCGGGAATTGGTACTTCCCGAAGATGAACCCGGCGAGGAGCGACGTGGCGATGACCATCAGCGTGGCGCCCGCCGAGACGAGCAGGCTGTTGAAGAAGTAGAGCCCGAAGGGCGCGGCGTCCATCGCCTTCGGATAGTTCGCCCAGGTCCAGTGGATGGGCAGCACTCGCGGCGGCCACAGCATCGTCTCGTCCGGCGGCTTGAAGGACGTCCCCAGCATCCAGAGGTAGGGGAAGAGCATCGCGACGCACCCGGCCAGGAGCACCGTGTGCGTCGTGAGCGGCATGCCGACGCGGCGCCACCAGGTCTCGCGCGCTCGCTGCACCGGAGTGATTGGACGGCCTTCGGCCTGTGGGCTCATCCCTCGTCCACCCGGATGACGCGGAACTGCACCAGCGTCAGCGCGAGGATGATGAGCGTCAGCACCACAGCTTCCGCCGACGCGTAGCCCATCTTGAAGAACTGGAATCCGTTCTGATAGATGTCGAAGACCAGCACGCGGAGCTGCGCGCCCGGCGCGGCCTGGGAACCCTGCGTCATCACGTACACCTGGGTGAACACGTTGTACGCGTTGATCGTCGAGACGACGATCACGAACAGCATGATCGGCCGGAGCAGCGGCAGCGTGATCCGCCAGAACATCCGCCAGCCGAACGCGCCGTCGATGGAGGCCGCCTCGTAGAGTGTCGCTGGGATGTTCTTCAGCCCGACGAGGAGGAGGATCATGTTGTAGCCGAGAACCTTCCAGACGCTCATGATGATGATCGACCAGATGGCGACCCCGGGCGACGTGAGCCACCCGATCGGAGAGACCCCGAACCAGGACAAGACGTAGTTTAGGATCCCGATGCGTGCGTCGAAGATCCACTTCCACGCGATCGCCATCGGCACCATCGGCGTGATCACCGGCAGGAAGTAGATCGCCTGGTACGCGGCGGTGAAGCGGAGGTTGCCCGCCAGCAGGACCGAGAGCGCCAGCCCCACGACGACCGACAGCACCACCACGGCCACCGCGAACAACGAGGTGTTCCAGAGCGCCATAAGGAAGTTCGGGTCGTCGAGGAGCTCGCGGTAGTTCGTCAGCCCCACCCAGGGGCGGTTGGGCCGGATGAGGTGCCAGTCGTGGAACGACAGGTAGAACGTGCGGCTGATCGGCTCGAGCCGCAGCACCCAGTAGATGGCGAAGATCGGCAGGAGGCCGAGGTAGCAGAAGCGGTACTTCGCGAGGGTGAGACGATTCAGGCGTCGCGTGGTCGTGGCCCTCGACACGCGCCCCGCCGCCCCCTCGGGCGAGAGCGGCGGAGCGGCGTCGAGCGTCACGACGGTGGGACCTGTCGGATCCTAGTCGGTGCCGTAGACCCCGGCCTTCTTGAGGATCTCGTCGCTCTGGGCGGCTATGTCCTTCATGGTCTTGGCGATGCCGGCCGGGTTGTCGAGGAGCGACTTGTCCGCGTAGGCGGTGACCAGGCGGTCCGCCATCTTGCTCTCGATCTCGTCCCAGGCCGGGAGGAGCGGCTCGGCGTAGATCTGCCGGCCCTTGTCCCACACGACGAAGGGCTTGTACTGCGGCGTCTCCTTCAGAAGGGGCGCCCAGTCGACGTCCTGGCGGAGAGAGAGCCAGCCGACCTCCTTGGTCAGCTTGAGCGCCATCGGCGGGCTCACGAGGAACTGAGCGAAGTCCCAGGCGGCCTCCATGTTCTTGCCCTTGGAGGCGTAGATGCTGTACGGCTGCGTCATGCCACCCCACCGCTTGGGACCGCGGGGGATGGGCGCCGTCATGTACTCGACCTTCGGCCCCTTCTCCTTGAGGGTACCGATGACGTCGGCCTCGCGCATGTGCATCGCCGCCTGCTCGCTGACGAAGGCGCTGGTGTCCCGGGGCAGCTTCTGGTCGTCAACGCGATACTTGTGGACGGCGTCGATGTAGAACTTCATCGCCGCGCGCCCGGCGTCGTTGTCGTAGTTGTTGTGCCACTTGCCCGACTTGGTCTGGACGACCGGATCGCCACCCATGGCGTAGAGCACGTACCAGAACTTCTCGGCGATGCCCGAGCCCTGGCCCACCAGGCGGAGCGTGATGCCCGCACGCGTCGGGTTTCCGGCGGCGTCCTTCTTCGTGAGCTTCTGGGCGTAGGTCAGGAGCTCGTCGAAGGTCGCCGGCGGCTTGTTGGGATCGAGCCCGGCCTCCTTGAACATCTTCGTGTTGTAGTAGAGCGCCGGCTTCGAGCCCTCGAGGAACGGGACGCCGTACACCTGCCCCTTCCACGTGTTGAACTCGACGACCGACGGGTGGAAGGCACTGCTCTTGAGCAGCCCCATGACTTTCGGCGGGTCCGGTGGCACGAGGTTCGCGTCCGCCAAGCTCAGAATGATGTTCCGGGAGACGTCGTAGAGGTCGGGGCCGGTGTCGGTCGGGATCGCGGCGGCGATCTTTTGCTCCATGCTTCGGATGTCGGCCGAGAGCGTGTCGAGCTTGAAGCCGGGGTGCGTCTTGGCGTACTCGTCGCCGGCCTTCTTGTAGAACTGCTCGATCTCGGGGAAGCACGACCACATGCTCAGCGTTACCGGCGCCGCCACGCTGATGCGCGGCCTGAGCACGGTCACGCCGGCCGCTCCGGCCAGGCCGACGCCCGTGCTCTTCAGGAACGCTCGCCGGGAGAGGCCCGAGGTGGTCCGCTGGGGTTTGATCGACCGCATGCGCTGTTTCAAGGCTCGCTCCTCCCCACTGGTCGCGTTGCGGACACGCGTCCGGTCCGCCCATCCGGGCTGACGTCGGTGTCCGCGACGCGGGTCTCGCTCCGGAGGGAGGAGGACGCATCAGGAACTCTAGTCGATGCCGGACAGCCCGTCAATGAGCCCCCGGCATCAACGACTGCTTCGACGGGCTCATGAGCGATCTGCGCCTTAATGACCGGCCGCTGAGAGCGGAAATCGTGGCCTGGCGATGCGATTGGCAGAACCTACGATCCTGGTGGGGAGCTGGATCAGGCCGCCGGCAATGCGCTCGGGCTCGCTACCTGGACGCGAGCCGCTTGATCTCCCTCTCCATCAACTCGGCATCGAGCGGCAGCTCGACGGTCCTCCCCAGGAGACCGGACAGCAGCATCGCGTTGCCGATCTCCAGCGACCGGATCGCCTCCTCCGCCGGGGCCAAGAGCGGCGTGCCATCGAGAATCGCGTCCCGGAAGTTCTCGAGAATGAGGATGTGGCTCTCGGGGCCGTCGCCGTTGCCCGCCACGGACACATCGATCTCCTGGCATGGCGGCCGGGCGAAGCGCTCCTTCGTGGTCCGGCTGAACTCCGAGGTCGGCACCTCGTTCCTGAAGAACTTGAGCTTGCCGCTCTCGGTATCCAGCTCCAGCTTCCCCTTGTCGCCGGCGATCTCCACCCGGCTGGTGCCTGGCGCCTCGCCGGTCGTCACGGCGAAGAGCCCGGTGGCGCCGCCCGAATACTCGAGCACCGCGCTGACGTCGTCCTCCACCTCGATAGGGTGGTACTTGCCGAGCCCGATCCTCGCGGTCACTCGAACGGGCAGCCCCGCGAACCATTGCAGGAGATCCAGGTCGTGGGGGGCCTGGTTGATCAGCACGCCCCCGCCCTCCCCGGCCCAGGTTGCCCGCCACCCGCCGCTCGCGTAGTAGGCGTGCGGGCGGAACAGCCCGGTGGCGAGCCAGATCACCCGGCGTATCGCCCCGAGCTCCCCGGTCTCGATCATGGATCGGATCTTGGCGTTCACGGGGCGCGTTCGCTCGTTGAAGATAACACCGAAGCGGCGAGTCCTGTCCACGTGCGCGGCGAGCACGCGGTGGCCATCGGCCACGTGCACGGCCAAGGGCTTGTCGGTCAGCACGTGCAGCCCGCGCTTGAGGGCGTCGATGGCCACCTCGGGGTGGCTCCAGTGGGGCGTCGCGATGACGACCGCATCCACATGGCCCGAGGCGATCATGGCGCGGTGGTCCGAGAACTTCTCTCCCGGCAGGTCCTGGATCTTGGCGAGGGTCCGGTTGCAGACCGCCGCCAGCTGCAGTCCGTCGATCGACTGTATCGCGTCGGCATACACGCGGCCCATGGACCCGACACCGACGACGCCGACTCTCACGCTCTTCAACTCGGCTCTCCTTTCAGATCCTTCACGTCGCCGGGTCCTCGCCTCGTCTTCTGCGAGCGGGAGGTAAGCACGGCGAGGGTTCAGTGTCGCATGCCTCCGTCAGGCCACTCCTCGGCGCGCAGCCAGCGCCGCGATCTCTTCGGCCGCGAGCGCCCGATCGTAGAGCCGGACTCCCGCCAGCTCGCCGTCGAGACCGGTCTGCGGACCGCCACCCAGCCACAGCGTCGGACCGCTGCCGAGATCGATCGGCACGGCCGGGTCGTCATCGGCCCGCGAGGCAACCCGACGGCCGTCGACGTACAGGGCGATCGTGCCCCGCTCACGGACGGCCGTGACGTGCCGCCAGCCGACCCCGAGCGCCCGATCGTACGAGACGGCAAGGCCGGCCTGCATCGAGTAGACGTGCGCGCTAGGCAGCGTGCCGCAGAACAGCTCGCCGCGGTAGACGCCCATAGCGTGCGCCCGGCGATAGAGGACATCGGGCGTCGTGTCCAGCGTGCGGAGCGTCGCCCACCCCTGGTCCCGGTCGCGACGGTAGACCTGTGCGTGCGGCAGCGTGCCCGCGTAGAGCATCCCGTTGAAGGATGCGAGCGCCATCACCTCGGTCTCGCTCCCGAGCCGGCCGGTGCTCTCCCAGCGGCCGGCCGGACCGCGCCGGAAGACGAGCCCGCTCGGCCACGTGCTGATGTACATCTGGCCGCCATGGGTCACGATCGAGTAGATCTGGGTCGTGTCGGGCTGGAGGCCGCAGCTCGTCCAGCGCTCGCCGCCGTCGAAGCGGAAGACACCGCCGCCGCCCTCGCTCGACTCGGCGGCCACGACCACCCCCGCCCGCGTCTGCTCGATCGCCGACTCGACGTGCACGTGGTCGTTGCCGGCCCCGTACAACGCGCCATCGTGGACGCCCAGCGCGAGCAGGCGCCGACCCGGCGTCCCGCACCAGGTCCACCGCCCCGGGGTGTCCATGCGGAAGAGCCCCTGCGAGTAGAGCGGGGTCGCATAGAGCGCCCCGTCGAAGGGCACGAGCCCGGCCACGGAGTCCGCTCCCTCGAGCTGTCCGCAGTCGCTCCACTTGGTCCCGCCCTCGTATCGCAGGATTCGGCCGCCGGGGTTCAGGTTGAGCGAATCGGGGCGGCCCGAGCCGCCACCCTTCACCCGCGACACGCCCGCATACAGGTGGCCCTCGTGGACGGCGAGGCGGGTCACCGCGTTGGAGTCCCAGGGCACTCCGCAGTCGACCCACTCCCGACCCTCGAGCCGATAGACGTGGCCGAGGGGTGATGTCGACTCCTCCCACGTCGCCGTGTACAGGTGGTCGTCGTGGACGACCAGGGCGTAGATCATCACCGCGGCCTCGGCCGGCGAGCCGTAGTCGGTCCAGCGCGGCGCGCGGCCGGCATCGAGCCCGAAGAACAGGTTGCGGTCGTTGCAGTGGCTGCCACAGATCGCTTCGTGCCGGAAGCCGAGCGTGAACCCCCGCCGCGCGGTCGGGGCGAAGAACGCCGCCAGATCGCCGAGCGGCGACGTCGGGCTGGCGTTGGCATTCACCCAGAGGCCGAGGGTGAAATCGGTCGTCCCGAGCTCGCGGACCCCAGGGACCTCGAGATGGCCCTTCCCCCGCTCGATCCGGGCCACCGATCCCGTCATCGTCGGGTCGGTCGACCGACGGAACGCCACGGGCCCATGCGGGACCGCGTGCCGACCTCGGCCGGATCCGTCACGGCCGTCGACCGACAGGTCCCACGACCCAATCAGGTGGTTCTCGGATGACATGGTTGGCCAGCTCCCTCGTCTGTCAGAGGTCCTTGACACGGGGCTTGTTGCGGGCCATGACGGCGATGTTGGCTTCGTCGCGCCGGGGCCGTTCGAGCTACGCGAGATCGACGGCTCGATGCCCCGCCTGACCAGCTCGGCGATTGCCTCGAGCATCATCGGGTTCATCGCGAAGGCGTTCACGAACGTCGACACCGGCCCGGCCTTCTCGCCGACCCGGGCGAGAAGCTCGGCGGTCCAAAGCCTGTTCCCTGCCCCTCCCCGGCCCCGTCGTCAGCCAGCGCCGCATTCCCAGGGTCGCCGGACTCTAGCGTGCAGCAGGCCGAGTCGGCAAGGTCAGCGCGGGCCGGGGTGGACGTGGGGCGGCGGCAAGGCAATTTCAATGTCTATCGGAACGTAGGCGATCCCAGGCCCGTCATCACCTCCTGACCCACGGTCGATCGCGGCATCCGCCACAGGCACAGCGGTGCCCGTCTGCTCGCCGACCCGCGGGGGCCGATTCTCACCCCGTCTCGCCGAGTCCGCCGCGGCCCTGCCGGGCCGACCCGTGGCGCGCTAGACTCCGGCCACGCTGGCGAGGCCCGAGCTGGGTGAGGCGGCTGGGCCGCCAGCCCGAGCGCGCCGAGCAGGCGCCGCACGGCCTCGGGCTCGGTCACCGTGCCCAGGATCCGGCGCGACCCGGTACAGCGCGGACAGACGAGGACCTGCGGACTGAAAACGATTCCGGACGGCGGTGTCAACGTGCCCACCGTGCCGTGCCCACCGTGACGCCCGCGCGCGACGTCCGGTCCTCGATGCGACATGCGAGCCGGTGCTAGAATGGCGCTCGCCGCTGCTTCACCACGCCGGCCCCGGTCGGACGGTGTCAGCCAATGTCGACCAATGGTGAAAGGAGCCCGAATGCTGCTGCGCGACAAGGTCGCTGTCGTCACCGGATCCGGTCGCGGCATCGGCCGGGGCATTGCCACGCGCTTCGCCCGGGAGGGCGCGCGCGTCGTCGTCAACGACCGGGATGGCGACGTGGTCGCGAAGACGGCCAAGGAGATCCGGAAGGTGGGCGGGACCTGCCTCGAGATTGTCGCCGACGTCAGCGTGGAGCCCGAGGTGACGCGTCTCTTCGAGGAGACGCTGCACGCGTTCGGCACCCTCGACATCCTCGTCAACAACGCCCAGATGTCCGTCAACAAGGGCGAGATGGGCGCATTCCTCAAGATGACGAGCGCCGGGTGGGACGCCTACGTGCGCGCGAACATGGGCATCCTCTTCTACTGTACGCACCAGGCAGCGCGGATCATGGCCCGGCGCGGCGTGCGCGGCTGCATCATCAACATCAGCAGCAACGGAGCCAACCGCGTGCACCGGAACCTGATCGCGTACGACTCGGTGAAGGGCGCGATCGACACGTTCACGCGCGCGGTCGCCGTCGACCTGGCCCCGTGGGGCATTCGCTGCAACGCCATCCGTCCCGGGATGATCGCGGTCGACTACTGGGAGGGACTCTCGCCGGAGGAGAAGGCGCGGCGGATCGAGACCATCCCGATCGGCCGGGAGGGTCGGCCGGCCGACATCGCCTGGGCCGCCGTCTTTCTGGCGGCTGAGGACGCCGGGTTCGTCACCGGTCAGAACTTCGAGGTCGACGGTGGCATGCTGGTGCCGGGGCGCTCGGCGCAGGCCGAGCTCGGGCCGGTCAACACGCCGGAGAACATCGGCGACTTCTGAGCGTCACCGCCCGGTCATTCGGTTCCCCGAGCCCAGCTCACCCTGCCGCGGTGCCGGTCCGGCCTTCGGCGCGGGCCGCGCCGGAGCCAGATGGGTCCCGGGTGAGTTCGGAGGCTCACGGGATCTCGCCCGGCTGCCTCCGTTCGACGACCGGTGCGATGGCCGCCGACGAGCCCGTTCTACTTCAGGCGGTCCACCAGCGCACGGAAGACCGGCGAGGCATCGAGCAGCTTTGGCCCGAGCTCGATCAGCCGTGTGACCTGCTCGTCGCTCAGCGAGTAGTTGGTCCCGATGTCGTCGAAGAATCGTCGCTCCGTGGCGTCGGCGATCGCCGCGAACGTCACCTCCACGGGGTAGAATTCGACGGGCGCCAGCTCACTCTCAGGTAGCCGGGCCCGCATTGTTCGAGTGCCTCGGCGTCGCGATTCCACTCCTTGATCTCCCTCCGGAGTAGATGCTCCGCGGGCTGCGGGGTCGGCGACCTCGAAAAGCCTGGGACGTGGTATAGATGCGCCGGGAGGGATTCGCACGTGCCGACGCTGCCGATCACGCTGGCGACACGCGACTACGATTTCGTCACTCCGCTCGCGACCGGCGACGTGGTCGCCGACGGCCTGGACCTGACCCTTCTCCGCTCGTTCGACGCGCTCCAGCAGGTGGGGAGCGATCCCGCCGTGCACGGCGGGGAGGCCTCGTTCAGCCGCTACGTGCAGCGGTTCGCGACGGGCGACCGGTCGCTCGTGGGGTTGCCCCTCTTCGTGATGCGCGAGTTCCGCCACCGCAGCTTCTACGTACGCCGCGACAGCCGGCTCCGGACCATCGCGGAGCTGGCCGGGCGACGTGTCGCCATGGACGCCTGGCCCAATAGCGGCAACACGTGGAGCCGTGCCCTGATGCGCGAGGAGGGCGTTCCGGTGGATCAGGTGCGCTGGCTCGTCGGACGGGTGCACGCGCAGGAGGCTCCGCCACCGGCGGACGCGCTGCCTCCCGGGGTGGAGCTCTCGCGACGGCCGCTCCGCGACCTCCTGCTGGACGGCGAGCTCGACGTCCTTATCTGGGCGTGGACTCCCGAGGGCTTCTACGACACGAATGGGCCGTTCCGACGCTTGATCGAGGACTATCGTGCGGCCGAGCAAGCCCACTACCGCCGCACGCGGCTCTTCCCGGCGCACCACCTGGTCGTGCTCAAGCGCCACGTCGTGGACCGGCATCCGGAGGTGGTGCGCGCGGTCTTCGGCGCCTTCGAGGCCGCCCGCGCCCGTGCCGCCGACAACCGCTGGAAGCTCCACGAGTCGAGCCCGTGGCTCCTGGAGGACCTGGAAGTCCAGGCGAGCCTCATGGGCCCACGCTTCCAGCTGTATGGCCTCGGTGCGGAGAATCGCCGCATGGTCGCCCGATTCTGCGAGGAGCAGCACGCCCAGGGACTGATTCCCCGGCCGCTCGACCCTGAGTCGGTCTTCGCCGAGTTCGAAGCGCTCGCCGGCTGAGCGGCCTCGACCGAAGGGCGCGCCGCGGCCCACAGCGAACGACGTGTCCAGGGGTCGGTGACCGCCCGAACCGGGAACACCCTCCCGGCCCTGTCCCGGCGTCGATGGGCCGTGATAGTCTTGGGCACCCGCATCGACGCTTCGTCGCCCCCGCGGGGATTCACCGCACCAAGGAGGTCACAGATGGTGAAAGGCGCCCGACTCACCCTCGTGCTGGCCCTGATCGCCGCCGTCGGGCTCGGGCTCGCGTCGGCCCGGTCCACGGACGCGCAGGGCCAGACGATTAAGATCGGTCTTCTCTACGACCACACCGGCCCCTTCTCCGCCGCCGGCTCCCTCAACTGCTGGCGCGGCGCAAAGATGATGATCGACCTGGTCAACGAGAAGGGCGGGGTGCTCGGCAAGTACAAGATCGTCCAGGTCGACGGCGACAGCCAGTCGAAGACCGAGGCGGCGATCAACGAGGCGGAGCGGTTGCTCAACGTCGAGAAGGTCGACATCCTCGCCGGGGTCTACTCGAGCGCACACGCGGTGCCGCTCGCCGAGAAGGTGGACAAGCAGAAGAAGTTCCTCTGGATCACCACCGCGATCTCCGACGCGGTGGTGAAGGATCGGAACCTCGAGTACACCTTCCGGCCCCAGGCGAACAGCGGGCTCTTCGGCGTCGCCTCGGTGCAGTACATCGCCGGCAACGCCCAGGAGAAGTTCAAGAAGGCCGCCAAGGATCTGCGGATCGCGATCATCTACGAGGACGGGCCCTACGGGGTCGGGGTGGCCAGCGCCAACGAGGCCGAAGCCAAGCGCCAGGGGATGCAGATCGTCCTGAAGGAGGGATACTCGGTGAGCGCGCCAGACCTCTCCTCGCTCGTGACGAAGCTCCGCGCCGCCCGGCCGGATGTCCTCTACCACACGGGCTACAACCCCGACATCAACCTCATCCTCCGGCAGAGCAAGGAGCAGGGTCTCCGCGTGCGCGCCTACATCGGGCACGGCGCCGGCCACAGCCAGCTCGACAAGCTCAAGGAGGCGTTCGGGAACGAGGTCGAGGGCTTCCACACGGTCGATCCCCCGGCCTCCCAGCTGATCGACGCCAAGCAGCTCAAGAGCGGCGTTGGCGAGCTGACCCAGGAGATGGTGAAGCGCTACAAGGCGTTCGAGCCGAACATCCCGATCGGCGGCATCGCGCCGCACGTCTCCATGGGCTTCAACAATATGTGGATCCTGCTAAACGATGTACTGCCGCGCGCCATCCAGAAGCACGGAGGGTTCACGCCGGACGCCCTCGCCAAGGCCGCGCGCGAGACCGACATCCCCGAAGGCGGCACCATGCAGGGCTACGGGGTGAAGTTCTATGGCGAGGGGAACCCGATGCGAGGCCAGAACGAGCGGGCGATCGCGGCGGTCTACCAGATCGTCGAGGGCCGGTTCCAGCACGTCTGGCCCAAAGTGATCGCGATGAACAACCCACCGGTGCTCCTGCCGGCGTCCTCTCCATTTGCCGCGCGCTGACCATTCCGGCGGTGGCCCCAGGGCTCCCGCCGCTACTCCTCCCCGGCCGACCATGACGCCCATGCTCCGGGTCTCCGGCGTCGTCAAGCGCTTCGGCGGCTTCACCGCGCTCAGCGGCGTGTCCTTCGAGGTGATCGAGGGAGAGATCCTGGGGCTGATCGGGCCCAACGGCTCGGGCAAGACGACGATGTTCAACTGCATCTCCGGCGCCCTCGGGCCCACTGCGGGATCGATCCGCTTCCGGGACGAGGAGCTCACCGGGCTCACGCCGGACGCCATCTGCCATCGCGGCTTGGCGCGCACGTTCCAGATCCCACGCCCGTTCCGGAAGCTCTCGATCCTGGAGAACGTTGCGGTCGCCGCCCACTTCGGCGCCCGGCGGCGCACGAAGGAGACCGAGGCTCGGGCGCGGGCCCGCGAGGTCCTCGGCCTCGTCGGCCTGCCCGCCGACGAGGACGCGTCCACGGCGCTCCTCGGAGCGGGCGGACTCAAGAAGCTCGAGCTCGCGCGCGCGCTAGCGACAGGGCCAAAGCTCCTGCTGGCCGACGAGAGCCTCGGCGGGCTCGACCCCTCGGAGATGGCGAGCGCGGCGGACATGCTCAAGCGCGTCCGCGGTGAGCTCGGCGTGACCATCGTGTGGGTGGAGCACATCATGGCCACCCTGATGCGCGTGGTCGACCGCGTGGTCATGCTCGATCACGGCGAGAAGATCGCCGAAGGGCGTCCCCTCGAGGTGGCCGAGGATCCCCGCGTGATCGAGGCGTACCTCGGTGAAAAGCTGGTCGTGAGCTAGCGACGGACGATGCTGGAGCTGCGGAACGTCACCGCGGGCTACGGCGCCTTCACCGCGCTGTGGGACGTGAGCCTCTCCGTCCGCGCCGGCGAGGCGGTGGCCGTGGTGGGCCCGAACGGGGCGGGCAAGACCACGCTGCTCCGCGTCGTCTCGGGGCTCGTGCCACCCCGCTCCGGCGAGCTCGAGCTGGAGGGGACGCGTCTCACGGGCCGGCAGGCGCACGAGATCGTCGCGCGGGGCATCGCCCACGTGCCCGAGGGTCGACGGATCTTCCCGGCGCTGACGGTGGCCGACAACCTCAAGATGGGCGCGTTCCTGCCGGCGGCCCGACGCCGCTTCGCCGAGAGCCTGGCGCGCGTGTACGACCTGTTCCCCGTCCTGGCGGAGCGGTGGGGTCAACGGGCGGGGAGCCTCTCGGGCGGTGAGCAGCAGATGCTGGCGATCGGCCGGGCGCTCATGTCCCGGCCCAAGCTGATCCTGCTCGACGAGCCGTCCATGGGGCTCGCGCCCGTCCTCGTCCTGCGCCTCTTCGACCTGATCCAGCGAGTGCGGGAGGAGGGGTACACGATCCTGGTCGTCGAGCAGAACGTCCGCCAGGTGCTCAAGATCGTGGACCGCGCGTATCTCCTCGAGGTCGGGCGGATCAAGATGGAAGGGCGGGCCACGGAGCTCTCCGAGGAGGATTTCGTGCGGAAGGCATACGTCGGGCTGTGATCGACCCGATCTTCCTCGCGGAAGCCGCCATCAACGGCATCCTGCTGGGAGGGATCCTTGCCCTACTGGCGCTCGGCCTCAACCTGATCTTCGGCGTCATCGAGGTCGTCTGGATCGTGTACGTCGACTTGGTGATGCTGTGCATGTACGCGATGTACTTCCTCTACCAGGTGCAAGGCTGGCCCTTCTGGGCCGCAGGTGTCGTGTCGCTCGGCCTCGGCGCGCTCCTCGGTATCGCCGTCCACCTCCTCGTGATCTCGCCGATCCTGATGAGTCCCCCGATCAACCAGCTCCTCGCCACCGGTGGTCTCCTCTTCTTCATTCAGTCGTTTGCGACGTTCCTGTGGACGACCGATCACCGGAGCCTGCGCTTCTCCCTGCCGAGCTTCGAGGTCGGCGGGATCTTCCTGCCGGCCACCCGGCTCATCCCGTTCGGCATCTCGGTCCTGGCGATGCTCGCCCTTTACCTGTTCCTGACCCGTACTTACATGGGGACCGCGATCCGCGCCGTCGCTCAGGACCGGGACGCGATGTCGCTCATGGGCGCGAGCCCCCAGCGCGTCTACGTCGTGACCTCCGCCGTGGGCGGGATGATGGCGGGCCTCGCGGGGGCGCTCCTCGTGTTCCAGTACTCGGTCCACCCGTTCTTCGGCGGGCAGTTCGGTCCGCTCACCTTCATGATCTGTGTGCTGGGCGGGCTGGGGAACATGGTCGGGGCGTTCGTGGCCTCGTTCGTCATGAGCGAGATCATCTCGATCGCCGGAGTCATCTGGTCCACGGAGATGGGCTACGTCATCGCCTTCCTGGTCTTCATCGTCATGATGTTCCTGCGACCCGGCGGGATCTTGGCGAGGCGGGAATGAGGGCGACAGGCTCCCTCGCCGGCCGCGGGGCCGCGGCCGCCGTCGGCGTTGTGCTCCTGGCGGTCCCGCTCTTCCTGACGGGCGGGTGGGGGCAGTACGCGCTCCACGTCCTGATCCAGATCTTCATCTGGTCCTTCATCGGCCAGGCGTGGTCCCTGATGGGGCGATTCGGGCTGGTGTCACTCGGGCACGGAGCCTTTCTGGGGCTCGGCGCCTATGCGGTCGCGCTCCTCTGGAACTTCTTCGGGCTGACGCCCTGGGTCGGCGCCGTGATCGCGGTCGTGGGCACGGGGCTCTTCGCTGCCGTGATCGCGTACCCCTGCTCCCGCTTCCGGGTGGTGGGCCACTACTTCACCCTCATGACGCTGGCGGTCGGCGAGGTGATCCGTCTGCTCATCATCGCCGAGCGCGACTGGACCGGCGGCTCGCTCGGGCTCACGCTCAAGACCGCCGGCTCGCGCGGCCTGCTGGCGATCCAGTTCGCCGATCGGCGGGTCTTCTACTACGGCGCGCTCGTCCTCTGGGCGGCAGGGCTCTGGGTGTGGTGGCGACTTGATCGCTCGATGGCCCGGTCGGCGATGGAGGCGATCGGGGAGGATGAGACGGCGGCGGCCTCCGTCGGCATCCACGTGACTCGGTTCAAGATCGGGATCACGGTGCTCTCCGCCGCCATGACCGCCCTCGGCGGCGTCGCGTACGCCCAGTACATTACGTACGTGAACCCGGAAACCCTGTCGGGGATCGGCGTGTCGCTCCGGATCGTCTTTGCCGTTGTGCTCGGCGGGATGTACGTGCTCCTCGGGCCGACCGTCGGTACCGCGCTGACGATCGCGCTCAGCGAGTCGCTCCGCATTGTCTTCGGGCTCAAGTTCATCGGCATGGCCGAGACGATCTACGGCCTCTTGCTCGTGCTCTTCATCATCTTCCTGCCGGCCGGGATCTACGGCTCCCTCGCGCGGCTCGTCGCGCGCCGTCCCGCCGGGGCGGGGGTATGAGCTCCGTCCTGACGCGGCGGCAGCGGCTCCGGGCGCTGGTGGCCGAGCGGCGGGGGCTGGTGGTCCCCGGAGCATACGACGCCGTGTCGGCGCGGCTCGTCGAGCAGGCCGGGTTTCCCGCCGTCTACATGACCGGCTTCGGCGTCTCCGCGGCGCGGCTCGGGCTCCCGGACCTCGGGTTCGCGGGCCTGGCGGAGATGGTCGACCACGCGCGGAACCTGGCGAGCGCGGTGTCCGTCCCCCTCATCGCGGATGCGGACACCGGCTACGGCAACGCTCTCCAGATCCGCCGCACCGTCCAGCAGTACGAGCTGGCGGGCGTGGCCGGGCTCCACCTCGAGGACCAGGTCGCGCCCAAGCGCTGCGGCCACCTGGCCGGCAAGCAGGTGGTCCCAGTCGAAGAGTTCGTCGGGCGAATCCGCGCCGCAGTGGAGGCCCGGACCGATCCGGATCTTCTGATCATTGCTCGGACCGACGCGATCGCGGTGACCGGCTTCGACGACGCCGTCGGGCGGGTGGAGGCGGCGGCCCGCGCGGGCGCGGACGTCCTCTTCGTGGAGGCACCGACCTGCGAGGCGGAGATCGAGGCCTTGCCACGCCGGCTCGACCGGCCGCTCCTCTTCAACTACGCGCCGAGCGGCCGGACGCCGCTTCTGCCCTTCGCCCGGCTGCGCGAGCTGGGCTACGCGATCGTCATCGTCCCCGTCGACCTCCTGTTCACGGCGACTCGAGCGATGCAGCGCGCTCTCACCGAGCTCCGCGACCGGGACGCGACGCCACGGGACCCCGAGCGTCTGGTCTCGTTCCAGGAGTTTTGTGACCTGATCGGTCTGCCGGAGCAGCTCACCCTCGGGCAGCGGTACTGATTATCGTCCACCGTGCGAGGCCGAGGTGGGAAGCCTGAGGTGACCTGCTACGTGGTCCGCCACGGGACGGCGGCGGTGGGGCCCGATGACCGGGCGCGTCCGCTCACCCCGGAGGGCCGGGGGGAGGTCGAGGCGACGGCGCGAGCCCTCCGGGCCCACGGTGTCCAGGTCGCGGAGGTCCGTCACTCGGGCCTGGTCCGGGCTCGCGAGACCGCGGAGATCCTGGCGCGAGCCCTCGTGCCCCCGCGGGGCGTCCATGCAGCGACCGGCCTTGCGCCCGACGACGACCCCGACGTCGCGCGGGCCGAGCTGGAGCTGGCCACCGAGCCCCTCATGATCGTGGGCCATCTGCCGCACCTCGCGCGGCTGGCCACGGCGCTCGTCGGCACCGCCGCGACCGAGCCGATCCGCTTCACCCCGGGGACGGCCGTGGGCCTCCGGCGTGGCCCCAGCGGCTGGGAGCTGGACCGTGTCCTCTCGCCGCGCGTCGGAGCTCCGTCCTGACGCCCCGTCGTCGTCTGCTTCGGGTGTGGCGTCGCGTCGCCGCTCGGTCCTGCTTTCGAGGTCTGCCGGACTTGCGCCGGCGAGTCACCAGTGCCGCTCGAGGTCCTCTACGACGACGCGGCGCTCTCCGCGAGCCGGACGCTCGAGGCGGGGGCCATGCGGTCGAGCGGACTGTGGCGGGTCCGCGAGCTCCTGCCGGTGCTGCCGGCCGATCCTGCGCTTTGCCGAGGGCGCGACACCACTCGTGCGGCTCGAGGCGTTCGACGGAATCAGATCTGAGTGAGACTCCGCGCCGCCTTGACAGGTGGGAGCGGCTCCGTCAGAGTGCCTTCCGGTAGTGGTGACCGACTCGCTGCCCGTGATCCGAACCGATTCAGCGATGCGCTTGGACGCGTGTCGACGAGGGAAAGAATCATGAGCGGAGCGCCCACGCCCCCGACCTCACGCCGTCGCTTCCTGACCACGACCGCCGCGCTCGGAGGCGGGAGCCTCCTCGCCGCCGCCGGCATCCGACCGCGTCTGGCCCGCGCCCAGGGTTCCGTGAAGGGGACCAAGCTTACCGTCATCGCGGGCGATTGGTACGTCCCCGAGACGAACAAGATGCTCGACGACCTCGCTGTGTCCATCACGAAGGACACCGGCATGGAGGTACGGATCGAGCGCTTCGCCGGCGAGCAGCAGGTGGCCAAGGTGGCAGCCATCGTGGGCAGCGGTCAGGGTGGCGATATCGCGGTGGTCCGGGACTTCGACGCCTACCTCTACGCCGACAAGCTGATCGATGTGACCGACCTCGCGAACGAGATCGGCAAAACGTACGGCGGCTGGTTCGACGTCGCCCAGCAAGCGTGCGTGGTGAAGGGCCGATGGAAGGCGCTCATGATCGGGCAGGCCCCAGCCGCATGGAACTACCGCACGGACATGTTCCGCGCCGCGGGAGTCGAGAAGTTCCCCGACACCTTCGACGAGCTCCTGGTCGCTGCCCGGAAGCTTCACGCCAAGGGCACCCCCATCGGCATGACCCTCGGGCACGCCTCGGGCGACGGGCGCTCCACCAACTACCCGGTACTCTGGGCGTTCGGCGGCAAGGAGTTCGAGGCCGACGGCAAGACCGTCGCCATCAACTCGCCCCAGACCCTCAAGGCGGTCGAGTGGTACACGGAGATCTACAAGGTCATGGATCCTGGAGTCACCGCCTGGCTCGATCCCGATAACAACCAGGCGTTCCTCGCCGGCAAGGTGTCCGCCACCGTGAACGTCAACACGATCTACCTGGCCGCCCGGGCCGCCGCACCCACCGATCCTGCCAAGAAGACGCTGATCGACAACATGGACCACGCCAACTGGCCCGCGGGGCCGGCCGGCCGGTTCGGGCACTACAACATCAACCTGTGGGCGGGCTTCGCTGCGAGCAAGAACCGCGATGGACAGCTGGCCTTCCTGCGGGCGTGGCACGACCGGAGTTTCCTGCCGAAGTGGACGAAGACGGGGCAGTCCTACTTCATCCCGCCGTTCGTCGGGTTCGACAAGGAGGACGTCTGGCCGGACGATCCCAAGCTCCGGATCTTCCGCGAACTGAACAAGGTGAATCGTCTCGCCGGGTACGCGGGACCGCCCACTTCGGCCGCGGCCGAGGCCGTCAACAAGTTCGTCCTGGTGGACATGTTCGCCAAGGCGGCGACGGGCCAGCTCAAACCGCCCGACGCAGTCAAATGGGCGGAGCGGGAGTACCAGCAGATCGCGCAGAAGCGCCTGGGATAGGCTGAGTCCGGCCGGCGCCAAGCGCGGGCTCGAGCTTCACGGGCGGCGCCGGTCTCACGGGATGGCGCGTCTCGCGGTCCGACGGTGGCTCGACCAGGAGCGGACGCTCGCCTGGCTGCTGGTCGGGCCCCTCGTGCTCCTGCTCCTCGGGCTCGTGGCCTATCCGTTCGGGGTGGCCGTCCAGTTCGCCCTCTCCGACCGGACACTGGCCGAGCCGGGACGCTTCGTCGGGCTCGCCAACGTCTGGAACCTCTGGGACAATCAGATCTACCGGCAGACCCTCGGGAACACGATCGTCTACACGATCGGGGCCACCATCCTCAAGCTCGGCGCCGGCCTCGGACTCGCCCTGGTGCTGAACGAGCAGCTTCCGCTGAAGCGCCTCGTCCGCTCGGCCATTCTGCTTCCGTGGATCGTGCCCACCGTCCTGAGTGCGATGGCATGGCTCTGGCTTCTGACGCCGAACTTCAGTGTCCTCAACTGGATCCTGGTGCACAGCGGGCTCAGCCAGCGGGGGCTGCCGTGGCTCACGAGCCCGCCACTGGCGATGTTCTCGGTGATCCTCGTCAACACCTGGCGCGGGATACCGTTCTTCGCGATCACGCTGCTCGCGGGGCTTCAGACAATCCCCGGTGAGCTCTACGAGGCCTCGGCCATCGACGGGGCTGGAACCTGGCGCCGGTTCCGCTACGTGACGCTCCCGCTCCTCCAGCCGATTCTCCTCATCACCCTCGTGCTGTCAGTGATCTGGACCTTCTCCGACTTTCAGGTGGTGTACGGTCTGACGCAGGGCGGGCCCATGAACTCGACGCACGTCCTGGCCACGCTGAGCTACCAGGTGGGGTTGGCCTCGGGCAACATCGGCGAGGGGGCGGCGATCTCGCTCACGATGCTGCCGCTCCTTCTGATCTTGATCGTCTGGCAGATCCGCCACCTGCGCCGGGGGGTGGCCGGTTGAGCCGCCGCGCCGGAGTCGAGCGCGTGCTGTTCGTGTATGTGCCGCTCGCCTTCGCGCTCGTGTTCCTGCTGGGGCCGTTCTACTGGATGGTCATCACCGCGCTCAAGCCGAACTCTGAGCTGTACAACGCCGAGCGAAGCCCGCTCTACGTCGCGGCCCCCACGCTCGATCACTTCGTCTTCCTCTTCACGAAGACGGCCTTCATCGAGTGGACCAAGAACACGATGATTGTGGCGACCGGCGCGACGGCGGTGGCGCTCCTGCTCGGGGTACCGGCTGGCTACGCGCTGGCGCGGTTCCGATTCAGGGGGGCTGGCCTGGTGGGCACTGGCGTTGTCGTCACCTACCTGGTGCCGACGAGCCTCCTGTTCATTCCGATGGTCCAGGTCATGAGCACGATCGGCCTCGTCGACAGCTACTGGGCGCTCGTGGTCGTGTACCCGACCTTCCTGGCGCCGTTCGTCACCTGGCTGATGGCGGGCTACTTCCGCACCATCCCGGCGGAGCTGGAGGAGTGCGCGCGCATCGACGGGGCCAGCCGGCTCGGGGCGCTCTGGCGGATCGCCATCCCCCTGGCCCGACCGGGGATCGTGTCAGCGGGGATTTTCGCCTTTACCCTTTCCTGGAACGAGTTCATCTACGCGCTCACCCTGGTGACGGCCTCGAGCGAACGGACCATCCCGGTGGGCGTGCTGGTCCAGCTCACGCGGGCCGACTTCTACTTCTGGGGTCCGCTGATGGCGGGGGCCCTGGCTGGATCCATTCCCGTGGCGCTGATCTACTCGTTCTTCGTGGATCAGTACGCGGCCGGGCTCACCGCCGGAGCGGTGAAAGGCTAAGGCGCTCCGCCCCTCGGCGTCTTCTTCTCGGGAGCCGAAACTCCACCTGCCCCGTGCAGGGCGGGACGCGTCAGCCGGCGTGGTGGCCGGGATCGAGGCCCCGCAAGAAATCCCGGACCAGGCGAAGCCGGGGCACGGCCACTCCGGCGCGCTCGCCGCGCTCGACCAGGTCGGCGAAGACGTCGTCGACTTCGATCGCCCGCCCCGCCCGGAGATCTTGGGTCATCGACGCAAAGCTCTCGACGCCCCCGGTGGCCGCGGGAGCCAGGAACGCCTTCTGGCTCAGGGCCGCAACGGTTTCCTCGTCCGGCCGGGTCACGTAGGTCCCGATCGGAAAATTCGTGTAGTCGCCCACCGGCACGCCGTGGGCGGCGGCGATCGCGGCCGTCTCGCGAACGAGTCCGAGGTACGCCCGGATCAGGTGCGGGTCCCGGAAGAGCCGGGGCGTGCTGATCCGCAGCACCGAGGTGACGCCGAAGACGCCGGCCGCGTTGCAGGCCTTCGACCAGAGAACGGTCCGGACGTCCGGCGGCGTCTCGGCCGGGATGCCGGCGGCCCGGAGCCGCGCGACGGCGTCCCTGACCCGGGCGCTGGGCTCGGCGGATGCGGTACCGATCTCCCCGAGGTACGTGCAGCCGAGACTCGCGACCGCGATCTCTCCCTCGGGTCGGCGCTCGCCGCCCAGGATCGTCACCGCTCCGACGACCCGCTCGGTGCCGAAGATCTCGGCCAAGACGTCGTCCTTGGCCATCCCGTTCTGAAGCCCGCCGACCCACCCGGCGCCGTCGCCGGTCACCGGCCACGCCGCTCGCACGTGGGCCGCCGCCTCCCGGAGCTGGTGGCCCTTCGTCGCAAACAGGACTCCCGCGCCACCCGGCAGATCGGCGGGATCGCCGGTGAGGCCGACTGTGCCGGCTGGCGCCGGGGCGGGCGCAACCGGGACGTCGAGCGTCACGACTCCCCGGAGCCGGATCCCGCTCGCCTCCAGGAGTCGGCGGAGGGTCGCCGGCGTGGCGAGCAGCGTGACCGGCTGGCGGCTCCCGGCGAGCAGGGCCGCGAACGCCTGGCCGAGCGACCCGGCGCCGACGAGCGCGATCTCACCCACCGACCGCGCGTCACTCGGCACGGAGGTCACGGATGGCCCGGAGGACGGCCTCCACGTCCGGCGCGACCGCCTTCTCGAGGGGCGGGCTGTAGGGGATAGGAGTGTGAAGCCCATTGAGCCGCCGGATGGGCGCGTCGAGGTCGTCGAAGCCCCGGTCCGCCACCTGGGCGGCGATCTCGGCGCCGATCCCGCACGGGCCGTAGGACTCGTCGGCGATCAGGAGGCGGCCGGTTTTGTGGACCGACTCGAGGATGGTGTCGAGGTCGAGCGGCGCCAGAGTCCTCGGGTCGATGACCTCGATGGAGGCCCCCTCCCGAGCCAGCACCTCCGCCGCCGCCACGGCGCGCTGCACCATGACCGCCACGCCGACGACCGTCACGTCCGACCCCGCGCGAGCGACGGCCGCCCGGCCGAACGGCACCAGGTAGTCCCCGTCCGGCACCGGCCCCCGGGTCTGGAGGAGTGCGCGATGCTCCATGAACACGACCGGATCGTCGGACCGGATCGCCGTCTTCAGGAGCCCCTTGGCGTCGGCTGGTGTGGTCGGGACCGCGACGCGGAAGCCCGGGATGTTCGTGAAGATCGGATAGTAGCTTCCGGAGTGGTGGGTAGCTGCCGAATGGCCCACGCCCACGCAGCCCCGGAGGACGATCGGCATTCGAAGGCGGCCGTCGGACATGTACTGGATCTTCGACGTCTGGTTGAGCAGCTCGCCGAGCGCGTCCAGCGCGAAGTCGAAGAACATGTAGTCGACGACCGGCCGCGCCCCCGTCATGGCCGCTCCGGTGCAGAGGCCGGTGAAGCCGCGCTCGGTGATCGGCGTGTCGCGGAGCCGCTCCGCGCCGTGCCGCTCGAAGAGCCCGGCGGTGGTGTTGAAGTTCCCGCCCCGTGTTCCGATGCCTTCGCCGACGACGAAGACGCTCGGGTCTCGCGCCATCTCCTCGGCCAGCCCCTCGCGAGCCGCTTCCGTGAACGTCAGCTCACGCATCACCCGGTCTCCCTCGGCTCGGTGTACACGTTCCGGGTGGCGGTCGAGGGATCCGGCCACGGGCTCGCCTCGGCAAACTTGGCGGCCTCCCTCACCAGCGCTGCCACCTCCTGGTCGATGCGATCGAGATCCGAGGGCGCGACCCCGCCCGCCCCGAGGAGCCGATCCCGCCAGCGCGCGATTGGACATCGCGCCTTCCACGCCTCCACCTCGTCGCGCGTGCGGTAGCCGGCGTCGCGCATCCCTTCCGAGTGGGCACGGGTACGGTAGGTCCGACACTCGAGCAAGGTGGGTCCTTCGCCGCGCCGTGCCCGCCGCACCGCCTCGCCGGCGGCCTCGTGGACGGCGAGGACGTCGTTTCCGTCGAGACGAACACTCGGCAAGCCGTAGGCAACGCCCCGTGCCGCGACGTCCGGGTTGCCCGCCACTGTCTCGAAGGGCACCTCGGTCGCATAGAGGTTGTTCTCGCAGACGAACAGAACGGGAAGGCGCCAGATGGCCGCCAGGTTCAGGCCTTCGTGGAACGCCCCGTTGTTGACAGCACCGTCCCCGAAGAACGCGACGCTTACACGGTCGGTGCCGAGGAGGCGGTAGCTGTACCCGGCCCCGGTCGCCATCAGGATGCTGGGCCCGACGATGCCGCTTGTGCCCAGGAGACCGACCTCGGGAGCGAAGAGGTGCATGCTCCCACCCCGCCCGTGAGAGCACCCGGTGACGCGCCCGAAGAGCTCGGCCATGAGCGCGTGGGGGGACATCCCCTTGGCGAGGGCGTGGCCGTGGCCTCGGTGGGTGCTGAGTACCGTATCGTCCGGGCGGAGATGGGCAGACACGCCGACGGCGACCGCCTCCTCGCCGACATAGGTGTGGCATGCGCCGTGAACGAGCCCGGCGGCGTGCGCTCGGGCCAGCGCGTCCTCCGTCCGCCGGATCACGAGCATCTCCCGGTAGAGCGCCAGGGCCCGCTCGCGCGCCAGCCCCGGAATCACCTCGCTCACGGTGGCCATTGAAGTCCTTTCGGGCGATGCCCTGTCAGGGGTCAACGGGCCAGACCTTGCTGCCGCCCGCGTTCAGGGCGAGGTTGCCGCCGTCGACGGGCAGGCTGTGGCCGGTGATGAAGGCGGCCGCGTCGGACGCGAGGAAGACGGCCGCCTTCGCGATGTCCTCGGGCTCGCCGATCCGGTCGAGCGGGATGCCCTTCAGGAAGCGCTCCTTCAGCGTCGCCGGGTCGAGGCGGGGATCGGCGAGCATGCGGTCCATCGCCTTCGTCATCGTCTGGGCCGGCTGGATCGCGTTCACCCGGATCCGGTAGGGCGCCCACTCGATGGCCAGCTCGCGCGTGAGCTGGATGATCCCGGCTTTGGTCACGCTGTAGACGAAGTTCCCCCGGCCGAGGGCCGAGCTGCCAGCGATCGAGCTGATGCTCACGATGCTCCCGCCCGCCCCCCGCGCGATCATGCGGCGGCCGGACTCGCGGGTTGCCAGAAAGGTGCCGTCGAGGTTGACGGCGACCACCTTCCGCCAGTCTTCGAGCGAGAGCGCCTCCGGGCGCGCCCGATGGCCGATGGCGACGTTGTTCACCAGGATGTCCACGCGGCCGAACTCCTGGTCGGCCGCCGCCATCATGGCGAGGATGTCGTCCGGCTGACCGAGGTCGGCACGGACGGCAACGCCGCGCCGGCCCAAACCCTGGATCTCCCGTGCCGTCTCCACCGCGCCGTCACCGTCGACGTCGCTGACCAACACGTGCGCTCCGGCGTGGGCCAGGCCGAGCGCCACGGCGTGACCGATACCACCGTTGGCGCCACCGCCGGTGACGAGGGCCACACGGTCCTGGAGGCCGAACCACTCGGCGAGCTTCGCCTGGGTCATCGGTCCATCCAGAGAGTCGGTTGCTCCACGAGTTGCTTGATGCGCTGGAGGAAACGGGCGGCCGGCGCGCCGTCGACGACGCGGTGGTCGAAGGTGAGGCTGAGCGCCACCATCTTCCGGGCCGCGATCAGCCCGGCCGCCTCGTCAATGACCGCGGCGCGGGCCACGATGCGGCCGACCCCGAGGATGGCGCACTCCGGCAGGTTGATGATCGGCGTGAAGGCGTCGATGTCGTAGGCGCCGAGGTTGGAGACCGTGAAAGTGCCGCCGCCGAGCGCGTCGGGAGACACGGTGCCGGCGCGCGCCGCGGCGATGAGCGTCGCCGACTCGGCCGCCAGGACCCGGAGCGCCTTGCCCGGCACATCGCGCAGCACGCACGCCAGGAGACCCCGAGGCGTGTCAACGGCCACCCCAATATTGACGGCCCGGTGCTGGACGAGACGCTCGCCGTCCAGCGAGGCGTTCAGAGTGGGGTGCTCGACGAGCGCGATCGCGCTGAGCTTCACAAGACAGTCCGTGTAGGAAGGGGGCGTCGCGCCCGCTGTGCGGGCCTCGGCCTGAAGGGCGGCGCGGACACGTACCAGCTCGGTGGCGTCGGCGTCGGTGGTCAGGGTCACCGGCGCCGTCGTGCGCGCACTCGCGCTCATCCGCTCGCCGATGAGCCGGCGCACGGGGCTCGGTCGCTCGGCTCCCGCCGCGCGGACGTCACGCTCTACGATGCGCCCCGTCCGGCCGCTCCCCCGCAGGACCGTCCAGTCCACGTGGAGCTCCGCGGCAGCCCGGCGAGCCCGCGGGCTCACGGTCGGCCCGCCGCCGTCCGCGGTCGCTGGCACCGCGGCGCGCGCGGCCAAGGTGTCCTCTCGGGTAGCGCCGGCGTCTGCCGTCGCCGCGGTGGGGCGGGGAGACGGACCGCGCGCTCCTGCGAGGGGTAGGGCTTCGCCCGCAGCGAGGACGTAGCCGAGCAGCGTGCCGACCGGGACCTTGACGCCAAGGGCGGGCGAGTCGACCGGGATCCGCAGCACCCCCGTATCGAAGGATTCCACCTCTACCTGGGCCTTGTCGCTCTCGATGACGCAGACCGCGTCACCGGTCCGGACGGCGTCACCGTCCTTCTTCAGCCACTCGATGAGGGTACCCTCCTCGGTCGACCAGCCGAGGCGGGGCATGACGATCTCGTGGGGCATGTCGGCGCGCTGGATCATACCATGCACCTTTGGGTACTTCCGGGCGCCTCTCGGTCGCCAGCCGGCGCGTGCGCCCTTGCGAGGGCCCGCGTCCGGCGGGATGATGGAGGCGTTCGACTTGCACGGTCGAGTGATCCAGCACCTCCGTGCTCGGAGCTGCTTACGGGCGAGCTCGCCGTGGGGGCCGGGAGCGTACCATGAAGCCCTTCGTCGTCAACCGCTACGGGCGGATCGTCTTTCCGTCCAACTTCTTCCCGGAGCTCGACTTCTCGGTCTTCCAGACGCTCGAGCAGTTCGCCGCGGTGATCCGCCGCGACTTCGAGGAGAAGGCCCCGACCGAGACGGATATCGTGGCCCGGGTGGAGGGGCGCGGTTACGCGAGCCGCTACGAGCTCCTGCGCGATCTGGCCCTGAACCTCTTCTGGGTGAACCGGTACGCGATGACCATGTACCGAAAGCAGCCCACACGCTGGCGGGACGTGCCACGGTCCAGGGACGACGTCTTCCTGCCGGTGTTTCGGCCCTGGGACGGCGGCGAACTCGTGGCCGCCATCGAGGCGGGCTACCGGGCGCTCCCGCCGACCTGGGACGAGGGGACGGAGACGAAGGTCTTCACCACCCTGCTGGACATCTTCCGCCACAAGAAAGGCGCGGGCGCGGAGCTGCCGGCGCTCAAGCCGACGGTGGCCGAGATCCTCGCGAACCCGAAGAACCTGACGTACCACCTCCTCGCGTATCACCCCGACTATCCCCGCTACGGCCACGACGACCTGATCGAGTGCGCCCACCCGGTGCCCGAGCTCGAGGCGCTCCTCCGGCAGTCCATGGTTCTCCACAACCAGTACCCCTGGGACCGGGCCAGGACCCGGTTGATCGAGGTCGGCCAGCTCCAGGCAGACGACTTCGTGGTCGTCTTCCAGCCACGGAGCGACGAGGTGCTCCAGTTCATCCGCCGAGCCAGAGGTTCGCGGCGGCCGCGGCCTCGGAAGCCCGCGCCGGCCGAGGCGCGTCCGCCGGTGACCCCGCTGCTGCCGGTCGACGTCCGCGCGCGGTTCCGCGTGCTGCCGCGCATCGAGGCGCTCGCCGTCTACCGGGGCGAGCGCGTTTGCACGAACGACGACCTGATCCGGAACGCGGCGTGGTGCTGGTCGCCGATGACGGCCGAGGAGATCCGGGAGAAGACGGGCATCGAGCAGCGCCTGTACTCCGAGCTTGACCTCGACCACATGGCGCTGCTCGCCGCCCAGCGGGCGCTCGCCAAAGCTGGCCGGCGGCCCGAGGAGATCGGAGCGGTCCTCTTCTGCTCGTGTACGAGCACGAAGATGATGCCGTCGCTCGCGACGTGGCTGTCCGGGCAGCTCGGGATGCTCCAGACCCATGCCTCGGTCGACATGGTGGCCGCCTGCGCCGGGCTGCCCTACGGGCTCGCCGAGGCGGTGCGACTCCTCCAGGAGGTCGAGCGCCCGGTTCTCGTCGTGTGCGGGGAGAAGTTCTCCGACAAGATCGGGACGGTGCGGACGTCGCGGATGATCTTCGGGGACGGGGCGGGGGCGCTGATCATCGGGCCCGCGCCGGCGGGTGCCCCGCCCGACATCGAGGTCTTCCAGACGTATGCGAGCGGCCCCATGGCCGAAGTCGATTCGATCATCTGGCCGAACCCCGAGTTCGACAACAACATCACGGTTTTCGGCCCTGAAGTGCGCGCCCTGGTCAAGCGCTACCTCGGCCAGATGATCGGCGAGCTCCGCGCCCTCCCGCATCCCGACGGCCACCCCGGGTCGCTGCTCGACGCGGTCGATCTGATCGTGCCCCACCAAGCGAACAAGACGATGGTCGTGGCCATCGCGCGGGCGGCGGGGGTGGCGCCGGCGCGGCTCTACTTCGACATCGAGCGGGTCGGCAACACGTCCTCGGCGAGCATCCCGATCGCGCTCCACGACGCGGCGCGTGAGGGCGTCCTGGACCGTCCGATGCGTGTATTCGCCCCGGGCTTCGGAGCCGGCGCGGTGGGCGGCTACGCCGTCCTCCGTGTCGACCCTGCCATCATCGCCTGACCGACTGGGAGGAGAACCGCGCAGGAGGCCCACCGCATCGGCATCGCGAACCGAGTCGTCCACGCGTTCCGCGAGAAGCAGGAGCCCGCATTCAAGGGGCGATAGGACTTCGGGCGAGCCCGTCCTGGTCCTGGCTGGCCGTTCCGCTCGCGAGCATCGGGTTCCCGCCGGGTCGGTGATGCGCTAGTATTGGCCGCGCGGCGCGAATCGGAGGGGTGTCTGTTCCTCGGAGGCGGCGCTGCGGACGAGGTTCTCCCGGTCGCTCTTAGGAGAGGCGTGTCATGCCCAGCGAGCAGTCCTACTTCGAGTGGACCGCCGAGCTGTTCGAGCGGTCGCGGATCTTCGACAAGCCCGAGGCGCTCAAAGGAGTGCGCGTCCTCGAGCTGACGACGCTGATCCTCGGACCGTCGACGGCCGATTTTCTCGGAGAATTTGGCGCGGAGGTGATCAAGGTGGAGCTCCCGCCCGGGGGCGACACCATGCGCTACGTCACCCCTCGCGGGACGTTCTGGAAGAACGCCTCGCTCGGATTCTTCCCGGAGAACCACTCCAAGCACCACGTCGCCATCGACCTTCACAAGGAGGAAGGAAAGGGGCTGTTCAAGCGACTTGCGGCGCGGGCGGATGTGATGGTCGAGAACTTCCGTGCGGGCACGCTCGACGGTTGGGGCATCGGCTACCGGGACCTCTCGGCCGTTAACCCGCGCCTGGTGTACGTGGCCAACTCCGGCTTCGGGCAGTGGGGGCCCTTCTCCCACGGGCGCGCGTCCTACGACGCAGTCGCCCAGACGGTGTCGGGGATGATCGGGATCACCGGCTTCCCGGGCCGGCCTCCTATCACCTGCGGCATCTTCATCGGCGATTGGTTCGGCGCGCTGATGGCGGCGACCTCGGCGCTGATCGCCCTCCACCATCGTCGGCGGACAGGCGAGGGCCAGTTCATCGACTACGCGCAGTCCGAGGGCCTGATCCGGTCGCTGGACTGGACGTGGCTCCACGCGGGGCTGACCGGACGGGAGCGCGAGCCGATCGGCAACCGCGACCGCGCGCTCGGCGCGGCCGACATCGTCCGCTGCCGCGATGGGTTCGTGGCCGTGGCCGCCGTGACCGACGCCGAGTTCCGCGGGCTCTGTCAGGCGATGAGCACGCCCGCGCTCGCCGACGACCCGCGCTACGCGACGCTCGCCGCGCGGCTCGAGCCCGCCCACGGCGACGCGATCCGTCGGCAGGTCGCGGAATGGGCGGCCGACCTCGGCCGCGCCGACGTCGAGGGGCTCGGCGAGAAGCACGGGTTCGCCGCCGCCCGGGTCGCCACGGCCCGCGACCGCTACGAGGATCCCCACCTGCGCGCGCGCGGAGCCGTGTGGGACTACGAGGACGGGCTCTACGGCGACATGGTCGAGCAGGGGCCGGCCCCGAAGCTATCGGCGACCCCGGGGCGAATCCGTTGGGCCGCGCGGCCGGTCGGGTGGCACAACGAGCACGTCTTTAGGACCATCCTCGGCCTCTCCCCCTCCGAGATCCAGGCGCTCCAGGACCAGGGTGTCGTTGGCCGCTGGGGCGAGCGTGTCGGCGCGAAGCCCCCGGACGGCGCGACGGCAGACGGGAGGATCGCATGAGCCCACAGGCCGCCACAGGCCGAAGGCCGTCCGATGAGGGCCGTCCTATCAGGCTCAGCGCGACAAGGGTGGCCCCGTGAGCACCGAGCCGAAGGCCGCCCCGTCCGGTGCCCGCGAGCCCTGGGCGGAGTTCGCACGGGCGCTGACCGACCCCGCGCAGGCCAGGGGCAAGCCCGAGGCGTTGGACGACCTCCTCGTCCTCGATTGCTCGCACGCGAACATGGCCGGCCTGTTCGCGTCCTCGATCCTGGCCGAGTTCGGGGCGACCGTGATCCGCGTCGAACCCCCGGGCGGTGACGTGGCCCGGCAGTTCTCTCCTGAGGGGCTCCGGCACGTGGACACCGGCCTCGCCTACCTGGTCGAGGGCCGGAACAAACACCACGTAACGCTCTCCCTCGAGCACGCGGAGGGCCGTCTGCTCCTCCGTCGCCTCGCTGCGAAGGCCGACGTGCTGATCGAGTCGGCGCGCCCCGGTCAGATGGACGCGTGGGGGCTCGGGTACCGACAGCTCAGCCAGCTGAACCCCGGCCTCGTGTACGTGGCGATCTCCACGTACGGCCAGTTCGGCCCACGGGCCGCCTCGCCGATCCCCGACCACGACCTGACGAATCAGGCCCTATCGGGCGTGCCGTACGTCACCGGGGAGCCCGGGCCCCCCGAGGGCCCACAGCCCCACGCCGTGCCCACGCGGCAGGGCAACTGGGCGGGGTGGTACTTCGGCGGGGCGTGGGCGGCGTTCGCGGTGATGGTGGCCCTCGCATGGCGCGCCGCCTCGGGGCGGGGCCAGCTCTGCGACGTCTCTCCCGCGGAAGGTGAGGGGCGGATGACGGACTACGCCGTCCACTGGTATCACTCCCACCGCCAGACGTGGGAGCGGGCGGGCGCCTTCAATATTTCCATCTTCCCGTACACCTTGATCCGCACCAAGGACGGATACTCCTTCATCGCGGGCTTCTCCGATCCGAACTGGACGGGCGTGACGAACATCATGGGGCGCCCCGACCTCAAGGAGCGCTTCCCAACGCCCAGGGACCGCACGGCGGCGGACAAGCAGCCCGAGATCCACCGGGAGCTCGAGGCGTGGTCCGCCGGGCTGACCTCGCAGGAGGTGTTGGACCGTGTGATGGACTACATGCTGAACAAGCGTGGGCCGGGGACGGTCGCCAGCGCGCGCGTCAACCGCCCGAAGGACACCCTCGAGGAGAGCCACTGGTGGGAGCGCGGGGTCTTCCAGCGCGTGGAGGACCCCCACTACGGCAGCCTCCTTCTCCAGGCCCCGCCCTGGAAGCTCTCGCGGACGCCGCCCCGGATCAAGTGGGCGTGCCGGCCGGTCGGCGCCGACAACGCCGGCGTCTATGCCCGCTACCTGGGCATTCCGCCGTCGGAGCTCGAATCGCTCCGCGCGCGGGGCGTGATCTAGCCGGCCGCGGCCTGACGGCCGCGTCGACCCAACGGAAGGGGACAAGAGCGATGCTGACCAAGGAAGAAGTCGCCAAGATGCCGCGCGCGGAGCGGCTGGAGCGTCTCGCGCGCACTGGCCACGAGCTGGACCAGGCCATCGTGGACCGGCCCGAGGCAGTGCTCTGCCGCCGTCCGGACGAGAAGAACTGGGCGCCCAAAGAGGTCGTCTGCCACCTCCGGGACACCGAGGAGTTCTTCATGCTCCGCTTTCACACGCTGGCGGCGGCCCACGAGCCGCCGCTGGTCCCGGCGGATCCCGAGCGCTGGGTCGAGGACCGGCAGTACATCCGGAGCGACGCCACCGAGGCGGCGCGCGCGTTCCGCCGGCGGCGCGAGGAATGCCTGGCTCACCTGCGCGGGCTGTCGGACGCCCAGTGGACCCGGGCGGGCCTTCACCCGACATACGGCCGCATAACGGTGGAGGACGTGGCGAACCTGATGGTCTGGCACGACGCCAACCACCTGGACCAGCTCCAGCGTGCGTTGCGAGGCGAAGCCTAGGCTACCTTCCGGCCTCCACCGGCTGCCACACGTCCGCTGTCTCGAGGGCGTTCATTGCGCGTCACACGCACCTGTCACGACTGTCCGCCGAGTCAGGTCGCGTTGTGAGCGCCAACGTCCGCCGCATTCGCCCGGACGAGGTCTGGCGCCTGCGTGCGCTGCGTCTTCGGGCGCTGGCCGAGGCCCCGCAGGCGTTCGGCTCCACGCTGGCCAAGGAATCGACGTTCGCCGATGCGGTCTGGGTCGAGCGCGCGACGCGTGGAGCCGCGGGCGAGGACAAGGTTACATACGTCGCCGAAGAGGGCGACCGCCTGGTCGGCCTGGTGACGGGCAGCGTGGAGGCCGGGCGGTTCGACCTCTTCGGGATGTTCGTCGAGCCGGAAGCGCGCGGGCGGGGCGTGGGCGCCGCGCTCGTCGAGGCCGTGATCGCATGGGCGAGGGCCCGAGGCGCGACGATCCTATACCTCGGGGTGACCTCGACGAACCACTCCGCGATCGCGCTCTACGAGCGCTGCGGCTTCCGGCCGACCGGGACGCGCCGGCCCCTCGAGCACACGCCCACTCTCACCGAGCTCGAGATGGTTCGCGAGGTGTGACGCTCCGGTCGCGCTAGACGAGCCCCGCGTAGGACCCGCCGTCGACGAGCACGCTCTCCCCGGTGATGAACCGGGCCTGCTGGGAGCAGAGGAAGGCGACGACGGCCCCGAAGTCCCCCGGATCGCCGATGGTCCCCATGGGATTGCCGGCGCGGTGAGCATCCATGGCAGCCTCGAAGGTGATGCCCTCGCTGGCCGCGCGGCTCCGCGCCGTTTGCTCCACGCGGTCCGTGGCGTGCGAGCCGGGCAGGACGGCATTGAGGGTCACGCCGGTCTGCGCGATCTCGCGCGCCACCGTCTTCATGAACCCCGTCAGCCCCGCCCGGGCGGTGTTGGACAGGAGGATGTGGGGGATCGGCTGCTTCACCGAGACCGAGGTGATGTAGACGATCCGGCCCCACTTCTTCTTGACCATGGCCGGGACGGCCGCGTAGGTGAGCCGGATCGAGCTCATCATCGAGAGCTCGACCGCCGGGATGAACTGGTCGAGCTTGGTGCTCGCGAAGTTCCCCGCCGGCGGGCCGCCAGCGTTGCCGACGACGATGTCGGGCTCCCCGAGCCGGGCACGCACGCTGGCGAGCAGCGCTTCGATGTCTCCGGCCTTCGTCATGTCGGCCACGAACGGCACCACCTCGTGACCTGACCGGGCCGCGATTTCCCGGGCGGCCCGCTCCACGTCGGCGCGCGTCCGCGCGCAGATGGCGACGCGGCAGCCTTCGGCCGAGAGGGCTTCCGCGGAGCCGCGGCCGAGTCCCTTCGAGGCGGCGGTGACGAGCGCGATCTTCCCCTTGATGCCGAAATCCATCGGTGCGTCCTCCATGTTGGAATCGCCCCGGATCCCCGGGGCGGTGCGCCGACCGAGGCTCAGACGGGCCAGGTCTCGAGTCGCCAGGCCATCTCCCAGAACAGGTACTCGTAACGGCTGGAGGTGAGAAAGCTCTCCTCCATCCGGCGGCGAGCGGCGTCGTCGGCCCCGGCAGCCAGGCGGTCCACCAGCTCTCGGCACCACCCGGCCAGTGTTGCGAACTCGGGGTCGGCGTACATCCGCACCCACTTCGCGTATCGCGGCTCGGCCGGCAGGCCCTGCGCGGCGAGGCGCTGCCCGATCTCCGAGAAGCCCCACATGCAGGGCAAGAGCGCCGCGGCCAGCTCGGCGAAGTCCCCGGTCGCCGCGACCCGTACCAGGAAGTCCGTGTATGCACGCGTGGTCGGCGCCATGGGCTCCCGCTCGAGCGCGGCCGGAGCGATGCCGAGCTCCGACGCGGAGGCCCGATGGAGATCCATCTCGGTCCGGGCCGTGGCCTGGAGGAGGTCGGCGAAGCGCACGAGCGTCTCCAGGTCGGGCGCCCGCGCCGCCGCGAGGCCGAACAGGCGACAGTACTCGACGAGAAACCGGTAGTCCTGGCGCACCCAGTGGCGGAAGCGCTCGAGGTCGAGCGATCCGTCGCCGATGCCCCGGACGAAGGGGTGCTCGTGCTGGGCTTGCCACACCGGCTCCGCCAAGCGACGGAGGTGGGCCGAGAAGGACTCGGGGCCCGAACTGCCCGGGGACCCGGCGGCAGTTGGCGGCCGCACCGCACGTGGGGCGGACGCCGGCGGCTCAGGCGAACGGATCGTCATCGGGGTCCTCGTGCCAGACGTATTCCATGTTGCGGGCGGCGGAGAGCGCGAGCTCGCGGCCGCACTCCCGAGCGATCAGGGCGAGTGTCATGTCGATCCCGGCCGACACGCCGGACGAGGTGAGGATGTCGCCGGCGTCGACCCAGCGCGCCCGGCGCCGCCAGTGGACGCGCGGCCCCTGGCCCACGACCCAGTCCCAGGCGATCTTGTTGCTCGTGGCCGGGCGGCCATCGAGGCGGCCGGTGCGCGCCAGAAGGGCCGCGCCGGTGCAGACGGTCGCGGTCACGGCCGCCCGCCGGCTCGCGGCGCCGAGGGTCTCGATGAACGCCGGGTTGTCGACTTCGCGCCGGGTGCCGAAGCCGCCCGGGACGAGCAGGATGTCGAAGGGCGGCGCCACGGCCAGCGCGTGGTCGGCGTGGGTCGTGAGGCCGTCGCCGCTCCGGACCGGTCCCGGCGCCTGGGCGACGGCGAAGATCTCGAAGGAGGGGCGCTGGCGGCCGTCGGGCGTCGCCGTGCGGCAGGCGCTGAACGCCTGGACGGGCCCGTAGGCGTCGAGGACGGTGAAGCCCTCGAAGAGCACGACGGCGACCCGTCGGACTCCCTCCTCGGTCACTGCGCTATCTGATCGGGCGGCGGCTCCGGGTCCGGCTGCCCGGTGCCGGTCCACTCCGCCACGAGCCCATGCGCCACGCCGAGCCGGTCGAGCACGCGGCCCACCGTGTGGTCGACCAGCTCGCGGATGGTCTTGGGGCGGTGGTAGAAGGCCGGCACCGGCGGCAGGATGATGGCACCCATCTCGGCGAGGGCGAGCATCTGGCGGAGGTGGCCCACGTGCAGTGGGGTCTCGCGCACCACGACGACGAGCGGACGACCCTCCTTGAGGGTGACGTCGCCCGCGCGCGCGATCAGGGTGTCGGCATGGGAGTTGGCCAGCGCGGAGAGCGTCTTGATGCTGCACGGGGCGACCACCATGCCGGCCGTGCGGAAGGAGCCGCTGGCCAGCGCCGCTCCGATGTCCCGGTCGTCGTAGACCCGCGTGGCCAGGGCCTCGACGTCGCGCACCGTGTAGTCAGTCTCGTCCACGAGTGTGCGCTTGGCCGCCCGGCTGACCACCAGGTGGGTCTCGAGGCCGGCAACATCCCGCAGCACCTCGAGGAGCCGGATGCCGTAGATCGAGCCGCTCGCTCCCGAGATGCCGACGACGAGGCGCACGGAGGCCCGGCGCTCGGCCGCGCCAATCGGAGCACCGCGGCGAGACGACGCGGTCACCGCTCAGTGGCCCCCGTCAAGAGATTGGGGCGCATCGGCGAGGATCCTCCGGGGCTTCGGACCGGGGTCCGCCCGGCCTTGGGGTAATCGACGGGCAGGCCTAGCCTACCACGGTGGCCTGGCCCGGAGTACGATCCGGCCATGTGGCACGTCCTCGTCCTGATCGTACTGCTCCTCGGCAGCGTTGCCTGCGCCCCGGGCGTGCGCTGGGAGCGGCCCGGCGGGACCGAGGTCGAGCGCCGGCGAGACGAGACCGAGTGCGCGGCGCAGGCGAACCGCGATCGCTCCGTTCCGGCCCAGCGGATTATCCCGCGCTCCAGCACGCGGACCACCGAGAGCATCGAGCTCGTCACGGTCCGCGACTTCGATTCGGGCGTCTTCGACGAGTGCATGCGGGCCCGACGCTACGAGCAGGTCCCGGCCCGCCCGCCGGGCTAGCCCCCGGCTCCGACGGCCGTCCGGTCCGGTGCAAGCGCCGCGGGAGCGGTGCCGCGTCGCCCGAGGTCTCGAGGCGCTCGCGGCAGGCTCCTCACGTACTGGATAATGGCCTCGATCTCCGCGTCATTCAGGACGAAGCCGAAGGACGGCATCCCGGGCTTTCCGAAGCTCGACCCCCCGTGGCGGATGAGATCGGCCAGGTATTGGTCGGGGAGCGACGCGATGGCTGGGCTAGAGAGGTCGCCGGGCCGGAGGAAGAGCAGGTGGGCCCGCCACGAGTCCCCGCGGCCCGCGGCGCCGTGACAGCTCGCACAGTGCGCCTGGTAGAGCGCGCGGCCGGGTTCCGGTCCGCGGGGCGAGGGAGGTAACGGCGCCCGAACCAGGGTCACGCCGGTGGCGAGGAGCGCCAGGAACGCCACTCCGGCGAATCCCCAGGCCAGCGTGCGACCGCTCGTCAAATCGGCGCCTCCCGGCCTAGGTCGAGCAGTGTCCGCCGGACGGTCGGATCGTCCAGCAGCTCCGGTCCGGACCCCTCCACGAGAACCCGCCCCGCGTCGAGCATGTACGCGCGATGGCCCTGGGGGGCGAAGAGGCCGGTCCGGGAGTCGATCTCCCCGATCAGGATGGGATCGGTCGCCTCGGCCGCCCGCGCCTCCGGGAAGACGGCGAGAGCCGCGAGCAGGACGAAAACGGCGGGGAGCCTCGCGACCCCCCGCCGCCGGGCGTGCGGGCGACGGCGCGGAGGCGCTCCGCCGCTACTCGATTGACTGCTCCGTCTTCGAGTCGAAGAAGTGCAGGCGCTCGGGATCCAGCGACAGCCGGACCCGCTCGTGCATGCGAAGCCGCGAGGTCGGCGGGACGCGCGCGACCATCGGGTTCGGACCGACCTTGACGTCGATCAGGATCTCGTTGCCGAGCGGCTCGACCACCTCGACGACGGCGTCGACCTGGGAGTCCTTGGGGTCACCGGGGCCGCTTTCCCGGATGTCCTCGGGCCTGATCCCGAGCGTGACGGCCTGGCCACGGTAGCGCTCGAGCGACCCCCGACTCGCAGGCGGCACCGTGATGAGGAACCCTCCCGGCGCGTTGACTGCGAGCGTCCCGTTGGAGCCGGTCACGGTGCAGTCGATGAAGTTCATCGCCGGTGATCCGATGAAGCCGGCGACGAACCGGTTCCGCGGCTTCGCGTAGATCGTGAGCGGCTCGCCCACCTGCTGGACGAGGCCGTCCTTCATGACGACGACGCGGTCGCCGAGGGTCATCGCCTCGACCTGGTCGTGGGTCACGTAGATCGCGGTCGTCTCGAGCCGGTCGTGCAGGCGCTTGAGCTCCACGCGCATCTGGACCCGGAGCTTCGCGTCCAGGTTCGACAGGGGCTCGTCGAAGAGGAACACCTGCGGGTGCCGGACGATCGCGCGCCCCACCGCGACCCGCTGTCGCTGACCGCCCGAGAGCTGGCGGGGCTTGCGGTTCAGCAGCTCCTGGATGCCGAGCATCTGGGCCGCTTCCCGGACCCGCGTTTCGATCTCGGGCTTGGGGAACTTCCGCATCTTGAGCCCGAAGGCCATGTTGTCGTAGACGGTCATGTGGGGGTAGAGCGCGTAGTTCTGAAACACCATCGCGATGTCGCGGTCCTTCGGGGGCAGGTCATTGACCAGCCGCTCCCCGATGTAGATCTCGCCGGACGTGATCTCCTCGAGGCCCGCGATCATCCGGAGGGTCGTGGACTTGCCACAACCGGACGGTCCGACGAGGACGATGAACTCCTTGTCCTTGATCTGGAGGTTCACGTCACGAACCGCGACCACCTCGTCGAATTTCTTCGCCAGATCCTTCAGGACGACCTGTGCCATGCGGCGCTCCCTTGGTGTGGGGTTCCATGGTTAGGACAGCCGGGGGGAGGCCCGGCCGTCAACCGCTGCTCTCGCCGGGGCCTTGCTCCGGCGGCGAATGACAGCATGATTGGGAGTCCTCGTGGCGTCAAGGGGGGTCAGGGGGGAGGGTCAGCCCCGGGCCCCTGGCTTCCTGGACGCCTGCCGGTCGGGATCGATGCTGGCCATCACGGGCCTGACTCTTCGTGCTGGGGTGGCCGTTCGAATGGCCCGGGATCGTTTCCCTCTTCGCGGCCCTCTTGCCCTCCGTGAGGATGTCCGTTTACCACCTCAGGGTGCGGCCCGGAGTTGAAGCCCGGAGACATCTGGTGGGGAATGGCGCAGGCCATGGTGCTCCAGACGATGGAGCTGACGCTCTGCATCCTGTCCCGGGGATCGCGCGGTTGTTCGACAGGTTGCGCGACGACTCGATGGGTCGGCGCGTCCCAGCCCCCGACTCGACAGCGACACATTGACGTCGCCAGACGGGCTAAGCTAGCATCACCGACACTATCGAGACTGCCCGCATGGTCCCCGTTCCAGGCCGCCTGGCCAGCCGTGTGGTTCCGCGTTCGGGTGTCACCAGGCGACGACGTGAGATCGGCTGGGCCTACGTCCTGATGGCTCCGGCCCTCTTGATGGTCCTCGCCGTGCTCGCCTACCCGGTGGCCTGGGAGGTCTGGATCGGACTCACCAGCTTTTCCAGTCACACCGAAGGGGGGCCGGAGTTCGTCGGCCTCCTGAACTACCGCACGATGCTGGCGGATACCTTCTTCTGGCGGGCTCTCCTGACGACGGTGGTGTACTTCGCGGTCACGACTGCCGCCAAGCTGGCGCTCGGCCTGGCCATGGCCCTCCTGCTCGCTCGCCCGGCACGGGGTCGCACGCTCGTCTTCCTCGCCGTGTTTCTCCCTTGGGCGTATCCGGGCGGGGTGACCGTGGTTGCCTGGTACTGGATGCTCAACCCGCCACTGATCACCGGCTACAGCGTCTCCGCCGGCAACCTCAAGCACGCCGTCGACACGTTCTTGGGAAACGGTGCCTACGCCTTCCTGAGCGTCATGCTGTTCAACGTGTGGCGCGGCGGGTCGTTCACGGCGGTCTTCCTCCTGGCGGGCCTCAATGCGATCCCCACCGAGCTCTTCGAGTACGCCCGACTGGAGACGGTGAGCGCGTGGCAGCGATTCCGGCAGGTGACCGTGCCCCTACTCCGTCCGTACCTTGCGCTCGCTGCGTTCCTGTCGTTCACGACAGCGTTCGCCGACCTCGCCAACGTCTGGATGCTGACCGGAGGTCGTGTCGTCTTCCCGGTCATCGGCACCTACGCCTACTGGCTGGGGATTCGGAACGGCCAGCTCGCGGAGGCGGCGGCCTGGTCGCTCTCGCTTGTGCCGCTACTTGCCATCGGGCTCTTCTTCCTCTTTCGGTGGTTCGACCCTCCGCAGGAGAAGCCCGCGTGAGGGGCCGGCTCCGGCGCTGGCGGCACGGCCTCCTCCTCGGCGTGGCGGCCCTGTACAGCCTCTTCCCCATCTACTTCATCACGGTGCAGTCGCTGAAGACGCCGGAGGAGGACGTTTTCGGCCACCCCCTGTACGTGGCCGCCCCCACCTTCGAGAACTACACGGACCTGTTCGAAGAGGGCGAGGCGCGGGTCCGCGGCTACGTGATCGTGCCGCGGGTACCGTTCCTCATCTGGCTGCTGAACTCCGCCCTCGTGCTGACGGGAACGGTGGCGGTGACCCTCGTGGTGGGCGTCCTTGCCGCCTACGCCCTCGGGCGGCTGCAGCCGCCGGGCTGGAGATGGTGGCGCCGCGCCTTGTTCACGACGTACGTGATCCCCCAGACGATCCTCTTCATCCCCCTGTATCAGGTCATCATCCGGCTCGGGCTCGACGACAACCACCTGGCCCTGATCCTGATCTACTCGACCATGGCCCTGCCCTTCTGCGTCTGGATCCTGTCTGCCTACTACCGGAACCTGCCGCGCGAGATCGAGGACTCGGCGCTGGTGGAAGGCGCCACGCCAGCCACCGCTTTCCTGCGCATCATGCTGCCGATGAGCCGGAACGTACTGGTCGCCGCTTTCCTCTTCACGTTGGGGACGGTGGGCAACGACTTCATGCTCGCCTCCATCTTCCTTTTGGACCCCGACAAGCAGACGGTGGCGGCCGGCCTCGGGGTGATGGACGTGAGCCTTGAGGAACTCCTTGCGGTGGCAGGGGTGAACCTAGCTGCCATCCCCGTGGTGGTCGTGTGCGCCGCCCTCGCGCGAGGCTACGTGCGGGGTCTCACCGCCGCTATGGTGGAGGGAGCGTAGCGTCTCGCTTACATGTCACCCGGCGTGAAGCGGACGATGCGGTGGAGCGACGATTCCGCGACGTAGAGACGGCCCTCTCCGTCCAGGGCGATGCCCTCGGGATCCGCGAGGTTGCTGGCCACCGTCGCGACTGCCCCTTGCGCCGAGATTCGGAAGATGCGGGCCACGTGAAAGCCGCCGCTGACGAAGACATCACCGTCGGGGGCAGCAACCATGTTGATCCGGTTGTACATCCCCTGACCGCGGGGCAGGTGCGCGAGAGAAGCGAGACTTCCGTCGGCGGTGAGGCGCAGCACTTCGCCCGCGGAGCTCAGGAACGTCAGTTCACCCGTGCGCGAGGCCGCGACCGCGATGAGGCGGGGCAGGAGTCCGCCCCCCTTCTTGCCGCCCCAGGCGCGTGGAAACAGCGGAGGGAGCCGATCAAGGCGCCGGGGCAGGGGAATGTCGGGATCGAGGGCTAAACGGAGGACGAGGGGGCCGCGGTAATCCTCATCCCCAAGCGGCTCGAACTCGGGTGGCGCCCGCTCCTCGCCCGGCGTGACCGGGTCGACATTGTCCACGACGACCAGGCGGCCCGCCGAGTCGAACGCCAGGGTGCTACCGCCGGCGAGCCGGTGAAGCCCCCGAGCATAGAGGGTCAGGCGCTCTTCGGCGGACAGGCGATAGATGCGCGTGCCGTTCTCCTCGCCGAGGAACAGCTGACGCGTCGCGGGATCGAGGGTGAGGCTCCCGAGCGTTGCCATCCGAGCATCGGCGAAGGGAATCCGCACGCGCGGCTCCCGGGTCAGATCCACGGGTCGGTCGCCGCTGAGGTCGACTCGATAGATCTCTCCCGCCGAGTCGCCCCGCCAGCCGGGACTCAGGATGACGAGGGCGCGGCCATCCATGGCGAGCTGGAGCGGTCGCGGCACGCCGGTGGCGACCACCTCCAGGCTGGTCGTGGACCGCGCCACGGGAGATGTCGCGGCGAACCCCAGGAGAAGAGTCGCCGCGAACGCCGCCGCCGCAACCCGCCGCGCGGCCGCCCCCTGCCCCCCCGCCCCGTTAGATCGCCTAGTCGTCCGCGCCGGCCTTTTGCGTCGTGGCGCCGCCCGGCGTGCTGATCAGCAGGAGGAGATACTTCGCCGGGGTCTGGCCGGTGTTCATGTAGTTGTGCCAGACTCCGACGGGGTCCGTGTATGACTGGCCCGCGGCGTGGTACTGGATGCCGGCGACGCCTGTCGGTCCGCCCTCGGTGTCCGTTGTGAGTATCCCATCGAGAACGTAGACATACGATGGGACCAGGTGCCGCTGCCGTCCGGTCTGCCCGCCGGGCTCCAACTCCACGATCTGACCGGTCAGGATGATCGGGATGTTGGCCGTGCCTCGGAAGCCCCCCAGCGAGGTCACGAGGTTCGTCGCCTTCACGCCCTTCGGCTGGGCCGGTGCATCCTGCGCCTGGGCCGAGAAGGGTGTCGATCCAATGGCCAGGAGAAGGGTGAAGAGGACGATCACTACGCTTCTGCGTCCCATGGCTGCTCCTCCCTGATCCGCACGTTGTTCGCAGCGTTCACTTGATCGCCGCACCGGTGATACCAGAGATGAACTTGTCGAGAAAGAGGTTGTACACAATGGCCACCGGCACGCCGACGAGCAGTGCACCGGCCATCAGCGAGCCCCAGAAGAACACATCGCCGCGAATCAACTCTGTCGCGACCCCCAGGGGTACGGGCTTCTGCTCGGAGATCGAGACAAAGGCTAGGGAGTACAGGAAGTCCTGCATCGAGAGCGTAAAGGAGAAGATCACCGCAGTGGTCACACCGGGCCAGCTGACGGGCAGCACGATGCGGCACAGCGCGCTGAATTGCCCGCAGCCGTCCACCATCGCGGCTTCCTCGATCTCGAAGGGAACGGTCTTGAAGAAGCCCATGAGGAGCCACGTGCAGAAGGGGATGGTGAACGTCGGATAGATCAGGACCAGCGCCCACCACTTGTCCTGGAGGCCGAGGGTGCCCACCACCCGCGCGAGAGGGATGAACAGGATGATGGCGGGAACGAGATACGTTAGGAAAATGGCGATGCCCAGGTTCTCGGCGAATGGCAGCCGGAGGCGAGCCAGAGCGTAACCGGCGGGCACGGCGGTGAGGAGCGTAATCGCCGACACCCAGAAGGAGATCGACATCGTGTTGATGATCCAGTCTACGTAGGACGTCCGCTGGAAGAGGAACTCGAAGTGCTTCCAGGTCGGCGGCAAATGGAACCAGAACGGCACGACGTCCATGCGATACAGGTCGGACTCCTGCTTGAGGGCGGTCACCGCCATCCAGAAGATCGGGAAGATGGCGAGGATCAGGAACGGCGCAAGTCCGAGATAGATCAGCGTGTGGCGCTGGACCTCTTTGGACCGGTGGCTCCGCGGAACAGCGACTCCGATGCTCCTCATCAATGCTGGGTCCGGCGCAGCGTGCGCAGAAGGACGATTATGGCGGGGAGGAGCATGGGAAAGAGAAAGAGCGAAACAGCAGCGCCGCGTCCGAGGGCGCCCGCCCGGATGCCCATGTTGTAGGCGAGCGTGGGCAGAATCTCCGTCGCTCCGTCGGGTCCACCGTTCGTCAGGAGGTAGACGATGCTCAGGTCCGAGAGTGTGAAGACCGTGTCGAAGGCGCTGCCGATGAAGAGGATCGGCGCGATCATCGGCACGATGACCATCCGGAAGCGCTGCATGAATGTAGCCCCATCGACCCTGGCGGCGTCGATGACCTCGGGAGGTACCGAGGTGAGGCCGGCGAGGAGGACGATCGCGCTGAATGGAAAGCCGCGCCAGACGTTGACGAACATGACGGACAGGAGAGCGAGCCCGGGCTCGCCGAGCCACACCGGCCACTCCGGACTGCCGTAGTCCCCGATCAGGTGGAGCCCATTCAGGGCCCAGTTGATCACGCTGAACTGCGAGTCGAACATCCATTTCCAGCCGAGCACGCTGACGGCGATGGGGAGCGTGAAGGGGATGACGACCAAGGCCCGGACTAGCTTGCGCCCTCTGAACGGCTGCAGGAGGAGGAACGCCAGGGTGGTCCCTAGAACACCCTTGAGGATTCCCGCGCCGATCGTGAAGACGAGCGTGTTCCGGAGCGCCACGTAGAAGGTCGGGCTTTCGAGGGCCGATCGGAAGTTCTCGAGCCCGACGAACGCGGCCACGGGGTCGCCGACGGTTGCGTTGCTCATCGCGAGATAGAGTGAGAAGAGAAACGG